>Ga0209641_10001715_pt1 | contig 19346 bp, 14 predicted proteins | sample RifCSP16_1_FD_184022 | JGI IMG/M metagenome (GOLD analysis project Ga0209641, IMG submission 184022) | Soil microbial communities from Rifle, Colorado - Rifle CSP2_sed 16_1 (SPAdes) (version 2) | ecosystem: Environmental > Terrestrial > Deep subsurface > Rock core/Sediment | place: Rifle... | reverse complement strand
CTCGAACCATGACCGAGCGCGTCCAGAAACTCGGGCCGAGCCCCGTGAAACACGGGCAGAGGGTCGCCAACGAGCAAGCCGCCTGATCGTGCATACCTCTCGGTCAAACAGCAATCGGACCGGGCGCAAGTCGCCCGGTCCGATTGGGTTTTACGCGTTATGTAGTTGCATCCCGCCTCTTGTGTCTTATGTTTCACCCGTCGTCTCCATCCATTTTCCGACAGCGCGCTATTTCCCGATCAGCCGGTAGAACTCCTCTCGCAGTCGCGGCTCCTCGCGGAACTTCCCTCTCTGGGCCGTCGTAGTCATGTTCACCCCATGCTTCTTCACGCCTCTAAGCGAAGCGCAGCTGTGCTGGCCTTCGACCACGACCATCACACCGAGAGGGTTCAACACATCCTGTAGCGCGTCGGCGACCTGGTTGGTCAGACGTTCCTGCACCTGGAGGCGACGGGCATACATGTCCAGGATGCGCGGGATCTTGCTCAAGCCGATGATCTTGTCAGTCGGGACATAGGCAACATGGGCTTTCCCGGTGAAGGGGAGCATGTGATGCTCGCACATCGAACTGAACGGGATGTCGCCGACGACGACCATCTCGCCTTCGCCGTATTCAACGTCGAAAAGCGCCCCGTTCACAAGGGTGTTCGTGTCCTGTGCATAACCCTCAAGCATCTCGGCGTACATGCGCGCCACACGCTGCGGTGTCCCCTTGAGCCCATCGCGTTCCGGATCTTCGCCGAGGTTGGTCAGTATCTGGTATACCGCTTGTTCGACGGCGCCTTCGGGCGACATGCGGAGCCCTTCGTCCTCGATCGCCACATCGAACAAGACCTCGCGCAGGTCCGCGGCTGGCTTCGATCCGACCATTGAGTTGTCCATCCGCTTGTACCCCTTCCTTAGGTAGTCTTTCCTCGATCACCCTGGTAGCTCACCGCAACAACAGGCGACCGACCGGGCCCCGGAGCCGTCGTTCGGTTCCGTCGATCAGGACGAGACAGGGCCCGAGGTTCTTACCCGTTCTCTTGCTTGGGCCCGCGCACCGAGTGACTTTTCTCCGGACAGGCTAGCCTGGCGAATGCGGGAGATGCCATCCTGCGCTCGCGCCAGTACCGATCAAAAGGATGAAGTTTCTCTCCATCCCGTATGACATCCGGCACTGGGGCCGGCTCCTGCCCGAGCCCTATCATACATTTGAGCCCCACGCCGGGAGTGTCAGTCAATGGTGCGGCAGTGGGCGTCCTACCGGATCCATTGGGGTTGGCGGGTGGTGGAAGTCCTCCCAGGCTTCCACCGCGTGCCTCATTGGCATTTGTGATATGGCGCACAAACTGTGACCGACAGGAACCCTGGAATGGAACATGCGCTGACACGCCCGGAGGCCACTCCTCCGGATTCTTTCCCTGTCGGCGCCGTCCTGGTCGTCGGGGGCGGGATCGCCGGGATGCAGGCCAGCCTGGACCTGGCCGACCAGGGCTATCGGGTCCACTTGGTTGAGCGCAAGTCGGCCATCGGCGGTCACATGGCGCAGCTCGACAAGACCTTCCCCACCAACGATTGCGCCATGTGCACCATCAGCCCCAAACTGGTCGAAACCGGCCGGCACCTGAACATTGACCTCAGGGTCGACAGCGAAGTGGTCGCAATCGACGGCCAGGCCGGCGACTTCACGGTCACGCTGCGCCACCACCCGCGCTATATTGACCCCACGAAATGCGTCGGGTGTGGGGACTGCGCCGACGTTTGCCCGGTCGTCATTCCCGATCCGTTTAATGAAGGCTTGTCCAATCGACGGGCCGCCCATAAGCTCTACCCCCAGGCCGTTCCCAACGCTTACGCCATTGAGAAGCTGGGGATCTCACCTTGCCGAGACGCCTGCCCGGCCGGACAGCGAGCCCAGGGCTACATCGCCTTGATCCGCGAAGGGCGCTACGACGATGCCCTGCGGGTGATCAATGAGGACAACCCCTTCCCCGGCATCTGCGGCCGCATCTGCAATCACCGCTGCGAGGACGCCTGCAATCGCGGATTGGTCGATGAACCGATTAACATCCGCGCACTGAAGCGATTCGTCACCGATCGGGTCTACGAGAAACCTCGCCAACCGCGCCCGCCGGCCGAGCGGGTCTATTCACAGAGAGTAGCAATTATCGGTGCCGGGCCGTGCGGGCTGACCGCTGCCCAGGATTTGGCTCAGCTCGGCTATGGCGTAACGGTGTTCGAGAGCTTGCCCGTCGCCGGGGGCATGCTCAGGGTCGGTGTTCCTGAGTACCGACTGCCGACCGAGATCATCGAACGCGAGGTCGCAGACATCCTCGACCTGGGCATCGATCTGCGGCTCAACACGCGCATCGACGATTTGGACCGGCTTTTCGATGAGGGGTTCGAGAGTGTGCTCATCGCCGTCGGCGCCCACGAAGGAATACGCTTGCCCATCCCTGGTGCGGATCTGGACGGCGTTTGGATCAACACCCGGTTCTTGCGCGATGTGCGGCTCGATAACCCCCCGCCCCTCGGACGGCGAGTGCTTGTGCTTGGCGGCGGCAACGTCGCCATCGACTGTGCGCGAACCGCGGTCCGGCTCGGCGCCGAAGTCCACCTGGCTTGTTTGGAGCCGCGCCAGGCCATGCCCTGCCACCCCTGGGAGGCGGATGAAGCCGAGGCCGAAGGCGTCCTTATCCATCCGAGTCGCTCCTTCCTGCGCGTCGTAGCCAATGACGCCGGCCATGCGGCCGGCGTGGCCTGCGCCCGGGTGAGTCACTTCGCTTTCGACAACGAGGGGCGGCTGACGGTCGAAACGGCACCCGGGTCGGAGCACGTCCTCGAAGCCGACACGGTGATATTCTCCGTCGGGCAGCGAGCCGGTTTGGCTTTCATCCCTGACGACGCCGGGGTTGGCGTCACCCGGCAGCGAACCATCGCCGTAAACCCGAACACGATGGCCGCCACCCGGCCAGGCGTCTTCGCCGCCGGCGATAGTGTCTCCGGAACAGCCTTCGTCATCGAAGCCGTCGCTTCCGGGCACAAAGCCGCCGAGAGCATCCATCGTTATCTGCGAGGCGATGATCTCGAACCGCCCTCCCGGCCGGAACTGCCGGTCGTCAGTTTCACCCGCGCCGAACTTCAGGAGCGCGTCGCCCTTGGCCAGATCAAGCCCGCCGGACGCGTGCCGATGCCGGAACTCTCTGTCGGCCAGCGACTGGATGGCTTCCACGAGATCGAGTGCGGCTATACCGACGAACTGGCTCAGACCGAGGCGGCCCGTTGTCTGGCGTGCGCCATTTGCTCCGAGTGTCTCTCCTGCGAGTATGTTTGCGGCACTAAGGCCATCAATCACGACATGGTCGAGCAGATCGAACAGGTACAAGTCGGTGCGCTCGTGTTGGCCCCGGGGTATCAGGTATATAGGGCCGAGCTGTCGCAGGAGTACGGCCTGGGCCGCTATCCAAATGTGGTGACTTCGCTGCAACTCGAGCGGCTGCTGTCGGCTTCGGGCCCCACCAAAGGCCATGTCAACCGTCCCTCCGACGGTGGACCGGCGAAACGGATTGCGTTCCTGCAGTGTGTCGGATCGCGCGATCAGAGCCACGACTATTGCTCCGCCGTCTGCTGCATGTACGCCGCCAAAGAGGCGGTGATGATCCGCGAGCACGACCCGCAAGCGCAGGTCCACGTTTTCATGATGGATATGCGGGCTTTCAGCAAGGGATACGAGGCGTACTATCAACGGGCGCGCAATCGGTATGAGATCGAATACACACGCTGCCGGGTCTCACAACTCCGCGAGGATGAGGCAACCGGGGATCTTCTGGTCCGCTACGCGCGTGGCCTCAACGAGGCCGAAGGTCAAGACGTGAGCCAGGCGACCGTCTACGCCGAGGAGAAGTTCGACCTGGTTGTGCTTTCCATCGGCATGGAAATCTCGGAGTCCGTCCGGGCGCTTGGGTCTCAGCTCGGGATAGAACTAGACGATTACGGTTTTTGTCACACGCCTCTCTTCAACCCGCTGCAGACTTCTCGCCCAGGGATCTACGCCGCAGGCCCTTTCCGTGAGCCAAAGGACATCCCGGAGTCGATCCTCGACGCTACTGGCGCTGCCGCCGGAGTCGCCGGCCTATTGGCGCCAGCACGACACAGCCTGACACGTATAGCCGAATACCCGCCCGAGCGGGATGTCAAGGCTGAGCCGCCTCGGGTCGGTGTGTTCGTCTGCCACTGCGGGTCGAACATCGGCGGGTACCTCGATGTCCCCGGTGTCGCCGAGGATGCTCTCCAGCTACCGGGCGTCGTGCATTCTGAACACAATCTGTACACCTGCTCCCAGGACAGCATTGCTCACATCACCGAGCAGGTCCGAGAGCTTGGGCTCAACCGGGTGGTCGTCGCCGCGTGCACACCGATGACCCACGCTCCGCTGTTTCAGGACAGCATTCGTGCCTCCGGCCTAAACCCAGGCTTGTTCGAGATGGCCAACATTCGCAACCAGTGCTCCTGGGTGCATTCGAACGATCGGCGTGCAGCCACGCAGAAGGCCGGCGAGCTCATCCGGATGGCCGTCGCCCGGGCGGGGACTCTCCGGCCGCTCACCACAACCCAAGTCGCCATCCAACAGCGGGCCCTCGTCGTCGGCGGCGGCGTGGCCGGGATGACGGCCGCCGTCTCCCTGGCGGACGCCGGATTTCCCGTCGAGCTCGTAGAGAAAACAGGCGCCCTGGGCGGCAATCTCCGGCACGTCTTCTCAACTGTGGAGGGCTCCGACCCGCAAGCCTTCCTGCGAGATTTGATCCAATGCGTCGACTCGGAACCGAGAATCGCCGTGCACCTCGGATGCCAGGTCGTCCGGACGAGCGGTTTCGTGGGCCGGTTCATCAGCACCCTGCGCACCAGCCTCGGCGATGAGATCGAGGTCAACCACGGCGCGACGATCTTGGCCACCGGCGGACGCGAATATCGCGGGGATGAGTACGCGTACGGCGTCAGTCCGAGGGTCGTAACCGGCCAGGAATTCGAGTCGCTCCTCGCCTTTGCCGGTGGGCAGAGCCCCGCGCTGGAGGGACAAACCGGCGCCACCTGGAAGGTAGTGGGTGAGGAACTGCCGAATGATGTGGTCATGCTGCTGTGCGTCGGGCCAGCCTCGAGCTTCTGCGGCCGAACCTGCTGCGCCACCGCCCTCAAGAACGCGCTTGCCCTCAAGCGTCTGAACCCCGAAGCTCGGGTGACAGTCCTGTACAAGGACATCCGTACCTACGGATTCAAGGAGCGACTGTACACCCAGGCACGCCAGGCAGGTGTGATCTTCGTCCGTTACGAAGACGAGTCGCCTCCGTCTGTCCATATGGAGGGCGACCGATTGGAGGTCGCCGTTCGCGACCTGACCCTGGGCGTTGAGATTCGGTTGCACCCGGACCTGCTGATGCTGAGCAATCCGATCGTGCCGCCGAAAGAAACGCACAAGATCGCCAGCCTCTTCAAGGTTCCGGTAGACGCCGACGGATTCTTCCTCGAGGCGCATGTCAAGCTACGGCCGGTGGATTTCGCCTCCGAAGGCCTTTTCATGGCCGGGCTGGCCCATTATCCGAAGTTTGTCGATGAAGTGATCGTCCAGGCGCAGGCTGCGGCGGCCCGCGCCGGTCGTCTCCTGACACACTCGAGTCTGACCGCCGGAGGGATTGTCGCCGAGGTGGATCCGGAGAAATGCGTCGGCTGCCTGACCTGCGTTCGGATCTGTCCGTTCGACGTGCCGAAGGTCGTCGGCGAAAGGGCCGGGGTGGGCGGCATCCTGGGAACAGCCTATATCGAGCCATCGGTGTGCCAGGGATGCGGCAATTGCGTCGCCGAATGTCCGGCCAAGGCCATTCACCTGGCGAACTACGACGACAACCAGATCATGGTCAAATTGGATGCCCTACTTGTGGAGGATCAGAGCGGATCACATGCCTGAGTACAACTCGCAGATCATCGCATTCTGCTGCACGCACTGCGCATACAACGCGGCCGATCTGGCCGGGAGTCTGCGGATTCAGTACCCGCCGGCGATCAAGATCGTCCAGGTGCCTTGCAGCGGCCGGGTGGACACACTCCACCTGCTGCATGCCTTCGAGGACGGCGCCGACGGCGTGCTGGTGGCCGGTTGACTGCCCGGCGACTGCCATTACCTGGAAGGTAATGTCAACGCCCAGCGCAGGGTGCAGCATGCGCGGGAATTGATTGAAGCCATCGGCCTGCAAGGTCAGCGCCTGCAGATGATTCATCTGTCATCGGCAATGGCCGGACAGTTCGCCTTTGCCGCCGCAGAAATCGCTGCGGAGGTGAGCCGCATGGGGCCGAGTCCACTGCGTGGCAACGGAGCCGGTGGGCAGGACCGCCCCAGCGAAGAAGAGCACCGACAGGAAGATGACGTCCTCAACTCTTGAGACCCTGGCGCGGTTCGAGCTATTCGTCGGCCTACCTGAGGAGGCCCTGGCGGAAGTCGCTCGCCTTGTGACCGAAGAGCGGCATTCCGAGGGTGAGTTGCTCTTCTCCGAAGATTCGCCGGCCAATAGACTGTATCTGATCCTTAGCGGCAGGGTCAGTCTCGAGAAGCTGGTTCAGTTGGGGCGCTCTGGAACCCCACGGCGAGCCACGATCGCCGTCCTTGGGCCATGGCAGGCTATCGGATGGTCAAGCATGGTCGCCCCTTACATCTATACCTCATCGGGCATCTGTCTCGAGGAGAGCCACATGCTGGCCATTCCCGGTGAGGATCTGCGTCGGCTGATGGCCAGTCGGCCGGATACCGGCTACGTGCTCATCGGCCGAGTGGCCACGATCATCCGCGCCCGGCTGGCAAGCACAACTGCCATGCACACATACTTCCTTTCGATCGTCTCGCATGAGCTCAAGCGGCCGATCGCCGCCGTAGAAAACTACATTCAGATCACCCTGGGTGGCTACGCAGGTGAGATCAGCGACAAGCAGCGGCGTCTACTCGAACGCAGCGCAATCCGCCTGAGCGATCTGCGCGCCCTGATAAGCGACATCCTGGATTTTGCCCGGATCCAGCCTGACCAGATTCGAGCCGATTTCGAATGGGTCGACCCACAGGAGATTGGGTCCGAGGCCATCGAAGAGGTTCGACTGGCTGCCTCTCAGAAGAACATTCGCCTGAAAGCGATCGGCCCCACGCAGTTCAAGCCGATCGTCGCCGCTAGGCGCCGCTTGAGACAAGTCATCTCGAACTTGCTGGCCAATGCGGTCAAGTTCTCGCCTGAAAACAGCACGGTGACCCTTTCGGCGTCCGACCAGCCCGAGGCCCTGTTGATCGAAGTGCTCGACGAAGGCATCGGGATCCCGACGGAGGACCAGGCACACATCTTCGATGACTTCTTTCGGGCCGCTAACGTCGGCGACAGCGGCGGTTCCGGTCTGGGTCTATCCATCGCCAAGAAGATCCTAGATGCCCATGAGGGAAGCATAGAGATAGAAAGCCCTTACCAGTCGGACAAGAGCGGCACAAAGGTCATGGTCAGGATCCCGCGTACGCTCACCTTGCCACAAGACCGGGAACCCCGGTCGGCCGAGCCAGTCTCCAACACGCAGGACCGGGTCGCACGAGTTGGGACCCAAGACGACGAAAGGCGACCAGCGTGAAGAAGCAACCTTTCATCTTGATCGTCGATGACGATCCGGACATCCTCGATGGGATCACGGCGGTGCTGGAAACTCGGCCCTACCGGCTGGCTACTGCTCGCGATGGGCTACAGTGCATGGAGCTGGTTCGTCAGGAGACCCCCGACCTGCTCATCCTGGACATGCTCATGCCTCGCATGGACGGATTCGCGGTGATCCGGAGCCTGCGCAGCGATCCAAAGTATGCCGGGGTACCGATCATCGTTTTGACAACGGTCATCGAAGACGCGGCCTACCGCCGCTACGAGCTTGAGACTGGCATAGCCATGGACATCCAGGGCTATCTCGAGAAGCCCGGAACGCCTGATGATCTTCTCCGCAAAGTAAGCAACATCGTTGACCAACCGTTCATCATTGTGGCCGATGATGACCCGGATATCCTGGAGGCTGTCACCACCGTCCTGGCAACACAGCCATACAGAGTGGCGACGGCCCAGGACGGCATGCAATGCCTTGAGATCGTCCGTAAGCAGACACCGGATCTGCTGATCCTGGATCTCCTGATGCCAAGGATGGATGGGTTTGGCGTGATTCGGGAACTTCGGAGCGATCCGGCGTTTTCCGGTTTGCCGATCCTTGTCCTCACGACGGTCGTGGAGGACGCAAGCCGCAGGCGCTACGAGCTCGAGACGGGCCAGGACCTGCGCGTGCGTTCCTACTTGCAGAAGCCAGTCTCGCCTCAGGAATTGCTACGCATTGTGGGCCAGGCTTTGGAGAGTGTCCATCCGTGATGTCAGACCGCAGCGTGGATCCTGTCACCGGCGCCGTCCTCGTCCTAGGAGGGGGTATCGCCGGCATGCAGGCCAGCCTCGACCTAGCCGATCAGGGCTTCCTTGTATACCTGGCCGAGAGCAAGTCCGCAATTGGCGGTCACATGGCTCAGCTCGACAAGACTTTCCCCACCAACGACTGCGCCATGTGCACGATCAGTCCCAAGCTGGTCGACGCCGGCCGTCATCACAATATCCGCGTATTGGTCGATACTGAGGTCCTTAATGTCGAAGGCCAGGCGGGAAACTTCACGGTTACCCTTCGCCGCAAGCCACGCTACGTCGATCCCCTCAAGTGTGTCGGCTGTGGCGACTGCGCCGAGGTTTGTCCCGTCTCGCTCCCGGATCTCTTCAATGAGGGGCTGGCGCAGCGCCGCGCCGCCTACAAGCTGTACCCTCAAGCAGTGCCGAACGCTTTTGCCATCGAGAAGCTCGGGGTCGCGCCATGTCGAAACGCTTGTCCTGCCGGACAACGGGCCCAGGGCTACATTGCCCTGATCAGCGAAGGCAGGTACCGAGAGGCGCTTCGGGTGATCAAGGAGGACAACCCCTTCCCCAGTGTTTGTGGCCGGACCTGCCACCACCCGTGCGAAGGCCACTGCGCGCGCGCCCTGGTTGACGAGCCGGTGAGCATCATGTCTCTTAAGCGGTTCGTCGTCGACTACGCTCTAGCCTATGGCCGAGAGAACGTGCAGCCTGTGGCCCGCACGCGCCCTGAGTGGGTCGCGGTCGTGGGCGCGGGACCAGCCGGACTGACGGCGGCCCACGACCTTGTCAAGTTGGGCTACGGCGTGACTGTATACGAGGCGCTGCCCGTTGCGGGGGGGATGATGCGAGTGGGTATCCCCGCCCACCGCCTGCCCAAAGGCGTGCTTCAGCAAGACATCGACGACATCCTCGCCATGGGCGTTATCCTCAAGACGAATTCTCCGGTTCGCGATCCTCGCCGGCTGCTAGAGGAGGGCTACAGCGCCGTCTGTCTGGCCACAGGCATCTCCTCGCGCGATCCCTCTCTCGGCCTGGAGGGGGAGGAAGCCGAAGGGGTGATCTCCGCCGCCACCTTCCTGCGCAAGATCAACCTGGGCGAACCGGTCGCGGTTGGAGACCATGTGGCCGTCGTGGGTGGGGGGATCACCGCCCTCGACGCTGCCGCTGTCGCTCGCCGACTGGGTGCACACGAAGTCATTCTGGCCCTCGACCGCCCTCGCGGTGAACTCCCCGCGTACAGCTGGGAGATGGACGCCCTTGAGGCGGAGGGCATCCGTGTGATGGAGCACACTACTGCCACCCGAATCCTCACCCAAGGTGGGCGGACAGTTGGCATTGAGCTAGCTCGCGTGGCGAAGGGCTTCGTCACAGACGATCGCGGCCGACGCCGACCCAAGCTCGAACCGGGCTCGGAACTCTCGCTCGACGTGGACACCGTCGTCGTCACGGTTGGGCAGCAATCGGACTTGTGTTTTCTCGACGCCAAATACGACGAGCTGACCGCTGACCCCGGAACCCTCTCCAGCGAGATCCCCGGCCTTTTCGTCGTTGGGGGCCGGAAGACTGGGGCCAGCTTCATCATTGAGGCGATCGCCCTCGGGCATCGTGTCGCCACCTCTGTCGATCGCTACCTTCAAGGCGAAGCGCTTCAGGCGACGGCGGGTATGGCGCCTCCGGTCGTCAAACTCACCCGAGAGGTTTTGCAGCAGCGCGTTGCCGATGGACTGGTCGCCCTTCGCCCGCGGACTGAAGCTGCCCTTCTGCCGATGGAGGAGCGGATCGCGGGCTTCCGGGAGGTCGTGCTGGGCCTCACCGAGCATCAAGCCAAGTACGAGGCGCAGCGCTGCATGCAATGTGGGCTGTGCTCCGAGTGTCTCGCCTGCGTATACGCCTGCGGGGTCGATGCAATCGACCACGACATGGTCGAGAGTACTGAACAGGTCCAGGTTGGCTCCGTGATCCTGGCTCCGGGCTACAAGGTTTACCAGGCCGAGGCCGCCGGCGAGTATGGCCTGGGTCGTTACCCCAACGTTGTCACTTCCCTGCAACTGGAGCGTATGCTCTCCGCCTCCGGCCCGACCGAGGGTCATGTGCAACGGCCGTCTGATGGGCGGCCTCCGCGCCGCGTGGCCTTCCTGCAGTGCATCGGCTCGCGCGATCAGACCCACGATTACTGTTCAGCCGTATGCTGCATGTACGCCACCAAAGAGGCCATCCTAGTCAAAGAGCACAACCCGGACACTGAGATTAACGTCCTGATGATGGATGTGAGGGCTTTCAGCAAGGGCTACCAGGCGTATTACGAAAGGGCGCGCGAGAAGCACGGCGTCAAATACACGCGCTGCCGGGTGTCACAACTGAGGGAGGACCCAGAGACCAGGGATCTGATCATCCGCTACTCGAAGGAAGCGGGACCAGAGATCGACGGTCTATCATCGCACACGGCCTCGCGCCAGTCGCTCGCTGTTGAAGAGGCGTTCGAATTGGTTGTGCTTTCCGTCGGCATGGAGATCTCACAAGAAGTCCAGACCCTGGCGGGCGACCTGGGTGTCGCGCTCGACGAGTATGGATTCTGCAAAACAGTTGCCTTCCAGCCAGTAGAAACGTCACGACCGGGCATCTTTGCCATCGGCCCGTTTCGCGAGCCAAAAGACATCCCCGAGTCCGTGGTTGACGCCAGCGGCGCGGCGGGTCTCGCTGCGACGCTGCTGGCGCCGGCGCGGGATACGCTCGCCTCCGCGCCGGTCTACCCGCCTGAGCGAGAAGTCAGCCGTGATGGGCCGCGGCTGGGCGTCTTCGTGTGCCATTGCGGCACAAACATCGCCGCCCATGTAGATGTTGAGGACGTTGCAGCCTTCGCCGCTCAACTCCCGCACGTGGTTCACGCAGAACACATGCTCTATGCTTGCTCCCAGGACAGTACGACATTGATTCAGCAAAGGATCTCAGAGCAAGACCTCAACCGCGTCGTCGTCGCCTCATGCACTCCCCTGACCCACGGACCGTTGTTCCAGGATTGTCTTCAGAAGGCCGGGCTGAACAGTCATCTACTCGCCATGGCGAACATCCGCAATCATTGCTCGTGGGTGCACTCGGATGAGCCAGACCTGGCGACGGACAAGGCGAAGGATCTGGTTCGCATGGCTGCCGCCCGGGCTTCTACCTTGTCTCCGCTGTCGAAACTTCCGGCCCCGGTTCGGCAAGCCGCCCTGGTCATCGGCGGCGGGCCGGCGGGAATGAACGCCGCCCTTATGTTGGCCAGCCAGGGGTTCCCCGTGCAATTGGTCGAGCGAGAGCCAGAGCTCGGTGGAAATTTGCGCCATGTCCGCTTTGGGTTGCCGCCATCAGGCTCATCGGATCTGTCGGATCCCCAGGCCTACCTGGCCGGGCTCGTCTCTGCTGTAGCAATCCAGTCTCTCATCGAAGTCCATTTGAATTCGGAAGTTGTGGAGTCAAGGGGCTTTGTAGGAAGTTTCACATCCAGACTTCGAGACAAAGCCGGATCCAGCCGTGAGATCACGCATGGCGTGACTATCGTAGCCACCGGGGCTCAGGAATACCGAGGCGCCGAGTTCAGCTACGGCAGCCATCCTCGTATTCTCACTTTGCAGGAATTCGAGGCCTGTCTTGCCTCCGGCGGACTCCCTGAGCACGGCGGGCCGGGAAGCCCAGTCGACCTCGATGGGGTCAGACAAATCGTGATGATTCAATGTATTGGTCCCGCAGAGCAATACTGTTCCCGGATCTGTTGTGCCCTGGCGCTGAGAAGCGCTCTGCGCATGAAGGCCCTCCATCCTGCCGCCCAGATCGTTATTCTCCACCGGGACATTCGAGCCTATGGGTTCAAGGAACGTCTCTATAGCCAGGCGCTCAAGGAAGGCGTTCTCTTCGTCCGGTACGATGATGCCACTCGACCGGTCGTCGAGATCCATGCTGGCGATGAACGGCTGCTCGTCCAGGCCCAGGACCGAGTCCTTGGCACTTCCATCAACCTTCAACCCGATCTGCTGGTCCTGGCGATGCCGATGGTCCCGGCGGATGGAAACCGGGCGCTGGCGACAACTTTGAAGGTCCCCCTGGACCTGAATGGCTGGTTTTTGGAGGCGCATGTCAAGTTAAGGCCAGTTGACTTCGCCAGCGACGGGATCTTTCTGGCAGGGGCAGCCCATTACCCCAAGCTTCTTGATGAGACGATTGTGCAGGCTCAGGCCGCCGCCTCACGCGCTTCGGTGGTCCTGGCGAAGGACACGATGAACGTTGGCGGGGCCATCGCTCAGGTCAACCCCGATTTGTGCGTCGGATGCCTGACCTGTGTGCGGATTTGCCCGTTTGGTGTTCCCCAGATCCAGACCGACACGGTGGGAGTCGGCGGACTGGTTGGCGCGGCCTACATCGAACCAAGTGTTTGCCAGGGCTGCGGCACGTGCATCGGGGAGTGTCCGGCGGAAGCCATCGAACTCCTGCATTACCGGCATGAACAGCTCGAGAAGCAAGTGCTTTCTCTATTCGAAGCCGGCCTCTCGAGCCGGTAGAGGCGCAACTTGATGGGCGAGAATGCTCCAGCCAGGATTCAGATTGTGGCCTACTGTTGCCACTACTGCGCCTACGCGGCCGCCGATCTAGCCGGGGTGCTCAGGCTCCGCTACCCCCCGGACATGAGGATCGTGGAGATTCCTTGTACCGGACGCCTTGATGTTCTTGAGGTCCTGCATGCCTTTGAGCATGGAGCGGATGGCGTGATGGTGGCCGGCTGCCTGGAAGGCGACTGCCACTTCCAGGCCGGTAACCTCAACGCTCGACGAAGGGTTGCCCGAGTCAAGAACCTGCTAACTGCCATCGGGCTGGAACCCGAGAGGATCGAAATGTTTAACCTATCTTCGGCAATGGGAAGGCAGTTTGCCGACATTGCGGTCCAGATGAGCCAGCAGACGGCTGGCCTCGGACCGAGCCCACTGAAGTCTGCCAACGGACGGACGTCCCCGACAGGCCCGGCCGGCGAAAGGATAGGTGATTGACGTGGATGAGATCGTGGCATGGTGCCATCCGCTGGTGGGACTGTCGCACCGCCTCAGGAGAGACAAAGATGATCGTTGCTGAGCAGAAGCCGTTGGAAGAGATCAAGGGATTGCTCGCCGAGGCCAAACGGGTCCTCGTCGTCGGCTGCGGGACATGCGTGACGGTTTGCTTCGCCGGCGGCGAGAAGGAAGCCGGCATCCTGGCGACCAGCCTGCGAATGGCCTCCAAGATCGACGGTCAGCCGAAGGACGTCACGCACACAACCGTCCAGCGCCAGTGCGAGTGGGAATATATCGACAGCCTCGGCGATCAGATTCGCGAAGCCGACATTGTGTTGTCCGTCGGCTGCGGCGTTGGCGTTCAGGCACTGGTAGAGCGATTCCCAGAAGCCTGGGTCGTCCCAGGGCTGAACACGGCCTTCATGGGGATGCCGACCGAGCAGGGCGTCTGGGAGGAGCGTTGTGCCGCTTGCGGTTCGTGCATCCTGGGCTTGACCGGCGGAATCTGCCCCATCGCCCGCTGCGCCAAACAACTGCTCAACGGCCCGTGCGGCGGATCGCAGAACGGCGTCTGCGAAATCAGCAAGGATCTTCCGTGCGCCTGGCAGTTGATCTACGATCGGCTCAAGTCTCAAAACCGGCTTCATCTCATCACACAGATCCAGCCGCCTAAAGACTGGTCTACCAGTCGGGACGGCGGACCGCGCAGAATCACGCGGGAGGATTTACGGCTTGCCGCTGAAGTCAGCGAGTAGCCGGCAAGGAGGGTTGACGTGAGCGCTGAACAGCTGAACGGATTCAAATCCGGGTCGCGGTTGGAGCGTGTCCTGCGAGCGGGTCACTTCGCGGTCACAGCCGAACTCGGCCCGCCTCAAGCCGCGGATGCCGAGGTGATACGCAAGAAGGCCGCGCTCCTCAAGGGCTTCTGCGAAGCGGCCAACATCACCGACAATCAGACGGCCATCGTCCGCATGTCGAGCATCGGCGCAGGTACGCTCGCGCTCCAGGAGGGCCTGGAGCCGGTGATCCAGATGACCTGCCGCGACCGCAACCGCCTGGCGATCCAATCGGACCTCTTGGGCGCATACGCTCTCGGCATGCGGAATGTGCTCTGCCTCACCGGGGATCACCAGTCATTCGGCAATCATCCCACGGCCAAGAATGTGCACGATCTGGATTCGGTACAGCTGATTCAGATGGTCGTCGAGATGCGGGACAAGAAGACTTTCCAATGCGGCGACGAGATCAAAGGCGTCGAGCCGCGCTTCTTTGTCGGTGCGGCGGCAAACCCATTCGGAGATCCCTTCGAGTGGCGCCCTTACCGGTTGGCCAAGAAAGTCGAAGCTGGGGCGGATTTCATTCAGACACAGCTCATATACAACATCGAGCGTTTTGCCGAGTACATGCAGAAGGTGCGGGAGCTTGGCCTACACGAGCGCGTGTACCTGCTTGCCGGCATCGGACCGCTCAAATCGCCTGGGATGGCCAAGTACATGCGCGACCAGGTCCCCGGCATGGATGTGCCGAATGAGCTGGTCGACCGGATGACCCAGGCCGCCGACGGCATCAATAGGGAAGACAAGAAAGCCAGAGCTGAAGCCTGGCGTCGGGAAGGCATTCGGATCGCCATTGAACAGATTCAACAACTGCGCCAGATGGAGGGCGTGGCCGGAGTCCACATCATGGCTATCGAGTGGGAGGAAGCCGTGAAACTGCTGGTGGAAGGCGCCGGCCTATTCCCTCGTCCCGAGCCCGCTTCTGTGCCTGAGACGGACACCGGTCTAACCCAATGAATGAGGCTTTGATGGGAACCCAACTCAGCACCGATTTTGCCGATCGAATCCGTGAGGCGACGGGGGAGAACGTCTACCTGTGTTATCACTGCGTCAAGTGCACCTCCGGCTGCCCGTTGGCGGAGTATTTCGATCTTGCCCCCAACCAAGTCATGCGGGCTGCGCAGCTGGGAATGGAAGAAGCGATCTTTGAAAGCCGGTCGCCCTGGCTGTGCGCCTCATGTCAAACATGCACCACACGCTGTCCTCAGGGGATCGACATCGCCCGAGTGATGGACTTCATTGTGAGTGAAGCGATGTCCAGCGGTGTCGAACCCAAGGTCCCCGAGGTCGCGCTGTTCAACCGCGTCTTCCTTCGAGACGTCGACATCTTGGGCCGGGCATATGAGTTGGGGTTGATCGCCGAGATGAACGTGCGGACGGGTCAGCCGTTCAAGGATCTCGGTCTCGGGCTGGAGATGTTCAAGCACCGCAAGATCAATCTCCTTCCGGAGGTTGTCCGGAGGCGACGACGCAAGACCCCCATGGCCCCGGCCTCTCGACCGGCGAACGAGGTCGGCTACTACCCGGGCTGCTCCCTGCACTCGATGGCCAAGGAGTTCGATACATCGACGCGGAGCGTGCTTAAGAATCTGGGGCTCAAACCGGTAGAGCCTGAGGGCTGGCTGTGCTGCGGTTCATCTCCAGCGCATCGGGTTGATCACCGGCTCTCGGTCCAGCTTCCGCTTGAAAGCCTGGTCCTCGTCGAGCAGGAAGGCCTTGGAGAGGTGGTGCTACCGTGCGCCATGTGCTTCAACCGCTTCCGCGCCGCGGCCTATGAACTTCGGCTTGATCCCGAACTCAAGGAGTCGTTCGACCACGAGCTAGGCTACGAATACAACGACAGTGTGAAGATCTCATCCATGCTCGATCTGATCGAGGCACGCGTTGGTCTGGAGGCGGTCAAGGCGAGCGTCGAGCGGCCACTGACCGACTTGAAAGTCGCTTGCTACTACGGATGTCTGTTGACCCGACCGCCCAAAGTCACCGGCTCAACTGAGGCGGAGTATCCGATGGCAATGGACCGGCTTATCGAGGCGCTCGGGGGAACGCCCGTCGCCTGGGACTACAAGGTCGCTTGTTGCGGCGCCTCGCTTTCGTTGACCCAGACCGATATCGTTTTGAAGCTGAGCCGGAGCATACTGGCCAACGCTCAGGCTCGCGGCGCCGACGTGATCGCGGTAGCCTGCCCGATGTGCCACGCCAATTTGGACGGGCGTCAGACTCAGATGCAGAACATTCAGCCCATCCCGACACTGTACTTCACCCAGCTGATGGCCGTCGCCCAGGGCCACCCGGAGCAAGCCGCCCTGGAGCGAACGATGGTTGATGCGAGGCCGGTACTGTCGCAAAGGGGGCTGATTTGATGGATATCCGACGGCAGACGGTAGACGGCGGACGACGGCAAATGACAGGAGACCGAGGACGGAAGACCGGGAACCGACAGAGTCTCCGGTCCCGCGTCACCGGTCTCCTGTCGTCTATCGTCCACCGTCCGCCGTCTACAGGACCGATCCAAAGATGACCTCATCGTCAAGGAACCGCGGCCCCTTGCGCGCCGTCATCATGACCTCCACCGGACAGGATATCCGAGAATGCACGAACTGTAATTCGTGTGACGATTGGATGGCGCCGGGTATGGACTTGACATTCGGCGAGGTCTTGCGGGCTGCAGCGCGGGATGATCCGGGAGCACTGGATAACCAGACGCTCTGGGCTTGCGACGAATTGCTGGCGAGGGTGCGCTGCCCCTCAGGGATCGATATTGCTTCGGTGATTCTCGCTCTAATCCATGAGGCTGAGTTGCGCGGACAACGGACCACGGACGATTGACGACGGGAGACCGGGGACGGGGGACCGGGAAGAGTTCTAGACCCCGGTCTCCGGTCTTGCGTCACCCGTCTGCCGTCCACCGTCCATCGTCCGCCGTCCAGCTCTCTATGCGCCGAGGTTACCAATGAAACTCGCAGTCACCGGTAAAGGCGGGGTGGGCAAGACCACGCTCACCAGTCTGCTGGCGTACAGCTGCGTCGATCTTGGCTACAACGTGCTGGCCATCGACGCTGACCCCTCACCTTGTCTCGGGGCCTCCCTCGGTTTCCCCGCGGAGAAGCTCTCGAGGCTGTCTCCCATCGCCAAGATGGATGAGTTGATTTACGAACGGACGGGCGCTGAACCGGGCACTACGGGTGGCTACTTCAAGCTCAACCCCCGGGTGGATGACATACCGGACCGTTTTTCGGCAATCCACCGCGGTATTCGACTGCTCGAACTGGGAGCAGTCGAACTGGGCGGTGCCGGGTGCATTTGCCCAGAGAGCGCGTTGCTGCGCAGCCTGATCACCCACATCTTGCTGCGCCGGGATGAGATGGTTCTCCTGGACATGTACGCAGGGGTCGAGCATCTGGGGCGGGCAACGGCGGATGCCGTTGATGCGATGCTGATCGTTGTAGAACCAACGGCCCGTAGCCTGGCGACCGCCGGTCAGATCATGAAACTGGCCCAGGACATCAAGCTTTCCAGCATGTTCATCGTCGGAAGCAAGGTCGCGGGAGACCAGGACAAGGAGTTCATCACAAAAGGCGCGCCGGGATTGGAAGTGCTCGGCTTCATCCCGGATGACCCACGGGTGCGTGAGGCCGATCGCCAGGGAATCAGCCTGCATGACATCGCACCTGATCTGGCAAGCCTGGCTCGGGGGCTCGTCCTGTCGCTGCGGGAGAAAATCACCAGCCCGCTTGCGCCCTAGGACTCGCCGCCGATGCGGCTCACACAGGTGGGCTGACGCAGAAGACAAGTGGGGATGTCGTGTCATGGGGAGCGGGAGCAGCTTCACTGCTCCCGCTCCCCATATAGTTCTCTCCCACTCACTGGGCTGTGGCCTTGGGCTTGGCAGGAGTTGAAGAATAAAGTCTAGTAACGATTAGCAGATGCGCGGCAACATCTCGCCGGACAAAACATCGACGATGCGCGTGCCGCCAATAAGCGTCCGCATCAGGACTCTACCGGCGGGCTCGATTGTCACTTCACCGATCCGGCATGCGTCCTTGCCGAGTGGGTGGGTCTTCATCACATCTAACACCGTGTCGGCCTGCTCCGCTGGGATCGCCGCGACAAGTTTGCCTTCATTCGCAATGTAAAGGGGATCCATCCCAAGAAGCTCGCAGGCCGACGCCACGGCACGCCCGACAGGGATCTCAGCTTCGTCGAGAAGGATCCCGACGCCACTCTGCGCGGCAATCTCATTGAGCGCTGTTGCCAGACCGCCGCGGGTAGGATCCCGGAGTACGGCCAAGCCTGGACAGGCCGCAAACATCGCCTCTGTCAGCCCGTTCAGTGGTGCCGTATCGGAAACGACCTCCGCTTCAAACCGGAGCTGACCGCGGGCTGCCAAAACGGCGATCCCATGATCCCCGATCGCCCCGGATACAATGATGACATCGCCCGGCCGGGCGCGCGCACCACCGACTTCCCTGCCCGGCGGAATGATTCCCACCCCACTCGTACTGATGAACAGCCCGTCGGCCTTCCCGCGTTCGGCGACTTTGGTGTCGCCGGCGATGATCGTGACACAGGCTTCTTCCGCCGCCTGCCTCATGGATTCAGCGACCCGCTTTAGGATATCGAGCTGCAGCCCTTCCTCGAGGATGAAACCGGCAGTGAGCCACAGCGGCCGAGCGCCGACCATGGCCAGATCGTTGACGGTCCCACACACAGCCAGACGTCCGATGTCCCCGCCCGGGAAGAAGAGAGGCGACACGATATGCGAGTCGGTCGTGACGGCGATCCGCCCTGGCCCCGGGGGTTCCACGACTGCTGAGTCATCCCCGCGCAAGAGCGTCTCATTGTCGAACGCCGGATAGAAGATACGGCCGATCAGCGCCTGGGTCATCCGGCCGCCGCTCCCATGGCCGATCACCACGCTTTCATGGTGGTCGATTGGCACAGGGCACACCGATCCCTCCATAGGCACGGACTTTTCTATCATCCCCGGCCTTTCCCGCTTACGCTCGCCCATGGTCGGTTCTCAGGCCTCCCCAGCCTCTGGAGTCCGGAAGCTTGCTTCCGAGCGC
>Ga0209641_10001711_pt1 | contig 19369 bp, 20 predicted proteins | sample RifCSP16_1_FD_184022 | JGI IMG/M metagenome (GOLD analysis project Ga0209641, IMG submission 184022) | Soil microbial communities from Rifle, Colorado - Rifle CSP2_sed 16_1 (SPAdes) (version 2) | ecosystem: Environmental > Terrestrial > Deep subsurface > Rock core/Sediment | place: Rifle... | reverse complement strand
CTTATTACAACCCTTTATTGAGGTTGAAAGGATTGTAATAAGTGGTATTTCATGAATCAAAAGTTCCAACAACGTTAGTGCTTGGTGTTGGAAATTTACTGATGGCAGACGAAGGAGTGGGGTTTCGGATTCTTGAGAGGTTGGTCACACAATATCAGATTCCTGAGGAGGTCCTTGTCCTGGATGGGGGAACACTGGGAATGGACCTCCTCTATTATCTTGAGGGAATGACCAACCTTTTATTGGTGGATGCTGTTGAAGCCAGAATAAAACCGGGGAGTGCTGTTCGTCTTGAGGGAGAAAAGGTGCCCTCGTTTTTGACATTGAAAATCTCTCCCCACCAAATTGGAATTTCGGACATGTTATTTGCAGCTAAATTGAAGGATATATATCCTCCAAACATTGTCCTATGGGGAATACAACCTGAGAAGGTGGAGATCGGATTGGATCTTTCCAAGACTTTAGAATTACAACTTGATCCAATGGTTGATAATGTGATCCATGAATTGGAAAATTGGGGGCATAAGATCAAACGCAAAGTTTGATACAATACATTATTATTAATATCTCATAAATCTCCACTCCAAGGTCAACGATTTCTTATTCATGCATGAATTAGCAGTATCAGAGAGTATTTTGAAAATCGCATTAGAGAATGCTGAAAAGGCACATGCAAGTAGTATTAAATCCATCAACCTTGAAATAGGTCAGTTAGCCAGCCTGGTAGATGAATCCATAAATTTCTATTGGGATATTATCAGCGAAGGAACCATTGCTCAAGGCGCAGTGTTAACCATTAATAGAATCTCTGTTGAAATGAGATGCTTTGATTGTGGAAAGGTATTCATCCCAGATGGAGAATCGTTTGAGTGTCCTGATTGTTCAAGCATCAGAGTTCAAGTGATAAGGGGAGATGAAATGAGAGTGGAAAGCATTGATGTGGAGTAATAAATGACCTCCCGAATTGAAGTAACTGAGAAAATCCTTTCATCCAATGATGAACTGGCATTAATAAATAGAAAATATCTTGATGATGCCAATGTTTTTGGAGTTAATATCATGGCATCGCCTGGGGCTGGAAAAACCACGTTCATCATAAAAACGCTTGAATCATTGGGTGGGAGATTAAAATTTGGGGTTATAGAAGGTGACCTGGCTTCTTCCATTGACTCGGACAAGGCAAAGGCAGCCGGAATTCCAGCTGTGCAAATCAACACAGGTGGTGAATGTCATCTGGATGCAGTGATGCTGGATGGAGCAATAAAATCGTTGGATCTTTCCATGTTGGATCTACTCATCGTTGAAAATGTTGGAAACCTGGTATGCCCAATAAACTTTAAGATTGGTACTCACATGAATATCCTGGTTGCCTCTATCCCAGAAGGCGACGATAAACCGTATAAATATCCAGGAGCATACAGAGGAGTAGAAGTATTAATCATCAGTAAAATCGATCTTTTACCATATGTTCCATTCAATATGGAATATTTCAAAAAAGGCGTTGAAGTCCTCAACCCTGGATTGATAACTTTTGTGTTATCTGCCAAGACAGGAGAAGGGATGAACCTTTGGGCAGATTGGTTGGTTGATAAAGTGAACGCATGGAGAGAAAGAAATTAACAATTGAGGTAAATTATGTGTCTTGGTATTCCAGGTAAAGTAACTGAATTGTATGAAGTCAACAATATGAAGATGGCAAAAGTCGATTTTGGCGGAGTGATTAAAGAAGCCTGCATGGATTATTTGCCTGAGATCAAGATAGGTGATTACACTTTGATCCATGTTGGTTTCGGATTATCCATAATTGATGAACAGGAAGCCAAAGAAACAATGGATCTTTTAAATCAAATTGCCAGTATGCCAGAAGAAGGTTGACGATTTGAAATATATCGAAGAATACAGGGATGCAGATCTAACCAAGAAGTTGTTAAAAGATCTCGATAACATCATAACCAAAAATTGGACCTTGATGGAGGTTTGTGGCGGTCAGACGCATTCCATCATAAAATCTGGACTCGATCAACTTCTCCCGAAGAAAATCAATCTCGTCCATGGTCCTGGGTGCCCGGTATGTGTAACACCATTGGAATTGATCGACAAAGCAATTGCCTTGGCATCAAGAAGTGATATTATCTTCACTTCATTTGGAGACATGATACGTGTACCAGGCTCCAAAACGGATCTATTTGCAGTTAAAGCAGCCGGTGGGGATGTACGAATTATTTATTCCCCCCTGGATGCCTTAAAAATCGCCAAAGAAAATCCTGACAAAACGATCGTTTTTTTTGGGATCGGGTTTGAAACCACTGCCCCACCGAATGCGATGTTAGTCCACCAAGCCAAGCTGCAGAATGTTAATAATTTTTGCATGCTAGTATCACATGTGACTGTTCCCGCTGCCATAAAAGCCTTGATGGATTCTCCTGATATTGAAGTGGATGGTTTTTTGGCAGCCGGGCATGTATGCACAGTAATGGGATATTGGGAATATGAACCTCTTGCGCTGAAATATAAAATTCCGATAGTTGTGACAGGTTTTGAGCCAGTGGATATCATGCATGGAATAATAAAATCTGTATCGCAACTGGAGAATGGGATCCATATAGTTGAAAACGCTTATGCACGCTCAGTAGTCCGTGGAGGAAACAAACCTGCGCAAGCTATCATTAACCAAGTATTTGAGATTTGTGATCGCTCCTGGAGGGGGATTGGAGTGATTCCGCAATCTGGGTATCGATTGAGGGGTGAATATGCGGACTTTGACGCTGAGCGGCGATTTCCAGAGATCCAAGGTATTGAAACCAAAGAATCAGAAATATGTATCAGCGGATTGGTGCTTCAAGGAAGGAAAAAGCCCAATGAGTGTCCAGCATTTGGAAAGGAATGTACACCACAGAATCCTTTAGGAGCAACCATGGTATCAACTGAAGGTGCTTGTGCAGCATATTTTCAATTCGGAAGGTTGGGAATTAGAAGTGATCATGGAAGATAATAAATCGCAACTCAACCTTGCGGGTTGGTCGTGTCCAATACCATTAATAAATTACCCAACAATTGTCCTGGGACATGGTTCAGGTGGAAAGATGATGGCTGATCTGATCCAACATTTGTTCGCCCCAGTCTTTAATAGTCAATTATTAAATCAACTTAATGATTCCACAGTATTAGACCTCAAAGAAATTCTTAACTCGTATCCGTCGAAGAGACTAGCATTCACAACTGACTCTTTTGTGATCAACCCAATCTTTTTTCCAGGTGGAAATATTGGCGACCTTTCAATCTATGGAACAGTGAACGACCTCGCAATGAGCGGAGCGAAACCTTTGTTTCTCTCGGCAGGTTTCATCCTTGAAGAAGGTCTCCCGATGAATTCCCTGGGAATTATTGTTTCTTCCATGGCTTCAGCCTGTAAAACTGCAAACGTCTGTATTGCAGCTGGAGACACTAAGGTCGTTAACAAGGGTCATGGTGATGGAATATATATCAATACAACTGGAATTGGAATAATACCAGAAGGAATCAATATATCCATCTCCAATGCAGCACCTGGAGATGTCATTTTGATCAATGGCAGCGTTGGTGATCACGGCATGGCAATCATGTCAGTTCGTTCGGGCTTGGAATTTGAAACGACCATACAAAGTGACACAGCCCCCCTAAACGGGTTGGTGGATGAGTTAATTGATGCCACCCATGAAATTCACTGCATGAGAGATGCTACAAGAGGAGGGTTAGCTGCGGTTCTGAACGAGATGGCAGTTTCTTCCAATGTTGGTGTCGAATTTATAGAAACAGCGGTCCCAATCAAACCTGAAGTCAACGCCGCCTGCGAGATGCTTGGTCTTGATCCATTCTATATTGCCAATGAAGGCAAAATGGTTGTCGTTGTTCCAGAAAATCAAGCTGACAAGGTATTGATGGCTATGCGCAAGCATTCGCTCGGTAAGGATGCGGCTGAAATAGGCAGAGTTGTAGAGAATCACAGAGGCTTGGTCACTGCCCACACAAGAATTGGAGGCAATCGAATTGTAGACCTGCCCGCTGGAGAACTTTTACCAAGAATTTGTTAATTTTTTAAAATGGATTCAGCCAATAATGTAAGACCTTCAATATCCTCAAGATCCAACCACTGCAGCATGATACGTTGAAGACCAGCATTTTCCAATTCCATTATCTGTTCTTTGATCTCATCACCAGTCCCAATGAGAAATCCCCTGCCCCGCAAATATTCTATCGACTGATCCGATCCAATTATCTTCCTTTCGACTTCTTCCCTTGTTTTCCCAAACCGCACCCCAGTCATCATTGACCTTTTTATAGAAGTCTTTTTTCTTCCTTCATTTTCCAACAAAACGTCCATCAAAGTGTTTAATTCCTGAAAAGTCTGCTTATTAATCAAAAGAGAATTCCACTCGTCTGCAAGTTTAGCCGCCAAAGGCAAGGTTCGCCTGGTTCCATTGCCTCCGATCAAAATGGGTGGACCACCAACTCTATTTGGCCTGGGAAGTAACAATACATCTTTTGCCTGAAAGTATTTCCCAGCAAAGTCGAAATGCTCATTGGAATCAAAAAGCATTTTTACCAATTCCACTCCCTCTTCGAAACGCTTGAAACGCTCGTTCACACCCAATAAGTCAAATCCATAATTCTTATGTTCCCTTTCCTGCCATCCTGCCCCCAAACCAAGAATCAACCTTCCATTTGAGAGATCATCGACTGCTGAAGCTGTCCGAGCAGTTATCGCAGGATGTCGAAACGAGACCGGTGATACCATCGAACCAAAATGAATTCGCTTGGTATTATCAGCCAGCCAGGTAAGAGACGCCCATAACTCCAATGAATCTTTGTCAGGAGGATTTCTATTCGTAAAATGATCGGAACGAAACAATCCCCAAAAGCCAAGATCTTCAACAGCCGCTGAAATATTTTTCCAATGATCCCAGTTCAGGCCATTTTGGCCTTCGATCATGATGGCGATATCCATTGTCACCTCACATTATGAACTTATTGATTAGATTAATTATTAAAATTGATTCAAGAAATCATTTCCATGCAGGCTTGTTCCAATAATTGAGAACCATTCAATAACAATTCATCCAATAATATTCTATCGGTTGAAGAGAAATCATTAACTGGTGAATTAATCAAATTGAGTAGAGAACCTCGAATTCCGCTGCAGCGATGTGCCCAAATCGAATCTTGTGAAATTCTCTCCAGCCTGGAGACCAGTAAATTGGCATATTTTATCCTTTCTGGATCAGTCATGGCGCGGTCTCCAACTCAAAATTATAATAATCTATAAAGTTAATAGAAATCTAAATATTATTAATATAATTCAAAATCCAAAAATAATCATTTTGTTTGAAATTTGGGAAATAATTGGGAGGCTTAATACTATGCTCCAGTCGGGGCGGGCGGATTCGAACCGCCGACCTCACGGACCCGAACCGTGCGCTCTACCGAGCTGAGCCACGCCCCGACGTGCGCAGCATTTTATCATACTATCGAGGCAACCACAAGTTTACAGCATGTATAATCGTGGTTTTTTTGGCGATTGACTTGATGATTACTTTCTTGTAAACTTTTATCAATCTTCTATGCACATTATTCTCAATAATTAAAGGAATCAAAATGAAAAAAGAGCGTAAATCTTACCCGGTGGTTGTTATCGTAATTTTCTTCTTTTTTATATTTCTTCATCAAACTGATAAACTGTTGATTGGTTCCTTGCAGGTGCCGATCAGTGAGTCCTTTCACTTAAATGATCTGCAATGGGGATTGGTAAATTCAGGTGCCTTGATCGTTGGAACATTACTTTTTCCAATCTGGGGATACCTATATGACCGTTTTGCACGAGCCAAACTATTAGCACTGGCTTCGTTGATATGGGGAGCGACCACCTGGTTGAGTTCAATCGTCAGAACTTATCCTCAATTCCTTGGGACGCGCGCTTCAACAGGTATTGATGATTCCTCTTACCCGGGTTTATACAGCCTGGTTGCTGATTATTACCCCCCTAAAGTTAGAGGAAAAGTCTATGGAATTTTACAGGTCCCGCAACCACTCGGTTACCTGGCAGGGATGATCCTGGCATTAATGGTTGCTCCAATGCTCAATGGAAAACTATTTAACCTTGAGGGTTGGAGATCCATCTTCCTTATCACGGGATTCCTTGGAATCATCATGGCAATCCTTATATTCTTATTCGTAAAAGATGTTCCAAGAGGTAAATCTGAACCAGAATTTGAAGATGTCAGCGAGATCGGACAGTTTAAATTCTCCTGGGCAGAAGTCAAAAATATCTTCAGAAAGAAAACCATGTGGTTTATTTTCCTGCAGGGATTTGCAGGTGTTTTTCCATGGAACGTGATCACGTATTTCTTCGTTGGTTATTTACAGACTGAAAGAGGATATGACTCGAATTCTGTTCTATTTGTTATGGGACCTGTAATATTGATACTTTCGTTAGGATATTTTCTTGGTGGTTCACTCGGAGATTGGTTGTTTAAAAGGACAAAGAAAGGACGAATCATCATATCTTCCATTGGTGTCATTCTTGGAGCAATATTCTTGATGATGGCTTTACTGACACCAGTTGACCAGAAAACAACTTTCTTTATTTGGATGGCATTGACTGCGATATTCATGCCTTTCTCCTCGCCTAATGTTCTCTCAACCATTTTCGATATCACTGCTCCAGAAGTTCGATCAACCGCCCAATCAGTAGAGTATTTCATAGAAAACAGTGGAGCTGCACTTGCTCCAATAATCGCAGGGGCTGTTGCATTGGCAACCACAAAACAAACAGCAATCCTTTACTTAAGTGTTGCTGCCTGGGGATTATGTTTCCTGCTTTACCTGGGTGCTCTTTTCTTCATTGATGGAGATATCAAATCACTGCGGGATCAAATGGCTGAACGGGCGTCCAAAAAGCAGATTTCGTAAAGCTAACTTCGTTAGAAGAATAATTCCAAAAGGAATATCGATGGAAGTAATCGAAGTATCGCCTTCGAATAAAAACCTTATTCGAGAATTTATTGACTTGCCTTTCAGGATCTATAAAGAAATACCACAATGGGTGCCTGCATTTCGATTCGCTGATAAGGCGAGGTTTGATAAACGCAAGAATCCTTTTTATAAACACTCCGATGCTGCTTTCTTTCTTGCTTTTGATGGTACCCAGGCAGTTGGACGGATTGCGATCATCGATAATCGGTTGCACAATGAACATAATAACGAAAAAACTGCCTTCTTCTATCTATTTGAATGCGAAAACAATATCGAAGCAGCTCAATTGCTATTCGATGCTGGTTCAAGTTGGGCAAAGAAAAGAGGACTTGATCTATTAAGTGGCCCAAAAGGTTTTACACCCTTGGACGGATTTGGATTATTGGTAAAAGGATTCGATCATCGCCCTGCTTTGGGAATACCCTACAACCCACCATATTATGTCGATCTAATTGAAAACTCAGGTTTCGAATTGATCAGGGAATCAGTTTCAGGCTACATAACGACAACGATGGTATTTCCCAAAAGGATACACGAACTTGCAGATCGAATTCGAAAACGTAGAGGGTTGATAACCGAAAATTTTCATTCCCGAAAAGACTTGCGTCGATTCGTTGGTGGATTAAAAGATCTTTACAATGGTGCCCTGGCTGGGATGGAAGGTGGTACTCCCATTACCCAGGACGAAGCAGATTCCCTGGCTTCTCAGATGCTCTGGTTCGCCAATCCAAATCTGATCAAGATCATCAAGAAGATCGATCCAGACAAAGGAGAAGATGAATTGGTTGGCTTCCTTTTTGCTTATCCCGATATCTCCAAAGCGGTGCAAAAAACCAAGGGGAAATTGTTTCCCTTTGGTTGGATGACCATGTTAATGGAGTTAAGAAATACAGATTGGATAAACATCAATGGCGCTGGACTCCGGGAAGATTACCGTGGACTTGGCGGAACTGCAATACTCTTCAGTGAAATGGAAAAATCTGTCAGAGCATCCAGTAAATTTAAACACGCCGATATTGTACAAATCGGAATGGAAAATGATCGCATGCAGCGAGAAATGGCAAATTTCGGGATTGATTTTTATAAAAACCACAATCTCTACCAAAAATCAATAAAATAAATAGATTCCCTGTAGGTAGACATTAAAATTTACTGATGAGTTTTTTCTTTTTATACCGTAGAGACTTTTTCTATGGATAAATATCACTGTTCATTGTTAAGGTATAATCCCAAGAATCAATATTTAAGAATTCAATAAACAATTATTTGGATAAATTAATAGGAATGTAAATTACTATTGGCATTAATTTAAAAAGAAATGGGAAAGCAAGCGCATGGACTCTGTTAATTAATCAGAGTTGACGAGGTTGAGGGTTCCCTGTGTCGCAACAGGGCTAATCCTGGAAGATCTCCAGGAGAAAATCGAAAGATCAGCGGATGCCTTCTGGGATAGCCAATCCCAACTCTTTCCCTCCATATCAGAAGCTGACTAATAAACCTGCCCAGGTGACTGAACAGACAAATATGTAGGCATGGCATAAATAGTGGAGGATTCCCTATGTGTGGTATTGTTGGATATATTGGGCCGCAAGATGCGACCCCTATCGTTCTGAATGGGTTAAAACGGTTGGAATACCGGGGTTATGATTCTGCTGGTATCGCGATCATACAGGATGGGGAAATAAAAATTCGACGGGATTCAGGAAAAATTGCAAACCTTGAACAATTACTCAAGAAATCACCCATTACTGGCACCCCTGGGATTGGTCATACCCGTTGGGCAACCCATGGAGCACCGAATGCTCGAAACGCCCACCCTCACCTTGGAAATATGGGGAGAGTTGTAGTAGTGCATAATGGAATTGTTGAAAATTTTCTTGAATTGAGGGATGAATTAATCAGTGAAGGAACTCAATTTAATTCCGAAACAGATACAGAGACGATCGTTCAACTTGTTGAACGCCACCAAGCTGCTGGATCAAATTTGATCGAAGCAGCCAGGAAGACTTTCAACCAGATCCAAGGGGCGCATGGCATCGTTCTTTTATCTGCAGATGAACTAGATCACATTGTTTGTGCTCGTATAGGTAATGCAGGTGGTGTCGTTATCGGAATTGGAAAAGGAGAGAATTTTATAGCATCAGATATCCCTGCAATTCTTGAACATACCAGAAAAGTGATCTTCCTGGAATCCCATCAAATGGCGATTGTCTCCAAAGATAAAGTAATTGTGCAAACCCTTATTGGTGAGGAGATCAAACCAGAAATTCATACAATCTCATGGGATGCAGTTTCAGCTGAAAAGGGTGAATTCCGGCACTTCATGCAAAAAGAAATCCATGAACAGGTAAGATCACTTACCGACACACTTGCAGGAAGAGTCGATCTAAAGGAAGGTAATGTCCGCTTGCCTGAATTAAACCTGACACCTGAAATGGCTCGCAATATTAATAAGATCCACATTGTAGCGTGCGGAACAGCAGCATATGCAGGTATGGTGGGCAAATATTTGATTGAAAAAATATCCCGAATTCCATGCGAATTGGATATCGCTTCAGAATTTCGTTATCGAGACCCCATTATAGACAACCACAGCATTATGTTAGCAATAAGCCAATCGGGAGAAACTGCAGATACTCTGGCTGCAATTGAGGAGGGAAGGAAAAAAGGAGCCAAGATCTGGTCGATCGTAAACGCCATAGGATCACAAGCCATGCGAATTGCTGATGGATATATATCCATGCAAGCCGGACCAGAAATTGGGGTAGCATCCACCAAGGCATTTACAGCTCCCATTGTTGATCTATACATGCTTGCCATCTTATTGGCTGATCAGCGCGGAACTATTAAATCAGATGAACGGTTCAAATTGGTTTCCGATTTACGGCTGATTCCCGACCTGGTAAGCAGAGCATTGAATAAAGAACCAGAAGTGGAAAAAGTGGCATATTTATTAAAGGATATTCGGGATTGTCTCTACCTCGGTCGTGGTATCAACATGCCAATTGCCTATGAAGGTGCATTAAAACTCAAAGAGATTTCCTATATCCATGCGGAAGGATACCCTGCCGGTGAGATGAAACATGGTCCTATCGCGTTAATTGATGAATCCATGCCGGTTATTTGCATTGCCCCATTTGATCCATGGCATGAAAAAATGATAAGCCAGATCCAACAAGCCAAGGCAAGAGGCGGAATTGTAGTCGCTCTGGCGACTGAAGGAGACGAATTGATCGCCTCCATCGCAGATCATGTACTGTGGATACCAGATACTCCCTGGATGTTAACTCCTGTAATTTCTGTCATTCCTCTACAATTACTTGCATACCACATCGCATCTCTAAGAGGTTTGGATGTGGATCAACCTCGCAATCTCGCAAAAAGTGTGACGGTGGAATAAGGATTGGTAAAAATGTTCCTTCCCACAACAAGAAAAGAAGTGGTGGATCGGGGTTGGGACTCGTTGGATGTGATCCTTGTCAGCGGGGACAGTTACATTGACAGCCCTTATATTGGAACTGCTGTAATCGGAAAACACCTGGAGAGGCATGGATTTAAAGTCGGCATCATTGCACAACCAGATACCAATAATATGGATGATATTGGACGCCTTGGCGAACCAGGTTTGTTCTGGGGAGTTACTGCTGGCTGTGTAGATTCGATGGTTGCAAATTATACGGCTCTAAAAAAGAAACGGAGAACTGATGACTATACACCCGGGGGAGTAAACAATCGTCGACCTGATCGAGCCAGCATCGTTTATACAAACCTGATAAGAAGATATACAAACACCTTGCACATAAATACCAAAACAAAACCAATCGTTCTGGGAGGTATTGAAGCCAGTTTAAGAAGAATAGCTCATTATGATTATTGGTCGAATCGAATTCGAAGATCTATCTTATTTGATGCAAAGGCAGATTACCTACTTTATGGAATGGCTGAAGCTGCTACGCTGGAATTTGCATTCTTGATGAAATCCCAACAAGACCCGAGATCTGTCAAGGGGTTATGTTACATCTCTAAAGGAAAACCGGATGGATATCTAGAAATCCCTTCATTTGAATCTGTCGATAATGATAATGATACATTTACTGACATGTTTCATTTGTTCTATAAAAACAATGATCCCAAAACTGCTCGGGGGTTAATCCAGGCACACGGAGATCGATACCTGGTTCAAAATCCACCTCATGAATATGCAACTCAAGTTGAGTTGGATGATATCTATTCCCTGAATTTTGAATATGAACAGCACCCATATTATGAAAAAATGGGAAAGGTCAAAGCACTTGATACGATAAAATTTTCAATATCAACCCATAGAGGCTGTTATGGTGAATGCAATTTTTGTGCCATTGCAGTCCATGAAGGGAGGACTATCCGTTGGAGAAGCGAAAATTCAATCATTAAAGAAGCAAAAATTCTGACCAAATTGGATGGCTTCAAAGGGTACATCCATGATGTGGGCGGACCTACCGCAAACATGTTTGGGTATGAATGTAAAAAGAAATTAAAATCCGGAAGCTGTGAAGACAGAAGATGCCTTTTTCCAGAAATATGTCCCGCTTTGAAAGCAGACCACTCACCATATACAAATCTCCTGGTTGAGTTAAGAAAATTGAATGGTATCAAGAAAATCTTCGTTGGTTCGGGAATTCGATATGATCTACTCGCTTCAGACAATCTTCATGGTGAAGATCTGATTAAAGAGATTTCAAATCATCATGTTTCCGGGCAATTAAAAATTGCTCCTGAACACATCCAGGACTTTGTCCTGGAGAAAATGGGGAAAACCAACCATGAAAATCTATTATGGTTCAAACAAGAATTCGATGATTTTTCCAGGGCAGCTGGAAAGAAACAATTCCTGACCTATTATTTCATTGCTGCACACCCTGGATGCACTGTAAATGATATGCAGAAATTACGGAATTTTTCAGATTCAACTCTGAAAATCCACCCAGAACAGGTACAGATCTTCACCCCAACACCTTCAACATACTCAACTTTAATGTATTACACGGAAAAAGATCCTTTCACAGGAGAAGCGCTTTTTGTTGAAAAGGATCCAAAACACAAGCAAGAACAAAAGAATATCCTCGTAGAAAAAAATGTATGAACTATTTGCTGTTGTAACTCCTGGATTGGAAAGAATCTCATGGGAAGAATTAAAACTGTTGGGATTTAATCCTCTTGAAATAGAACCTGGCGGGATAAAAATGAGAGGAAACCTTGAATCTATTTATCGCATTAATCTTCTATCCCGCACAATAAGCCGATTGCTGGTTAGACTTGGAAATTTTCATGCTGCTGCATTTTCAGAATTGCGGAAAAAAGCAGGCAGGTTATCCTGGGAGGAATTCATTTTTCCAGGTCTAAACATATCTTTTCGAACAACATGCCACCATTCGAGACTCTATCATTCCAAGGCTGTTGAAGAAAGAGTTGCAGGAGCAATCAGCGATCGATTAGGTGAAAAGACTCAATCCATCCTTCCAAACAGCATCGGAAATACGAAATCTGATCAAATGATCATTGTTCGATTAAATAACGACGAATGTTTAATTAGTGTAGATACATCTGGGGATAATCTCCACAGGAGGGGATACAGATTACAAACTGCGAAAGCTCCCATAAGAGAGAACATTGCAGCTGCCATAATCCTCGCAACAGGTTGGGATCGTCAAAAACCACTTCTCGATCCTTTATGTGGGTCGGGAACGATCCCAATTGAAGCAGCCCTGATGAGTCGAAATATTCCTCCTGGTCTGAACAGACAATTTGCATTCATGCAGTGGAAAAATTTTAACCGGTCTGCCTGGAACCAGATCATCGAATCCGTAAAAACAAGCGAAATAACTCCAGCTCCGATAATCATAGGGTCAGATCGGGACGAAGGAGCCATTCAAATATCCAAAAATAACGCTGCCCGAGCTGGTATCTCTAATCTGATCGAGTTCAACCACTGTGCAATTTCAGCGATCCTGCCTCCCAAAAAGCCAGGATTTCTTATTACCAATCCGCCTTATGGAGTGCGGGTTAGATCAAATAAAGACATACGCAACTTGTATGCTCAATTGGGAAATACAGCCAGACTTCTTTGCAAGGATTGGAAAATTGGAATATTGAGCTCTGATCCTTATTTGCTGTCACAACTCGGATTTGAAGTAGAAAAATCAATTCGATTTTCCAATGGCGGTATTAATGTAATCTTGGGAAGAGGGTTCGTTCCTGGTGACCAATGAAAGCGCAATGAGTCATTCCTTTGTCATCCTTTTCCAGCTGCATTATTTGAACAAATTTAATGTCAACCATTTTTTCTAAAAAAACCCGATCCATCTCACATAATTCAGGAAATTTTTTAATGATGCTTAAATAAGGACAGTTATCAAAGCGGATCAATGGTCCTTCCTTTCCTGCTTCCCACTGTGCCTGGTACTTCATCTCATTCAGGTGTTGAATGCAGTTGGTAATTAATCCTGGAGAGATCTTTAAATTTGGATCCCTGCGAGTCGCAGCCCACTTTCCTGCAATTCTGTCAAGGTACTCAGAGATACCCTGCCTGCCTGAGTCATTTCTTAATAAATCCAAGAGAGGTTCCAGGACATTTTCCAATCCATCACTGGATAAAGATCTTCCTGGAGAATAGACATTTTCTGGTCTTCCACGATCTTTCTTGCATATCACACTTTTTTCAATTAAACCATCTGCAACCAAAACACCCAGGTGATGCCTGATATTTGCTGGAGTCATATCCAGAAAAAGGTTCAACTCAGAAGTTGTGATATTTCTGTATTTTCGGATTAATTCAAGAATTCGTTGTCTGGAAGTTTTATTCATAGTGACATCTGTCATGAAATTATCACGGAATTTATTTATGCAAATATATATTTGTATAAATAAATTGACTTAGAGTGTATCATAAAATATAATACAAAGGTAAGATTTTTATTCATAAATGAAGGAGATGACAGAATGGGTGTAAAAGATATTAATTCCCCAGGATACGAGATCCCCGACGAACTTGAAAATCAGGTGGCAATCACCACTCTGGACAAGATCTACAACTGGGGTAGAAGCGCTTCGGTCTGGCCTTTAATGTTCGCTCTTGCCTGCTGTGGTATCGAATATATTTGTGCCCAAGCCAGCCGTTTTGATCTTTCAAGATTCGGCATGGAAGTTACACGCCCCAGTCCAAGGCAAAGTGATCTTATGCTTGTTTCTGGAACAGTAACCAAGAAAATGATGCCGACTATTGTGCGCTTATATAACCAAATGCCCGAACCCAAGTATGTCATTGCCATGGGAGCTTGTGCTTCAGGTGGTGGTCCTTTTAAGGAAGGATATAACGTTGTATCAGGCATCGATAGATACATCCCTGTAGATGTCTATATCCCTGGGTGCCCCCCAACCCCTCAAGCCTTGGTCCATGGTTTGATTAAATTACAGGAAAAAATCCGTAATCAATCCTTGAAAACAGTGCGATGGTATCAGAAAGGTGAAGACCAGGCATCCATACCCATTCCAATCCTTGGCCCTGATCTGATCGATCCAAGAAAAATACCACTTATCAAGAATAACGGAGCGTAGGAGAAAGATATGACAACACCTGCACCTTCAATAACCTTTGACCTTTCTTCATTATTCCCTGATTATGCAACCGCAGACACTCGTGAAGGATATTCAGGATGGATCATCAAAACTAATCATCTTGTCGATGTGGCCACTGAATTAAGAGATACCTATGGATTTGATCATCTGACCTCCATCACAGGTGTGGACTACTTTCCAGAAGAACTCATGGAAGTTGTTTACCATGTTTTCAACACCACCGGTGGACCTGTTTTGAATTTTAAAGTTCAAGCAGTTCGCAAGGATCCCATCGAAGTCCCAAGCCTGGTATCGGTTTACCCGGGAGCAGAGTTTCAGGAGCGAGAGATTTGGGACCTTTTCGGAGTAGTTTTCACCGGACACCCCGACCTTCGCCGAATTCTTATGTGGGAAGGTTTTGCCGGACATCCAATGCGAAAAGATTGGAAGGAGGCATATTTCGAAGAAGACAACAAGCCGTTCAAATCCAGATGGCCTGAAGGAAGAATTGTTCAAGCCGAAGATGAGAATAAATTCAGCGACAACATTTCCTATCCGAGTAATTTTGATCCGGAGAAATGGATCCCTGAGGGCGAAAATGCGTTATATGGAGCTCTTGCCCGTTATGACTATACCAACGACGACGGGATAACAAGCGATAACATAGTTGTTAACCTTGGACCACAACATCCATCCACGCATGGCGTATTTCGAGTTTCAGCAGTCCTTGATGGAGAGATTATCGCCCAATTGAAACCAGTCATGGGATACCTGCACAGGAACCACGAAAAGATCGGTGAACGAAATACTTTCCTGCAGAATATGCCATATACTGATCGATTGGATTATTTATCATCACTAAGCAATAACTTTGGTTACGCAATTACCGTTGAAAAATTGATGAATATTGAAGTACCAGAGCGAGCTGAGTACATTCGGGTAATTATGGCTGAATTAACTCGTATATCCAACCACTGCATGGCACTTGGCGCTCTCTTTAACGACCTGGGGACCTTCTTCACTCCTTTGATCTATCTCCTGGAAGAACGAGAACTAATACTGGATATTTTTGAAGCAGTCACCGGATCAAGGATGATGTGCAATTACTTCCGATTTGGTGGTGTTGCTCGCGATCTCCCGGAGGGGACTCTTGAAAAAATCAAAGGATTGGCTTTCGAACGATTACCCAGAAAAGTTGATGAAATTGACCGCTTCATGAGTGAAAATGAAATCATTCGGTCGAGAGGAATCAACCAGGGTGTTATTTCTGCAGAGGATGCAATCAAATATTCTGCAACTGGACCACTTCTGAGAGCATCTGGTGTTCCCTATGACATTCGACGAGCTGATCCATACAGCATTTATGACCGATTTGATTTCGATATTGCTGTGAGGAAAAATGGTGATATTTATGACCGATACATGGTCCGTTTGGATGAGATGAGGCAGAGCATTCGGATCATCCAACAGGCAGCTTCCAGTATTCCTGAAGGCGAGATTCAAACAGGAAAACCACAATACCAGGTGCGAGTACCTGCAGGTGAATCCTATGGCAGGGTTGAAAGCCCCAAAGGAGAACTTGGATTCTATGTCGTTTCAACCGGCAAGCCCAATCCATGGAGATACCACGTTCGAGCTCCATCGTTTATCAACCTGACAGCATATGGACCTATGTGTGTTGGACAAAAGATAGCAGATATTGTTGCGATCCTGGGATCGATTGATATTGTCCTGGGTGAAGTAGACCGGTAGGAGATAATATGTACGGAAAAGGTATTCTAAAAGGGTTAGGCGTAACCATAAAGCGGTTTATCGATACATATTTGGATGATATTCGCTGGTTAGGAAAAAGATATTACAAACCAGAAGGAATTGCTCATCGTTCTTCCAAAGATTCACGAGGTATTTTCACCATCCAATACCCGGAAGAGAAGTTACCTTCACCTGAGGAATTTCGATTCATCCCTTTCCTTGTTTATGATGAAGGTGAAAAGGGAGAAGAAATCATTCGCTGCACAAGCTGTGGAATTTGTGCCAAAGTCTGCCCTCCCCAATGTATTTGGATCACCAGGACAACCAATCCAGAAACAGGAAGACCGGTACCTGATCCAGCTGAATTTTATATCGATGCTGATATTTGCATGAATTGCGGATTATGTGCTGAGTATTGTCCATTCGATGCCATCAAAATGGATCACGATTACGAATTGGCATCGTATTCCAGAAATGTATTGAATTTACAGGACCTTAAAAAACCTGCCAGTTATTATGAGATGATCCGACCAATTAACTCAACTGCTGAAGATAAAGCCAGGCAAGCCAAGGTCGAAGCTCGTGAAGCAGCTGCTGCAAAGAGAAATGAATAATTGATGGTATTTTATTCGACGCAAGATCTTTCTACTACTGGATTCAAAAAATAATGATTAATTGTAAAACGGGTTTTATCTTCCCCCCGGAAGTAATTCCTGCATTGGCAACACTTCGTGGATATCACTGGACATCACTTGTTGAACAGATTTTAAGTGAACCAGATCAATCCATTGAAACCATTGCATTCACTCATATGATGGTGAAGATCAACAATTGCCAAACCTGTAATTCTGATTCATTCAGAGCCATGAATGGTTGCCAAAAATGTTCCACCCAATCAATAAGCCGTTTTCGTGGAACTGATCCAGATCTCATTGATCTGTTTAATTCCTCCAAATATGAAGTAGAAACATTTTTAAGAAAGAGAGAATCATGAACAACAATATAACAGAAGAATCTGTATTAGCAGCTTTATCAATGGTTCAAGAACCAGAATTACACAAAGACCTGGTAACACTAAATATGATCCAAGATCTTGTAATTGAAGGATCTACAGTATCCTTCACAATCGTTCTTACTACTCCAGCATGCCCTCTGAAAAGCATGATCGAAAAACAGGCAAGAAATGCGGTAAAAATGATACCCAATGTTGAAAATATCAATATCAAGATGGGTTCAAATGTCCCCAGTGATGGACGAGATCGAGGGACAATGGAAATACCAGTACGTAATGTAGTCGCGATAGCATCAGGCAAAGGCGGTGTGGGTAAAAGCACAGTAGCTGTCAACCTTGCCATTGCGTTGGCTAATAGTGGCGCCAGAGTCGGACTTATGGATGCAGACATCTATGGTCCGAATATTCCCACCATGATGGGGATCAATCAAATTCCTAATACAAAAAACAACAAACTTGCTCCTGCAGTTTCCTACGGTGTCAAACTCATGTCCATGGGTTTCCTGGTCAAACCAGGTCAACCTCTAATATGGCGGGGACCCATGTTGGTATCAGCCATCAGACAGTTCATAAGTGATGTTGAATGGGGAGAATTAGATTATCTCCTGGTTGATCTCCCACCTGGAACTGGAGATGTTCCGTTAAGCCTGGCTCAAGCATTGCCTTTGAGTGGAGTCGTTATAGTTACAATCCCGCAAAGTGTTTCTCTGGAAGATGCCAGCCGTGGATTGGAAATGTTCAGGACATTGGATGTTCCTATCTTAGGAGTGATTGAAAATATGAGAGGAGAGATCTTCGGGGCTGGTGGTGGTGAGGACATGGCACGAATCGCGGATGTTGAGTTCCTCGGTGCAGTGCCCATGGATTCTCATGTTCGGGTCGGTGGAGATAGTGGAAAACCTGTGATCAATTCCGAACCAGATTCAGAAGTGTCTCAAGCTTTTCTTGCCATAGCCCAAAGAGTAGCTGCCAAACTCAGCATTGCAGCGCATCAAAATAGTGCACCTGAGATAAAAGTGATATAAGAATCTGCTTGGTATAATCATAATTATGAAACCACAAATTATTGGTGTTAGATTTCAAGAAGTTGGTAAGATTTACCATTTCGACGCATCAACGGTAGATGAGATCCGTATTGGTGATCGGGTCATCGTGGATACAGCCAGGGGACAACAATTAGGTGAAGTAACCAATTTAGTTGATGATCCTGAATCTTCACATGACAAGTCATTAAAACCAGTTGAACGGAAGGCTACACCTCGTGATCTGATCTTAAAAAAAGACTGGCAAAATAAAGAGATCGAAGCTTTGATCAATTGTCGGGAAAGAAGCTCACAACTCCATCTGCAACGCGTGAAATTCATTGCAGCAGAATTTAATTTTGACGGATCCAGGCTCAATATTATGTACAACTCTGATAACGAAGAAAAAGTTGATTTAAAATCTTTACGATCAGATATCGGAAAAATCTACCCTAAAGCAAAGGTCGATCTTCGTCAGATCGGACCACGTGATGTTGCCAAGATTATCGGTGGAATGGGAGCTTGTGGTCTGGAAAAACGCTGCTGTTCCAATTTCATTACAGAATTCAGCCCGATTTCAATAAAAATGGCAAAAGAACAAGGAATTTCCTTAACCCCAGCAGAGATCACCGGTATGTGCGGACGCCTTCGCTGTTGTCTTGTATATGAATATCAGAATTATGTGGATGCCCGAAAAGAATTACCCAAACGAGGCAAGAAAGTCAAGACACCAAGAGGAGATGGTAAAGTTACTCATGTGAATCCGTTATCCTTTTCAGTTACTGTGGATATCCCCAACGAGGGAAGGAGTGAATTTTTTAGAGAAGAATTAGAACCTTGGGATGAGTTGGAAGCCCTTCGAAGGAAATCTGCTGAATCATGCAATTCTGATGGAAGTGGGTGTAATTGTGGCAAAACAAAAGAATAACGAAAAAAATGAAGAAGAAACCGCTCAACAGGAATTTGGAAAATGGGATGAAAA
>Ga0209641_10001706_pt1 | contig 19383 bp, 20 predicted proteins | sample RifCSP16_1_FD_184022 | JGI IMG/M metagenome (GOLD analysis project Ga0209641, IMG submission 184022) | Soil microbial communities from Rifle, Colorado - Rifle CSP2_sed 16_1 (SPAdes) (version 2) | ecosystem: Environmental > Terrestrial > Deep subsurface > Rock core/Sediment | place: Rifle... | reverse complement strand
TAGCCAAGGTAAGCGGGCACAAGGGGTAGCACACAAGGCGAGAGGAAAGACAAAACACCCGCCAGAATTGCAGTCAGATAGCTCGGCACCCCACCTCTGGTTGGCAAATCCAGATAGAATCCGCCTCTAGTTGCCCAAGTGGCGAGCAGCGTCAGGCTGTCTGTGATGAGTAAAATCCCAATCGAGATAATTAAGACGCCGCTGACAATCTGGAATAAACGGATGTGCCGTTTTAATTTCCTGACCCAAATGGCAGCTCTATCTACGCCCAGGGCAAGGATTAAAAATGGCAATCCTAATCCCAGGGAGTAACCGGATGACAGGATCATGGATTGACTGACAGTTTCCTGGCTGAAACCCAGGGTCAGAATAGCTCCCAAGGTGGCACCAACGCACGGGCTCCACCCGGCGGCAAAAAACAGCCCCATGGCGAGCGAACCGAAGTAAGTTCCAGTTCGGCCTTTAAATTCTGGCCGCGTATCCATGTAAAACCAGGGGATACGAATCAGATCCATGGTCGCCAGGCCAAATAAGATCAATATCGCCCCACCAATACGTCCAATCCACATTTTATATTGAAAAAACAGACTGCCTAATATCGTAATCGCCCCACCCCATCCGATGACAAATACTATTGCAAACCCCAGCACGAACAACAAGGCATGTAAGAAAACATATACTCGATTTTCAGATTTCGTCAGTGTTGGTGCTTTGTTATTGGTTATCTGTTCCATAATCCATCCTGATATGCTACTGATGATCGGTAACTATTTTCCCTCGATCACGGTTACCTTGGTTGGCGTAATTTCTGCATCCTTGCTGTAAATCTCTCCGGGATCGTATAAAACGGGCGGATTTGTCCACCGAAAGATCCACTTGGCATCCTCCGGGCTGGCGTTTACACAGCCGTGAGACATCAACTCGCCGCCAAAATTATTATGCCAGAAGGTAGAGTGTATCGCCACGCCCGTCCCTGAAAAAAGGGTGGTCCAACCAATCCCAGGCAAATCATATCCGCCGCCCGTTGTCCCGCCGCTCATGTGCGTGGAGACGAGCTTACGCCAGATCGTGTGTGTGCCTACCGGCGTGGACGAGCTTTCGAGCGGTTTCCCCTCGATATCGAATTTTCTTCCGGCTGCGATGCGGCAAAAAAATACCTCCGAATTCCCTTCGAAGCACGAAAGGGTTTGATAGCGCTCCTCAACATTCACAATGATTCGCTTTTCTTCTACGTCTGTGTGAATAGGCTCCATCTCTGTAGAAGATAAAGAACGAAAGGCACGTGCATCCGCCCAAACGATGTCCCCATAACCATAGCGCTCTTTGATGCGGTACCATACTTTTCCATCTTCATCTTGGTTCAACCGGTCAACCCAGAGGATCTGGCTGTAGTAGAAACGCAGGGGCAACCCAGCTTTTACCCGCTCTTGGAATTCAGGGCCGATCGGTTTCTTTTCCAGTATGAGCTCCACATACGGCACAGAGACCTCCACCCACATTCCCTCACCCAGGCTAGATTCCGGAAGATGGTTAAGGGGTTCATTGAGCTGATACTGCACAGGCTGCAAACTTGCTGCCCAAACGAAGCCGCCCGGCGTCTCTACCCAGCGCTGTTTGTATCTGTATGGATGCCTTCCTGAAACCTCGCGCAGCCAGGGCACCACCGCATCGTCGTACAAGACATCAACTGTTGGAGCTTCATAATCAGGTCTAGACTTTACCTCTGTCTTAGTAAAGGCTCTTCCCAAACGTTCTGACTGTGGGAAATCCATCAGGCCTGACAATTTCCACAATGGCGCTGTACTCGCATAGCCCAAGCCAAGGGCCGAAAGCTTTAAGAACGCACGGCGGGGTAGATTTGAACCGTTCATTATAGATATTTGATGATCCAGGTCACATTATTCTTACACACGAGATGCCCATGCTCCTCTGGTTCGAGAGATTCTGGGAAGGAGGAGCTCTACCCCATCGAATCCAAGCATAATGGCATTTGTATGGCAGGTCAATAGGCGGCTGCTCAATCGGGATTAGAGTTTGGTTAATATTGCACTTGGCGAAACCACACCCTAAACGGTCTCGATCATCCAATTCGGAGAAATTAGCGTATAATTAGCTGCATATTTATATTGGCGTACCTCGATTATGTAGCATGTAGGACAAATTTAATGAAAAGGTTGATATCCGAATGTCTTATAAGGGCTGATCCAAAGCTAATTGAGGAGCTGAGCATTGACAACAATGAATGATCAAAATACAGAAATGGCTACCCTTGGCGGGGGATGTTTCTGGTGCCTGGAGGCTGTTTTCGATCAGGTCGTGGGCATAAAGAATGTGGTTTCAGGCTATGCAGGTGGAATATCTAAACATCCTTCATATCAAGAGGTCTGCTCAGGCCACACCGGGCATGCTGAAGTTGTCCAAATAACCTTCGACCCTGCGACCCTCAGCTATCGTGATCTCCTGGAGATATTCTTCTCGATACATGACCCCACTACTCTCAACCGTCAGGGGGATGACATCGGCACTCAGTATCGATCTGTCATTTTCTTCCACAACGATGAACAAAGATCTATTGCACACCAGGTGATCCAAGAAATCGAGGCGAAAAATATTTGGCCAAACCCGGTGGTCACTGAGGTCGTTGAGTGTACCGACTTTTACCCTGCCGAAGAATATCACCAGGAATATTACCTGCGCAACCAATACCAGCCATATTGCCAGGTTGTGATCGCTCCAAAGCTGGCGAAATTTCGAAAACAGTATCTGGAGATGATTAAGTAACCGTATGGAAAATCCAGCTTGAAATCAGACCCACTATCAAGGTATAAATACCTTGATCTTCCGCAGTCGCAGGCTGTTGCTCACAACAAATATACTGCTGAAAGCCATCGCCCCGGCTGCCAGCATTGGGTTCAGAAAGCCCGCTGCGGCCGCTGGAATCAGTATCACATTGTAGAAAAATGCCCAGAACAGATTCTGCTTGATCGTTTTTAACGTTCGCCTGGATAATGTTATTGCTTTGGGTACGCCTCTTAAATCACCGCTGATCAAGGTGACGGGGGCGGCAGCGATCGCCACATCCGTTCCAGTGCCAATGGCGATGCCAACATCCGCCTGCGCTAAGGCCGGAGCGTCATTAATCCCATCGCCAACCATGGCAACGATCTCACCCCGACCTTGTAGCTTGGCGACTTCAGCGGCTTTATCGCCAGGTAAAACTTCAGCCAATATAATATCTACCCCCACCTGGCGCGCTATCGCATGGGCTGTTTGCCGGTTATCGCCAGTGATCATTGCTACACGCAGTCCCATTTTCTTTAATGCAGCGATGGCTTCAATCGAGCCTTCCTTTATCGTATCTGCTACTCCGATAACGCCCTGGACGACATCATCAACCGCCACCAGCATGGCTGTCTTGGCTTCATCCTGTAAACGGTTCACTTCTTCAACCAGGCCATCCAACGCCAGATTACGCGACGCCATCATCCTCAGGTTTCCAACCAGCACCGAGCGACCGTCCACACTGGCCTCTACCCCGTGCCCAATCGTGGCCTGAAAGCCTTCGGGCTGGCTTAATGAGAGCGACATGGAGCTGGCTTCCGCCCAGATTGCCTCTCCCAGTGGGTGCTCCGAGCCCTGTTCCACAGAGGCTGCCAGTCGCAAAATTTCCATTTTGAAATTGACTGCATCAGACGTTGAAGGCTCGCTCGACGTGTCATTACGCACGACAATATCCGTGACTGCGGGCTGCCCACGGGTGATCGTCCCGGTCTTGTCTAAGACAACCGTGGTGATCCGTCCAGCTCTTTCCAAGGCTTCACCGGAACGCAGCAAGATGCCCATCTCGGCACCCTTACCCGTCCCCACCATGACCGCGGTTGGTGTGGCCAGTCCCATCGCGCATGGGCAGGCGATCACCAGGACAGCGACCATGTTAATCAGCGACCGTGTAAATGCATCGATCGGCGCATTCATTGGAATGGGTATAAGGAAGTACCAGACGATAAATGTAACCGCCGCAATTCCAATAACCACTGGCACAAAAACGGCGGAGACCTGGTCGGCGAGTTTTTGTATCGGCGCTTTGCTTCCTTGTGCATCCTCAACAAGGCGAATAATTTGGGCTAGGGCGGTTTCCTTGCCGACTTTGGTCGCCTCGAATTTTAACAACCCAAGCTTGTTTATTGTCGCCCCGATTACGGCATCCCCTGCACCCTTTTCGACAGGCAGAGATTCACCGGTTAGCATGGATTCATCGACGCTGGATCTTCCTTCCACGACTACGCCATCGACAGGTATCTTCTCCCCCGGTCGAACGATCACCAAATCGCCTACCAGCACTTCTTCCGCTGGCACTTCCATTTCCATACCATTGCGTACCACTCGGGCAGTTTTCGCCCGCAGGCTCAATAGCTTCTTAATCGCTTCGCTGGTTTGTCCTTTGGCCTGCGCCTCCAGATATTTACCCAATTTGATTAACGTGATGATGACAGCAGCCGTCTCCAGGTAAACATGCCCCGGAATCAAGCCCAGGACGATTGGCAAGGAGTAAAAATAAGCTGCCGAGGTTCCCATGGCGATCAAGACATCCATATTGGCAGATCGGTTTCGTAAAGCTTTATACGCGCCGAGATAATATTGCCAGCCTACATAAAATTGTACCGGTGTAGCCAAAGCCAACATAAGCCAGTTAAGCCAGGGCGCATGCTGTACGCTCATTGGCAACAGATTCAGATCTCTGCTCATAGCCAGGGTAAAAAGAGGAATGGTGAAGATTAGTCCTGTAATTAAAAGACGTCTTTGAAGCGCAATCTCAGCCTGGCGCGCCTGTCGTTCGGCATCCTCTGCATCTGCGCCGGTCTCCACCGCATAGAACCCAGCTGCCGTAACTGCCTGTCTGAGCTCAAATTGACTGACCAATGTAGGAATATAGCGAATTTTTGCTTTTTCCGTTGTGAAGTCGACCTGAGCATCCAATACACCATCAAGCTGGCTGAGTGTGCGCTCTAATCTGCGGGCGTCATTGTCATCGCTCATCCGCTGGATGATTAACACTGCCTCGCCTGAGGCCACTCCATATCCTGCCCGCTCGATCCGCCCAATTAGATCTCCTAAACCCGTCAGGGAGGGGTCGTATTCCACAACCGCGCGCTCGGAAGAAAGGTTTACTGCAGCGCTTTGAACACCATTGACTTTCTTCAAATTTCGCTCAACGGTAGCGACGCAATTAGCGCACGTCATGCCGGTTACCGGTAATGTAATTTGCTTAGCTTCAGACATATAGATGCTCCGATTTGGCGCTCACGAACTCTTGTCTTAAAGATTGAAATATACGTCATCGGAAGTAGACTGCTGCGCCTTCTGCTGTACCACTTAAGAGAAGGCGCGTGAGCCTGTTTTTAGATGGCAGCCCATGCAACGTGCAGCAGCACTTCACGCTGCGACGGGATAGTTGATCTCGGCTAAAAGAGTCTTGATCTTCTCTTCAGAAGCAGGAGGTTCGAATGTCACTGTGGCTTGTTTTGTCACCTGGTTGGCGACAACTTTTTGCACACCGTCCAAATCAGCTAGCTCGTTTTGAATCGTGTTTACGCAGTGACCGCACGAGATATTGGGGATAGTATATATTTTTGTTGGCATCTGATACTCCACTTATTAGAATGTTTATTTTAAGACTTGGTAGCAGCTTCGAACACGTCAGCAACTTCCTTCAGCACCCTTTCCCTTTCATCAGGATCATCGCCACGAACTGCCGTAGTCAGGCAGGAATGCAAATGCTCCTCTAAAATGAGGCTGCTGATTTTGCTCAACGCCGCTTGAACTGCCTGAATCTGCCGGATGACATCAATGCAATAGGCTTCCTCTTCAACCATGCGAATGATCCCACGGATGTGACCTTCGGCTGTTTTCAGGCGTAGACTGGCACTATCATGTTTCACAGGCTGCTATCTCCTCCCCCCCCTACGGGGGTGGGGTAAGGATATGTTACCACAACGCCCTCCGAGTGTCAAGCTGATTCAGATGTGCACACAAAAGATATCGGAGATTATTTTACAGCTTCTATCGCCGAGGCAAGCTCATCCGCAGAAACCGGACCCACCCACTGGTTTATGATGTTCCCATCGCCGTCCAGTAGAAAAAAATGGGGCTGGACGATATAACCCAAACTTGCTTTGAACTCATTGTTCACTGGATCATCGATATCGAGATAAGTGAATGTCACCTCATTGGAGTAAAACGCTTCCAACCCATGCACGATGGGCGCCATCGCACGGCAGGTCGTTCACCAATAGGCGAAGAATTCCACTAGCTGAACCTTACCGGATGCCAGTTTTACGGTGGATGGATCGGTGGCTTCTAAACTCTGTCGAGGCGTTGGCGCGGAGGCCGATTCGGTTTGCCCTGCTTGTTCTTCTGTTCGAACAACTGGGGGAGAATTTTCATGATCTGACGGGCCTACAAGTTCAGGAGCTCTGGTCTCGGTTGCGGGCAGCGGCGCGCCAGTCAAATCAAGGACTGTGCTGGTGGAATTCTGCACAGGTTGTGTTCCAGCATCGTGGGACGAGCAACCAGCCAGAAATATCAAGTGCAAAGCCATCAGTACAAATGCAAATTTTATTGGTTCTCGCGGTTTCGTTTTCAATAATCACCTTTTGGCGATAATTATACGGAAAAATGAATTTTGCCAGCCTTACACGTTCACGGGATTTCAGCCGCCATTTACGCACATCGCCTGCTCTCAATTTGCAGACGAAGTGTAAATACGAAAACTTACCCTAAAATCTAACCCTTTGTGAAAAGGCTGTCAAGGCGCACAGACCATTGTTAAGGTTTCTGTAATATTAATTGCTTGCTATATCATCAAAGGGAATTGGAAGGGAGTATGAAAGTAGATAGCTATGGCACAACCGATTGAAGTGCGCTCTCCAGCTCGCTGGAAGAGACAAACCCTTCCCATGCGTTTATCACCCCACCCTGCGGATCGAGCAGGATAAAGATCGGAGGCAAACGATCGCCAATCAGTTGTTTGTACAGGCTGTTTTCCGGCACATCAATATCGAGGAACACGAAATTTATCTGCTCTTTGTATTTGTCAGCCAGCAGGTTCATCACTGGCGCCATACTTTTACTGATTGGCGACCAATAAGCAAAAAATTCTACGAACTGCACTCTCCCAGAAACGATATTGAAACTCTGCGGATCGCTCGCCTGGATTTCTGTGCGAATAATAACTGGTGTAGGCGTTACTTCAGGCGTCGAGGTCATTGGCGTCTGATTGTTCAACGCTGTTGGGGTTGATCCAATCACAGTCAATTGGGTTGCGAGTGACGGTGTGCTGGTTGTCTGGATGTCGGTTGGCACCTCCGTCCCTTGTCCCGGGTAAGCCAGAGAGCTCTGGCTCTGATTGGGTGATGTCATGCCTGACCCGGGGTAAGGCGTGTTTTCATTGATCGGAGCAGGCGCAGACTCAGTTTGGTTGGGTGGGGGATATGCATCGGAAGGGGTTGGGCTGCTCTGCACAGATGCTGCGGTTGGCGTGAATACTCCCCTGGCAAGTTGGGTGTGAAATGAATCCCGGCTCGTCGTTTGCCGCAGAGCGGCATATCCCGTTGCGGTCATCAGGATCAAGAGCAAAATATAACTTGAAACCAGAGCGTACATGTTTGTTCTCATCTTTACATATCCGGGTAACTTGCAAATATCATTCCCCGAAAATGGTCCACTGTATCCTTGCCATCCAGCTATGAAAGCATATCATTGAATGCAAGTTTGTCAAGGCGATCAGAAACTGATCGGTTATAATGGCTTGTGGTTAAGATCAATTTCTTACTTTAAATCCCATGAGTTTACACGGAAAGTATGTCTTAATTACCGGTGCAGCTCGCCGCATTGGACGCAGCATTGCACTGGCAGTCGCGCAGGCTGGTGGGAACGTGATTATTCACCACGGTCATTCGGAAGCAGAAGCTCGCTCCCTCCTGGATGCCATCACCGGATTCGGAAGAGATGCGCATATTATTCAAGCTGATTTAGAGGACACAAATCTTTCAGCTCAACTGGTTAGCAGGGCTTTTAGTATTGGAAGGCTATTCGCACTAATCAACAATGCGGCAATATTTGAACCCCATAACTGGCAAACAACAGATTTGCAATCGTGGAATCGGCATCTGGCCATCAATCTGACCAGCCCATTTCTACTATGTCAGGCATTTGCAAATCATCTACATCATGGCGAAAGCGGGCGAATTGTAAATATACTCGATTGGAGAGTTTTCAGGCCTGGCGCCGATCACCTGCCGTATAACGTAAGCAATGCCGGATTGGCTGCTCTGACCCGATCACTCGCCATTTCCTTTGCGCCCAATATTACCGTCAATGGTATTGCCTTCGGGGCAATCCTGCCACCAAGCAATGGAGCTGATACAACCGATATCATTAGGAACGTACCGGCTCAGCGCTGGGCTGACATGGATGAAGTCGCCCAAACGGTGTTGTTCCTGTTAGAGGGTCCTGCCTACATTACAGGCGAAATCATTCACCTGGATGGCGGCAGGCATCTCATCTAATTTCCGTAGGTATGGCGGCTTTTCAAGATGAAGCCTGTTAATTATGGGAGGTGGAATGGACCAAGTTTTTATTACCGATTTAGTCGCCCGCGGCATCATTGGAATTAACGATTGGGAGCGTGAAAAACCTCAAGAAATACTGATCAATATTGTATTATTCGCCGATTTGACCCCTGCTGGTGAGTCAGATGATGTAAATAAAAGTGTCAATTATCGTACGATAGCTAAGAAAGTCCTTACGCACGCAGAAAGCGCAGAACGGTTCACCGTTGAAGCCCTTGCAGCCGATCTGGCAAAGATCTGCCTGGATATGCCTCGGGTAGAAAAGGTGCGAGTACGAGTCGAAAAGCCAGGCGCAACGCGTTTCTCACGTTCAGTAGGTGTTGAGATTGAGCGCTCCAGATAAGAATAGGCATCTGGTCTATTTAGGCCTGGGTTCTAACATCAATCCGGAAAAAAGCCTGCGTCAGGCCATCGAGCTTCTTGCCCAACAGGTACGCGTCCTGTCTGTATCTAAAGCCTGGAAGACATCTGCCGTTGGCTCCCACGGACCGGACTTCCTGAATGCCGCTGTATTGATTGAGACCGAATTGCCTCCAGAAACGCTGAAATCGTATATCCTTAAGCCAATCGAGGCAAAATTAGGCAGGGTGCGCACCCGCGATAAGAATTCACCCCGAACTATAGATATTGATATATTGGTCGTCAATGGGCTAGTACATGATCAAGAGATCTGGCGCCGGGCTCACCTGGCGATGCCCTTATCAGAACTCAACACCACGCTTGCTCACCCAGAGAGTGGACTCGCCATATCCGAGGTCGCCCGCCAACTATCAAAAATGCATCCGATCTACCCGCAACTTCACGTACTGATAGGAACCAGCAACCCTCACCCGGATCAGAGTCATTGATATTCACCGGGACTACGTTAGAACATTGGCGCGGAACCCCTCGATATATTGTCGAGAAATTCCTGGCGTGTAGCGGGGTTTTTGCGAAAATACCCTAGCATGGCTGAGGTTGTCATACGAGCATCGTGCTTTTTTACGCCTCTCATCGCTGTGCATAGATGTAATCCTTCTACCACCACAGCTACTCCGGCCGGATTTAGCAATTCATCTAAAAATTCGGCTATTTGCCTGGTCATACGCTCCTGCACCTGCAAGCGATGGGCAAACATATCCACCAATCTTGGTATTTTCGATAATCCAACCACACGCCCACGCGGGAGGTAGGCTACATGGGCGCGCCCCATGAACGGTAACAGGTGATGCTCACACAGACTGTAGAATTCGATATCCCGCACTAGAACCATCTCGTCGTAAGTGACCTCAAACAGAGCATCATTAACGATCATCATTGGATCCTGGTGGTAGCCATCCAACAATTCGATGTACATGCGCGCAACGCGCTCTGGAGTCCGCAACAAGCCTTCTCTTTCGGGTTCCTCTCCTACAGCAGTAAGGATCTGATGTATTGCTCGCTCGATTGCTTCAATGTCTATTTCCTTATCCAGGCGAAGATCGGCTATACGGTAAAGTTTGTCTAAATCAGTTTTCATGTAATCCCAATTTTCTATAAAATGCCTTGCCCGGTCTGCGGGCAAGGCACCCTTAGTTCACTATATTCATATATCCTGTTTAACCGATAGTAGGTTCGATCAAGCCATAGCTACCGTCTCGCCGGCGATATAACACATTGACAGAATTTGTGTTTACGTTGTAGAACACGAAGAAACTCTCGTGTCCGAGCAGCTGCATCTGCTCGATGGCCTCGTATTCATCCATAGGCACTATAACGAAGCGCTTGCGCCGAGCGATGATGGGTCCTAATTCAGCTGTTTCTTCCTCGGCTTCTTCCTGGGTTGCCGACAACACTTCCGCCGCAGATCTTCCATCACCTCGGCCGCGAAACCGCTTACCCTTGTAGCGCTCTATCCTGCGCTGCATTTTATCCAGGGCTGTATCCAATGCAGCAAATATGTCATCAGCCCGTTCCTCTGCGCGTAGAACAAAACCTTTGCCTCTTACAGTGATCTGCGCAACCTGGCGATCAGCCGCGCTCCTGGCAGATTTGACATACGCCACATCCACACGCGCTTCCTCGATTCCTGGAAGATAACGATCTAGTTTTCCAACTTTCTTGGTGACATAATCCTCGATTCTGTCAGTAACATCCATGTTTCTGCCATAAACTTCAACTTCCAGTGACATGGTCTTCCTCCTCATAGAGAGATATTGAAGTCACATACGCATAAACAAAAACTCTGAATCGTCACCTAAACAACCCGCGCGATTGTCAGACAATAGACTTCAAGAGCGCCCGCCGTGCGCAGAGCTTGAGAACACGCCTCTAAAGTGGCGCCGCTAGTTGTCACGTCATCAATGAGCAATACGTGTTTTCCCGATACCTTTTTTCGGTTTGCCAGGAATGCGCCCGAGACATTGGAATATCTCTCTTTCAAAGTCAAGCCTACCTGTGATCTGGTTTCCTTTGTGCGCTGCATGGCTCTTGGCTGGTATGACCATCCGGTCGCAAGGGCTATAGGACGAGCTAATAAAGCCGCCTGATTATATCCCCGCTCGATTTTCCTGGCAACACTCAGGGGAACCGGCACGATTAAATCTATATCCCAATCTTCTTCCACTACCATCTGGATCAGCGGGCGGGCTAACACCTCACCCAGTGCGATGTCGCGTTGATATTTTAACCGATGTATGGCGTTACGCACAGGACCAGCGAATAATGTCCATGAACGTAACGCAGAAAAATTGGGTGGATATGCAAGGCAACGATTGCATAGCTCGTCCCGATTAACTCCTGTTGCGCCACAGGTTCTACAGAATGGTGAGGATATATTTTGAGTTGCCGCCTGGCATTCAGCACACCACCGCAGACCCACTTGTCCACAACCCCCGCATTCGGGCGGGTATAGCCAATCAAATCCAGTCCACAACAAACGGTAAATGGTGTAAGCTGGACGTGCCGGCAGAGACATTTTAGCCTCTGTATGCTGTCTACAGAGCGGTGAGACTTACGATTACATCGACCTGTTAACCGCCAAACATCAATCCTTTTAGAGCGGATCGCATTAACATGAGGAATGCTGGTGTCATCAATACGATACAAATCGAAGGGAATATTAAGATCGCCAATGGAATCAGCATCTTGATCGGCGCTTTATGAGCTTCTTCTTCAGCTAGTTGTCTGCGTTTTACTCTCATCTGATCCGATTGAATGCGCAGAACTTTTGCCATGCTCACGCCCAGTTGCTCGCTCTGAATTACAGCGGCTATGAAGCTTGTCATTTCAGCTACCCCTAAGCGATCGGCCATATCCCGCAATGCTTCGCGGCGCAGTTTGCCTAATTGAATCTCGCGTAAAACTCTGCCAAAAGCTCTCCCCAATTCGTTATCCCATTTCTCGTACACTTTTTGCATGGCTCCATCAAATCCCAGGCCAGCCTCAACGCAGATCGTCAGTAAATCGAGCGCATCTGGCATAGCTTTACGTACATCTTTCTGACGACGCTGAATCTTACTTGTCAAAAAGAGCTCAGGCATGTAGAAACCAAAGGCCAGACCTCCTGTTACGATGAGTAGTTTGTTCCCCCAACTAAGATTTTTTAGCCCGATGGTCATCAAGAAAAACATCAATCCCCCAATTAGAACGGCAGCAATAAACCGAAATGCCCAAAAGGAGGTGGGTTCCAGCCCACGTGGATTACCCGCCAGCTCAAGCCGTTTCGCAGTTGATTGCAAAGCGTTCTGGGGCGTAAACCGCACTGCGATTTCACCCAAATGGCGAGCTAATGGATAGATAATACGCTCGGTTATTGGTTGGGAGAGCTCGATTTCTTCTAAGGATGCAGTTTCTCCACGCGCGGCATATTCTGCAAGACGCGCTTGCAATGGATCTTCACCGGATGAGCTCCGCATCCCAACGATTACCAGCGTGATTGCTCCACCTGCTGCCAGCACAATGATCAGAATAATTATCAAGTCCACGTCGTTTTTCTCCCATCATTAACCAGATAAATTTCCATCAAAACATCAATCGGTTAAACATCAATCCTGGCAAGCCGTGTCATCACATAGTATCCCGAGAAGACCATCAACGCCCCTATTGAAAGCATGATCAATCCTACCACCCTAGTTTCGGGGTTGAAAAATTGCATCATGTAGGGCCGGTTGACAACCCAAAGTGTGAGCGAAATCATAAACGGCATTGCAGCCAAAAAACGCCCGGAGTAGATCACTTGGGATGTCAGCACCCGAATCTCTCCCTTTACCCGAACGCGCTCACGAATAGTGTGGGAGATCACCTCAAGTATTTCAGCCAGGTTACCGCCCACTTCGCGTTGCACGTTCATTGCCGCTACGACGAGATCGAGATCATCGCTCGGGATTCTGCGTAACAGGTTGTCGAGAGCGTCTTCGTTTGAGATGCCCAGTTGCAGCTCTTGGACAACACGGTGGAATTCGTCTGAGATAGGGGGCGGCAGCTCTCGACTTACAGCTTCCATCGCTTGCATGGTAGAATAACCTGCCCGTAGGCCGTTTACCATCAGATTTATCATATCCGCAAGCTGGTCGCTGAAACGGATCAAGCGCAATCCTTTTTGCCGGCCCACGTAGAAGCGGGGCAGAAATGTGCCAAACAAAGCGCCCATCAGGGAAAAAAGTATCGATTTGCCCCCCACAAACCAGCTCACTACCCCCATGCCCAGGCTGGCGAGAACGACCAACATAACGTACTCGCCAACCCGAAGCTTTAAATCAGCCCTGGCTAATTCACGCGCTATCCGATCCCCCCACGAAGATCGTTCCAGGCGGACATTGATCCAATCTCCTACCGGAGACTCTTTATCCTTTTTCTCCGTCTTCTTGGACTTATCGCCCTCCAGGTACCGTCCTAGGCGTTGCTCTACGAATGATTGCTCGCTCGTCGCCGTCGTGACCACGCCAACAATTAATAAAAGCAGTGCCAGCGTCCCTCCAATGAGCAATACGAATAAAAAAGGAGACATATAAATTTAGCCCTCCAGATTAACCTGGTGCAACTTCCTAATATCTTCTCCGCTCACCAATTCCAAAAATCGAGGCTGGCAGGTGAATCCCGGAAGCTTCAATTTTATCGATAAATTTTGGTCGCAGACCTGTCGGTCTTAATCTACCGACAACTTTGCCATCGTCGTATCCACTTTGCTCGAACAAGAACACATCCGTCATCGTGATAACTTCCCCCTCCATGCCGCTCACCTCGGTGATGTGAACCACTCTCCGGCTGCCATCGCGCATCCGCTCCTGGTGAATAATTACATCGATCGCCGAGGAGATCTGCTCGCGGATGGCTCTTACGGGTAGTTCCATACCGGCCATCAACGTCATAGTCTCGATACGTGAAAGCGTATCCCTGGGGCTATTCGAGTGCGCCGTAGTCATCGAGCCATCATGGCCTGTATTCATCGCCTGGAGCATGTCCAGGGCGGCTTCATCGCGTATCTCTCCCACAATGATCCGATCTGGGCGCATACGCAGCGAATTGATCACCAGTTGACGTATGGTCACTTCTCCACGGCCTTCGATATTTGCCGGGCGAGATTCCAGGGTTACCACGTGCTCTTGTCTTAGCTGCAATTCTGCTGCGTTCTCAATTGTCACAATGCGCTCATCGTTAGGGATGAATTGGGAAAGTATATTCAACAATGTGGTTTTACCTGAGCCTGTGCCGCCAGAAATCACAATATTCAACTTGGCTTCAACACAGGCCTTCAAGAACTGGATCGCTTCTTGGGTAAGCGTGCCGAATTGGATAAGCTGTTCAATCGTCAGTGGATTTTTAAAGAATTTTCGGATTGTGATCACCGGTCCAACTAACGAGATGGGGGGAATTACCGCATTCACTCGCGACCCATCTGGCAAGCGCGCATCGACATATGGGCTTGCTTCGTCCACTCGCCGGCCAAGTGGTGAAACGATGCGGTCGATGATGCGCATCACATGATCGTCGCTCTCAAATGAGTATGGAACGCGCAAGATCTTTCCACCACGCTCGATATAAATGTTCTTGGCTCCGTTAACCATCACCTCGGTAATGTTGTCGTCTTCTAAGAGAGGCTGCAGTGGACCCAATCCCAATATTTCTGCTGCAATCTGCTCAAATAGACGATGCCGTTCGGGACGTGAGAGAACGATATTTTCTTCAGCCAGCACCTGCTCAAACAATTCCTGGATTGTCGATCGTACCTCGTTGACTTTAGAAATATCCATAGAGGGATCGAGCTCAGCCAGCAGTCTGTTCTGCACCCTGGTTTTCAGATCGAGATAGGTATCCCTCTGTGCGTTTACTCCTGGAGCGGCAACCCTGCGGGCTTGCAGGTTAATTAACTTTGAGCGCGTCTCGCTTTCCTGGGTTTGGCCTGGAGTTTCTGGTACATTATTTCCCTGTTCGATGCGTCTTAGTAGTGACATGTGATTTCACCCTGCTGAGTGGTTGCCTCTCATCTTTTTGCGAACCGGCTCATTTTTATTCCCACCGCTTGCTCCTGAGCCTGTTCGGACTGGGAAAATTCGTTTATTCGCGCTCGAATTATCTCAGCCAAAGCTAAAATGGCACGCGCGATGGGTTTTGATTTATCATCCAGCACAAATGGGCGTCCTCGGTTGACCGAAGGAATCACTACTCTATCTTCAAATGGCAAGAGGGCAGTGACTTCATGCTTGAAGCTCTCTCCGATTTTTTCCGCAGTAATCCCGATGCGTTTGTCGTAGCGATTCATCGCAAAGACAATTCTCCGCCGGTCGATTTTTAATACATCGGCGAGATCAAAAAATAAACGGGCATTCTTGATTGCTGGGATCTCCTGGGTTGTTAGCAATACAATCAAATCAGCCATATCGATAGCCGCCAGAACTGCATCGGTGAGCGTTGAAGAAGTGTCCACTACAATATACGAGTACATTCTGCGCAGGTAATTTAACACCTTGGCAAACTGATCACCGGTGACGTTTTCCGCATATTCCGGTCGCGTGGGTCCCGGTAGGATACGCACCTTGGATAGCGAGTGGACTACAGTCACTTCATCCACAACCTCTGGATCCAATTCGTCGGCACGTGGGGCAAGGTCAGCCACACTGTACTTGCTTTGCTCATTTAAAAATACGGTTACATCTCCAAATTGCAGGTTGCCATCTACGAGAATTACGGGTGTTTCATCATTGTGCAGAATGAGTGATAAATTTACCGCCAGAGTGGTACAGCCTGTACCACCCTTTGGGCTGTAAACAACGATCACCTTGCCCAATCCAAGCCCTGCGGTGGACATGACAGCCGGACCACCGGAAGATGATTGTCTTGGCACCGGCGCTTTTGCGCGTTCATCATGAGCCATTCGGCCTGCCCGCCGGATTGCAGATGTCAGTTCATCCACAGATGGCGGTTTTGCCAGAAAATCTCGCGCTCCTGCCAGCATCGCACGGCGCATGTAGTTCGGATCATTTTGAACAGAGAGAATGATGATCTGGCTAAAGTTGTTCGTCCGTCGGATCATCTCCGTAGCGATGATGCCATCCATATCCGGCATATTGATATCCATCAAGATGACATCTGGCTTGGTTTCGCGGGCAAGCTCGATTCCCTCTTTCCCTGTTCTCCCTACGGCGATAACTTCGACATCATTTTCAAATTGCAATACCTTGCGAATATTTTCACGGGTTTCAGGAATATCATCTACAATTAGCACGCGAATTTTGTCGCTGTCCGTCATCAAGCCACCTCTTAAATGGATCGCGAATCAATCACTCAGGGTGATTGAGTAGGGGTTACATCGTTTTGCAATACAGGTGGAATAAGAAAATCCACGCGCGGCTCTAATCCATTCGGCAGCTTGACCGGTATCGGTATGTTGTATTGCTCCAAGAGGAACTGGAGAGTAACAGCCTCAGTCTGAACGCGAGTATCATCTTCAGCAGATCGCAATGCCAGCGTGAGTCGAGCACCACTATACAATAAGTAATTCAGAGTGATTGCATCTTGAGGCGTGACAATCAAAGTAATTAAATCAGGCGGCTGAATTTCTGGAGCTGTTTCCTCCGCCGCCTGAGCCGTGCCGCTCTCTTCAGTCACTGGTTCAACAGCTTGTTCTACTTTTTCTTCTTCAACAAGAGGAAAATTGCCTACTTGAAGCACCACAATATCTTGAAGGAGATTCTGACTCACCATTCTCGGTCTTTGTCTCTCCTCGCCGGGCACCTGGTAAAAGGTTTGCCCAAGTACCGGGTCTACAGAGGGTCTGCCAATCAGATTTCCACCGCCTCCGGTTGTGGCGACCAGACTCGGAGTCTGAACTTCCAGTCCAGCAATAGGTGGGGTGACACTCACATTTTTATTCGGCAAGCTGGTTTGGAAGTCGTCATCTAAGTCGACAAACATCATGGTTGTGATGATATTTACGTGGTCGCCAGCCCTTGGGGCATAAGACACGCTGGACAATCGGCTGATTGGTATAGAAACAGCTACCATTCCTCTGGGGATAGATAATGCGGCCAGCGAGCCTGTGCCCGAGAGTTGTTCGGCGCTTTCAACCAACATGCCCTGAGTAAGTGGAATGCCGGCCTCCAAATCAAACTTTGCCAATTTGCCTTCCACCTCGCTGATGTTGGTAAACATGCCCTCATAGAATAGCTCTTGCTGTACAGGGATCAGTCCTAATACATCTGCGCTGACGGGAGTGCCTCGGGGAACTCTTTGTGCGAGGATAACCACATTTACGGTTGTAACCACTGGGGTTGGTTCTTGTTCCGGGCCAACTCCCAACTCTTGAGGTTGCAGAACACGCTGCCATACCAGAAAGGTAGCTGCCAAACCCAGGATCAGGATAAATGCCAAGTATATGAAGATACGTCCTCGACGCATGGATACCTCCGAATCTTTTCTTTTCTGGATTAAATCTTTTTGTATCATAAGACTTCTAGAGCAAAAGTCAAGTCAAACAAGATACAAAATTAATAGGCCATACAAAACTGTAAGTTTATCGAAAATTCCAAATTTAATTGTATAGGACGGGGGAGGTTAGTTAAATGCAGAGGCCCTGTTTTCCAACAGAGCCTCCGCATATCAGGGATAGAAAGGAACCGTGATCGTTACAGATTGGCAATAATATTACTGAAGACATTGCTGATGGCCGGGCCCAAGATGACAAGGATAACGATCACTACAATCGCGACCAAAACAAGAATCAACGCGTACTCTACAAGACCCTGGCCTTTTTCCTTCGGTGCGAAAAGCATTGCCTATTACCTCCTTTCTTCTAAGAATTCCCCTTTGGGTAACCCCCTTAATCAAATCTTATTATATAGAATCTTTATCTATTTTGCAAGAGGTAACATTGTAATATTCCTTGCAATTATGTAATTGCTGCAATGTTTGTGGCAGGAACTTGCATGGTAATCCGTGTTCCCTGCCCGATCACACTATCCACCTGCACATACCCGCCCAACATTTCCACTCGCTCTGTGATTACCTTTAATCCCATATTGTTGCGATCATTCAATACATCAAGATCGAAACCTTTTCCGTTGTCATCAACGATCACCTTTATGTTTGTATCTGCCATATCAAGCTGTACTTTGATTTGAGCTGCATTGCTGTGGCGCACAGCATTCCCCAAAAGTTCCTGAGTTGCTCGGAAGACCAGAATTTCCAGATAAGATTCCAATCTTCTCTCGGCGCCGTTGAAGGTGAAGCGAATATCAACTCCGGACTGCTCATGCAGCGCCTCGATGTATCGGCGCAGTGTGGGCACCAGTCCAAGATCATCTAACATCATCGGTCGAAGCTCGAATATGAAATCACGCACCTTCCTGAAGGTGTTGGCTGAGGCAGATTTTAGATTGGTGAGCTCATCACGCGCCTTTTCATGGTTCACGTCGAAGAGGCGCATAGCTATCTCGGTTTGCAGGATAAAATTGGCCATCGCCTGTGCGGGACCGTCATGCATCAATCGAGATAGCCGTTGGCGTTCAGCTTCTTGGGCTTGAATTATGTTTTCCAAAGTGTCAACACCGGCTGTACGAGTATTTCTATGCAGTGTACCGTTGGAGTTCCCATTTTCAATCGCCAGGTGTATCTTCTCCATCATCGTCTTATAACGCTTCTGATGCACTTGATCGCTCTGCAACTTTTCTACTTGCCCGCGAACCACGAACAATCTTTGCTGAATTTCTAATGCGCTGTCGTAAACAGAGCGAATCTCATCTGGCGGTGTACTATCGAACCTGCTCTGCAATTGTTGCAGGCGGGCAGTTATTGAGGCATTGCGTTGGGCAAGTTTATTGACCTCAAGACGACTTTGTTCAAGAAGAAGCTTGATCTCGCTCAACGATTGGTTGAGTTGTTCAAGTTCCGCCTGCACTTCAGCGCCTAAATTTTCCCACACATTGGTTTCTTCTTCTACAAACGGATTGACGCCACCCATATTTTTTACTCCGTAGGCTCAATATCCTGGTCATATAACCGAACCCATCCCTGCCGTAGTGCAAATATGGCCGCTTGAGTTCGGTCCTCGACGACTAATTTGCGTAATATTGCCGTGACATGGTTTTTCACCGTTTGCTGACTTATGTTCAATGCCATTGCTATTTCTTTATTGCTCCGCCCCAAGGTTACGTATTCCAATACCTGCATCTCACGATTAGACAACGGCTGGTAAGGGTCGCCAGGGACGCTGTACCTTCGCGAGGCCCTCTCGATTCTCGCATTCAGCCAATCTTCAATGCTCTGTCGATCATACATCTGGTTATCTACGACATACTTG
>Ga0209641_10001698_pt1 | contig 19448 bp, 18 predicted proteins | sample RifCSP16_1_FD_184022 | JGI IMG/M metagenome (GOLD analysis project Ga0209641, IMG submission 184022) | Soil microbial communities from Rifle, Colorado - Rifle CSP2_sed 16_1 (SPAdes) (version 2) | ecosystem: Environmental > Terrestrial > Deep subsurface > Rock core/Sediment | place: Rifle... | reverse complement strand
CCGCATCTTGGCGGGGTTGCCTTCCGCGCTTGACCACAGTACCCCATCTAGCTCGTACACTGTCGAGGAGGGATGATTCGCGGGGTTGATGAGGTGTGTGCGCTCTCCGGCCTGCGTCCAGGTTTCCGTCTGTCCGGCGACGAGAACGGTCGGTGCGTAGACGGTTGGCGTGTTCAGAAGCAGCGCTGCGTCTACGGCAATAGCGAGTGCCACCTGAGACAGAGCGTAGACCGTGGGCGTGTTGCTCAGCAGTGCTGGTGCCAGGCCTACATCCGCTATGACCGTCGGCGTGTAGACGGTCGGCGCATTGAAGAGCGCGAAGACAGCAAAGCTCTTAGCTAAGGTGATGGTCGGCGCGTAGACCGTGGGCACATTCTCCAACAACGCGGGGAGCACCGGCGTATCGGTCACGCCCGGAGGCGGCACGGCGGGCGCGTAGACCGTGGGCGCGTTCAGGAGCAGGGCAGGGAGTACGCCGATGTCCAGGGCGATGGTGGGAGCGTAGACCGTCGGTGAGTTGGCCAACAGTGCCGGAGCAACTGGATTGTCCAGTGCCAGCGTCGGTGCATAGACCGTGGGGCTGCTCAACAGGAACGTCGGTGCAACCGGCATATCCTTCGTGATGTTGGCGAGCGCGTAGACCGTCGGGCTGCTGGCTAGAAAATCTGGGCTGACAGGGGTATTGCCTGCACCCGTCTCGCGCAGCGCCAGGTAGTTGAACTGGTACGAGACGCTGAGCGTGCCGCTCCACGTAAGCTCAAAGCCCGCCGTCATTGCAGTGACGTTGGCCGTCGCATTCACGACAGGCGTTGAGTTATCGGCAAGTTCCAAGATGTTTGTCGAATGGCTATTAGAATCACAGACCGTGGTACTAACGCCGGTTTGACTACGTAGCCATGTTCCGCCTTCGAGAGTCACTCCACTCGCCGCACCAAAGTCGAGTGTGGCCCGCTGCGCGCTGCCGGAAAAACCGGTGCACATCGACATCAACAAGATGGCTTCGGGAGAAAACGGCAGGGCCGTGGTTTTGGCACCGGCTGTCACGAGTGCCGTGTCAGTACCAACTGCCACGTCAACATACTTGAGTGCCAGATAGGCGAAGGGCGTGTTGACCACAAACGTGGCTACGTCGAGCGCAAACCCATCGCCCGGCCAGGTTCCCGCCAGGAGCCTTGCCTCTAGGTCAACCCCAGCCGTGGTACTAGTTCTGCGTGTGATGAGGGTCGATCCCTGAGACCGCCAAGTGTCAGTGAGGGATTCAGCGTTATCGGCACGAAGCATCGAAAAGCGATTGGTCGGCGCGGACGCAGGGCCGCTGCCAAAGCCGAGCGAGGCCAGCGCTGGATTACCGGAGGTAGTGACATCCCCAAAAACCGAAGGAGGCGAGAAGGTAAGCAGCGCATCCGGCTGTCCGAGGCCCCAACCAATCGTGATGTTTTGCGTACCAAGGGCGGCTATTGCGGCGGACCCTACCCTGGCCCGCATCGTCGCTCCACCCAGGATCAGGTAGTGGATGAGATAGCCAGCGTTATTATTCGTCGTCCAGGTGAAGTTGACATCCCAGTTGGGGCCGTTGGGAGCGAAGGCAACCGTGCACTGCGCGATAATCGCATTGTTGATGATGTTCGTGAATTGGAGCGCAGTCGCCGTGCTATAGCGAAACCACGCGTGGTTGTTTCCGGCAGGTACTCCGTCTCTGTCATTGAAGACGAAGGAGCGGTGCCGCGTCCCATCTGAAAAGCCGTACGCCAGCCTAGCGTTCCCCAGGAAGCCATCTGCCGTCCCGTGATCGCTCCAGAGGATGACCGCACGCGGCTCGAAGTCAACCGTCTCCGTGTTCGCGTTGGTCGGCGAGATGGGCTTGGTGAAGGTGCCCTTCTTGGCTGGCAATGAACTCGCCTACCTATGCGTCATTTGCTCGTAGCCGCCTCGCTGCGTCGCGGATCATCTTGTCCTGCGCAGCAGCGTCCGGCTCAACTCGTACGGTTTGCCCAGGTGGCAGCTCTCCTCGTTCCTCCTTGCGTTTGAGTTCCGCATAGCGTTCTCGCTGCTTAGCCGAGCGTACTTCGTTGATCTCCATCCGAACGCTACGAACGTCCTGAGACGAGTAATCGTCTCGCTCGCCCAGCCGGACGTTCTCCTCTATAAGTTCCCTCTCGGTCATCTTCTCCATGTCGCTTCTTGTGATCTTCGGTCGTTGTGAGGCCAAGGCTGCTCCTCCTTATGGTATGAGCTGGAAGATGCCAGCGGCGTTCCACTGAATCGTCACGTTGCCATCATTGAAGGTGATAGGAGCAAACGAATCGATGAAGGCGATGAGCGGCGACGTATCGGCGGCTCCTCCGATCTTGTAGATGATCAACGCTTCGCCCTCGGCTGTGACGCCGATGCCATCCTGCACACCAGTCATTATGGTGTCGTCGGCGTCGAATACCGATGCCACACTGACGCTCGGGTTCAAGAGCGGCTCTCCGCCACCGTACGGAATGTTTGGGCCTCCGTCGCCAAAGATGGCAGTTGTAGGCAGGAGATCGTCGAACATGTTATGCGTCTGAGAGAACGTGTAGAGATTCGCGCCGGGAGCGGTGATGTTGGCGAAGACGACAGCAATGGTGTCCGCCAATAAGTCAACTGCCACGCCGCCCCTCGCTATTATTTCGTTCGCCGGACACATGATTCTCCGCCCGTATAGTCGATAGAACGCGCTTGCCATGTCTCTTTCTTCCTTTCTGCCCTCTAGGGGCCTACCGATTCTGTGAACGGCCCGAACGGGATGTAGAACTCGAACGGGCTCACGCTCAGCGTGTAGTCCCCACCGGCCCCTCCGTCCGCCGCCGCCAGGCCCGCGCCTGGGAGAAACCGGCGCTCTTGCGCGAGCGTGGGGTCAGTAGCCAGCACGAGGTACTGAGCATTTGCAGGCGCTCCTACCGCACTCGCCGTCTGCTTGGCCGTAGACTGGCGCCACGTCCCGCCGCCCTCGCTGGTGAAACGGATCACGTCGCCTGCGACGGTCGTAATGTTCGTCGCGTTCGCCAAGATGAGGCTCGCGCCGTGCGTAATCGTCAGCACGCCGTCGAATTCTAAGATCAGCTCCGTACCAGCCGGGCGCGTCGCGATGGCCGTGATCGTCGTCGTGCCGGTGACGTGGAAGTAATGCCCGGCCACGCCGACGGCGAGCGTCACCGCCGACGGACGATCAGTACCCTTCGTCCATAGATCACCCCCTGTCCCCGTTCCGTCGTGCGGATGGGTAGGCAGCACACCAACCTGGCCCGTGCCGCCGGAGGGTGAGCGTACCTGGCCTGCTCCTGTTGAGATCGCGTTCAGACGCGCCTTGATCGCCTGGACTTCATCCCAGAGCCGCTTGATGGCCTGCTGCGGGTTCAGGAAGCTGGTCATCGTAGAGCGATCCCTAAATGAGCGATCTTTTCATTGAACAACCCATCGAGATTCAGTGTTATTTTCCTAAACGTGGCGGATGTAATCTCTGATGGAGTGATCGTCCGAGCACGATCAAGTGCGAAGACCCGCAGGTGCGGAGTACCAGAGGGCTCATTCATAACAGTCGAAATGTAGAGCGTATCCTGTACGGGGTTATAAGCAAGGCCGATTAGTTGACTGATTAGCGCATCGAAGTCGTTCTCGTCCGTCAGTTCTTCAAAGGTCTCTCCGTAGTCTCTCGTACGGATCAAATTCACCGCACTCCCGGCGCTACCGCCAACGGCAAATGCGTGTCCTCCTGGAAGCCCACGGATCATTGCCATACAAAATTGTCCATTAGAGAACAACGTCTCATCATGCTTCAACACCCAAGAAGTACCATAGTCGTCACTCAGATAGGCGCTTTCCGAGCGAAAATGCAGCACGCGGCCATTGTCCCACATGATCGAGACGTAGTTTCGAGAAACGCTTTGACCCGCGCTTCCTGTCTTGCGAGCGAACGAAGTCCCGCCATTTTGCGTGATCCAGTACCGCATGACAGCAATCGCGGTATCCCCTTGAATGCCGATGATCTGCGCATTTAGAGGATGACATGAGATGTGCCACATACACTCGTAGTTAGAGGTCGAAATCGTAGACTCTGTAAATACGAGCGTCCAGGTGGCGCCATCATCCGTAGACTTGTATATCTGCGGCTTGCGCGTAGTGTCCGCCGATTGCACTGCCGTCGCACAAAGCCATAGCGTCCCATCAGCGGCAATATCCATATCTGAGACGCCCCATTGGTCGCCAGCCCCCCCGCTGGTCTGCGGCGAGGGCCCGACATTCGACCAGGTGAATCCGCCATCGGTGCTACGCTGCAACTGCCCCAACATGGAGCTGTACACATTGTTGTTATTCGTAATGGATAGAATCCGATAGTGATTGCTGCCAAGTTTCTTTACGTTATCCACCACGTCCTGACTGGTACTTGCCCCATCCTCCTGCTTTACCCAAACACCGCCAACCAGTATTGCTGTATCCCGCTCGAATGTATTTGGAGATGACCCCGACGGCGACTGCACTACAAGAAGCTGATCTCGTACCGCAGCAGGGGGCCCCACGGCTACTTGCTTGCCTAGTGCGCTCGTGGGCCATGCGGGAAAGCCGGTCGCCGGTCGCAGCGCCCCGACGGTCTGAAACTCGTCCGAGCTCTTGTAAATGCCCAGCGTTCCACCCGCATTCTCGGCGGCAATGATGTAGACCGACGCCTGAAGCTGCTGGCTGTGGATGTAGTCCTTGATCCAGATGGCATGGTTAGGTGTGACGCCAGCGGGCATGATACCCACAAGCTTCGTCCAGGCGATCCCATCATTGCTCTTCCACACATCCTGATTATCAAACGCGGCGAAGAAGCGCCCAGGTATGTCGCTCGCCACGACATAGCGTCCCGTCGTCAGTCCAGCATCGAGGCCGGTAGCGCGCTTCCAGGTCAGCGGCTGTAAGGGATGTACGCAGTTGTAGATCGGTCGCACGCCGGACGCGCCGCCGTCCGCATTCTCCATGATGATCGTCAGCCCGCCGCCATCACCCTTATCGACCGCGTGGACGATGCGCAGGTTCGCGCTCGCAGCAGGCAGGTCGGTAGCTAGTTCGCCGCCGGTAGTGAGGCCGACGACTTGTCCATCTAAGAGATAGGCGATCAATGGCGTCCCCGCCCCAGTGCCCCCATAGACCCACACACCGCCAGCAGCAGGCAAGCCGATGTGCCGACCAGTGCCGACTACCGAGGATGCGGGGCCAAAGAGAAAGTAGTAATACGTAGGAGTGCCTGTTACGTCATTCACGCGAGCGTCAGAACCCACCTGGAACGGATTCAGGCTTTGGATCAAGTTCGCAGCGAGTGCTCCGGTATTCGATATTTCGTGAGAACTATCACCTGCCAGCGATGAAGGATGATGTACTTTCTGCTGGGCAAGATCACCCATGATGGCGGCGTATGAGTATGATCCGGCGCGGATTTGCCGATCATCGGCTCCATTGCCAACATATGTCCCGTAGCTGATCGGTACGGCTGAAGGGAAGGCGATCCAATACACCGTATGGAATTGGTCGTTCATAGTCCCAATCGTGCCGCCCCAAGTACCTATTTTGAACCCCGCGCTAACCAGCTCTTTGATCTCGTGGCCACTATCGAACACGTCCGCTGCGCCCAGGTAACAAGACTTCGGCGTCGGCATGTCGCTCGTTTTGACCACACCCCTACTCGTCGCGCTTGAGTCGAAGCCCCAGACCATCTTAGGCTGCTTAGCGGTACTAATTAGTGTCCCATCGGGGAACCCGCCTGAAGGAACGTTGTAGAAGCCTGTCTCGATGTCATCATGTTTGATGGCGACAAAATAATGCGTCAGAGTGTTAGCATTTACGTTCGTATCGCCGCCCACACGGAAGCCATTTGAAAGCATTGCTGTAATGCCGCTGGCAGCGATCCACCCACCATCCCACTCCACCGATCCTGTACCCCATACAGCATCATCGCCCTTGACCACAGCAGCACGCCCGTCTCGGAAAACAATCACGACATCGGGCCGGAAGCCAACCGTCGTAATGTCCCGTGTACTTCCGTTACCGACATAACTACCAGTAGCGATGTTCGTTCCTGCAGGAGGCAAGCCCAACGCCGTAGCGAAATTCGCAACAAGAGACCAACTGATGCCATCATTGCTTGATACAAATAGCCGCAAGTCATCCGTCAGCGCCCAGACGCGACTAGGATCACGCCAATCCCATTCGATATCTCGGATCGGCGAATTCGGGGTAGGCGCGGCCATGACTTGTGTCAGCGCCGTGGCGCAGTAGTCTGTCGTCCTCTTGATTGACCCATCAGAGAAGCCGTAGACGGCGATACCGGAATTCACACCATCCGGCGGTTTGGCGGCTCCCGAGATGCACGTCGAGCCAGCCTGATCGTTCCAATTCTGCCCACCATCCGGCGATGCGCCCGCGTTGTTGTTCAATGCGGCGAAGATGGCCGGTATCTGGACGCCGCTGCTTGTTGCCGCTACCTCAATAGTACGCTCTACCGTAGCCGTCCTGCCGGTCGCGTCGGTGACGATGAGCGTGACTTTGAAGTCGCCGACGATGGCCGTCGGGTCTACTCGGATCGTCACGATCTTGGCCGTCTGCGCATCGAGGTCGGGCGACCAGACCGTAGCCTGATTGTCACCCCAGTCGTAGGTGAGCGCGCCGCCATCGCCTGCGCGGCTGGCCGAAGCGTCCAGCGTCACAAATGCGTAGACCTGTGTGCCGAACACTTCGCGTTCAACGAAAGCATCAAACGCTGCGATAGGCGCGAGCCCAATTGTGCCGCCGAACTCGTCTCCACCTCGCAGATCAACCTGCGTTACGAAGCCCTGGTCGAAATCGACCTCATGCCGGATACCAGCGATGAAGTATTTGCCGGTCAAGAGAAGTTCGGGGAAGTCTAGGTCGAGCGTCAGGCCAAGCTCAAGTTCTGGGTCACCCGGCAATTCTAACGTCGTCTGACGCGGCACACGCCCGAAGTCGGTAGCAAGTCGTACTGCGACTTCTGCCGCCTTCGCGTCTGTGTCGATCAGATGATTACTGAATGTGGTGGCGATATGGCTGCCATCGGGCAACGGCGGCTGTGCGAGTGTCGCGGGCACGACGGTTGCCGTCGCTGTCACTGTCCGGCTCGTCTCGTTCGGAGGCGTCCCCTCAACGAGCGTTGCGCCCTCAACGATGACTTGATCTCTGAAGTAGAGCGGGTCTTCTCTGGTCTGGCCTCCAATGATCCGCGCTGTCGCTACCACATTTGTCGTATACTTGCGAAACGCTTCGGCAGACGGAGTACCGTCCACACGCCTGACTTCAACGACGCCCGTGCCGTACTCGGAAATCTTCCAGCCTTCAACGTCCATGAGCGTTTGAATCATCTGCGACGAAAGCATACGCTCTAAGACTGGTGTGCTCGCGGTGCCAAGTGTGAAGGTCGAGACTTCGATACGCCTATCCGTGATACCTACATAGGTAAGGATGTCGGCAATCGCTGTGTGCACGAGCAGACCATCAACGCTACGCTCGGCGATCTCGACGCTACGGAACGCCTTATGGAGCTGCCCGGCGCAATTGATCTCGGCACTATCAGGCGCACCCTGAGCGCGGTCGATGACATAGCCGGTGAAGATACGAGCGTACTCTTCGTCAAAGCCCACATCTACTGTGACCGTAGCGCCCCGGTTGAGCCACGACGGAATGCGGTTAACGCGGAGCGTACAGACCGGCACCGGGGCTTCGTACGACTTGACGAAGCTCAGACCAAGCAGCCCTGGAACACCCGATGCTAAGTTCTCGTTGTACGGCAGAATACGGTATGGGCCAGTTGGGCCGCTGATATAAACCTTGGTGGAGAGACGCCTCGTGATGTTGAATATCTTAGTAGCGAGCGTCATCGCTTCACCAACGTAAAGATGCAGTCAAACCGGCTTTCTGACTGCGGCTCTCGATGCTCAACGCGAAGCGCCGTCATCATAACAGCGAAGCCCGTAGCATTCTGAGGCGTAATCAACGTGACGGCAGCTTGGCCATTGTAGACGGCGATGAGCTTGTCCTTCGTCGCTGTAACCGCTCGCTGGACGCGAAACTCCCACTCTTGCGACTCAAAGCCGATGAATGTCAGCACAGAGCCAGGGTCTACGCTGCCGAGCGCACTCTGCTTCGTCCATCGCTGCAATGCGATCTCGACCAGCGGGCCATATGCTGGTTCTTCGCCAGCAGGGAATGCGTAGCCGTCCAGCGTCCAAGGCATAATACTATCCCGGCACGAACGATCCGCTCGTCACGAAGCTGCCCCCAAATCCAGAGCGCCGGAGTTCACGATCCAGATCGTCCATGACCTGCTTCTTCACCTGCGCGCTCAGCTCCGAAAGCTGCGGGTCGATATTGACATTGATCGAGATATTCGGCGCGTAGTTAGGTGCAACCGTTCCCGCCGTCAACATACCCGCTGGCCTGGCTGTCCCGGCGCTAATCGACGAGACAACATCTCGTGCTCGCACCAGCGCATCGGCAAACAGATTAAGCGAATCGCGCGCGCCTATGATTGCCAGTTGCTCCCACGCAAGCTGCGTGTTGAGATCGCGCACGATCTCCGACTGGCTGGCGATCAAGCCTATGAGCAAAGTCGCTTGCCGCAACATCTCGCGGTCGGTCAGCACACCAGCGTCCGCAAGCTGACCCCGGAGACGCATGATTTCGATCTCTTGCTGGCGGATCGCAAGCAGCCGTTCGATGGCCTCGATCTCTTGGTCGAGCGGGCCGAGCAGAGGCGCAAGCTCTTCTTCCGTCTGGCCGCCTTGGAGCAGAAGCAGCCGTTGTCTGCGAAGCTCTGCGAGTCGCGTCTCGGTCATCAGCGTCTCGCGTGTCGGGCCGCCGAGGAGCGCTGATAGCTGTGTCTGCGCGAAGTCCAAGATGGCACCAGCAAGTCTGTGGAGTGCTGCGACGCCACTCTCGCCTGCGCGTCGTAGCTCCTGGCCCAAGCTCACAAGCGCGGCGCGGAATGTCGCAGCATGTCTTGTGAGACCCTGCTGTCCCAGCAGTTGAGATAGCGCCTTGAACTCGATGCGTGTCTTTACGCCCTGTTGTGCAAAAGCGAGATTGGCCTCTGCATTCAAAGCCGTGGCGCGTGCGGCAATCTCCGCACTGCTCGCCATAACAATGAAGATTTTCACCATCTCACGACGTATCTCTAACGTGCGTGCGCTCGCCTTGACCTCTTCCTCTTGCAGTTCAACGAGAGCGATTGCTAAGTTGTGCGTCGAGTCCCCAGCCCGAATCGCCGCCTTCGCCAGCTCGATTTCGGCTCGGAAGACGCGGTTAGCGAACTCCTCCGCTTCATGACCTAATTCGAGCGTGACGACTTGTATCTGCGAGAGGCCGAACTCCATCGCTTCGGCAAGCGTGATGATACCATCGGAGAGGGCATCGGCGATAGCTCTGACCTTCTTGTCGGCTTTGTCCAGACTATCCAATAAGTCATCGAGTCCTGGAATGCCTGCACCTAACATACCTGGTAAAGTAGCCCCAGGGGCTCGGTACCCTGCTGCCTTTTGCAGTGCCGCTATGCCCTTCTCTTCATTTCGTATACGGTCAAGCTCGTCGAGCATTGAACCAAATTCGACATCACCTTCTATAACACCTGGGATGTGGAAGAGCCTAGCAGTCTGTCTTGCCTTATTGATGAATGATGCAAGCTGCCCTCCAAGGAAATCGAGCAGTCGTGCCACTTGGCGCACAGCTTCGTAAACAGGGTCTGGCAACTGACCGATGACATCTCGCCATTGCGAAGCGAAGATTGAGGCTCCGCTGATAACAGCGGTCATCCCTAAGAGCAGAGCTGCCCACCCGAGGGGGCCTGAGATAGCGCCTATTACGACAAGTAGGGTAGTGAGCGATCCCGCAACCAAGAGTAGCGATGCCGATGCAGCGGGGCCCGCATCTGCAACACTTCGAAGCATCAGAGCAACTAGCCCCAAACCTTTGGCAGTAGTAATAAGAGCGGGCAAGAAAAATTGCCCAACTGTGATGCCCAAGTCTGTGAACCTATTCTTCGCCAGTTGTAGCTGCGCAGCAGCCGATTGCGTCTTCTTCGCCGTCTCTTCAGCAGCAGCCGCATTCTTCTCCCATGCCACCTTCGCCAATTCAGTTTGGAATCGCAGAAGTTCCTCGGCATTCGCAGTTGAGAGGAATGCTCGAATCAAACGCGCATCCGCCATGCCCATTGCGTCGAGTGCTCGTATTGCATCGTCTCCGGCGGTTCGCAAACCTTCGACGAATAGCACAAATGCGTCTAGAGGGGCTTCTTTAACCAGCCGCGTGAATTCGTCGGTAGATGTCTGTGTAACTGCCGCAAAGACTTTCAGTGCGTCTCCACCTTGAGCGACAGCTTCTACCATACCAATCATCACGCGCTGGATCGCCGTGCCACCCGCTTCTGCTTCGACGCCCACAGAAGCAAATGATGAGGCAATCCCAAGAACATCAGCAGCAGTAAGCCTCAACAGCTTCGCGCCACCAGCGATCCTGATCGCCATCGAAAGAATCTGCGACTCTGTACTTGCGCCCTTATTGCCTAGATCAACAAGTGTCGCAGCCAATCGATCTACATCTGCAATAGGCATTTTCAGGATATTAGCAATTTGCCCGAATGCCATCGCTGCTTCGTCGGCTGTAACATTTGTAGAAATGGCAACCTGCGCAACAGCCCTCTCAAAGGCGAGGATGTTCGCAACACCTGAGATACCTAAAGCCCCAGCCGTCTCGCCAATGCGATTGATCTCATTGACGCTGATAGGCAGGGAAAGTGCAAGGTCTCGGTTGGCACGTTCGAGCTTCTTGAACTCTGGCTCCGTAAGGTCTAGAGTCTTGCGGATGCCAGTAAAGGACGATTCAAAATTAATAGCTGCCTTCACCGATCCGACGAGCGCAGCCCCCGCAGCGATGGCTACAACAGACAGACCTGCGAGCGCGAGCGTCGCATGGGCACTGAATTTCCCTAATCCTTGAAGCTGTGCAGCAGCAGTTGCAGCAGTCGGGCTGATGAAGCCTAGTGCGGCTACTGCCCGCGTCGATGCTCGCGTGAATGCATCCGCCCCGGCAGCGTTCAGACCGAATGCGCGCTCCGCGCCAACAAGCCTGCCGTTTGCAGCCTGCGCAGCTTTGCCGAGCGCATCGAGCTGTTGCTTACTATAGTGAACATCTTTCGCCAACACGCGCATCCCACCAGCACGCGCCACGCGGTCGAGTTGCCGCAATGAATTCGCCGCTCCACCAGCGCCACGACCCACATCGGCTGCGGCTTTGTTGAGGCTCGACATCTCGCTTCGCAGATGCCGGAGGATACGACCCGTCCCGGAATCCTTGATAACGACATCGAACTCCATCCGCTCAGGCATTATTACTTACCTCGTCGCGGCTCTGGTTCTTCGTCCACTAGATGCTCCGCTTCCATCACTAACAACATGTCGTCCACGACCCACTGTGGCATCGCCCAGACTTCACTGAATGACAGCTTCCACCGATCCATCAAGAGCAAGTAAGTCATGTGGATGGGCCAGCGAGCGTCTTCTCCTCCAACGGTGAACTTTCGTCTGGCGATTCCGATGCTGAGGTAGAGCTGCTCCCTAAAGGGGCGCGATCCTCGTCTGTCATCTTCAAGATCACATTCAGGACTTCCTGGATGATGTCGTCGGGCAGCTCCTGGATCGTGTCGTCATTGATCGGAGACGGATCAGACCAGGCGACGATCATCCGTGACAGCAGCGAAAGGTTGTACGCTCCGATGTCGAAGTCGATCTGCGCCGCAGCAGCCCGATCCTTCCTTGATGCGGAGAACTTGGCTGCTGCGGCGCGCTGCGCTTCGACTGTATCCTTGTATGTGCGCTCGGCGTAGACATCGATCCAGTCGTCGCCGAACGTAAGTCGGATAGTCCGTTGTTCTTTCTTGAGTGCCATTGGGTTCCTCCTTCTGGTGCTATGCTATTGCTTACGTGAACCTATGGAAAATCTGCCCTGCTGGCCGGATCGTGTAGCTCTCATCCCACAAGCCGGACATGTCGCCGCTATGCTCGTCGAGCGATACGTAGCCAGACCCATACCAGTAGTCAGTCGTGACATTCCGGTCGGGGTACATGTAGAACGCACGAGGCGATGGTGAGTTGGCGATAGCGTCGCTGTGGATGTCGTCCGTAACAACCCCACCCTGATCGTAGTGCTTACGAACAGTCATCTCGAAGTCGCCGAAGCCGGGTTGATACGTCCGGTTCGTGTCGCCGTACGCCGTGTCCTCGATCCACTCGCGGTCGAATGAGACGGAGATCGCCGTTCCCTCAGAGACAAATTTAGCATTCCAGTAGAGATAGGCATTTCTCCACTTAATAGGGCCTGCCATTTATTTCCTCCTACAGAGCTTCCAGAAGCTCGCGCATCCGCATCTCGAATGTGAATGGCTTCACCGATTCGTGTTGCGCCTGGGCAAGCTCATCTCGACGCGATGGATCGTCCAGATACCTTCGCAAGAGAGCGCTCAACTCTTCCGGCGTGCTGTACGTTGGCACCGTATCCCCAAAAACTTCAGTAAGCTCCACCCTCCCTTCGTCGCAGATTTGAAAGACGCCACACGCAGCTAACTCGTAGCTACGTGGGCCGAGGCTGTGCGCGTGGAGATTTTCAATCGGCTTCGCGCCGACCAACCCACGACCGTATCGCTTGCCTCGGCCCGCAGCGATAGGATCGAATCCGTCTCTGCGATGCATCTGTAGCCCGACACGCGCCTGTTTGTAGAGCGCGAGCGCTTGGTCATTCGGGATGGCCACGTTCGTCTTGACGTACTTGTCCAGCACCGAGGCGCTGCCAAGCCGCATCAAGCCGTGCAGTTCGAGATCGATGTCCGCCCAATCTACGGCTTCGAGAAACTTCACGCGGCTAGGAAAGTTCGTTCCGACGAAGACAACATCGGCTCGTGGAGGCGCGCCGGACGCGCCGTTCCGCCAGTGCTTCTCTGGGTTGTAGGCGTGGCCGATGTATTTCGTCTTCGGATTATGCTCGGCAAAGACGGGCTCAGAAGTCTTGTCGCAGACGAAACAGTAGTCAAAGAGTTCAGCGAGCTTCAGCGCCCACTGGTCGTCGTATGGACATTCCGTGAAGTACGCCGAAGTTTTGACGTTCGTGTACTGCTTCAGGACTTTCAACGTCACTGGGTTCACATGCATTGGCGCGACGACGTGCACGAGATCGACTTCGAGCGTGATCGCCGCGAGGACGATCCGATCTCCGGCCAGCAGCGTATGATTCACCGTATTAAACTCAGCCCGTCCGGTGACTTCCATGAACTCCTTGAAGTCGGCGAACATGTTCCACACCTTCGAGTAGTTCATCCGCTCGACTTCAACGCCGTTGGCACGCAGACCCTGGACGTGCCCCTCGAACACATCCCATGTCGCGTATGTCGGAACCGGGCTGACAACGAGGACTTTCACTCTTTGTCCTCAACTTCCAGCTCAGATTCCAGCTCAGTAGAGGACAGCACTTCCGCCCCGCCGTCGAGCGTCGTCCCCCGCCATCCGCATATCGGGCAGACGATCACGGCGTCGCCTACAGATTGCTCCGCAGCGATCTCGAACTCGTGTCCGAGCGGGTCTTTGAACCAGTGTGGCATTGGTGTCCTCCTACTACGCGGTGGCGATGCCATAGACTTCGATATGCCTCCCAAGATTGCGCTCTTTGCGAACGACGCGGCGCGTCTTGATTCCTCGAAAGCCCGCCGCAACCAGGCAGTCGGCAAGCCGCTCCGTAGAGAACCCTGTCCGGTGATACTGACCTTCATGCTCCTGCGAGCCGTAGAGAAACCGCAGCCAGAGCGACCACCGCTCGCCCCGGTTGCCACAGCGCAAGAACCGGCGCAGCAGCCAGGGTAGATCGGGCGTGTAGACTTCGAGCACGCCGCCGGGGCGCAATGCGCGGCGGCAAGACTTCAGCGCCGTCACGACCTCGGCATCCGGCACATGCTCAAGGACATGCGAAGCATGAATGCGGTCGAGGTGCTTGAACGGGAGCGCTCGGATGTCGGCGCGAACGTCGGGACGGCCACGGAGATCGACTTGCAAGAAGCCGTCCCTCGGGCCAGCGTTGCCGCCGATCTCGATGGCGTTCATGCACTCACAAGCTCCTCGATCTCCACATCTATGTACTCGTGGACGAACACCACGCCGCCGATCTCAACCTCGTCCGGCGACGCGACGGAGCCACGTACCGGCATACTATCCAACGTTGTGCTGCCAAGTGTTGGGTTCTGCAGAATACGAGTGATGATTTCATCGCGCCGGTCGCGGAGTGCGTTGTTCGCGCCATCGTCGTCCGTATACCTGGCGTAGAGATGCACACGCGCTGTCCAGCGGAACATTGTCTCTTGATCTGCCGTCACTCGCGTCGCCTCAAACGACTGGTATTCGATGATCGCCGCATACGGATGTCCATAGCCCAAGATGAGCCAGTTGCCCTGCGACACCTGATCGTCAGCAAATGCTGCGAGTGCGCGGAGCTGCTCGGCCAGACCGCTCTCGACTGCCTCGTAACTCATATCGCAGTCCCCGATGTGCTAGCACCCGCTCCGATTGTTGGCTCCGGCACCATTGGATGCCTGCCAAGGCCCCGTTTGAATCTGGACTGTACGGCGTCGGCGTCGTCGTACGCGGCCTTCTTCCTGTCGCGGCTAATGCCGCCTACTTCGGTGTATGCCGAGAGTTGTGTCGAGCGAGTCGCGCCAAGAACCGCGAGCGCGTCTGTCGCAATGATCGACACGCCCGCTTCGTACCAATCACGATACGCCTTATAGCGGTCATTCTCTTCACCCCTACGCCCCGTGATGGGGTGTGCAAGCTCGACCTGCATCACCGCGCCATAGACATTGAGTTGTTCCAGGAACGCTACGGCAGCGGTAGCCGACGCTGGTATGGTGACGCTATAGCCCTCTTTGGCAAGCTGCGCCTGGAGGTAGTAGTAGGCTTCGTCAATCCACTGCTCGACCCGCTCCAATAACGGCGTGCTGCTTGTAGAGAATGACCCAGCCGTCGTCAGATGGCGGCAGTGCGCCTCGACGGACTTGATGACGGAAGTTCCTGCGATCCTCTCGTATGCGTTATACGACAACGGAGCTGCCCTCCCTCACGGCGCCCATATCGAAGACGGACGAACCATCGACAGCATAGAGTCGAGGCGCTTTCTTGATCGTCTTGATCTCGACGCGATCCCAGAGCCAGTCCATGAATGGATACCAGTAATCCTTCACCAGGTGCTCCCAGTCGTACTGCATCGAGAACGCTCTGGCCTTCGTCCGCATCTCAGCATACGCCATCGGGTCTTTCCAGACCAAGTAGGCTTCTTCCATACGCCAGACGAGATCGTCCACATCAACGTAAGCCTGAAACGCCTGTAATGGCGTTGGGATTTTCTTACCGATCTTGACCTTCCAGCCGGAGCCGCAGAGTTCGGCGCACGCCGTCCAGTCGGAGACGATCACAGGCACGCCGCAGGCTTGCGCCTCGATGATCGGGATGCCGAAGCCTTCGCCCATTGATGGCAGACAGAACACGTCAAAAGCGTTGTACATCTTGCACATCTCTTGTGTCGATGCGCCCAGCAGATTGAAGTGCGGCAACGAGAATCGCACGAAGTCGCTCACACCATAGAGTTTCGTCAGCGCAAGCAGATTCAGCCCCTTGTGCCGCGTGTCCACGATACTTGTGTGCGCGAACAGCCTGGCTTCTGGATGCGTCTCGTGGAAGATCGCAAACGCTTCGAGCAGTTCTGGGAACCCCTTGCGAGACGGCCAACCGACATTCCTGCCAACGGTGCCGATCAAGAAGTGCTCATCCTCGAAGCCAAGCCACCGCTTCGCCTGGAGCTTCCCGCCCTTGTCGTACGGCTTGAAGAGCTTCGTCTCAACGCCGTGCGGGATGTAGTGGGAATCCAGACCGGCTTCGGCGAACAGCCCAGCAGCGTGCTTGCTGTAGGCGAGAGGATGGTACGCTCGTCGTAGCCGATCGAGGACTTGCGGAGGAATCGTTTCGTGATCCACCGGCGCGTAGGGCAGCCAGAGGAACCCGCCATGTCCGTAGTCTTCGTTCAGCACCCAGATGTCCATGAGCGTGATGACGACGTGCGCGCCCAAGTGGTAGGCGTGCTCCCACACGACATCATTACCCCACACGTCGTCGGCCACGGGGTAGTGCGCGAGGTTGACCGGATTAACATTTGGTATCCCCATGCCAACTGGAAGCTCACAAAGCCCACCCATGATGCCATAGTAGCCGAAGATACCGATCTCTTCGACATTCGGATGCTGCATGAGACGCGGCAGTAAGCTATTGGACTGGACACCATAGCCTGAACCGACATGGGGTGCGTTCGCCTTCCAGAGAATACGCAGCCCGTTCCTCTTCTTCACTGGGATCCTCCTACTAGCACGAAATCATCTTCCGGCTCGGCCAGCGCCGTTAGTGGACTGGCGAGCGTCATCCCCCATTTCCCGAAGAACCACTTTCGATCCGAAGGGCGGCTGCCGCGAGTTGCACCTTCTAGATGGACGGCGCGGGCTTCTGCAACGAAGCGGACGCTGTAGCCTGCTTGGCGCACGCGCAAGCAGAAGTCCAGATCGCCAGCGTCAAGTTTGCAATCTGGATCGTACCAGCCTACTTGTTCGAACACGTCGCGTCTCGTCATCATAAGAGCGCCTGTGACGAACGGCACATCTCTGGATTCGAATGGCTTAGACGGTTCAGGCATGTGCTGGCCGACATGGCCCAGGTTGAGCCGTATCGCCTCGCCACCCATTGCGCTCGACCATGTGAGCCAGCCACCCGCATGCTGGACGAGCCCATTCGGGTAGAGCAGCAATGCACCCGCGACGCCGACCGTTCTGTCTTGGAGCGCGGCTTTCATGGCTGCAAGCGCGCCGGGCTCGACGAAGCAGTCATCGCAGCAGAACGCGACGTAGCCCCCTACCGACGCCGCGATGCCCTGATTGGCGATTGTGCCGGTTGTCCACTCGTGATTGCGGCTGAGTAGGATAAGCTCGTACGACGCTGTGCTGCGAGCAAGGTGCGCGATGGCTCGCTGAGTGCGATCCTGCAACGGATCGACCGTGCTCATAATGACTGAGACGAGATCAGACAGCGGCACGGCTTTTGCTCCTTAGAGTTTTCGAGACGGCATACACAATGTCGCCCAAGTCCTGCTTCGACAGCCACCAGCCAACTGGGATCGAGATCATGTGTGAAGAGAATTCGTCTAGCCCAGGCAGCGGACGGTCGGACGTAGGCAAGCAGTTCTGCCTGTCATTTCTCGTATGGACTTGCGACGTTTGGACGCCTTGCTCGGCCATCTTCCGCTCGAAGTCGGCTGGGTCGTCCACGAGGATGGTGTAGAGCCAGTATGCCGCGCCGGGGTCGTATGGAGCAGTCAGTCCCTCCGGCAGGTGCTCGTTGTAGTAACGAGCATTCGCTCGCTGCTGCTCGACATGCTCAAGCGCGAGGGAGAGGTTTGCCAAACCAATCGTTGCCGCGATATCGTTCATCTGATACTTGAACCCAGGTTCACTTGCTTGCTGCAAGCATCGCATCGCGGTTGAGTCGTTGCGATCCAAGCCGTACCAACGCAGCAGCCGCGCACGCTCTCGCTGGCGATCTGGGACTTTCAACGCACCCCCATCACCAGTCGTCAGGTGCTTAATCGCCTGAAACGACCAGCATATGTAGGTGCCACTAAAGACAGCTACTGGAAGGCTTTTATGGTAGATGTTCTCATACATCGCTCCAAAAGCGTGCGCAGCATCTTCGACGATAGGAATTCCTTTTCCTGCTATTCGGAGAGCCTCGTAGTCACACTGTCTACCCGCCCAATCTGCACAAACAATCGCTTTTGTATGTGGTGTGACTAGTGATGCGACGCTCTCAGGCGCGATGTTGCCCGTTCTTGGATCAACGTCAGCCCAGACGATCTTGCACCTACGCAACGCAAGTGGCATGTTCGTCGCAAGGCACGTCATAGGCGTCGAGATCACTTCGTCGCCCTCACCTAAGCCGATGAGATGATAGGCCATGTCGAGCGCAGACGTACACGAGTTCGTGCAGAGCACAGGGGCGCCCAGTACGTCGGCGAGGGCTTGCTCTAATTCGGCGACGCGGGGGCCTTCGCCGATGTAGCCGGAGTAGAGCGTGTCGTTTACTAACCGGAGTGCTTCAGGTGCCATTGCGACTTTGAATAGAGGGATCACGATAGATGCCCTCCACTTCGAGCGTCGATCCATGCCGCATCTTCTGAAGGAGTAACAACAGCATCTCGGCGAGTGCCATCTTTGGGCGTATAGGACGTATTGCAGATGCCGCCAAATGCCAAGACTCTTGGCAGACGCTCCCAGTCTTCTCGTAGCAATCCGATGATCCAGCTATCGAGGTATCTGCCCGAACGATAGACTGCTTGCCTAAGCGTACCCTCTCGTTGGAACCCTACCCTCTCAGCAGGACCCATGGATGCCAGGTTGTTGATGATGACCTGACCCTCAATCCTATTAGTATTCAGCATCTCGAAGACGAAGTCGACACCAGCCTCCTTCACCGGAAAACTGTAGCCCTTACCCCGATGCTCTTTGAAGACGTGGTGCCCATCCTGAGCAACGCGATTGATCCAATCGATGTGCTGAACAGTGTACAGCCCTACTTTGGCGTTGTCCTTGCTAGTATCGTACGCCGTAAGATAGAGAGCATTAGGGTTCTTCCGTATCGACTCAAACCAATCGAGCTGGTCAGCGTAGTTGAGGAATGCGATCTGGTGAGTGCCGAACCACGATTCGGTTTTCAGATCGAGCAGCAATTCCAGATCCTCGACTGCTACTTTGCGAAGTGCGATGCCGTTCTTGTGGACGTAGAGGAATTCCATCACGCCACCACCTCTTCGACGATCTCCCAAAATCTATCAGTAGCTCCGAGAGATTCATCGATCACGTCATCCACACTCATGCTAGAAGACGGCCAGCCATAGTCCACAGCCGACACATAGCTGAGACAGCCTATCTCGCCGGAGTACGAGACTTCCAGTCCGAGTAAGTACGCAAGCAGGAATGTGAAGCCGAACGGGACTGGTGTTCTCGGGAAATAGATGAACTTGTCGTACTGCCGGAATGTAGGCGCAGCGGCGTCGAGTGCTATCTTGCCACAGCCCCGCACGCGCGCGCTGATCTCGCCAGTGGGAACGGCAAGCCCATACGCATCCACGTCTTGCGATTCCTGCCGAGCCCAGCGGATCATGATATCGTTGCCGTAATCTGGATGCCAAGGCAGACACCAGAGCACGGCGCTTCGACCTTCTAGCTCGACTCTCGCCGGAGCGTAATCGTTCGCCGAGAGCGGGAAGGGGACGATGCTGCTCCGTATCCGCTTAGGTTGATAGAGAGTCGA
>Ga0209641_10001696_pt1 | contig 19450 bp, 13 predicted proteins | sample RifCSP16_1_FD_184022 | JGI IMG/M metagenome (GOLD analysis project Ga0209641, IMG submission 184022) | Soil microbial communities from Rifle, Colorado - Rifle CSP2_sed 16_1 (SPAdes) (version 2) | ecosystem: Environmental > Terrestrial > Deep subsurface > Rock core/Sediment | place: Rifle... | reverse complement strand
GGGGGGGGGGGCGATGCGAGATCGCGTGCTTCTCCTCGCGTGAGTAGAGGCCCAGGGTGCGGCCGCCCGGCGGCTCCGACGCCGGCTCGAAGATCGGGTCGTAGCCGAAGCCGCCGTCGCCCCGGGGCGAGCTCGCGATCCGGCCGCGGCACGTCCCGCGGCGGAGGATCAGCCGGGGGCGGCCAATGGGCCCGCGAGTTCGCGACGACCGCGCCGGCCCCCACGGCTCCGACGGCCCCCACGGCTCGGGCAGGGCCAGGGCGAGGACGCAGACGTAGCGGGCGCCGCGCCGGTCCGGCGGCAACCCGTCGAGCGCGGCGAGGAGCTTCGCATTGTTGCTCGCGTCCGTCGCGCTCGGGCCGGCGTAGCGGCGCGTCCGGACACCCGGGCCGCCGCCGAGGGCGTCGACCTCGATGCCGGAGTCGTCGGCCAGGGACGGCAGCCCCGTCGCCTCCACCGCGAAGCGGGCCTTGATCCGGGCGTTCGCCTCGAACGTCGGGCCGTCCTCCACGGACTCGCCCGGGACGCCCAGGTCGTCGAGGGACAGCAGGACGCCCCGCTCGAGGTGGAGGAGCTCGCCGAGCTCGCGGAGCTTGTGCTCCGAGCGGGTCGCGACGACGAGGCGCGGGCGGTCCGCCTCGGGCCGCGTCGCGTGCCCGCCTGGCACCTCAGCGCCGGACGGTCGCGAGGGCGTTGCCCTGGGCCTCGAACATGCGGGCCAGGCCGAGGTTCGCGAGGTCGAGGAGAGCATCGACCCGAGGCCGGTCGAAGGGCTTGCCCTCGGCCGTCCCCTGGAGCTCGACGTACGTCCCGGCATCGGTGCCGACGACGTTGAAGTCGACCTCGGCCCGGGAGTCCTCGCCGTAGTCGAGGTCGAGCATCGCGAGGCCGTCGATGACGCCGACCGAGACGGCCGCGACCTTGCCGACGATGAGCCGCTCCATGCCGTAGGTCATGAGCGCGGCGGCGAGGGCGACGTAGCCGCCGGTGATCGAGGCGCAGCGGGTTCCGCCGTCCGCCTGGAGGACGTCGCAGTCGACGGTCACCGTCCGCTCGCCGAGCCTCGTGAGGTCCACGACGCCGCGGAGCGAGCGCCCGACGAGGCGTTGGATCTCGTGGGTCCGGCCGCCGAGGCGACCCTTGACGCTCTCGCGCTCGGTCCGCTCGGCGGTCGCCCGCGGCAGCATCGCGTACTCGGCCGTCACCCAGCCGGTGCCCTTGCCCCGGAGGTGGGGCGGGACGCGATCGGCGATCGTGGCCGCGCAGAGGACCTCCGTGTCGCCGACCTTGATCCGGCACGAGCCCTCGGCCCACTTCAGGACGCCCAGAGTCAGGGTCACCGGGCGAAGATCGGACGGCCCCCGGCCGTCGGCCCGGACCGACGGCGGTCGATTCCCGATGCTCATGTCGCTCTCTCCTCGGCGGTTGCCCGGTCCTCGGTGGTTGCCCGCTCCTTGGCAGAGGCCCGCTCCTCGACGGTGGCCCGCTCTTCAGCCTTCGCGGCGTCCCACAGCGAGTCGAGGGTAGCGAAGTCGAGGTCGCGGATGGCGACGCCGCGCTCCGCGACCATCCGCTCGATCCGACGAAACCGGTTCCGGAACTTGTCGTTGGCCGCCCGCAGGGCGCCCTCGGTCTCGATGCCGAGCTTCCGGCCCACATTCACGACGACGAGCAGGAGGTCGCCGAACTCCTCGCGGCGGTCCCAGTCCGTCTCCGCTCGAGCAAGCTCGGCAAGCTCCTCGGCGACCTTGTCGAGGACGCCCTCGACCGACGGCCAGTCGTAGCCGAGGGCGGAGGCCCGCTCCTGCATCTCCTGGCTCGCGGCGAGGGCTGGCAGGGAGCGGCTGATGCCATCGAGGGCACCTTTCAGCGCGGCGTTCTCACGGCTCGCCGGCCCGGCGCTCTCATTGCTCGCCGGCCCAGCGCTCTCATTGCTCGCCGGCCCAGCGCCCGGTCCGGAACCACCTTCATTCCTGATGCCCGTGCCCGCATCAGGGTCGCCCTCGCCCTCGGGGCTGATGCGTACACGGGTATCAGAAACGGACATTGGTTCCGACGCGCCCGGCTCCGGTGCGCCCGACGCGCTCGGCGCGCCCGACGCGCTAGGCGCGGCCGGCTCCGCCGGCGTCGCCGCCTCGGCTCGCTCGACGGCCTTGATCCGCTCCCACTGGCGGTTGACGTCGCTCGCGGTCTCGGCGACCGCGTCGCCGAAGACGTGGGGGTGGCGCCGGACGATCTTTCGGGCGATCGACGCCTGGACGTCGGCGAGATCGAAGACGCCGGCCTCGGCGGCGAGCTGGGCGTGGAGGACGACCTGGAGCAGGAGGTCCCCGAGCTCCTCCGCGAGCGCCGGCGTGGCACCCCGCTCCAGGGCGTCATAGACCTCGTACGTCTCCTCGAGGAGGTGCTTCCGGAGCGACTCGTGGGTCTGCTCGCGGTCCCAGGGACAGCCGTCCGGGCGTCGCAGACGGTCGGCGATCCAGGCCATCGACCAGGGCCCCGCCGAGGCGAGCTCGGGGGCGACGGCTGGCAGGTAGAGCGCCACCGTGAGGTCAGCCGGCGTCAGCGCCTCGATCGTCGTCTCGCCGGCCCCGAACCGCCCGACCCCGTGGTCCGCCGGGTAGAGCCTGGCCAGGACCGCGAGGGGGTCGCGCCCGCGCGGCCCGTGGCGGCCCGGAAGCGGCTCGATCGCCGGCGCCGCCGCGACGGCGCCCTCCTTCGACGCCGCCCCGTTGGCGCCATCCTCCGGGTCGGCCCCGACGAGCATCGCGAGGGGCACCACGAGGACCGGCCGCGAGGGCTCGATCGGCGTCGCCACGAGCCGCTCCGCCGCCACGACCTGGACGCCGGCCGCCGGGTCGAGGCCCCAGATGCGGCGCGCGTCGCCGACGAGCCGGTCGAGCACGCGTCTGCTCGCCCTACTCCGTCGTCGTCGCCGTCGACGGGTTGACGACGATCTTGACGTCGGCCTTCTTCTTCGCGTACCACTTCGAGAAGCCGCTGTCCTCGAAGATCGCGATCTGCTCCTTCGTCGGCGCGCGCTCCTCCTCGGCGAGGACCTTGAACAGGTACACGCCGTCGCCGGGGATCTCGACGACCGCGGACACGCCGCCCACCGTCGTGCCGAAGATCGCCGTCTCGAGCTCGTCGCTGAGCTCGCTGTGGGCGATCCAGCCGATGTCCCCGCCGTCGGCTGCCTCCTGCCCCTCGCCCTGGTCCGTGGCGAGCTGGGCGAAATCGGCGCCGGCCAGCGCCTGCTCGCGCAGACCGTCCATCCAGGCGAGCTCGGCGTCGCCGTAGGGCCGCATGAACTGGACGACGTGCCAGCCGAAGGCGCTCTTGAAGGGCGGGATGAGGTCGCCGGGCTCAAGGCCCTCGGCGAAGATCGCCGCCGCGAAGGCGGGGTCGATCCCACTCGTCGAGTCGAAGTAGCCGAGCTTGCCGCCACTCGTCCTGGCGCTCGATTCGTCCGACTGGGAGCGGGCGATTCCGTCGAACTTCGTGGGGTCCTTGACGAGCTCGTCGTAGACGGCCTTCGCCTCCGCCTCGGCGGCCGCCCAGGCCGGATCGTCGGCCGGGACGTCCGCAGCGCCCTGAGGATCGTCCTTGGGCGAGAAGAGGATGTGGCGGACCTTCACCCCGTCCGGGTTCGTCGCGCCCTCGGCCAGGAAGATCTGGAGGACGTCACGCTGGGGCGCCGGGGTCGACAGGTCGGCCACGATCGCCTCTTCGAGCTTGGTCCGCACGACATCGGCGCGAATGGCCTCGCGATAGTCCGCGAGCTTGATGCCCTCCTCCTCGACCAGGAACTGGAACTGGGGGTCGACGGTCTCGGCCAGGATCTCGGTGACCCGACCGATGCGGAAGATCCCGTCGTCGCCCTCGACGACATCGGTGATCCCGTTCTGGTCGAGCGCGTACAGGGCGGTCATGATCGGCTTGTCGTAGCCGCTCTCGAGCGGCAGCCAGCCGAGGTCGCCGTCCTGCGCGGCCGAGACGGCCGTCGAGACGGTCTTCGCCACGTCCTCCCAGGACTTGCCCGCCCGAAGCTCCGCGAGGGCTGCGTTGGCCTTCGACCTGGCTGCGGCCTTCTCGGTCTCGCCCGGCTCGCCGGTGTCGGCGTTGTTTTCCGGTTCGACCTCGATGACCCAGCTGCGCCGCTGCTCGTTCGTGGTCGCCTCGACGATGAACTCCTCGTCGATGTCGGCCTCGGTGACGATGATGCCCGCCTCGTTTGCGAGCCGGGCCTGGATCGTGACGTCGATGAGCCGGGCCAGCGTCAACGACTCGAGGCTCGCCTTGCGCTGGTCGAGGAAGTCGAGCTGGCTCTTGGCGTTCGCGGCGCTGATGATCCCCATGTTCGCGAGGGTCCGGATCCTGTTCCCGGTGTAGGTGATCCGGAAGCTCTCGATCTGGGCGCGGGATCGGAGCTGGTCCTTCGTGATCGTCGTGCTGTCCACGGTCGCCGCGGCGCCGAAGTGATCGTCGTACCACGACCAGGCGGCGTAGCCGACGAGGATGAGGACCGAGATCGAGATCGCGATCACGAAGCCGACGTTGAGGAGAGTGGTGCGCCGATCGCCGGAGTTCCAGCCGGAGCGGCCGGATCCGCGGGTGACGGGCCTGGCACGGAGCGTCATGCGGTGGTGGTTCCCTGCAGGTGGTGGCGGGGCGCGCGGGCGACTGCCGGCGCGCGGACGGGGCCGGTATCGTACCCCAACGCCTCAGCGATCCCGGGCGAGGCCCTCGAGGATCGCGAGGTAATCGAGCGCGTCCCGTTCCCACGACATCGTGGCCACGAGCCCGGCGGCCGCATCGATCGCCTCGTCGCGGGCGACCGGATCGTCGACCAGCCCAAGGATCGCGGCCGCCAGGTCGTCGGCATCGCCTGGCGCGTACGTCGCGATGGTGCCCGCCGGGAACGTCGCCTCGACGAGGGGCAGGCGGGAGGCGACGGCGGGCCGCCGCATCGCGGCGTATTCGAGGATCTTCGTCGAGAGGCTGGCGTCGGTGAACGGGTCGCGGCGGGTCGGCGCGAGGCCGACGTCGGCCCGGGCGATCGCGGCCGGGACGTCCTCGATCGGGATCCGGCCGTGGAAGGTCAGGCGGTCGGCGATGCCGAGCTCCTGGCCGAGGGCCTCGAGGGCCGGTTGCGAGTCGCCGCGACCGTAGAGGTCGAGGTGGACCGGGAGTTCGGGGCGGCGGACGGCCAGGCCGGCCACGGCTCGGACGGCGACATCGAGCTCGTAGGTCGGGGTGAGCGCGCCGGCGTAGACGAGCCGGAGCGCGCCGTCGGCCATGAACGGACGGGCGGCCTGCGCCGCCGGGTCGAACCGCGCGAGCGAGGGGGTGTTCCGGACGACGCTGACATGGCCCGCCGCCAGCCCGAGGCCGAGGAGGCGCTCGCGGAGCGCGTCATTGACGGTCAGGGCATGGCTGGCGGCGGCAATGGAGGCTCGCTCGGCGAGCCGGAGGGCCTGATGGACGAGCGGGTTCGAGGCCCCGGGGAAGCGGCTCCGGAAGAAGTCGGGCATCGATTCGTGGAGGTCCAGGATCAGCGGCACGCCGACGAGCCGGAGGGGCAGCGCCGCGAAGACGAGCCAGTCGGGCAGGGTCGCCACCTGGACGAGGGCGTAGCGCCGGCGCGGCTGGGCCCGGACGAGCGCGAGCCCGACCCGGACGAAGAAGTCGAGGTACTCGCCGAGATATGTCCCCAGCCCGGCGCCCTGGTGGCGCTGGACGTCGAGGCGGCGGACGCGGACGCCGGCAACGTCGCCTTCCGGGTCGTCGCCGGGCCGGCGGAGGGCGATGACGTCGACCGGACGGCCCGCGGCGAGGATCGCCTCGGCCTGGCGACGGACGCGCGGGTCCTCCTCGTAGTAGGAGTGGCTGACGAGGACGACGGGACGGCGCGAGGGCCGTCCCGCGGTCGGCGCGGGTGGCGCTGCGGCCGTCGCGCTGGGCTTCACCATGGCCGGCCGGTGACCTCCCCGTAGACTTCGAGGGCCCGTGCCAGCTGGACGGGCCAGCCGAAGCGGTCCCGTGCGGCTCGACGGCAGCGGGCCCGGAGCGCGGCCGCCTTCCTCGGGGCCAGCTCGAGGATCTCCCGGATCGCCGCGGCGATGGACGCCGGGCTGGTGGGGTCGCAGACGCGCCCGAGCGGCCCATCGGGGTCACCATCGATGATCCGGCGCCGTTCGGGGAAGTCGGACGAGACGACCGGGGTCCCGGCGGCCAGGCACTCGAAGAGCTTGTTCGGCGTTGACAGGCGCTCGTTGAGGGTCGTGGGCTGGTTGGGCATGACGCCGACGTCGGCCGAGGCCACCCACTCGAGGACCTCGGCCGGTGGCACCGGGGGGAGGAAGTGAATCCGCTCCCGGGCCGCCGAGGCGGCGGCGAGCTCCCGGAGGCGCGCCTCCATGACCCCGCCGCCCATGATCACGATCTCCGTCGACTCCAGGCCCGGCCCGTTGGCCGCCTCGATGAGACGGTCGACGCCGCGGTCGGGCATGAGGCCGCCGTGGTACAGGGCGATCCGGCGCTCGCGGGCCAGCGCCAGCCGCTCGCGAAGGCGATTCGGGCGCGGCCGTGGCGGATCCCACGGCACCTGCCCGTTCATCACCACGGCCGGCCGGCGGATCCGGTAGCGCCGCTCCAGGTAGTCGGCGCAGGCCTCGTTCACGGTGATCACCCGCGCCGCCTGCCTCGCCCAGCGGCCCTCGCGCCAGGCGAAGAGCGCCCGCAGCGCTCCGGGCAGGCGGGCGATGTTGTTCGATTCGACGTACAGGTCGCGGGCGTCGTAGACGAGCCGGGCGCCCGTCCGGCGGGCCAGCCCGGCGGCCACCGGGTAGGCCAGGAAGCCCATCGCGTGGACGATATCTGCGTCGATCGCGAGGTCCCTTGCATATCGTCCCTGGACTCGGACCTCGCCGATCACGCCAAGGATCCGGCGCGCTTCCGAGACAAGGCGCAGCGGGCCCGTCCGGGTCCGTGCCGCCGCCGTCGCGCGGCGCTCGCCGAGCCTGCGGCCGTGGCGGCGACCAGCCGGGAGGCGAACGAGCCGGATCCTGGGATCCGGCGACTCCTCGTCGGGCAGGCCCTCGGCGGCCCGGGCGACGATCGTGATCCGGTGGCCCCGTTTCGCGAGGTCCGTGACGAGGCGCCGCGTTCGGGAATCGAACTCGCCGCTCGAGGCGAGGACGAAGCAGATCGCCTGCGGGACTGGGGGAGCGGCGGCCGCGGGGGCCGGCTCGGTCGCGCCGGCGGCCGCGGGTTGGGGGGACGCGGCGGCGGTCTCGAGCTCCGCGGCGAGGGCGACGAGGCCCGCCGATTCGGTCTCCCAGTTCCAGCGGTCATGGGCCGCGGCGAGACACCGCGCCCGGAGGTCGGCGGCCGCCTCGGCCGGCAGCTCGAGGATCGACCGGATGGCCGCCGCGAGCGCGGCCGGGTCGTCGGGGTCGGTGACGGCCCCGAGCGGGGCGTCCGGGTCGGCGAGGATCACCTCGCGGATGCCCGGCAGGTCGCTGCCGACGACCGGCACGCCGGCGGCGATTCCCTCGAAGACCTTGTTCGGCGAGGAGAGCCGGTGGTTGAGCGTCGTCGGCTGGATCGGCGCGACGACGACATCGGCACCTGCGACCCAGGCCAGCAGCTCGTCGGGCGGGACCGGCGGCAGGAGGTGGATCCGGCTGCCCCACCCCGCCGCGAGACGCCGCGCCAGGGCGAGCTGGGGTCCCGCGCCCATGAGCACGAGGTGCGCGCGATCCAGGCCGGGCTCGCGCAGCGCGGTGGCCAGGCTCTCGATCCCGCGACCCGGTGCCAGTCCCCCGTGATAGAGGAGGATCGGGGAGCCATCGGGGACGCCGGCCGCGGCGCGGAGCGGCGACGGGCCTCCCGGCGGGTTCCAGCGAGGCGGGCAGTTGCGCGCGACGACGACGCGCGCAAGGCCGAGCCCCGGCCCCAGGCGCTCGGCGAGCGGCTCGTTGACCGTGACGAGCGCCGCAGCGTGGGCGGCGAGGTCCCGCTCGAGGCCGGCCATCCGGCGCCGGGCCCAGGCGGGGCGCGTTGCGTGCTCGCCCGCCTCGGGGAAGATCTCGTGGGCGTCGTAGACGATCGCCCCCCGACCCGCTGCATCGCGCGCGGCGATCGCGGCGGGCAGGGCCCGCAGGTCGTGGGCCCAGAAGATCCCGGCGGCGGGGGCCGCCTCGCGACCGGCGGCGGCCGCGGCGCGGGCCCAGGGCAGGACCGCGAACTGCCACGCCAGGCGCCACGAGAGGCCTCGCCACGCCCCGCCGAGCGGCGGCATCGCCCGCACGGCCGCGGCGGCAAGCACGACCGGGATCGCCGCGACCGCCGCCGGAATGGCGAGCGCCGCGGCGACGAGCGCCCCGGCCACGAAGCGGATCGGGTCACGGCCGGCAGCCTCGAGGAGCGCCACCGGGAGGCGCGACGGCCGGCGGGCCAGGAGGATCCAGCGGAGCCAGCCGCCGGCCACAGGGACGCGGACGAGCGGCCCGCCCGCCGCGCTCGTGGTTCGCTCCGGGCGTGCGGCGTACGGGTCGATCGTCCGCCCAACGATCGTCACGGAGTGACCCGCGGCCGTGAGCGTCGCGGCCTCGCGCAGGACCCTGGAGTCGTGGCGGATGTCGTTCAGGACGAACGCGACGATCGCGGTCACGACCCGACGCCGCTCGCGGTCTCGTGCCCGCTCGTCGCCGACCCGGTCCGCGCGAGGACCTCGGTGGCGAGGCGGCGCCCGATCACCGCCCAGTCGAAGTCGCGCTCGGCGGCGGCCCGGCCGGCCGCGCCCAGCCGGGCGGCGAACGCCGCATCCGCGAGCAGCGGGGCGATGGCCTCGGCCAGCGCCTCGGGCCCGTCGTCACTCGCCACAACCCCGGCCCGGGCGGCCTCGACGATCCGTCGGGTCTCCGTCCGGGGCGTGACGACGACCGGCCGTCCCGCGGCCATCGAATCGAGCAGCTTGACCGGGACAGCGACGTCCATGTAGGCGTTGGCCGGGTGGGGCACGACGAGGACGGTGGCCCGCCCGAGGGCATCGGCCAGGCCCGCCTGGTCGACCGCCCTGACCTCGATCCAGGGATCGCCGGCGGCGGCGGCCCGGAGGGCTGCCAGGTAGGCCTCGCCGGCCACGTCGCTGCTGGCCAGCCAGAGGAGGAGCCGCAGGTCCGGGACCCCGGTCCGGACCAGCCGTGCCGCGGCGATCAGGGCCTCGATCCCCCGGCCCTCGGCGGCCCCCGAGATCATGCCGACCGCCGGCCGGGTCGGAAACGGGCGCGGGGTGACGCGGGTCGTGTCGGAACCGTTGGGGGCAACGATCGTCCGCCGCGGATCCAGGCCCGCCAGCTCGGCAAACGTCGCCGAGGGGGCCGAGAAGAGCGCGAACGTCTCGACGTTGCGGGCGACCTGGGCGGCCATCGCGCCCCGGGCCGGGGACTCGAGACGACGACCCAGCGCCTCGGCCTGGGCAATCGGGTGATCGTGGACGTCGAGGACGACCGGCCGCGTGGCGCGCCGGGCCTGGACCGTCGCGCCCTCGGACAGGAACTCGGAGCTCGCCAGCGCCGGCCGGCGGCGCCACGGGAACGGCGGGCCGGCCACCTTGCGGACCGCGTCGCGGACGGCGGCGTGTCCCCAGCCCTGGACCTCGAGGGCAGACGTCGCCAGGGCCAGCTCGTGGAGGATGTGGGCGCGCCGCAGATCGCCGCCCCACCGGGTCCGCTCCGTCTCGCACAGGACGATCCATGGGACGCGATCAGACGCGGGCACGCCGCGAGTATCGCACGTGACCCTCTGCGGGCCCGTCGATGCCGGCGGGCTGCTGCCCCGACACTGGCGCTGCTGCCCTGGCCGCCCGCCCGCCCCGCCCGGCGGGCCGCGCCCTGACCGGCCGGCCGCCGATGGTAACGTTCGCCCGGCATGACCCAGACCAGTGAGGCGATCCGGGACGCCTACCGACCCGTTCGTCCCGGCTTCCTCGAGACCCTCCGCGACACCGCGAGCGAGATCGCCACACGGCGCCGGCTGATCCTCTACCTCGTTCGGGCAGACCTGAAGAAGCGCGGCGCCGACACGGTCCTCGGCAACGTCTGGTGGATCCTGGATCCGCTCCTGACGATGCTCGTCTACGTCCTCCTCATCTCGATCATCCTGCGGACCGACATCCCCGCCTATCCGCTCTTCGTGTTCTGCGCGATCCTGCCCTGGAAGTGGTTCTCGAGCAGCGTCGCCGACGCCGTGACCTGCATCACCACCCGCGAGCGGATCATCAAGCAGGTCAACTTCCCGAAGGTCGTCCTGCCGATGGCGGCAGCGGCCGGCGGCGTGGCGAGCTTCACCTTCGGCCTGATCCCGCTCTTCGCGATGCTCGTCCTCCTGTACCGCGACCACCTGACGATCTGGGTCCTCGCCCTGCCGGCCGTGGCCCTCGTCCAATTCGTCTTCACCCTCGGGGTCGCCCTCCTGGCTGCCGCGATCACGGTCTTCTACCGCGACGTCGGCAACGTCGCCGGCCACGTCCTGCGGATCTGGTTCTACCTCTCGCCGGCACTGTACGGCGCTGACCAGATCGCCCGCCTGACCGCGGGCCAGCCGGCGATCGGGGTCGTCTACCACCTCAACCCGTTCGCGACCCTGTTCGAGTCGTACCGCGACCTCATCTACGACGGGCATGCCCCCGACTGGCTCGCCCTGGGGCTCGTCCTCCTGGCCTCATTCCTCCTGCTCGTCGTGGCCACGGTCGTCTTCCGGCGGCTCGAGCCGGCCTTCGCGAAGGTCATCTGATGGCCGACGCGATCGACGTCCGGACGCTCGGCGTGCGCTACAACCTCCGCCTGACGCGCAAGAACACTGTCCGCGAGTCGTTCAAGAACCTCGCCCGCCGGCGCGAGGGACCGGGCCACTTCTGGGCCCTCCGCGACGTCTCGTTCCGGGTCCCGCCCGGCGAATCGCTGGCCGTCATCGGGCCCAACGGGGCCGGCAAGAGCACCCTCCTCCAGGTCCTCGCCGGGATCCTCCTGCCGGACGAGGGCGCGATCGAGGTCAACGGTCGGATCTCGAGCCTGCTGACCCTCGGCGCGGGCTTCGATGCCGAGCTCAGCGGCCGCGACAACATCCTCCTGGCCGGCGCCTTCATGGGCATCCCCCACGCCGACATGGTCGCCCGAATGCCCGGGATCATCGACTTCGCCGACCTTGGCCAGTTCATCGACGCCCCGATCAAGACGTACAGCTCCGGGATGAACGCCAGGCTGGGATTCAGCATCGCGACCGCGGTCGAGCCGGACGTCCTCCTCCTCGACGAGGTCCTCGGCACAGGCGACGCGACGTTCCGGGCGAAGAGCCAGGCCCGGGTGGTGGAGCTCATGAAGGCAGCCCGGGCGATCGTCCTCGTGACCCACGACATGTCCTGGGCCCGCGAGTTCTGCAACCACGCCATCCTCCTCGAGGGCGGCAACGTCGTGGCGGCGGGCGAGCCCGACGACGTCGTCCTCGTCCACGAGGAGCGGTCCGAGATCCGGCGCGCGGGCGGCCAGCCAGATCGGCTGCCACCGATCGTGGACCGGGGGCTCGAGGCGGTCGGCTCGGCACGGGGCGGCGCCGCCGCCGCGTCGTGAGGCGGCGGTGAGCGAGGCGGGGGGGACCGCCGCGGGCGGCCCGCTCGACGTCCTCGTCGTCGGCTGGTACCCCGGCGAGGACGACCCGGCCGCCGGGCGCTTCGTGGCCGACCAGGCCGCCGCCCTCCTCGCCACGGGCCGGGTCCGGCCGTCGGTCGTCAGCTTCGAGCCGTTCGCGCTCCACGGCGACCTCGCGCTCCGGGAGGAGGCGGCCAGCGCCTGGGTCGAGGTCGTGCGGGCCGCGGCCGGCGACGATCTCGCGTTCGCCGCGCGGGGTGCGACGGGACCGGCCGATGTCCCGGTCGCGCGCCTGGGGACACCGACCGGCGGCACCCGGGGCGCCGGCCGGACGAACGCGGCGATCCACCGGGCCTCCACCCTCCGGGCCTTCCTCGACGGGCTGCCCGACCGCCGGCCCGCGCTCATCCACGCCCACGTCGGCTACCCGGAGGGGGCCGCGGCCGCGGCCGTCGCCGCGGAGCGCGGGATCCCGCTCGTCCTCACCGAGCACGCCACGTACCTGGATCGCCTGTTCGCGGATCCCGCGATCCGGGCGGCGTACCACGCGGGGGCCCGGACGGCGGCCCGGATCGTGGCGGTCGGCACCGACCTCGCCCGGCGGATCGCCCGCGAATTCCCGGACCTGGAGGACCGGCTCGTGGTCATCCCGAACACCGTCGACATCGGGGCCTTCCGGGCCGTCGCGCCGGCCGAACGAGATCCCGACGAGCTGCTCTGGGTCGGGTACCGCCGCGAGGTCAAGGGCATGGCCGCGCTCCTGCGGGCATTCCGGATCGTCCGCGACGCGCGGCCGGCCACGCGGCTCCGGCTCATCGGCCGCTCGACGACCGACGAGGAGGAGTCAGGCTGGCATCGCCTGGCGGACGAGCTCGGGCTCGCCGACAGCGTGGCGTTCGAGCCGCCGGCGGATCGGTCCGGCGTCGCCCGGGCGATGGAGCGGGCGGCCCTCTTCGTCCATCCCAGCCGGGCCGAGACGATGGGCGTCGTGGCGGTCGAGGCGCTCGCTGCCGGCCTCCCGGTCGTCGCGGTCGACTCGGGCGGGGTGACCGAGGTCCTCGGCCCCCGGCCAGAGGCGGTCGGGGCGCTCGTCGCGGACCAGGCACCCGAGCCGCTCGCGGCGGCGATCCTGGCGACGCTGGCGCGCCGCGACGGGTTCGATCCCGCGCGCCTGCGGGAGCAGGTGGTTGGGCGGTACGGGGCCGCGGCCGTGGCCGGGCGGATCGCCGACCTGTATGAAGAGGTTCTCGGCGCGACACCACGGCCGGCGGGCGCCGCATGGGCGCCGGCTCCGTCGCCCGAGACCGACCGCCCGATCGTCCTCGTCGGCTTCGACCGGGTGACCCTCGACGAGAAGCTCGCGGCATTCCCGGCTCGAAGCCTCGGCGACATCGTCATCGTCACCGCCGGGGAGCCCGTGCGCGGCCACCCGGACGCAGCCAGGCTCGATCCGGTGCCGACGGCCGATCTCGCGGCGTTCCTCGCTCTGCAGGGGCGGGCGCGCGGGCGCGGTCCAGTGGGGCTCCTCCGGGCGCCGGCGCGTTGGCTGGCCCGGCGGCTGCGGCGGCGCGCGCTCGCCGGTCGGGTCCTCCCGGCGCTGGCAGCAGCCGTCGCCTCGGCGGTGGCTCGCGCGGGCGCCGGGGCTCCTGTCCCGATCGCCGTGTGCCTCGGCGGGATCGACCTCGTCGCGCTGGAGCCGCTCCGGGCCGACGGCCGGATTGTCGTCGCGCCGGGCGGGCTTCGATGGCTCGCCGACCGCCGCGCGGCTCAGGAGGCCGGGCCGAGCTCCCGGTAGAGGTCGAGCAGCTTCACCGACTCGATCTCCCAGTTCCAGCGCTCATGGGCCGCCGCGACGATCCGGGTCCGGAGGTCGGCGCGGGCCGCCGGCTCGAGCTCGAGGACGGAGCGGATGGCCGCCGCGATCGAGGCCGGGCTCGCCGGGTCACAGAGGACCCCGAGCGGCCCGAGCGGGTCGCCGAGGAGGATCGCGCGGCGGGCCGGGAGGTCGCTCGAGACGACCGGCGTCCCGGCCGCCAGGCTCTCGAAGAGCTTGTTCGGCGTCGAGACGCGGCTGTTGAGATCGGTCGGCAGGATCGCCATGACGTCGACGCTGGCCCCGGCGACCCAGGCGGTGACGTCGGAGGGCGCCACCGCGGGCAGGTAGTGGACGCGACCGGCCAGCCGGGGATCGGCCAGGATCGGCTCGATGAAGGCAGCCCGGTAGCCGAGAAAGACGAGATGGGCGGCCTCGAGGCCCGGCTTGAGCATCGCCTCGGCGGTCTGCTCGAGGCCCCGGTTGGCCATGAACCCGCCATGGCACAGGACGACCGGCGTGCCGGGCGGCAGCTTGAGGGCTCGTCGGATCCGATCCTCGGGCGGCTTCGGGGGCCCCCAGCGCGGCGGGCAGTTGTGGACGACGATGACGCGCCGGAGCCCGAAGCGCTGGCGGAGGTGGTCCGCGAGCGCCTCGCCGACGGTGACCACGCCGGCGGCGCCTCGGGCCATACGGCGCTCCCAGCGGCCGATGAGCGACCGCAGCAGCCTGGGCTGACGGAGGACGGGGCCCCAGGCCAGGTAGATCTCGTGGCTGTCGTAGACGTACCGGGCTCCATCGCGCGCCGCCGCCGCGCGCGCCGCCGGGAGGGCCTCCATGTCGTGAGCGTGGTGGACGTCCGCTGCCGGCGCAGCAGCGACGGCAGCCCGGCACCAGCCCAGCCATTCGACCCGCCAGCGGCGGACGAAGTCGATGCCGCCGGCCCGGATCGGCCGCCCGAGGAGCCAGTTCACGACGAGGACCCAGGCGGCCCGCGCGATCGTCCACGGCAGGAGCAGCACCGCGGCGACCGGATGGAGCCGCCAGGGTGCGCGAACGGCGGTCACCCACCACGGCGACCCGGTCGGGATGGCGACGCGCCTTATCGCGACACCGGGGGGCGCGGCCGGCTCACCGGCCGCCGCGACGTCGGCGGCGAGGGGCGTGGCCATGATCGTGACCTCGTGGCCCGCGGCGGCCAGCGAGCGCGCCTCCCGGAGGACGCGCGAGTCGCGGGTCACGTCGTTCAGGACGTACATGACGACCCGCACGCTCAGGGCTCCCGGTCGAGGGCCGTCAGGATCGCCTCGGCCGCGCCAGAGGGGGCCAGGGCCAGGTTCGCGGCCCGTGATCGGGCGCGCGCCGGGGCTTCGGTGGCGGGCGCCAGCTCCTCGAGCGCGGCGGCGGCCAGGCGTCCCTCCGTCCCGACGAGCCGCATCTCCCCACCGGACGCAGCGACCAGCTCAGCCCACTCGGTGCTGGCCCGGAGCACCAGGCATGGGACGCGGAGCCAGGCCGCTTCGCGCTGGACGCCGCCCGAGTCCGTCAGGACGGCGGCCGCGTGGAGCTGGAGGGCGAGCGACGTCCGGTAGGCCTGCGGCTCGACGATCGCGACGTCCGGGCCGCACGAGACACCCGCCCGCTCCATCGCGGCCCGGGTCCCGGGATGGAGCGCCAGCACGACCGGCCGGGCCGGCGAGGCCGCGGCGGCGAGGATCCCGGCCCAGGCGGCCATCGCCGCGCGCTCGCGGTTCTCCTGGCGATGGACCGTCGCGAAGAGGTAGCCGCCGGGGGTCAGCGGAAACCCCAGTCGGGCCGCGATCTCGCTGAGCGCGGCCGGATCGCGGACCTCGGCGCCCACCCGCGCCGCGAGGTCCTGCATCAGGTCACCGACGAGGCTGACGCCGCGCGTGATCCCCTCGGTCCGGAGGTGCTCGACCGCCGTCGGCGTCGGCGCGAACCGCCAGGACGAGAGGTGGTCGACGACGATCCGGTTGAGCTCCTCGGGCATCCGCCGGTCGAAGCTCCGGAGGCCGGCCTCGACGTGGGCGACCCGCAGCCCGAGCTTGGCCGCCGCGAGCGCGCCCGCGAGCGTGGAGTTCGTGTCCCCGTAGACGAGGACCGCGTCCGGCCGCTCGGCGCCGAGGAGTGGCTCGAGGCCGATGAGCATCGCCGCCGTCTGCGAGGCGTGGGTGCCGCCGCCCGCGCCCAGGCTGTGGTCAGGCTTCGCGAGCCCAAGCTCTCCGAAGAACGAGCCGGCCATCGACTCGTCCCAGTGCTGCCCTGTATCGACGAAGACCTCGTCGTGGCGGGCCCGCAGGGCTGGCTGCAGCGCCGCCGCCTTGATGAGCTGGGGCCGCGTCCCGACGACACTGACGATCTTCACGGGCGGATCTCGAACGCCGCGACGTGGCCCGGGCGGACCGCCCGGAAGTGGCGCTGGTCGAGGGTCGCCACCTTCGGCTCGCCGAGGCGCTCCGCGAGTGCCACGACGCTGGCGTCGACGATGCCCAGCCCGAGATCGCGGTAACCCGCCTGGAGCTCGGCGCAGCGGGCCAGATCGGCAGCCGTTGGCGGCTCGATCCGATACACGCCCGCATTGACGTCGTCCAGGAAGATCAGCCACGCCTCCAGGGTCAGGCGACGGGCGCACCAGTAATCGAGCTCGGCGAGCACGAGGACCGGCACGACGAGGTCCTCATCGACGTCGGAGAGGAGTGCCGCCGAACGAGCGTGGTCGGGATCGGCGGCATCGAGCGCCGCCAGCAACGGGCCTGTATCGCAGATGAGGGCCAACGTCAGCGCGGAGCTTCGGCGATCGGCTCCGCCGTGACGTCCGCCGCGCTCCGACCATCGACGGATCGCGCAACACCGACCCTCGGGCGACGCCGGCGCCGGAGGTCGCGAGCCTTCTCTTCGACCGCCTCGCGGAGGAGGGTCGCGAGCGGCACGCGGCGGCGCTGGGCCTCGGCCTGGAGCGTCCGGAGCGTGGCCTCCTCGGCCGTGACCGTCGTGCGACGGAGCTGTGTCATGGGCGTGATGCTAGCATCACGATGCAAGATGCGGAACGCTGGGGATCTGGTTCGACCGTGAGACACCGATCCCGCGATAGCGGACGCCCGACGGCAGGGCGAGGTCGGCGAGCGTGTTCCGGCCGTCGACGAGGATCGCGAGGTCGGGGAACCAGGCCGCGTCGAGCATCGGCCACCGACGGTCGCCGGTCTGGGTGACGATCGCCCGGGCGTCGGAGGGCGTGCCCCACATCCACGGCTCGGCACCAAGCGATCTGACCTCCTCATCGGAGAGGAGCGGGTCGAAGGAGCTGACGCGGGCGCCGGCGGCGGCGAGCGCTTCGACGAGCGGCAGGGCGCGCGAGTAGGCCAGCTCGTTGACGCCGTGCCGGTAGGTCAGGCCCAGGACGAGCACGGGCGCCCCGTCGAGGCCGCCGAGGGCCTCGCGAACCGCGTCCACCGCAATCCGGATCTGGCCGTCGTTGACCTCCCGCGAGCGGGCGACGAGCGTCAGCTCCGGGGCTCGCGACAGGAGGAAGTGCGGGTAGACGGGGATGCAGTGGCCGCCGACGCCGATCCCGGGCTGGTGGATGTGCGAGTAGGGCTGGCTGTTGGCCGCGGCGATGACCTCGCGGATGTCGACCCCGACGCGGTCGGCATAGGCGGCGAACTCGTTGGCGAGGGCGATGTTGACGTCGCGGTACGTCGTGTCGGCGAGCTTCGAGAACTCGGCCGCCTCGGCCGACGACATCGCCACGATCTCGGCATCGAGGACGCTGTCGTAGAACAGCGCCGCGCGCTCGGTCGAGGCCGGACCGAGCCCCCCGACGAGCTTCGGATACGTGGCCAGGTTTCGAAGGACGGCCCCCGAATACAGCCGCTCGGGGGAGAAGGCGATGAAAAGATCGACGTCGGCCCGGAGCCCGGTGGCGGCCTCGAGGCGCGCCGCGTAACGACCCCGGGTGTCGCCGACGGGGAGCGTCGTCTCGAAGACGACGAGGCTGTCCTCGTGGAGACCGCCCGCGATCGCATCGACCGCGGCGTCCATGTGCGAGTAGTCGGGCTGGTGGGCGGCGTCGAGCTTGACCGGCACGATGAGGACGACGACATCGGCCTCACGCGCGGCGGCGACCCCGTCGGTCGTCGCCCGCAGGCGGCCCGCGGCGTGCGACGCGGCGACGAGCTCGGCCACGCCGGGCTCCTCGACGAGGTGCGAGCGGCCCTCGTTGATCGCCCCGACGACGGCCTCGGAGATGTCGTAGGCGATGGCCGTCCAGCCGTGGCCGGCGAACTGGGCGGCCAGGGGCAGGCCCATCTTGCCGGCGCCGACCACGGCGACGGTGCCGGCCGTCCCGGGCTCGCCGACCCAGGGGCTGACGTGGCGTGGCGGCAGGGCATGGCCGCACGCGTTGGCGGGCAGGACGATCGAGCCGCCGAGGAGGCTGGCGCCGCCGGTCGGACGCTCGACGATGGGCATGCCGGGACCTCGATGCGAAGGTGCTGGACGGGCTGAGGATACCGGTTCGACCGCGATGCTACCGTTGCCGCCGATGCCGCCCGAACCGTCCGGGGTGCCCCAGGTCCTCGTCGTCTCGAGCTGGTTCCCCTCCGCCCTGGACCCGGTGGCCGGCCGGTTCGTGGCCGATCAGGTCGCCGCCCTCGAGGAGCGCGGGATCGTGGCGCCTGCGGTCGTCTCGTTCGACCCGGCGGACCTCATCGGATCCGGGCCGGTCCGGGCGCGGATCGCCCGGGCGGTGCACACCCACGTCGGCGCCGCCGTCCGCGGCTCGGACCGGGTGTTCGAGCCGGTGGCGATCTCGGGGCGCCCGATTCTCTTGGCTCGCCTGGGCATCCCGTCCGGACGGTTCCGCGAGGCCGGTGCAACCCACGCCCGGGCGGCCCGCGTACCGGCTCTCGAAGCGCTCGCCGATCGCTGGGCCCGCGGCCTCGAGGCCGACGTCCCACGCCCCGCTCTCGTCCACGCCCACACCGTCTATCCGGACGGTGCGGCCGCCGCCCGGCTCGCCCTCGGCCTGGGCTGTCCGCTGGTGCTGACGGAGCACGCGTCTGCCGTGGCCCGGCTCATCGCGGCGCCCGAGGTCCGGGCCTCGTACCTCGAGACCGTCCGCGCCGCGGCTCGGCTCGTCATCGTGAGCCGGTCGCTGGCAGCGGAGCTCATCGAGGCCATGCCCGAGATCGAGGCGAAGGTCGTCGTGATCCCCAACGGCGTGGCGATGGGCGAATTCCGGCCGGCGCCGATCGCCGAACGGCGGGCAGACGAGCTCCTGTTCGTCGGGTATCGCAAGGCGACGAAGGGGATCTCGACGCTGCTGCGGGCCGTTTCGTTGGCCCGGGACAGCCATCCCGGGATCACTCTCCGGCTCATCGGCGGCTCGCCGACCGAGGAGATCGAGGCCAGCTGGCGGCGGGCAGCGACCGATCTCGGGATCGCCGACATCGTCCGGTTCGAAGGGCCGGCCGATCGCCGCGCCGTCGCCGACGCGATGGCCCGCGCCTCGCTCTTCGTCCATCCCAGCCCGCGCGAGACATTCGGCGTCGTCGCGGTCGAGGCGCTCGCGTCAGGGCTGCCCGTCGTCGCCGCCGATTCGGGCGGCGTCGCCGAGATCCTGGGCGAGCATGCCGACGATTTGGGGGCGGTCGTCCCGCCCGACCAGCCGGAGCTGCTCGCGGCGGCCATCGGGGCCGCGCTGGACCGGCGGGCGGGGTTCGACCCGGCGGCGTTGCGCGCGTCGGTCGAGGCGCGGTTCGCGGCCCGCAACGTGGCCGCGCGGCTCGAAACGGTCTACGCCGAGGCGCTGGCCGGCGCGGCCCCGGTCGAGGGCGTCGCCACGGGGGCGGCACCGACCGCCACGCGATCCTTCCGGCGAATCGTCGTCGCCCTCGACCCGACGCGAGCTGGCGAGGCGATGCTCGTCGTCATCGGGGCGGCGCCAGGCGGGTCGCGGGTCTGGCTC
>Ga0209641_10001693_pt1 | contig 19469 bp, 10 predicted proteins | sample RifCSP16_1_FD_184022 | JGI IMG/M metagenome (GOLD analysis project Ga0209641, IMG submission 184022) | Soil microbial communities from Rifle, Colorado - Rifle CSP2_sed 16_1 (SPAdes) (version 2) | ecosystem: Environmental > Terrestrial > Deep subsurface > Rock core/Sediment | place: Rifle... | reverse complement strand
AGTCGGTATTCGGCCTCCGCCCTCCAGAACATTGCATCAGCGGCTTTTGGGTGATTCCCGTAAGTCTCAAGAAACTGAGAAAAGGACTGAATTCCTTCTGCGTATTGTCCCAGCTTGAACTGGCTCCACCCGAGTTGAAAGAGGGAATTCACCCTGGCATCAAATGATGCATCCTGCACGGCAATTGCCCGGGCAAAAACCTCCCTTGCTTTTGCGAAGTTCGAATCTGCCACAAGACACTCCCCCGCCATGCGGTAGGAATCGGCAAGAACATCGCTGGAAGGGTATTCTTTGGTGACGCGCTCAAAGAAAGGCCGCGCTTCGGAAGGCTTGTTCTGCTCGTAAAGCAAGAGACCACTCTCGTACAATGCGTTATCCGAAAACTCTCCCTGGGGGGCCTTGCGGGTGACCTCGGTCCACGTTGTAAGGGCTTCCCCGGTCTTTCCACCGAACTTCTCAGCGACTCCCTTCCTGAAGAGGCCGCTGTGGGCAAGCGCATCAGACCCTGAAACCAGCTCATCGAACGCCTGTTCGGCCCGTGGATAGTCTGCAATCTTGAGATAGGTCCACCCAAGGGCATACAGAACATCGCGCTCCAAACGATGGCCGGGGTATTCTTTCACGAAAAGCTCATAATGAATACGGGCCTGTTCAAACTCTCCAAGATGATAGTATGCTTCTGCAACCAGATATTCTGCCTCCCCCTTCTCTTCTGCTTTTGTGATTCCCTTGGATGATCCAGTAAGCTCCTGGATTGCTTTCCGATACTCCTTCATGTAGAAGAAACACTCGCCATTCCGAACAAGAGAGGCCGAGACCAAATCGCTTGCGGGAAATTCTTTCGGCAGCCTTGTATACCACGCAGCAGCCCGTGTATAGTCACCCTTTGTTTGATATGTCCAACCGATCGCGTACAGGGCATAATCACGAAGGCGGTTTGCAGGATAATGCTCAAACGCCAGGGAGTAGTATTTGATCGCATTCTCATAGTCGCCCGTCCGGACGTAGGCCTCACCGATCCAATAGGCGGCTTCGCCTGCAAGTTCGCTCTGGGCGAAACGATCCAGAACATCCTTCAACGGGACAAGAGCTTCCTGGTTCTTTTTCAACCGAAGAAACGATTCCCCCAACCTCAGAGAGGCATCATCGGTAAGACGGGAATTGGGATATTCTGCCACAAATCGACCAAAAAGCCGGGCCGCCGTATCGAACCGTTGCTGCTGGAACCGTGATTCAATGCTCAGGAACACCGCATCCGTCTTTTTCATGCTCGAAGGATATTTCTTCACGAACTGATCGAACTGGTCGGCCGCCAGTTGGTACATTCCGTCCTTGAAGAGCCCATAGGCAAACGCGTAGTCCTGCTCTTCTGCCAGACCGGAGGGTTTCCCCGAAGTGTTTACTTGGGATAATGCAGCCGAAGCAAGAACAAAGAAGGTAGAAAAGAGGATGGGCAATCTCATCCGGCCGCTCATGCTGATGCCTCCCCGCGGAGATTGAAGATCATTTGATATTCTAAGCAACTAGGCACTTCACCTTAAAGTGAGGTGTGAAATGAATGAATTAACACTATTAATTTAATGGAAACCCGTCTGGAAGTCAAGTTATTAGACGTCCAGAGCATTAGGTAAGTTCACGATAGGTGTGATGACAGAGACGAAAGGAGGAACGGCGAGTCAGGATGAGCCGATGTCCTTATGGTACTCCTGGACAGTAATAACTGAGAGGTTTCCAGCCCGTTGACACTCGATCCCTTTTACAGCGGTGGCTGCAGCCGAGAGAGTCGTAATAAACGAAATCTTGTGCTCGATTGCGGCCCAGCCTATGGCGTACTCATCGTACCGGGACTCTTCGCCAAGAGGGGTATTAATGATGAGTTGGATCTTTCCGTCCTTTACGAGGTCGACCACATTGGGTCGCCCTTCATTCACTTTATAGACACGATCGTTAGCAATCCCATGATCGGCAAGAAATTTCGAAGTCCCCTCCGTAGCAACCATGGAGAATCCGAGGTTGATGAACTCACGGGCGATATTCAATGTGATATCGTTCTTGTCGCTTTCATTGACACTGATAAACACACAGCCTGCCACGGGGAGCGTATTGCCTGCACTCATCTGTGCTTTTGAAACTGCCCCGCCGAAGGCATGTGATATTCCCATCACCTCGCCCGTCGACCTCATTTCGGGACCCAGAAAAACAGGGACCTTTGGAAACTTCGAAAACGGGAAAACAGCCTCTTTCACGGAAATGTGTTTGAGCGTTCGAAAATCAAAATCGCGGACTCCAAGGTCTTCGAGTGTTCTCCCCATCATGACTTTGGCAGCAATTTTCGCGAGCGGAATCCCGGTGGCTTTGCTCACAAACGGCACTGTACGGGACGCTCTCGGATTCACTTCGAGGACGTAGACCACTCCGTCTTTCATGGCATATTGAACGTTGATCAGACCAATGACCTTCAGCGCTTTTGCCAGTCTCACCGTATGTGCTTTGATTTCTTCAAGGCCTTCCGGTGAGAGCATGTACGGTGGAATCACACAAGAGCTGTCCCCGGAGTGGATGCCCGCCTCTTCGATATGCTCCATGACACCGCCGATGAGGACATCCTTGCCGTCGCAGACAGCATCAACGTCGAACTCAAATGCATCTTCAAGGAAACGGTCGATCAGCACGGGATACTCCGGTGAAACATCCACGGCCTTTTTCATGTAAAGGCGCACGGCGTCGTCGTTGTAGCAGATCTCCATTGCACGGCCGCCGAGAACGTATGACGGACGAACAAGGACCGGATACCCGATTTGCTCTGCAACCAGTACTGCATTGCTGACTGAATACGCCGTCCCATATTTTGGATGCGGGATCCTTAATTTGCGTAGCAGAGAGCCGAACCGCTCCCGGTCTTCCGCCAGGTCGATCCCCTCCGGAGACGTTCCCAGGATGCGGATCCCATTTCCCTCCAGGGCCTTGGCAATTTTCAACGGGGTCTGGCCGCCAAAGCTCACAATCACGCCATACGGCTTTTCGTGATCACAGATGTTCAATACATCTTCAAGCGTGAGAGGTTCAAAGTAGAGCTTGTCGGTCGTATCATAATCCGTCGAAACCGTCTCAGGATTGCAATTGATCATGATCGACTCAATCCCTTCTTCCTCCAACGCCATCACTCCGTGGACGCAGCAATAGTCGAACTCAATGCCCTGGCCGATCCGATTCGGCCCGCCCCCCAGGATGATGACCTTTTTCCGGTCAGTCGAAACCGATTCATTCTCCTGGTCATAGGTCGAGTAGTGATAGGGTGTATGTGCTTCGAACTCAGCGGCACACGTATCGACTGTTTTGTAAACAGGAATGATGCCGAACTCTTTGCGAAGGGCTCTCACGGATTGTTCCTTCGTCCCCCAGAGGAAAGCAAGCTGACGATCGGAAAATCCGTACTCCTTTGCCTTGCGAAGAATTTCCGGTGTGACTCGTTCGGGCCTTTTCCTGCCCTCAGTTCTTGATTTCATAGCCTCGCAATTTCGAATACAGTTCAATCTGTTCCGGCCTGAGCACCGGCTTCATCCGAAGGTGCGCCTGGAGATGAACCCGGCGCACGTCGGCTCTCAGTTTCCCGATTTCACTCAGTTTCGATTGGAGCATCTCTTCCGGGACTGTACCGCTTCTGAACATCGCACTCAGCGCTTCTTCGTTTTGGACGATCTCTTTCCCGAGTGCTTTTGCCGAAACGCCGACACTTTCGACAAGCGCCCGGGCCGCTTCATACTGATCAGGGGTGAGCCGTAACTGGTCTTTGAGTTCAAGGACGTGCTTTGGGCCCGGGAATCCGTTTCGCTCGGCAAGAGATGCCAGACCCATTCCCTCCCCGTTCAGCAATCCATCACGGTCCGGCGGTATCTTATCCTGCGCCTGGAGCGGGGAAATGAGCATCACGAATACCAGCGCGGTGAGAAAAGGGTGTCTCTTCATAGGGAATACGAGGATAGTTCTTCTTCAACATCAATGATTTGTTTGACGTTATGGAGAAACCACGGATCGATTTTTGTCACTTTGTAAAGCTCATCAATCGACACACCTAGCTGAAACGCATAGCGGAGGTAGAAAACATGGTCCGGTTTCGGCATTTTCAGCCGGTCCATTACTTTTTTCTTCCACTCTTCGCGTTTTGATTCGGGCAATCGCGCAACATTGACGATGTCTTTCCCATCCATGCCCAATCCGAATCTCCCCTGCTCGAGCGATCTCAGCGCCTTTTGAAGCGATTCCTTGAACGTGCGACCGATCGCCATGGCTTCCCCCACCGATTTCATCTGTACTCCGAGAGTATCATCGACACCTTTGAACTTCTCAAAGTCCCACCGCGGAATCTTTACGACGCAATAATCGATGGTAGGTTCAAACGAGGCGGGTGTTTCCCTGGTGATGTCGTTGGGAATCTCGTCGAGCGTATAGCCGACGGCAAGTTTGGCGGCAATCTTGGCTATGGGGAATCCTGTAGCTTTCGATGCAAGGGCTGAAGAACGGGAGACACGCGGATTCATTTCGATCACGATCATTCTCCCTGTGTCCGGATCGACGGCAAATTGGATGTTGGATCCCCCCGTTTCAACGCCAATTTCCCTGATGATCTTCTTGGCGGCGTCCCGCATGGTCTGGTACTCTTTGTCCGTCAGCGTCTGGGCAGGAGCGACGGTAATGGAGTCGCCCGTATGAACACCCATCGGATCGAAGTTCTCGATGGAGCAGATGACCACAACATTGTCCCTGAGGTCTCTCATGACCTCCAATTCAAATTCCTTCCAACCGATCACAGATTCTTCAATGAGGACCTCATGGATGGGACTGCTCGTCAATCCGTGTTCAACTTTCTCGCGAAATTCCTCCATGTTATACGCAGTTCCGCCACCCGTTCCTCCGAGCGTGAACGACGGCCGGATGATGATGGGCAACCCGATCTGCTCCGCCATGGATAGTGCCTCGTCGATCGACTTCACAAAAGACCCCCTGGCTGTCTCCAACCCGATTCGTTGCATGGCTTCCTGAAAGAGCTCTCGGTCTTCCGCCTTCTTGATTGCCTCCAGTTTGGCCCCGATGAGTTCCACTTTGTATTTATCGAGGACACCGCTTTCGGCGAGAGCCACGGCAGTGTTGAGGGCCGTTTGGCCGCCCATGGTGGGGAGAATGACGTCTGGGCGTTCGCGCTCGATGATCTTTTCAACAAACTGCGGGGTAATCGGCTCAATGTAGGTTGCATCCGCGAGGTCCGGATCGGTCATGATGGTGGCAGGATTGCTGTTCACAAGAATAATCCGGTACCCCTCTTCGCGCAACACCTTGCAGGCCTGAGTACCGGAATAGTCAAATTCGCATGCCTGACCAATCACTATCGGCCCGGAGCCGATGATCAGGATGGAGTGAATATCTGTCCGTTTGGGCAAAGCGGGTTGTTGTTCCTTTCGTTGGTGCGGGATCCAATGTACGAAGCAGATACTTCGTAATCAATATTCTCGTTCATCGAGTAGTGTCTTAATTTCCCTCATAAGACACTACCGTTCATCGCTTCCTCTTCCTGTGGCCGCCGCCCTCGATCATCGTGAACGCGTGGTGAAGAGCGGGGAACAATGCAGAAAGAGAATCTCGCACTGCTTTTGGAGATCCGGGAAGATTGATGATCAGCGTTTTTCCCCTGAGCCCCGACTTTCCGCGGGAGAGCATTGAGAATGGCGTCCGTGTCTGACCGTACGAGCGAAGCACTTCGGCAATGCCGTCGGCACCCCGGTCCAGTATTCCTGCCGTCGCCTCGGGGGTACTATCGCGGGGTCCGAGACCCGTTCCGCCGGTCGTGACAACAAGGTCGACATGCTCACGATCCGCGAACCGAATCAGACTCGCCTGGATTTGTTCCCGATCGTCAGGAACGGTTTTGACGATTCGGACCTTGATGCCCTCCTTTGTGAGAACATCTTTGATCAGCTTCCCCGATTCATCCCTGGACTTTCGCGCTGAGACCGAGTCTGAAACAATCAGGACCCCTGCCGATCGCTTGGTGCTCCGATGCACCTGAAAATCCGATTTTCCGCCCTTCTTGTTCAGCAGGCGTATTGCGGTGATTTCCATCGAATCGTCAATCATTTTCAGCATATCGTACAACGTGAGAGCGGCGGCCGAGGCGGCGGCAAGCGCCTCCATTTCAACTCCCGTTTTGTATGTCGCCTTGACATCAACCGCGACAACGATCGTATTCCCCGCGAGGGCAAACCGACAGTCGACAAAGTCGATGGGAAGCGGATGGCAATATGGAATCATGTGGCTGGTGTTCTTTGCCGCCTGGATCGCAGCAACTCTTGCAACCGGAAACGGATCACCTTTCGGCACTTTCTTACGACGAATAGTCGAAATGGTCCCGGGTGAGACCCGCAGCGTTGCTTCTGCCGTCGCAGACCTTGATGTGATTGACTTGGCGGATATGTCACGCATGGTCCACTCTCAATTCCTGTGCAATGACCTTCAGAAGATCCTCCGTTTGATACGGCTTTCCGACGAATCCTGACGCCCCGCTGCTCAGGAGCTTCTGAACGGATGAATCCTGGGAGAACCCGCTTGAGATGATCACTTTCAGTTCAGGGTTCATTGAACGAAGTGCCTGAAACGTTGCCGGGCCATCCATTTCCGGCATGATCATATCGAGTATCACCAGGCGGACTTTTCCCCCGTCTTTCTTGAACACTTCCACAGCCTCGCGGCCATTGGCCGCAAGTAAGACCTGGTATCCCTGTCCCATCAGCACGTCGGCCACGAGATCGCGCAGCATCGGCTCGTCTTCCACTATTAAGATCGTCTCTCCGCTGCCCCGCGGAAGCTCCGTTTCGACGGGAAAATCGTCAGCGTGCTCACCTTCTTCTGCGGAGGGAATAAAGATCTTAAAGGACGTTCCACGTTCCGGCTCACTGTAGACATCGATGAACCCGTTGTGGTTTCGCACAATTCCGTACACCATCGACAAGCCGAGCCCCGTTCCTTTTCCCTTTCCTTTCGTCGTAAAAAACGGCTCAAAAATGCGTCGCTTGAGGTCCGGTGCCATTCCCACGCCGTTGTCGGAAACCGTGATGCAGACGTAGTCGCCCGGTGCGGCTGACAGGTGAAGATCGACAAATCCTGCACCGGCCTGAAAATGCGATGTCGTGATGCGCAAGAGACCAGCCTCTGCCTCGAGGCTGCGATCAAGGACGGCGTCCCGGGCATTGATGCACAGATTCATGATCACCTGTCCCAAGAGGGTCTGATCTCCGAGAATCTTGGGATTTGCAGGCGAAAGATCAGTTTCGATCTTAATCTTCTTCGGGAAAGAGCTGCTCAGGATGTGGATCGTATCTTTGATAAGATCGTTGACCGAAACCGATTTTATTTCCCCGTGCGTTTTATGTGAGAAACTCAGGAGCTGCCGCGTCAGGGATGCGGCACGCTGGGCGGATTTCTCGATGGCTTCCAGATATCGTCCGGGTTGGGATGCCGGGTCGATCTGTTTCTTGATCAGGGATGTGTAGCCGATCACAGCGCCGAGGATGTTGTTGAAATCGTGGGCGACCCCTCCTGCGAGGGTCCCAAGACTCTCCATTTTCTGCGACTGAAGGAGTTGCTGCGAGAGGTACTCCTCGCGTTTCCTTTGGGACAACATTTCGATTTCCGAAGCCATCCGCTGAGCAATGATCGACACGATTTTTCTTTCATGCTCCGTAAACATGTGGTTCTTCCTGTCCATGATGCAGACAAGACCCAGGACCTTCCGGTTGCTGTCGAACATCGGGAGCCCAAAATACGAATCGATGTTCCAATCTTTCAGGAATCGATCCGTCGGGAAATGAGACTGGACATTCTCACTGATCTCGCGGTCTTCGCGATGAATAACGACCTGCTCACACGGAGTGCCGGCCAGATCGTAGGACATCTCATTGACAATTTCTCCCTCACGGTAATAGGTCAATGCCCGAACTCTATTCGCACCTTCCTCGAGTTCCCCCACCAGGACATGGCCGAGGTTGAGAAGCTCCGAGAGTGCGATTGCTCCCTTCTCAAAGAGGTCCGCCCCAAAAAGGCTCGTTGCAAGTGCATAGATCTGATCCAACTCCCGTTCTGCATGTTTCTTTTCCGTCACATCTCTCATGATTGACTGGAGCATCCCGCTTCCAAGGAGCACGGCGCTCATTTCACATTCAAAATGACTTCCATCTTTCCGGCGAAACCGCCGTTCCACCGCAAGGACATCTTCGTCGGTGATGAGTTGCGCATAGAGGGTCCGATACCCAGCAATGAGCTCCTCCTTCGGTCCATCTCCAAGATCGGCAATACTCCGCTGGAGCAGCTCCGGGCGATCATACTGCAGAAGACTGCATGCCTTTTCGTTCGCCTCAATGATTCTTCCCTCACCATCGGTGACCATGATTGCCTCACCCGCTTCAAGAATCAGGCGGCGGTATTTTTCTTCGGACCGTGCGAGCTCTTCCCGGGCGTTGAGTTCCGCCGTGATGTCACGAACCTGGGCCTGCAGGTACGTCTTTCCTTCCATCTTAAACTTGTTAAGACGAACCTCTGCTTCAAAGGGCGTTCCGTCGCGTTTGATATGACGCCAGCCGAACCGTTGCGCATTGCCTTTCAACGCCTCTCCGATGTGTTGCAGGGCGGCTTCCCGGGACTCGCTGCCGTCGGCCTGATGCGGAGGGGAGAATGCATAAGGAGTCTGGCCGACAATATCTTCATGCCGGCAATCGAACATTTCCATTGCCCGGGGATTGCAGTCGATGAACAGCTCCCCTTCCATCACCAACACAGCATCATTGGCATGTTCAAAAAGGAGTCGGTGCCGAAGTTCAGAGGAGCCGACCCTCTTTTCCAGTTCCTTTTGATTTGTTACATCCTCCATGATTCCAAGCATCTTCACTGCCCGTCCGGTTGAATCCGGAATGAAGAAACCGCGGTCGTGCATCCACACGTACGATCCGTCTTTCCGGCGAAACCGGTATTCGACGTCATACGGCTGCAATCTGGCCTGCGCCGCATCGAGATTCTTCACGGCCTCGACCCGATCCTCAGGATGGATCATGTCTTCCCATTCCTGAATATCTCCGCGCAGGTCTGCCAACTCATATCCGAGGACTTTCTCAATGCTGCCGCTCCAGAGAATGGATCCGTTCAGGAGGTTGTACTCGTACACCATTCCGCCGGAGGACGCGATAATGAGATCATATCGCTGCCGCCATTCTGCTATTTCACTCTGCTGACGATGCTCCTGGGTACGATCGAGAATCGTACCGATGACAGCATTCCTCCCCCGAAAGACTGACATCGTGCCGAAGACTTCGACCTCAATCGTCTCCCCGGTTTTCTTCAATCCCCGAAAGCCATACCGGAGACTCTTGACTTCTCCTGAGATCCTTTTGCGAATATTCTCTATTACTTTCTCGCGCTCTTCAGGCACGACGAGGTCCTGAACGTGCATCGTTCCGATAATCTCACGCGGGGGGTAACCGAAGATTTCGCCAAACCGCCGATTCACAAACGGAAAGAGGCCGTCTTGAACGATGTAGACTCCCACCAGTGAATCTTCCACGAGACTCCGGTATTTTTCCTCCGATTCAAAAAGCTTGTGTTCATTCTCTTTCTGTCGTGTGATATCCCGAAGAATGGCCTGAAAGGCCAGACTCCCGCCGGGATTCTTGAGGACCGTGATAGTCGCCTCCACAAGGATTCGCTCGCCGTTCTTCTTTCTCATGCGCAGTTCAACATCCTTCAGGAATCCCCGGGCCGCCGCCTCTTCGATCAGGACCTTTCTGTCTCCCGGATGCACGTAGAGATCTGTTTCATCCTTCAGACGGAGCATTTCGCCCTTCGATGTGAAGCCAAACAAATCAACCGCCGCCTGGTTCACGTTGGTGAGTTGCCCGCCTGCAACGCTCACCGTGATTGCATCCTTGGTTTCTTCAAACAACCGCCGGAAATTTGATTCCGATTCGCTCAATGCAGACAGCAGCCGTTGCTCCTCAAATGTACCGACAATCTCGGATGCCACGGCCAGTTGTGCTTCGAGATCCGTTTCAGAAAAAGAGAACGCGCTGTCGCTTTCTGTGTTGATAACGCCAAGCAGATTGTCGTTCGGACCCAGAATGGGAACACACAATTCCGCCTTTGACGAGACGTTGGAAACGTTGATGAAGAACCGATCTTCCGACGTATCCTGCACGACACGGGCTTTCTTGTTTCTTGCCACCCACCCTACAATCCCGACATCGACGGATTGCGCGTAGTTGGGAGGAATCAGGTTGGCTTCCACTCCTGCCGCAGCCGCAATTCTCAAGAATTTTTGATCGGGATCGGCCAGGAGGATGGCGATGAGAGTATAGTCATAGGCATGAACTGTCTTGAGGCAGATCTGGTTGAGAAACTCTTTTGTCGAGAGGCCCTTCCGGGCTAGATCTTTGATATCGCGGAGAAGCTTGACCTTCTTCACCTCATGCCGGACCGAACCATGAAGCTTTGCATTATTGATGGCCAGGGCGGCATGCAGGGCAAACAACTCAAGTCGGGACAGGTCGTGGTGGGAGAATTTTCCCTCCGACGAGGCATCGAGATTTAAAACGCCGATCGCCCTGCCTTTCATCATGAGCGGAACGGCAGCAACAGAAAGCACAAGAGCCTGGGGAAGGCTGTCGTGTTCGATCCACAGCCTGCTTTCCCTGACATCGTCAACGATGATGCTCTTTCTGGTCTTGACGACATAACCCCCGATGCCTTTTCCCCACGGAAGTCTCAACCGGTCCTTGATGGTTTCGTCGTGTCCCACACTTGTGGCAACATAGAGTTCTTTTTGACTGTCATCGAGCAGCATGATGGAACCGCGGTCGGCTGTCGGGACTGTTTTCATCGCTTCAATAAGGATAAGGCGAAGAACCGCATCGAGTTCCAGCGTCTCTGTTATTCTGGCCCCGCTCCTCTGCAACGCTTCGAGTTCTTTTTCACGCATCAGTTGCTGCAAAAACAGCTTTGCGTTTTCTATCGCCAGCGCGGATTTTTCAGAGAAACTCTCAACAATATCGAGGTCGTCCTTGTGAAAGGGTTCGTCCTTGAACCGTCCGACGTGCATCACTCCGAGAAGACGCCCCCCCGCAATGAGAGGCGAACAGATCAGATGCTCACGCTTGGGCCGCTTTCCCGGTGGATAGATCGATCGCGGATCGCGTTCTGCATGATTCACAACCATGGGAACGCGAGTCTTGGCAACATAACCTATGATCCCCCGATCAAGGGGTATCTCGAAACGCGGAAGCTTCATTGCATAAGCGGTACGATTCGACGCGACGGAGTGATACAGCAATTTTCGCTTGGGATCGTACAGGTAGATCACTGCAAGGTCGCAGGGGATGACCGTGTTGATGTTTGTAACAATGGCAGCGAGGACATCCTTGATATTTTTCTTTTCCAGGATGTTCCGGTCTGCCTCGCTCAGAAGCCGGTACTGTTCGGCCTTTCCTCTGCTATCGCTGATAAGACGAGCCTGCTGAACGGCAAGAGCGGCATGGTGCGTGATCGTCGCCAAAAATGAAATCTCATTCTCACCGAATTCTTCGGCACCGCTGCCAATAAGGACAGATCCGATGAGTTTCCTGCCACGCAGCAACGGCGCATTATAGAGACTTCGAATACCGATAAGCTTCTGGAAATACCGGGAAACTCTCGGCGAAAGAATCGCGGGGGTAATCTGTGTAAAATCCTTTCCCATCCATACTTTTCCTTGCGCCAACATTCTGACAGCAGGGCTCTTCTCAGGCGCAAACGGAAAGATATACTCATCGATTCGGATATTGAGCTTCCGGGCAAACGACAGGATCGGCTTCTTCAGGGGGGCGATTCCCAGAACACGAAAACCGTTTTTCACAGGATCGAATTGAGTGACAACGACGAACTTGAAGGGAAAATCGCGCACGAGTTCATCGGCCAGCTTCTGCATCATCGGTCCGACACTCTGCTCTCTCACGATCATTCGGGCCAAGCTCTCTACAACACGCCGCTCTTTCGCGATCATGGTCTTGCTTTCTGCGACGGTCATTGCTTGAGGTTTCTTCATATTGTCAATATAAAGAAAAATCGAAAAGAGAAAACGAATCGGCCCGCCGGAATCTTACCCTTTTTTTCCCTATATTTTTGCGTTGTTGCAATGTCGGTTCCACTGTTCAGAAAAAGATCTGACCATCGATTCGGGCGCAAAGGAGCAAGCCATGACAAGCGCAAACAGTTTCAAGACAGAATCTACTCTTACCGTGCAGGGCAAGTCTTATATCTACTATTCCCTGAACAAACTCGAGGCCGCTTTGGGTCTGTCCCTTTCGGGACTCCCCATCTCTCTCAAGATTCTCCTTGAGAACCTGCTCCGGCAGGAAGATGGGAGAATCGTCCGCAACGTGGACATTGAAGCGCTTGTCCGCTGGAATCCGAAAGCACCCCCGGACAAGGAGATTTCCTTTATGCCCGCCCGCGTTCTCCTTCAGGATTTCACGGGTGTTCCATGTATCGTGGACATGGCGGTCATGCGCGATGCCATGGTTGCCATGGGTGGGGATCCCAAGAAGATCAATCCGCTCCAACCCGTGGACCTTGTGATCGATCACTCCATCCAGGTGGACGAATTCGGTTCACCCAATGCCTTCCAATTGAACGCGGACCGCGAGTTCGAACGAAACCGGGAACGATATGCGTTCCTTCGGTGGGGGCAACAGGCATTCACGAACTTCCGTGTTGTTCCGCCCAATACAGGAATCGTGCATCAGGTGAATCTCGAATACCTCGCGAAGGTGGTCTTTACGGGGAAGGATGGTCAACGCGCCGTTGTGTATCCCGATACATTGGTCGGCACGGATTCTCACACACCCATGGTCAACGGCCTCGGGGTTCTTGGCTGGGGTGTTGGCGGAATCGAGGCAGAAGCAGCCATGTTGGGGCAACCGATTTCCATGCTCATTCCGCAGGTCGTCGGCTTCAAACTCAGTGGGAAGCTTCAGCCCGGGGCAACAGCCACCGATCTGGTCTTGACCGTCACACAACTCTTGAGGAAAAAAGGCGTCGTGGGCAAGTTCGTGGAATTCTTTGGGCCTGGTCTTGCCTCATTGAGTCTCGCAGACAGGGCAACGATCGGGAATATGTCACCCGAGTACGGGGCAACAATGGGGTACTTCCCTGTTGACGATGAGACCCTCAACTACCTGCGATTCACAGGAAGAGACAGCCATCTGGTTGCGCTCGTGGAGGCGTATTGCAAAGAGCAAGGCCTCTTCCATGGACATGAATCAAAGACCCCGTCGTTCACAGATACGGTCGAACTCGATCTTGCGACCGTTGAGCCCAGTCTAGCGGGTCCGAAACGCCCTCAGGATCGCATTCCTTTGTCGACCGCCCGGAGGTCGTTCCGATCAAGTTTGATGGAGATGATCAAGGACAAAACATCGGGCCTGAATGCCGATGACATCGCCCGATGGGTCAACGAGAAACCATCCGAAACGAATATTCCTTCCGGCCCTCAAGTGCCCTCATTCCTTTCTGACGTTCTTCCCGTCGTGGATGTGAAGAAGAACGGTTCGGGCTTCAAAATAGGACATGGATCGGTGGTGATCACGGCCATCACAAGCTGCACCAACACGTCAAATCCGTCGGTGATGGTCGCAGCTGGACTTCTGGCAAAGAAAGCGGTTGAACGGGGCCTGCGGGCAAAGCCGTGGGTAAAGACAAGCCTCGCTCCCGGCTCGAAGGTCGTGACCGACTATCTCCTGGAGGCCGGGCTGACAAAGCCGCTGGAGGAACTCGGGTTTTACCTGGTCGGCTATGGTTGCACGACGTGTATAGGAAACAGCGGGCCGCTTCCCGACGCGATAGCAAGAGCCGTGGAAGACAATGGCGTGATTGCCGCGGCCGTTCTTTCCGGGAATAGGAACTTCGAAGGGAGAATCAATCCGCATGTAAGGGCAAACTACCTGGCCTCTCCGCCGCTGGTTGTTGCCTACGCGCTTGCAGGCACAATGGATATTGACCTTCAGACACAGCCTCTCGGTGCGGACAAGAACGGAAAGCCGGTTTATCTGAAAGACATTTGGCCAACCCCGAACGAGGTGCAGGAGACAGTGCAAAAAGCCGTACAATCCTCGATGTATCAACGGCAGTATTCAAATGTTTTCGAAGGAGATCCACGCTGGCGTGACCTTCCAGTACCGCGCGGCGACCGATTCGTGTGGGAAGATTCTTCGACCTACATCAAGGCCGCCCCCTTCTTTGAAAACATGCCGGCGACACCCGCATCGCTTCAGAACATCAGCGGTGCCCGGGTGCTTGCGCTTCTTGGTGACTCTGTCACAACAGATCACATTTCCCCGGCCGGATCCATTTCCACAAAGGGCCCGGCGGGATCGTATTTGAAGGACCATACCATTGATCCGCGCGATTTCAATTCTTACGGATCACGAAGAGGCAATCATGAAGTAATGATGCGGGGGACATTTGCCAACATCAGGCTGCGCAATCTCCTTGCCCCCGGAACCGAAGGGGGTTGGACTCTCCATCCTTCGTCGAAAGAGCCCATTTCCATCTATGATGCCGCAATGAAGTACAAAGAAGAAAAGACTCCGCTGATCATCATCGCCGGAAAGGAATACGGATCGGGCTCTTCGCGCGACTGGGCTGCCAAAGGACCAAGGCTCCTGGGTGTGAAGGCCGTCATCGCCGAGAGCTACGAACGAATTCACCGCAGCAATCTCATCGGACTCGGGATTCTCCCCCTTCAGTTCAATGAAGGCCAGAACTGGAAGTCCCTCGGGCTCACCGGATTCGAGACGTACTCGATCAATGGCATTGCAGAAGATCTGAAACCGGGGAAGGTTATGTCCGTAACGACAACGGACAACGCCGGGAAGCGTGTTTCGTTCACCGCTGTTGCGAGGCTTGACACTCCGAACGAGGTAGACTACTATCGGAACGACGGAATCCTGCAGTTCGTTCTTCGCCAGCTGCTTAAGTCGTAGTCTTGAGGCCACAAGAAAGGGTAGTGTCTCAATCTGCAATGCGTAGTGTCTCAATCTGCAATGCAAAGTCGTAAAGGACGCGGACACTACAATCACATTGACACACTACCAAAAAAAGAAAGCCCGGTCGTTGACCGGGCTTTTTTGTTTATCTGCAACAGCATTAGCTTGCGGGTGCTCCACCTTCCCCCGAACCTCCCGATTTCTTTGTCTTCAGATAGCGGCGGTAGAGATAAAACACCACAACAACCATGATGATCCCGATAATGACGTACACCATGGTAAGCGGCGGGCTGACAATGCCTGACCACTCATCCACCATGCCTTCCAGCGTATCAACCTGGGCCCGGGTCAGCTTCCCTCCCTCAATCATCGCTGGAATCCATGCAGGTTTCACCTCCGCATCCCACACGGAATCTGCGAAGGCCTGAAAACGGAAGTATCTCTGGCCGTCTTTTTCGTCCCGCGCCTTCCTGATTTCCTCTTCGAGATACGAACTCACGTTGGCATAGAACTCTTCACCTGTCGAGAAAGCGGTCACGGAAACCTGGTGCGAGCCGAAGACGCCGTTGAGGGATTTCCAGAACATCCCGTCGAGTTTTCCCTTCCACTGCGTCAGCATGGTATCAATAAGGGCCACTTCTTTGGCCCGCGCCGATTTTCCCGAGACGTAGACGTTCGCCAGTTTCTTCCCAAACGCCTTCCATTTTGACTCGAACTTCTGCTGTTCTGCCGTGAGCTTGGCAATATCGTTCCCTGTCAGACTGGTCGCTTCCAGAAACTGGAGATTGTCGTTGACCGCCTTCTTGATGCTGGAGAAAACGTTCTTTCGCTCCAGGCGAGCTGCAACTCCCTCCCGTTCCTTGTCGTTCATCGCCGCCGCGTCTTTATCGTATTGGAGGAACAGACTGTCCACAAGGGCAAAGATGAGACCATCACGATCCCGCAGACCCTGTCGAAGTTTGATAATGACGGCGTTCAGCGAGTCGATCGTCATTTTTGAGGCACTCAGCCGTTTGACTTCACCCAGCATAGCGCTGTTTTCACCGCTCAGTTTTTCCACCTGCCCCGTCAGTTCACGGACCTGGGCTTCAAGCTCGGAGATTCGGGCATACTGAGTTTCAATGATCGTGATTTTCCCTTTTGCATAAGAGATTTGCCCGCGCAACTTCATGATCCGTCCGTCAAATCCATCAGGATACAATGCCCGGTCAAGAAGAGCTTTGTACTCTTTGTAAGTTTCCTCAAGGGTTGTGATCCGCGATTCCACGTCCACGCATTCAACAACCGTATTCGCAATCTCCACTGCCTGAGCAATGGCTTGCGATTCCTTTTCAAATTCCTGTGTGACCTGGTAGTCCGATTTGACCTGGGCGGGGAGGAGGAACGGCACTGATATGAGGACGATAAAGCAAAAAGATCGACTGAGCAGGGTTCTCATTGTTGTGCTCCTTCCTGGATTCCGCTCTTCGACAACAGGCGCGGCTTGTCATTGCCGTTCAACAGCTGTACATGAGGCGGTCGGGCGTTAAACGCCGGGGCGCCCAGGCCCGCTTCGGAAATCATGACTTTCTTTTCCAGTTTGAGTCCCCCCTCAGCGGATGTGAAAACATACACGTTCTTGAATTTCGGAGCGACAAGATAATAATACCCCATCTGATCGCGTATCATCCTGACGGTAATTCCCGCCACATTCGTGGAATCCCCCGTTTCCTCAAAAAGCAACGGCTTGATGCTGAAAGACAACTGATAGCGGCTTTCCTGAACCATCCCCTTGCCGTCAGACTTGAGGACGCTTTCAACCGGCCAACTGAAATCGGCAGGCTTCAGCATCAACGACGAACAGCCGACGAGCAATCCGGAGACGACGAAGGCGAGAAGCGAAATAATGAGTCTCATGACAACCCCTGGAGAATGAGTGAGTGAACACGGCGAGTGAAAAAACCAACTGCGAATATAAAAAACATTGGAGTCGGAAGCAAGGCAGACGCTTCCCAATGGCGAGCTCAGGAATCCTGTGCCGGAGCCGCCCGCCTTCGCCCGGCAATGCGTGGCTTCAGAAAAAACCACACTCTCGATCCCAGAAGGAGGATCAAGATTCCACCGTACGTGAGGGGTCTTTGAGTATCGGCTTTCACAAGCCAGAGATAATGAATGACGCCACCGATCGCAACGATATAGACGAGCCGGTGAATCTGTTGCCACCGCTTCCCCCCCATCCATTTCGTGATTCGATCGTTCGATGTCATTGCCAGAGGGATCATCAGGATGAAACTGGCAAAGCCAACGGTGATGAACGGCCGTTTCTGGACGTCAGCGGCAATCTCCTCCCAAAGAAAAAACTGATCCAAATAAATGTAGGTTAGAAAATGAAGGGCAACTGAAAAGAAAGCGAACAACCCGATCATGCGGCGGAACTGCAGCAACCAGTTCCAGCCCGTGACTTTCCTGAGCGGCGTTATCGCCAGGGTGACCATGAGGAAACGCAGAGTCCACGTCCCCGTTGTGTCCGTGACGTCGTCAATTGGATTGGCGCTCAACTGGTCGGAGTACCACTGGTACGCAAGAAGCAGAAACGGAAGAAGTGCAAGAAGGAACGCTGCCGGTTTCCAGACTCGTCGAATCCACTGCGGTCGGGTCACTCGCTCCTCAGAAATTTTGTTTCAAATCCATGCCAGTGTAGAGCGAGGCGACCTGATCGGCATATCCGTTGAACATCAGAGTCCGGCGCTTGCGGAACTCTCCGATTCGGCGTTCAAATTTCTGGCTCCAGCGGGGATGATCAACATCCGGATTCACGTTGGAATAGAAGCCGTATTCCTGCGGGGCAGAAATGTTCCAGGTGGTCCCCGGCTCTTTTTCGACAAAACGGATTTTCACGATCGATTTGCAGCCCTTGAATCCGTACTTCCACGGAATGACGGTTCGAAGCGGGGCTCCATTCTGATTCGGAAGCTCGTTCCCATACAATCCTGTTGCAAAAATTGCCAGGGGATGCATTGCTTCATCCATTCGCAACGCTTCGACATACGGCCAATTCAAAACCGGCCTCTTCTGTCCGGGCATTTGGATCGGATCATAGAGCGTTGTGAATTCAACAAACTTCGCTTTCGAAGTCGGCTGCATCTTCCTGATCAAATCGGCAATGGGAAAACCCAGCCAGGGAATTACCATCGACCATCCCTCCACACAACGATGCCGGTACACTCTGTCCTCAAGCTTGTACGGCTTGACAAGATCTTCCAGATTGTAGACGGCAGGCTTCCTGATCTCCCCTTCGACCGCGACCTTCCAAGGTCTTACTCGAAAGCTCTGGGCATTCCGGTACGGGTCATCCTTGTCCGTGCCGAACTCGTAGAAATTGTTGTACGTGGTGGCGTCCTTGAACGGCGTGAGGTCTTCATCGGTGTTGAAAGAGCTTGCGGGAGGGCGTTTCCACTGAGGATTTTGCGGCGACGATTCGGCGCTCAGAACCCCAAAGACGGAAGTTGAGGCAAGGCCGGCCGCGGCAACGGCTGCAGTCTTGAGGAATTGCCGCCGATTCTTATACAGCGATTCGGGAGCGATCTCGGAAGATTTGATGTCGTCTGATCGTTTCAGGAGCATGGTCGACCCGGCTTTGTTGAGCGATACCCATCAAACGCATTCCCCCGTTGGAGCGTTCCCGCAGCCTCTGCGTTAGAAACTACAATCAAATTGAGACGCTCCCTATTTCCGTTCCTGCCTCCACCACCTGTTGACGACGTCCTGGATGTAGGTCTTCGCTTCGCTTTCCTTCCACTTGTCGAAGAACTTGATGTCTCCGCTCTCGGGCTCAGGATTGGGATAGTCTATTTGAACGCGCAAGGGCATCGGGAGAGCATCGCCAACCACCAGCGCTTCGCCTTGCCGCAGCGACGGGAGAACGTCCACGAGACCTACAAAAGTATCGGGAACCAACTTACGGACGTAGCCTTGATCGATTGGGTTTGTCAGCCGCATGACAACATAGTTGCTGCACTGCGAAAGAATGGTTTCAGAAACTTCGGCCGGCCGCTGGCTGACGATCATGCAGCTGACTCCGTATTTGCGCCCTTCCTTTGCGATCCGCTCCACTGTCCGACGGGCAGCTTTTGTTGATTCGCCTGTCGACGGCAGGTAGTTGTGGGCTTCTTCGAACACAAGCAGAACTGGGAAATCGCGTCGATGCGGATTCCAGAAATTAAAGTCGAACGTGACGCGTGCGAGAAGCGACACAACCGTATTGACGATGTCAAACGGGACGCCGCTCATATCCATGATCGTCGCTTTCGAACTTCCGCCAGGCCCGAAGATCTTTTGAAGGAATTCGCTCAGGGTTGCCGTGTTCGTGTACTGCTTTGGTTTGAACATGAACGAATACCGCACGTCATTGAGCTTGCTGTCAAGACGGACCAGGAA
>Ga0209641_10001692_pt1 | contig 19470 bp, 10 predicted proteins | sample RifCSP16_1_FD_184022 | JGI IMG/M metagenome (GOLD analysis project Ga0209641, IMG submission 184022) | Soil microbial communities from Rifle, Colorado - Rifle CSP2_sed 16_1 (SPAdes) (version 2) | ecosystem: Environmental > Terrestrial > Deep subsurface > Rock core/Sediment | place: Rifle... | reverse complement strand
ACCCAAGAGGAGGTGAGGCTTCATCCAGATGCTGTATATTGTGTCGAACGAGACAGAGACTCGCGTACGAAGGTTCTCAGTGGCCAAGAAGGTGCGGAAGCAGGTCTACATAGAAGAGCGCCAGGGGCGGAAGCTCAGGCGGATCGCCGAGAGCCGCGGCATCAGCCAGGCCGAGATCATCCGCAATGCGCTTGAACGCGAGACGGCGGGAGCCTCTCCGAGCCTTGGCCTTGACCCCTTAGCCTGGGAGCAAGTCTTAACCTTTATGCGCGCGCTCCACCGCGCAGGGAGGAAGAAGAAGGTATCACGGAGCTGGAAACGCGAAGACCTGTACAAGGACCGGATGGACCGTCATGGCGGCCGTTCTGATTGACACGAACATCCTCGTGTACGCACACGATCCGAGCGAACCCGAGAAGGCCGCCCGGGCGATCGAAGTCATGGATTACGTGCAGTCGACCCAGCAGGGGCGGCTGAGCGTTCAGTGCCTGGCCGAGTTCTTCGTGGTTGCGACGCGTGGGAAGAGGCCGCTCCTCACTGAGCAGGACGCTTCGCGGCAGTTGGACTTGCTTTCGCGCTCGTTCCGCGTGCTCGACGTCACACCCATGATTGTGCTCGAAGCATCCCGTGGCGTCCGAAAGCACCGCTTCTCCTATTGGGATGCGCAGATCTGGGCTACGGCTCGGCTGAATCAGGTTCCCGTGGTCTTGAGTGAGCACTTCCAGGACGCGGCGTCCTTTGAGGGGGTGCGCTTCGCCAATCCCTTCGCGCGAAACGTCGCCATCTCGGACCTGGTCTAGCGGTCCCTACTCCTCCACCGTCGACTCTACCGGCACCTCGAGACCGGATTTTATCGGGTTGCTCTTATACCCCCAGTTCGCCAGCGCTTTGGACAACAACAAACCCTGCTATTCGTTGCCGGCATGTCAGACCGATGGGCACCGATGAGCCCCGCCATTTGATTCGCCCGATCCCTCGTTGTATGATGAGTCTCCTTTGGATGTGAGTGCCGTTCTCGGGCGTTTGTTCATCCATAGTCAACGGGGGAAGGCATGAGCTCAAAGCCACTTCGCACAATAACGCTCGGCATCCTCGCGTGTGCTGTGTCTCTCGCCTCGTGCAGAGGAGCTCAGTCTCCTGAGCCCCCGACCGAGATCCCCACCGCGATCCTCGACCAAGCCAGCGAGACAAGCGCGGGACCTACTCAGGGGCTACGCCCTTCGACAGGGACCTCACCGCCCTTCACGAGCCCGATCCCGGGGACCCTCTCTGCCCCCGATTGTTGGGACCAGGCGGCGCTGTCGCCGATCATGGATACTGAACTCCCGTTTGATGAGGCCGTTACGGCCTTCTTGAACCAGGGCGGGGGATTTGTCGAGCTCATGGAGATCCTCGCCAACGTGTGCGGCGATGTCTGGGGATTGACCAACGAGCCTCCATTCTCACAAGTCTTGGCGACCGACTTGAATGCGGATGGTGAGCTGGATCTTCTCGTGAGCATCACACTCCCCTATGGCGGCGGCTTCGGCGAGGCTCACGTGATGGCGTTCATCGAAGACGAAGGGAGGTTCGAGCCGCACGTCCTGTTTCGCCGTGCCGGTGCAGGGAGTCGAGCCGATGGCTTGTACGCCGGGGGTGGCCCGGAGATCCTGGAGGTCAAGGACCTGAATCGGGACGGCATCGCCGATGTTCTATTCGTCGTTCGTTGGGAGACCTTCTCCGAGGTGTATCTTGCCGAAGATGTGGCCGGAGAATTCCGAAGCCTGATCGAAGTCTATGACGATATCTTGCTCACCACTGTCTACAATCTGACGCTGCAAGGGGCAGAGCCAAGCCTCGGCGACCTCGAGGGGGACGGTCTGTACGAGCTCATCCTGGTGAGCGGGCTGCCCAAAGCGGGCAAGGCCATCACCGAGCCCGTCGAGCGGCATGAGGTGTGGGCGTGGAACGGTTCGGTCTATGAACGATCTGCAATCGCCTACGTTCCGGATCCCACCTACCGAATACAGGCCCTCATGCTCGGTGATTTCGCCTTCGAACAGGGGGATCTGGATCAGGCGCTGGCCTTCTACCAGCAGGCGGTCTTCGATGAAGCGCTGTTGGGTTGGTATCCGGGATTTGACCCCGGCCCCGGCGCGACGCCCGTGGCCGACCCGGACGAGCGTTCTCGGATCGACGCCTACGGCCGCTATCGCATCATGCTGACTCATGCAGTACAGCGGAATAAGGCCGGGGCCCAACTTGTCTCCGACTCGCTCCTACAGCGGATCGCAACCGACTCCCCCGGCGGTCCATACGCGCAGCTTGCGGCTGCCTTCTGGGGCGCCTTCTCAGGCGAGGGAAGCTACTCTGACGGTTGCAGCGCGGCGATTGACTACGCTTCGAGTCGGGCCGGTGAGATTCTTGACCCATTCGGAACGGGCCATTACGGCGTATACGGCCGCTCCCTCGAGCCTCAAGACATGTGTCCCTACCCGCGGCAGGGCTACTAGAGTCGTCGGTTCTCACCCCTCCACCGCCAAATCCACCGGGGTCTCTGGGACGGCCCTTGATCAAGCCCAGCCCGCCTCCAAGGAACCACATCGCTCGCTTGGATATAGGAGTCTCCTCCGTGTGTCGGCTCCAGCATACAGATGACGCCGAGGAAGGGGAATAGCTTCCTGGGCGGGGAGGGAGACCGAACTGCTTGAAGAGGTGGAAGTACTCCGACCAATGTGTTCGGGACGTTGTGGCGACCCGCCACGGCTGCGGGGATTGCCGGGCGACCGGAATAGGAGCTATGATGCACCCGACATGAGCTGCCCTCAAGGCAAAACCACGAGGTGGCTCAGCTCCGCGCACGATCGAGCGTTTGTCGGTGTTTTAGTTGCCTTCGGCCTGGCGGGCGCAGGCTCCCCCCGGATTCATCTGTGCGGTGAAAGCCAACCGCTACCTCACCCACATCAAACGGCTGAAAGTCGATCAAGAGGCGCTGGAGCGCTTTCTCGGACGCGCCCGGCGCCTGGGCGACAGGCTGGGGCCCATCCTCTGGCAACTCCCGCCGCGCCGGGGATCGGCTTCCCGCCGCCGGCCTCCCGCCCGAGCACCGGTCGGCGCCGGAACAAAGCCCGCGAGGCGCAACCTCGCCTGAATTGACACAGGTGCCAGGTGTATCTAGCTATCTGATGATCAGTCGGCGGACGACGGCAGCCAGGCTGCGCGGCGCCAGGCCATCGCTCCATACCTGGCGGTAGGATTCATGCCCTGAGACAGCCCCCAGCAGCGCCCGGCGAAGGCGTGGTTCTTGGTCGGCGGCCCTGATGACGGCGTCCATCATCCCGGTGCGTGCCATGACGATCACTGCCAGCCGCATAGCATGCCCATAGGGAAGATCCCGCAGGATGTCAAGATTAGCCTTATGGTATCCGGCCTCAAAGGCCTGGCGCGAAATCCCCACGTCGAACATGGCGTCGGCGGCCCGGATGCCAGTCTGCACAGCGGAGGTCACCCCTTTCCCCTTGAAGGCGCGCACCAGCCCCGCAGAATCGCCGACCATGACGTAGCGATCGCCGTAATAGCCCTTTGCCTGCGAGATGGGGAAGCGGCCCTTGTAGAATCGAAGATCATGGGGATCACTCTGGCCGGCCTGGTCAAGGTTCGGCAAGACTGCACGCACCGTCCCTTCCTTCAGGAAGGCTCGCATGCGCACGGCATCGACGTCACGCCCGGCGATGTTGATCGCCAAGTGGTTTCCCTTAGGCGTGACGGCTGCAAATTCAATGGGCGCCTCGGCTGGCAGAAAGGCATGAATGCGTGGGCCGAATGCAGCCATGGCGTGATCACCGGGGTGATATTTGGTCACCACCGAGCTTAACGCCTCCGGTTGCCGATAGCTCGTGTGGCGGGCGAAGAGGGTGGCGGTGCCCTCATCCAGACCGAAGGCCCCCACGACCACATCCCCTTCGACCGGCTGACTGTCCGTGTAGACCAGGACAGCCTGAGCGTGAAGCTCGAGATCCATAGCCTGTGCCGGGACGATTGCCACGCAGCGTTGTCTTGCCTGCTCCATCATGTAGGAGTCGAATTGGACCCGGCGCAAGGCGATCGAAGGTGAGGCTTCGTCAGGCAAACGCAATTGATGGCGCGAGGCGTGAATCACGTACTCCCGGATCTCGCCGCGCGTCAGATGATAAGGGAAGTCGATGCCCAGATCTTCTTCGAGCAAGGCGGGCAGAGGCGGCGAGAGCACGCCAATGCACTGGTTGTAGTGGCTTTCGCTGGTGAAATCTTTGCCTTCAATGATTGTCACCGTGAGGCGGCGCCCGAGGGCCTCAGCCCGCCGTCGAAGCCTTAGACCGCAAGCGACCCCCGCGGGCCCGCCTCCGAGGATGATGACCCGGGCCCCGTCTTGTAGGGGGCCGAGGGATAGGTGGCGCAGGTCAGTCACGTGGCTGCCACAGTTCTTTCACGACACTCATGGCGGCCCTCGGACTGACCGCCAGCCAGAACAGCTCGCGGTAGGCTTCGTCGCCGGTCATCATTCCCCACAGCACTCGGGCGTGAATCCGTCCCTCAGGATTTAGTCTAGCTTCGCTTTGCGTGGCGCGTCGCCAGGCCTGGAGCAACCGAGCCGAGCGGAGCGTCAGTGCCCACAGATTGAAGAGTCTCCGACCGTAGGAATTGTCGCGGGAAATCGATTTGCAGAGGGGCAGGAAACCGCGCCTGAAGTCGGCGGCGGCAATCCCCTCGCCAACGGCGACCTGCATGGCGCGCTGGGCTGTATGGTAGGCGGAGCCGATGCCGTCCTTGTAGAGACGGGTCACGGCGGCATCGCCGACCGCCACCCAGCGATCGCCATAAAAGCCTCTGGCGCTGCCGACGGCGATGCGGGGCGTGCAGCCGCACAGGCTTCCCGGCAGCAACGATGCTGCCAGGCCCTGGGCTTCAAGGAATTCCGCCACGGCTTCAGTGCTCAGGCCGCGGCCGAGGAGCGAGATGTTGAGATAGTCGCCCTTTGGGATTAAAGCCCCGAAAGTCAGGCCGGGTGGGTCTCGGAAATAGGCGCTGACACGGTTGTCCGGCCATTCGGGGGGCCGCAGCACTTCGTCCTGGGCCATGATTTGCGTCGGGGGAGGCTGGTAGCTGAATGCTCGATCCAGCGGCGAACGCCCGTTGATGCCGGTGGCCAGGACCAGGAGGTCGGCGGGATAGGATTTCCCCGAGATCATGACGATCGGCCGGCCTTCCCACGTGATTCTGCGGACGAAGCGCGGGATCAGCTGAGCGCCCGATTCGATCGCCTGATCCAACAGGAAGCGATCGAAGCTGGCCACAGGCCCGTTGGGCGAAAGGCGGGGACCGCCGCCCCGGTAGACGCTGACGATCCCGCGCCCGGGATCAGGTTGCTCGACCGAGGTGGGCTCTCCGTCCAGGTACACGGTGTAAGCGTGTATCGAAGCCTGGACGACCTCCGCCGGCAGGCTCAATCCCAGGGTTTCAAGCCCGTGTAGCAGGCGCGAAGATAGCACCCCGGCACAGCGATTGCAGCCGGCCGGCCCCGGCGTCGAGAAGTTGCGGCGTTCGAAGATCAAGACCTGGAGATCGAGGTTCGCTTTGCGGGCCAGTCGCAGCAGGTGGAGCGCGGCGAAGCTGCCGGCCGGGCCACCGCCGACAATGCACACCTGATCACCATTCTTCAGGCGAATCCCCATCCCCCCTCCCATCTCCATCATAGCAGGATTGGGAAACGCGGCGCCAGCCGTCCGGCACACCTCAGCCTGACCAAGACCTTGTCCACCACCACTCAGGCCCGGCCTCGGACATGCCTCATGCCGCTTGGTCCAGAGCTACCGATTGACGTCGCCATTCGTTTTCCGCTAGAATGAAAGTGTCGGGGGATCCTTCTTTGGCATCCCAGCCAATCGATGAGGGCCTTGCGAACCGGGCCGGCCACGCGCTGAGGGCAGGGGGGTATCAGCGCGGCTGGTCGTCGGCGCATCCTGCTCATCCGATAGCAGCAGAAACCTGACAGGAAGGAGTGTGACATGAACTTCGGCGGCTACCGCAACCGCGTGGCCTGGGTTGATCTGGCCACCGGCGAATCCGAGTACAAACCGATCGAGGAGGAAAATGCTCGCAAGTACATCGGCGGCCGAGGATTGGGCGCCAAGTATGTGTTCGATAACGGACCGCAGGTGGAACCGCTCAGTCCCGATAACATCCTGTGCATGATGACCGGCCCGCTCAGCGGCACCGATGTGAACCTGAGCGGGCGCCTCGCCGTCTGTACCAAATCGCCGCAGACAGGAACGATCGTCGACTCGCACCACGGCGGCTGGTCCGGCGCGAGGCTCAAGTGGGCTGGCCTGGATGGCATTGTATTCAAAGGCAAGTGCGACAAGCCCATGTATGCCTATGTCGAAGGCGGAGAACTGAGCCTTCGTGATGCCTCCGGCCTGTGGGGAAAGAGCGTCCACGAGACCGTGAAGGCGCTGCAGGAGGTGCATGGCGAGAAGGACCTGTCGGTGATGACCATAGGCCGAGCTGGCGAGAACCTGGTCTCGTTCGCTTGCATCGTGAACGAGCACGACCGGGCTTCTGGCCGAGGCGGCACTGGCGCTGTCATGGGCTCCAAAAACCTTAAGGCGGTCGTGGTAAGAGGCGTGCACGACGATCGACCACGGCCATTCAACAACGAAGCCTTCAAAGAGGCTCACGCCAGGGGGCTGAGTCAGCTCATGAACGAAGCCGTCGTGACCTCCCCAAAGAAAGGCGGCCTCTCTGTCTATGGCACTAACGTGCTGATGAACATGGTCAATGCGATCGGAGGCATGCCCACTCGAAACGCCAAATCCTCCTACTTCGAACCACACGAGAAGATCAGCGGAGAGACCATCCAGGAAACCATCCTGGTTGGGGATCCCACCTGCCACGCCTGCCCAGTGGCCTGCAAGAAGGAAGTAGAAATCACCGAGGGTCCTCACGCTGGACTGCACATGGAGAGCGTCGAGTATGAGTCGGCCTGGGCGTTTGGGGCCAATTGCGACATGAGTGACGCCAGTGCGCTGGCGGCGCTGATCGATCGCTGCAACGACTTCGGCCTGGACACCATCGAGGCCGGAAACGCGCTCTCGGTTACCATGGAAGCGACAGAGCGCGGTCTGCTCGATGGCGATGGTCTGGCCTGGGGTGACTCAGCGGGGATGCTCGGGCTGCTGCGGAAGATTACCTATCGCGAGGGCATTGGAGATGACATCGCCAATTCCCCGGCGCGTGCAGCCGAGAAATGGGGCGCCCCGGAGATTTCCATGTCGGTTAAGGGCATGTCCATACCGGCCTATGACCCGCGCGGCATCAAAGGGATGGGCATCGCATACGCCACCTCCAACCGGGGCGCTTGCCACCTGCGCGGCTATACGCCGGCGGCTGAAGTCGTCGGAAATGTGCTTGGACCGGCCGAAGTGACTGATCCGCTCGAGGTTAAGGGCAAAGGCAAGCTCACCGTAGTCTTCCAAAACGTCCATGCACTAACAGATTGCCTGGACGTGTGCAAGTTCGCAACCTTCTCCGAGAGCCTGGATGCATTCGCCGAACAATACGCCGCCATCACCGGCAACGAGATGGATGCAGCCGGATTGCTGAAGGTCGGGGAGCGCGTCTACAACTTGGAGCGCCACTACAACAACCTGAATGGATTCGGTGAAGGATCTGACTATCTGCCACAACGCTTCCTGAAGGAGCCTTCCGACGGCCCAGGCTCCAAAGGTCATGTGTGTGAGCTGGATGAGATGCTCGTCGAATACTATGCCGAACGCGGCTGGGAGAATGGGGTGGTCCCAGAAAGCAAACTCAAGGAGCTTGAGATCCTCTAGCTTCAGAGCAAGCCAAGTCAGTGGAAGCTGGGCGACGGCGGAGGAACGTCTCCGCCGTCACATTTCTGTGCATTGAGATCTACTTTGACGGCTGATCTCGCCGCCGATGAGGTCCCAGGTGCTTTAGCGTCGTTCCCGGGGGAAGAGGCACTGGCGTCAGGACGCCGCCGCAGGCAAAGAACGTCACCGTCGACCCATCCGGAATCTGTGCCTCGGATCCGCCAACCAGATACGAGAAACGACCGTTGATCACCACCTGGACATAGGGCCTCAGTTCGTCGCCTGCCATGAGCCGGTCGCCCAGATCAAACTTCCTGACCAGCGCCGCCATGAGCTGACGAAGCGTGTTGCCTGGGAACACGAAACGGGTTTGGTGCTTCCCCAGCCGCCTGCGAAAGTCACCCGCAAGCCGGAGGGTTATCTCGGTAAGTCCATCTTGGCTGATCGAGCTCGAACTGCCCACTTGGGCCTCTGGATAGAACCCCGCGCTGCGGGCACTGGGGAATCTGCCGGGCGGTCAGAACGCAACGACATAGGAGTGGATTAAAACCACCGTTGCCCCGTTGGGGACGGTTGCGTCCCAGCCGCCGACGAAGTGAGAGAAGCGACCGTCGATCGCCACTCGCACGTAGGGCTTGAGCTCACCCTGATCCAGCAAGAGGTCGGCGATGTCAAAGTCTCGCAAGACCGCGCCGATCAACTCGCGCAGTGTGCTGCCGTTGAAGGAGAAGTCGGTTTCGCTTTGACCCACTCGCTCGCGAAAGTGGCTCGTGAACTTGAGAGTCACGCGTGTGAGAGCAGGTGGGCCCGCTCCCCCGCCAACTGGAGGAAAGACATCCAGCCGATCGTCGGCGGAGACCTTCGTATCTACGCCGTCAAGATGACGAACATCCCGTCCGTTGAGCACCACGGCCACGTGTCCGGCCAGCGAACCATCGACGTTCCAAATGGCCTGATCGAGGCGTCGATAGCGCGCCACCAGCCTATGGAGCACGTCGCCTACGGTCTCGCCGGCCTGTACAGGAATATCTACCTGGCGGGTTTGTGCAATATCCCTGAGGGTGGCGTACAGGCGAACTTCCACGGGAGGCTTCTCTCAGCTGCTGCTATTAATCTATACCAGGGCGCGAAGAAACTCAATCCGACCGAAGCCATCCGGCCCAGGCTGACTCCACATGGCAAGCCGCTGTATTTCCTGGATCCCGGCCGACCCTCCCGCCCTCGACCGCACCTCCGAGCTGTTGAAGCCCCATCCCCTTGTGCCCTATGATGGATGGAGGAGGACGCGGGATCGGGGGCCCTCCGGTGAAAACCAACCCCATCGATTGAGCCTACCGGTTCCTGATCCGGATGGACGTGGCCGCCAGGCTGCTACTGGTCGGGCTGCTCCTGGCAGCGTTCGGCTCCAGCATACAAAGGGCATTTGGGAGGGGGAATAGGTTCCTGGGAGGGGAGAAGGACCGAGCTGTATGAAGAGGTTTGAGGATTCCGACCAGGTGATCAGGACCTTACGGTGACCTGCCCCGGCAGCGGGGGGATTGCCGGGCTACGGTAATAGGAGCTATGATGCAATCGATATGAGCTTCCCTCAAGGCCACTCCACGAGTTGGCTGGACTCCGCGCACGATCGAGCGTTTGTCGGTGGTTTAGTTGCCTTCGGCCTGGCGGGCGTGCTCGCGGCTTGTGTCGGGCCCTCCGTAGTCACACCCACAGCCGAACCGACGGTAACTCGCCAGCGCATCGATAGGCTGGCGACAAGTACTCCCTTTGTTGGGCCGATCCTGAGTGGGTCACCGATTCCGCCCGAGATCGGGGAGGCAAGAACCCCCGAACCGACTTCCACCCCGGGGGTGGAACGAGTCGTGCTTGATCCGGACGTCTGTCCCGTTCCTACTCGCCCAGTGATGCCTAATGGGGAGCTATCCCTGCAGGCCAAGATCGCGTACCTGTATGAGCCCATCCTGGTGGACTACCTGAATGGCGGCGGAATGGCCGAGGGGATTCCCGATCATCTGGCCCTGTTTCCCACCGAGGACTTCGCCATCGTGGGTCCCTTCGCCATCACAGGTCCTACCCTGACGTACCTGCGGGCAGTCGATCTCGCTGGTGATTCTGAGCCGGAGATCGTCGTGGGCCTGGATTGGAATAGGCTGGCTGGTGCGCTTTATGTGCTCGGCCGTGAAGCCGGATCATTCCGAGCCTTGCTCTCACTGCCAATCGGGGTGACGGGTTACCAGACAACTGGCCGAGGAGGCGGAATCCGAGCGTTGGTCGATCTCAACCGCAATGGCAGATGGGAGATCCTGTACTCGTATCTGGAGGAGGTTGAGATCACCGATCCGACGCGGCAGGACTACCAGTACTTCTCGCGACGTTTGGTTGAATTGCTGGAGTGGAACGGGACGGCTTTCGAGTATTTGCCTTTCTCCACCGATGGAACGGCTCCCTTTGCATGTCGGGCGGAAGTTTCAAGGGGAGACCTCGAGCTGCTGGATCGAGATGAGGATGGCGAGCTGGAGCTCATTCTGGAAAGTGGGACGATTTCTTATTCGTACACCGGTTCGCAGCGCGTTCGGCGCGAAATGTGGGAATGGAAGGAAGACCACCTCCAATTCACCTACCTGGACATCGCACCCCCCGAGTTCCGATTCCAGGCCGTTCAGGAAGGCGACGATCAGGTGCGCCTGGGTGAGTTCGACCTTGCCTTGACCCGATACCTGGAGGCGCTCTTCGACCCCGACCTCCTGGCCTGGAGCCCGGATCGGAAGTGGGCGGATGACCAGTACCACGACGACATGTGGCCCGTGCCAACCCCTGATGCAGACGAGAGGCCTGGGCTGGAGGCCTATGCCCGGTATCGCCTGGTCGTGCTGCATGCAGCGCGGGGCGACGCCTATTCCGCTCGGATCGCTTACGATGAGCTTCTGGAGCGGGCCTCCACCGGCCCGGGCCGGGTGTATGCCGACCTGGCAACGGCCTTCTGGGAGGCCTATGAGGCGGGGCAAGAAATCGCGGCGGGCTGCACCGCCGCGGCGGAGTTTGCCCGGTCGCACGCCGGGGAGGTCCTGGCACCTCTGGGTGCGGGTTATTATGGGTGGGCGAACCGCAACTACGAGCCGGCCGACATCTGCCCGTTCGTGATGCAGCCTTGACGGATTTGTTTACTCGCCGGCGGCCGGCGCAGTCGCACTCGAGAACAACCTGGCACAACCCATGTTCCACTCGACGTCTTGTGGCTCAGAGGAACAAAGAGTCGTGACGCGTTCATCGGTCTGGTGGGGTTGTCGCACGGCCGCTAAGGTGATCGGTTGCTCCGTCGTTATGCTCCCTCGCGATACACGCCGATCTGCAATTCACTGAACCCCCCACAATCGACGCTCTCGTGGCCGGAGAACGACAGTCGGACCGACCGGCCGACAACGTTGGGCCGGACGGTCACTCGAGGATCGGGTGTCCCAGGGAGTCCTTCAGTTGTCTCGTAGACGACAGTACCGGCCGAGTCGAGCACCTGAATGACGACGGATTCAAAGCCGTAGTCTGTCCGAAAATCCTGCGTATAGTTGAAATCGTTCGAGACCAGCGTGATTTCGGCCATGAAGTCGTCCTGCAGTCCGGTCCACAGGTACGTCGAAGGGGCGCCGCCGGGCTCGGGACCCGTCGAGAACCAGGAGGTGCCAAGATCACCATCCGTTGAGAGCGAAGCGGGGTAGCCCGGATAAGTGGTCGAGGACTGCACCGTGCCCTCGCCAGAGGCATCATAGTTCGCCTCCGGCGGCGGTGTGTCGGAAGGGATCGGAGTCGGCGGCGAGGGCTGCACGATCATCTCACCCACCTGGCCGAGCGCGGACGACAACTCCTGCTCACTGTTGGCGTCCGTATAGGTCCCTTCCGCCACCTCGGCCAGGCGTTGAAGCTGAGTTCGGGCCTCGGCGTCCACCGCCAAGCCGATCACGTGGATCTTGAAGTCGATCCCCAGCTCTTGTAGGGCGCGCACGGCCTCCGCTGGTTCCTCACCGCAGGTTTCGATTCCATCGCTGATCAGCACAATGAAGTTGCGATTCTCAGGGGTGAAGGTGAAGTCCTCCGAGGCCAGGCGAATCGATGCCGACATCGGCGTCATACCCCGCGCCTGCATCCCCGGGAGCCAATCGACGATCAGCTCACCTCCCCCTCGCTGCAACGCGACGACAAGTTCGATATCCGCGCAACTCGCCTCCGTCTGCTGGAACGGAATGTTGTGACCATAAACACGCAGACCGATATTCACTCCAGGAGGAAGGGTTCGGACACGCGCATCTAGCACATCCTGTGCGATTTCGAGCTTCGTCTTCCCGCCTAAGAGCTCGAGCATGCTGCCAGATGCATCCAGAATGTACTCCACGTAGATGTTGCTTGAACCGACAGGAGGCACCAGAGTAGGTAGCGGGGTGGCCGTCAGCTCGTCAGAGACCCCCGCGTCGGTGGGTGCTGCTGCTTCCGGCGTATCACTGGAAACCACGGGCGCGATGCCCCTTAGGCGGTCGGCGAGCTGACTAATGCCCACAACGGCGGTTACCGCCAGAATGCCCAGGATCGCAATCGCGCCGATCGCACCGGCGATCCAACATCCAGTCCGGCGGCCGACCCCAGTTGGCCGGGCCGCGGGGACAGCCGACCCCTCCAGAATCCCGGGGGCGAGAGCGGATGTCGGAGGTTCGGCGTCAGTTCGCTCGTAAGGCGGGAATCCGCCTTCAGGTTTGGTGTCGCCCAAACCCCACACTTTGGGGCTCCCCAGCACTTGGCGGAGTGCGGCGGCCATCGCCTGGGCGGTCTGGAAGCGATCCGCCGGGTCTTTGGCGAGCGCCTTTTCAACTACCGCCTTCAGCGCCGGTGGTATTTCCGGGTTGAGTTGGCTGATGTCGGGCACCGGCTCGTTGACGTGCTTCAACATGATTGTCATGGCCGAGTCGCCGTCGAAAGGAGGCACGCCGCTGAGCATTTCGAAAAGCACAACACCCAGTGAATACAGATCGGCCCTTGGATCGACCTTTCCTCCGGTTACCTGCTCCGGGGACATGTAAAGGGCTGTCCCGATGATCGACCCTGTTAGCGTGTGCACTTTGCCGCCGATGATCTTGGCGATGCCGAAATCCGTCAGGACCGGATTTCCTTGATCGTCGAGCATGATGTTGGCCGGCTTCACATCCCGGTGGATCATGCCGCGCCCGTGAGCGTAGTCGAGGGCATCCGAGATTGCGGCCGCAATCTCCGTCGCTTGTTCGTTAGGCAGCAACTCCCCGGCCGCGCTCAGCCGCCTGAGGCGATTCTGCAAGGTCTCGCCAGGGATGAACTCCAGGACCATGTAGTATGTGTCTCCGTCATTGTCGAAGTCGAAGACCTGAATTACGTTCGGATGCTTCAGCTGGGCAACCGCGGCGGCCTCTTCCTCGAAGCGGCCTACGAACTCGGGATCCTTCGACAAGTGGGAATGGATCAGCTTCACCGCTACCGTCCGACGGAGATTGGGGTCAGTAGCCCGGTACACCGAGGACATACCGCCCTCACCGAGCAGCTGCTCCAGCTGATAGCGATTTCCCAATGTTCTACCGATCCAACTAGATTGAGACATCTGAATCCTCTGGCGCTCGATTCGCAACGATCCGTTGTCGTGTCTTTACGATCTGCGTCTCTCGCGTCCCGTGCGAGGACCCACCGCGGATCCGCGCGCAAGACCCAGCGGATGGACAGCGTTGGACCCTGACTAAGGTGCGAATTGCCATGCTGACGAAGCCCCTCAGTGGCCGTCGAGTCTTCTTCGCGCATCCAAAGTCAAGCATTGGCGTTCCGGCAAACTGTTCGTCCTGATTCGCTCGATCTGACCACGGCGACGAAACCACGATCGAAGAAAGAGATCGTTTGATGATGCTCATTCAGTGTGGTCCGGAGCTTCGCCGGCATCGACCTGAGCACCTGGTTGGGGATCTCCAAGTTTGCGGAGGACAGGACGCCTCCGTCCCCGTTCCGGATTGAGAGCCCCACGATCGTAGTCTCAGGATCAACCGAAGGACCGACCGTATTGAATGCTCCCCCGCTTCCATAGATGAAGGGGGCGTCTATCTAGCTCTCGTTGCCGGAAGTAAACGGCCCGGAGGCCGGGGTGATGGTCTTGCCGGAGGTCGTGAAGTTCTCGTTATCGGCCAAGGGAAAGACCAGGACGCGATCACCATCCAGGTCGGTGTTGGTAGCGCCTCGAATGGTCGGAGGATCTACGGGTGGCGAAGCGCGGTCCGGCGGCTCAGGCTCGTTCGGTGCTCAGGCTGGGGATCACCACGAGGGCAGGCGCCCAGAACGCCAGCCCCGGACGTATGAGGGAACGGCCGCCCGACCCGACCTTTTGAAAGTGACTAACACTCCCGGAAAGGTCAGGATACGGGATGTGCCCAGGAGGCGATCAGCCGCTGGGAGAGCCGACGGACATTCCGGTCCGACGACTCGAGATTCGGATCCCCCTCCAGAGTGGCGGCGGCCTGAGCCCTCGGGTGATCCGGAGGGCAGTCGACCTGAATAATCCGATTCTAGCGACCAATAGTCGTGTGAATACCATCCAGCGGCGCTTCGACCCGACTGACATCCGGACCGTATTCGGCATACGCCCGGCTGGCTGGCACCGTGGCGGCCGCCTGCCCGGTTGCCACCTACTCGACGATCACCCTATCGCTGCCGCTGCGGCCGAACACCTCCGGCGAGTACATCTCCTCCGCCTTGGCCGGCGGAACGACGAACGTACCCGGCGTTGTCGCACGGGCGACGTAGGTGTAGTCGTAGACACCTTCCCACAGCAGGGAGGTGAAGGCCTCGGCGCGTTGGTCGCGCATGTTCTGGTGCTCATACCAGGTCCACCGCCACCACCAGCCATAGCGATAGTCGGGGCTGCTCGGGTCCTGGGGGACGCTGCCTGAGACGGCCAGCGTCGGGTTGACGATCTCCAGCCCGGCCGGCAGCGGGTCCGTTAGCGCCACGTGGTAGCGACGGTTGTCGGCCACCATTGTGATCCGCACCCGCACCCGCGCCCCGGCCTTGATGTGCCAGACTCCGTCATCGTCGAGGCGCACATCCTGCGGATCGTCCACGGACTCATAGCTGCGCTGGACGACGAAGCCCTGGTCGAGTGGGTCGAGATCGAGGTCAGTCGGCGCGTAGCGCAACCCCAATCGGTAGTACAGCCTCCCGACGCCGTCCTTGCTCAGGATCAGATCCTGCGTCGAGCCGGCCAGGGATTCATCCACCAGGTAAGCCATGGGAATCCCGGTTTCGTGCCGCTCGGTCGTCCGGCCGGCAAACGCATGCTCGCCGGCGTAGGTCTCACCCAGCCAGACGCGGGCGACGAAGTCGGGGGTCTGCGCCTCGAAGGTGTTGAAGTAGTTGTCCAGCGCCAGGAGGACGAAGACGTTCTCCTGGGTGCTGCCCCAGCGGCCGCGCACGCGGTGCGCCATCAGCCCGTTGACCACCTTCGGGATCAGATCGCTCTCCGGGTTGTCGGCGATCATGGCGTCGAGCAGGATTGCGTCCGTCCGGCGGTCCGAGCGCAGCAGCAGATAGTCCTGCTCGCCGTACTCGGTGGTGAAGTTGGCCGCGCCGGCTGTCTCGACGGCGCGGTTGTTCACAAGACGGCGGATGGCTTCCAGCTCAGCGTTCGAGGCGGGGTCGTCGACCAACACCTGCCACAACCACCCTACGGCGTCGAGCGAGAACGCCTCGAGACCCTCTTCGTTCAGCAGCTTGCGCGCCTTGACCGTGTCCCGGTCGCCCATGCGGTCGCGCACATAGAGCGCGTAGGCGCTCAGCGTCCGGCGCGTGTCGGTGTCGTACCAGGAGGGGTAGTGGCTCTCGATGTCGCGCAGGTACTGCAGGACAGCCGTTTGCATCGGCTCGGCCACGTCGAAGCCCTTGGCCTTCGCCATCTGCAGGGCAAGGGCGACATGGATCGTGTTGAAGGGGCTCGACTCGCGGCCGCGCGTCCAGTAGGGGAAGCCGCCGTCGCCGTTCTGCATCCCTTGCAGTCTCTCGAGATCGCGTGTGACGGCCGCCTCCATCTCCGCCGGTGAGGGCAGCCCCTCGGCCGAGAAGGCCGTGAGCACGTCTCTCAAGGCCGCCACCGCCAGGATGCGCGAGGCGAGCTGCTCCGAGCACTCGTAGCGGTATGAGACCAGGTAGATCACGGCGTCGGTGAGCGCTTGCAGCGCCGTGGAGGAGGTGGTGATCTCCAACTCACCGAACTGGGGGAAGACATCCTGCGGCGCGGCCACGGGCTGGGACACGGCGCCTTCGTCGATCACGCCATAGACGGCGAAAGCCTCCGTCGTCGCCGGGGTGTAGACCGGCAGCTCGACGGCCGCGGCGTCGGCATACTCGCCCGACACCGCCGCGATCTGGAAGCGGGCCGTGCCCGGTCTGTCGGCGGCCGCCGGGAAGCGCACTTCTAGACGATCACGCGCCGGCACGGTCACGCGTAGACCGGCGCTGCCGGTGAGCTCGATGTTGCTTGCCTGAACGACCACTTCCACCGACAGGGGATCGTCGGTCTGATTCTGCAGCACCACCGGCAGCTCGAAGCGGTCACCGAAGTTGAGAAAGCGCGGCGCCGACGGCCGGACCATGAGAGGCAGCCGGGCGGTGAGATTGGCCTCGGCCGAGCCGAAACGGTTGCCACGATCCACGGCCACCACCATCACCCGGTAGCGCGTGAGGTTGTCGGGGAGCGACACCGCCACCTGGGCCTGCCCGCTTGAGTCGGTGCGCACCTCCGGGGCAAAGGTCGCCAGGGGGTTGAAGTCGGTTCGTAGGCGAATGGGAACATCCTCGGTCCCAAGCCGCGCCTTGACGAACCCGCGTTCCTCAGCCGACGGCGCCATGGTCGCCATGGGCGCGGCCATCGCTGCTTCCTGCACGTCGCCCCCGCCCATTCCGCCTGCGGCCGCGGCCAGGGCCAGCGGGTCGACCAGGATGATGCTGGCGCGGCCGTAGGTGCTGCTGAGATCGGCCGGGCGGTTCTGATAGAAGACGGCCACCGGGTCGGCCAGTTGGTAGTTGGAGAGGGCCAGGACCGCCTCGTCGACCACGACGACCGCAAGCTCAGCGTCGGAGACCGGCTGGCCGGCAGCGTCAGTCAAGACCAGGTCAAGAGTCGTCGTCCCGCCCGGCTCCAGCTCTTTCTCACGCGGCGTCGCCTTGAGGTTTAGCGTTCGCTGGAGCGGCGGCACGCTCAGCATGAGCTGGCCGGTGGCGTAGGCGGGCCTGGGCGGCGCGCCCGGGATGACCTCGCCCTGGTCGTCGGCCCGCGGCGCAGCGCCCACCAGGTCCACCTGGATGTTCAGGTTGGGGATGTGTCCGGCTTCGATGGGGATCTCGAGGGTGAAGCTGGCTTCGTCCATGTGGAAGCGTTTGGTGTACAGCGTGCCGCTGCGGCTCACGGTGAGAAGGCCTTCGGCCGGGCTGAAAGGCGCAAGCACCAGGACCCTGGCCACGTCGCCCGGTTGGTAGGTCTTCTGGTCGGGGATGAGGTCAATCGTCTCTTGCTCGACCCTGCGCGAAGGCGGTCGCTCGCCGCCGCTAACCCACACGGTGAGCTGGCTCTGGTTGCGGCGACCGGACGAGTCGGACACCACGGCCGTGATCTGGTATCGCCCGCCGATGTCGGTCTTAAAGGAACAGTGGACCGGTTCCATTGTCGATCCGACGACGCATTTCTGCACGTCGACTTCTTCTTCGTTCCAGGTCCCGGCGCGGGACTTCCACTCCAGCCGTGCGGCTCGGACCTCGATCGGCCGGTCGGCGACCGGGTTGCCGTCCAGGTCGGTGACGATCAGGTCGATCTCGAGCGGCTCGCCACGCTCGACGAACGTACGCTCGCTGCGCAGGCCGACGTACAGGTCGGCAGGGTGGACAAGCAAGCTGGTCGTGGAGCCCCAGGCCTGACGGTTCACATCGAACACGGTGGCCTCGGCCAGGACGCTGAACGGCCGCAGCCCGCGCCCTTCGTCGAAGTCCAGGCGCAAGAAGTGCTCTCCGGCGGCGTCGGTGACGCCGCTGAAAGTCTCGACATCCGCCTGGCCGCCAGGGCCGTAGGGGCCGAAGGCTTCGGCGATGTCATAGCCCCACCACCAGGGTTGCCAGGTCCCGAAGACGAAGTCGGGCCAGTTCGGCGGCGAGTAGCTGCTGGGGGATGAGGTCACCTGCCAGTTGACCTCGGCGTTGGGCAAGGGGCCGCCGGCGTAGTATTTGGCCTGAACGGCGACGACGGCGTGACCGTCGACGAAGTACGGCCCCGTCGTTTCGTTGCGGGCCGCCACCTCGAACTCGGGTCGCCGGAACTCCTGGATCTGGAAGGTGTGATAGAAGGAAGTGTCACCCAGCCCGGACGTGTTTCCCTGGGCGTAAAGCTGGATCTGGGCGTAGCCCAGATTGGCGTTCTCGGGCAGGGTGAGGGCAAAGTCGAACCCTCCCAGGGCGTTGACCTTGGCGCCGCCCTGGGCGATGGTGTTGCCCTGCGAGTCGATGACCTGATAGCTCACATCGGTCACCGCCGTTCCGACCAGCCCCACGTCGCCATTTTGTTTGCCGCCCACGCGCCGCATCCAGCCTTTGACATGCACTTCCTCGGCGGGGCGGTACATCTGCCGGTCGTCGTAGACGTACCAGCGCAGTTCATCCTGGACCGAACGGCGCTGCCAGGGGTCGGCGCCCCAGACGTAGGGTGAATGCGGCAGGATCGCAGCGTCGGCTCCCTTGCGCGCCACGAGCAGATCGATGCCGGTGTCAGGAATGTCGAAGTGGGCCGTGCCGTCCTGCGCGGTGGTAGACAGTCTGACACGCGCCGAGTTCTCGAGAGTGATCCCTCCCAGCGGGGTGCCGTCGTCCAGGGCGGTCGCCCAGGCTAGTATCTGGCTGTGATCAACGAATGCATCCAGACCGATGTCGGTCACTTGCACCCATGCCCGGACGACGGGTATGTAGCGGTCCGGATCGAGCAGGTTGCGCGGCGGTTGGACGATCACGATGAAGTGACCATAGTCACCGTCCATGACCCGGCTCAGCTCGATGTCCACTTCGGTCAGGGCGTCGGTCGCGGCTTCCACGCGCATCGTCTCATCCAGCGCCAGACGACCAGGTGGTATCGGTGCCGGATCCTGCTGGTAGAAGTCGGCGAGGTACTTGCCGAAGGCCCGCCAGTCGGACGGCTGTACGGCGTAGATCTTCACCTCGAGTCGGCCGTAGTTGAGGGAGTAGACAGTGAAGACGGGATCCTTGGCGGCAGGATCGAGGGTGACCAGGACTGAGTCCGGGCCGGTCAGCATGGGCTCGGCGCGGCCGATCCGGAAGGTCAAGCGGGCGTCCTGTCCCAGGGTTTGGCCGAAGTCGTCGCGGATGTCTCCATCGACGGTGATGTGGTAGGTCGTGCTGCCCTTGGTCGCCCCGCGGATGGTGATCGTGTCCCCATAGTTTTCGATGATGGCGCCAGGAATCTCCGGCTCGATCGTGAGCAAGGCTTCGTCGAAGGCCTGTGCGTCGAGGGGGTTGTTGAATCGGATGAAGAGCGGCGTCAACGGGCGGCACTCGTCATCCCCCCACGAGCAGCCGTGGT
>Ga0209641_10001684_pt1 | contig 19512 bp, 15 predicted proteins | sample RifCSP16_1_FD_184022 | JGI IMG/M metagenome (GOLD analysis project Ga0209641, IMG submission 184022) | Soil microbial communities from Rifle, Colorado - Rifle CSP2_sed 16_1 (SPAdes) (version 2) | ecosystem: Environmental > Terrestrial > Deep subsurface > Rock core/Sediment | place: Rifle... | reverse complement strand
GTCACCTGATCACTCACGCCTATAATAATGTACCGTACTACCGAAGGTTGTTCGATCAGAACGGCCTTACGCCTCACGATATTCGAAGTATAGCAGACCTTCCTGCTATCCCAATTACGTCTAAGAAAGATCTCCAATCTCTACCTGCAGAAGAGGTCGTAGCGAATGGTGTGGATCCCGAACATCTAATTTCACATAGAACGAGTGGCTCATCGGGCGAACCGTTCACAATTCTACGCACCTGGCTTGAAGAACGCCTCTTAGGAGCTTTGAGGCTTCGTGCCCTACATTACCTCGGCTTACGAGTCAGGGACAGAACAGCCAGCATAGCTCTCGTTCGACCGACGCACCCTCACGATAACCAGCTTCCCCTGCGAATACTCCAGGCGCTAGGACTTTATCGCAAGTTGCAGATTGATTGCCTACTACCCCCTGAAAACATCGTGCGCGCATTGCGGCATTTCCGTCCCGACGTTTTAACCGGTTTCTCGGGAGTGATATCGCATTTGGCACAGATCATAAATGATAACGATCGCCAGGTAATACGTCCCAGATTAGTCGTAGTGGGTGCAGAGGTGCTTACCCCCCAAATGAGACATCAAATCACTAAAGCGTTTGAAACCCCAGTTTTTGAATTGTATGGGAGTCATGAATTCAATCTGATCGCATCTGAATGTAAGGAGACGGCTGAATTCCATACGTGCGACGATGGTATGATCGTTGAAGTTCTCAACGACGGTCGTCCTGCAGCGACTGGTGAGCGGGGTGAGGTAGTCGGCACAAACCTTCATTCGTATGCGATGCCCTTCATTAGATATAGGCTCGGTGACATCGTCACGAAAGGATCCGAAACGTGCCAATGCGGACAACCGTTTTCGACTATACGGGCAATACAGGGACGTATGCTTGACTACTTTCCACTTCCTGACGGTCGTGTGATGCATCCATACGAGCTTGTAAATCTCATAGTTAGTGACTCAACTCCATGGATTCGCCAATACCAATTAACCCAAGAACGAGAGGATAGGATCATCTTGCGTGTAGTGCCGTCAATCACTCCCACACGGGAGGAACTTACCCGTCTTGAAGAATCTGTAACTAAACTACTAGGACAGGGAGTTGAATTTAAGGTGATCTTAGTGCCCGAGATCGAACTCGAACCTAGCGGTAAGTTCCGGGTTTCACGCTCTCTCGTGAGGTCTGCTTACGACGGAATTGACTGGGACCATGAACCACCTGCCTAAGTGCACCCCTCCAGTGGATATGGCAATGAACCACGTTGAAGATTACGAGGATAACGATATGCCAGCGGAATATCAAACCGAATTCGACCGAGAAAATGGAATAAGTTCAATCATCGAAAGACTAGGCGGTGCCAGCATCACTCAAATATTCGTTCATTACGTTGCTCTTCCTGGATACGAAAAATATGACGAAAGAGCCCTAGTAGTTGCTAGACTGGATGACGTTGTATGCGTTGCAGATAGAGTAGACAAAGAGTATCTTCGATTTCTCTCTAATCTAGGAATTGGCCCTAAAAATGGCAACGTGGTTGTAGCATCAAAGGACTTTCCCCGAAATTATGACTCATATCTATCAGATTTGTTAATGAATAACAATGAGGCAATATTAACTATTCGAAATCTAGTTGAACAAGGCAAAAAAATCGTTTTAAACCCATACAAGGTAACCCCAAGTGAATTCAAGTTAGCAACTATTTTGGAAAAAGTGCTTGGCAGGAAAGTCCACTTGCTCGGAGGGAATTCAGATATAGTTGATTATGCCAATCATAAGCACAAGGTTCGGGCAAAAGCACTTGAACTAGGTGTGCCCGTCCCCGAAGGAGAGGTCGTCGAACTTAAAGTGGATAGAGATGGAAGACCTCTTGATCTAACACCCCTCCATAGCGTGATCCATCAATTCATCAATAAAACCGGCCGCGTGCTTATTAAAGGTTCCATCGGCTCTTCGGGGTCCTCGCTCTTCGTCGTTGAAAACAATACTGAGAGTATCCAAAAAGCCTTGCGCGAGATTGCAGAAAAAACTGATAACAGGATATATCTCGTAGAGATTATGCTTGATGTCGTCGTTTCTCCAAATATTCTAATGTACATTGAACAGGGCAACAGCGAGATATTATGTGTTAGTATTACTGACCAGATTTTGACTGATCACTTGGTGCACGAGGGTAATATTTACCCCACAAGGGCTAAGACCCTAAAGGAAATGATGAATTCAGCACATCGAATGTCAAAGTGGTTGCAGGCTTATGGATACAGTGGATTTGTAGGATTTGACTTTGGAGAGTATTTCAATACTGAAAAAGGACAGCTTGATTACTTTCTTGCCGAAATCAACCCAAGAATCAATGCGGCTACCTATCCCAAGTCGCTGATGGAATACCTAAATAAGAAACAGAAACAAAAAGGTTGGCCATACATAGAAGCTTTTCTTTCAGCAAATGTAAAAACAAAGGCAGGTTCATTTGCCGAACTAAGTGAATTGTATGGGCACTTATTCTTCAAGCCTAAGACTGCAAAAGGATTGGTTCCTTATAATATAGGTTGCCTTGAGTATGGCACGTTCACACTGGCTGTTTTTGGACAATCCACAGAAGAAGTTATGGAAATATACAAAGATTTTAAGGCTTTGTTAGCAAAGGAATAGAAAAGAACCCAGGAATTATAAGGAGCTTATAGTCGAAAACATCCTGTAAGTTTTTGGGAGTACTTCTGTGCTTAGCAGTACTTAAAGCGTAGGCTCATGTTTGATCCTTACGAGGAAATATTCGAGAAAAGAGGCCATCTTTACCATAAGGGTATGACGCTATACCCTCAGGCAAGAAGGGAGGAGTTCAATAATATCATAAAGTTGGCTCAAATCAGTCATGGGGCCATCATATGTGATATTCCATCTGGCGGTGGATATTTAAAAAAATTTATCAATACGAGGGTTAAGATTGCATCCATAGAAACATCTCGTGCCTTTGCTAAATTGTGTAAAGCCAATACTGGTTCAGACGTAATACTAGCTAATCTTGATAGCATACCTATCCAGACAAATTCAGTGGATAGGGTGATAAGCTTGGCTGGATTACATCATATCGAAGACAAACTTTCCTTCTATCGCGAATCACATAGGATATTAAAAAGCAAAGGGGCGTTATGCATTGCTGACGCATGGCAAGGCGCTATGGTCTCGATGTTCTTAGATGTGTTTGTGCACGAGCATAATTCAATGGGGCACAGGGGAGCTTATCTTAATGAAAACACACAAAGCGAATTAGAAAAGTGTGGTTTTGATGTGAACTACTCTTCAGCTATAAAGTACTATTGGAGATTTGACTCATTAGATGATATGGCAACTTACTTTCAGCTTCTATTTGGTATTGATAAAGCTAGCCATGATCGAATATTAGACGGAATAACGCAATATTTGGGTTACGCTCTCATAAACAAAGAGTACTGTCTTAATTGGGAATTAACTTTTTATAAAGCAATCAAGCGATAGGGATTTATCTTCAATCTAAGTAGAATTGAATATGGCTAAACCGCCTTAAGCGGAGTGCTTATTTTATTTGCCATCTCAACGGTCAGGCTCGCCGCCTTTTTCTTCAACTGATCATGTTACACTTCAGGGGCAGCTACTTAAAAAGCTCTGTTCTTTGCAAGTACATAAGAGTGAATGTTGAGTTCGTTGAAGAGATACCTCGCACGGCTCAGGGTAAATTTCTGAAAGTAATCTCAAACCCAGTGCTATCTAAGGAATAAAGGGATTATGCCGTAATCTGGTACAAAATCTTTAATGATTCTCATTTGTTTACATCCAGATTTTGTTATAGTTTAGATAAAATATCAAGATTTTTTCGTGGCCAATTCTGAGTTTCCTAGTTTAATACATGAACTCCGTCTTGAAAATTAAAACACCGAGTGAAGATCTGAGAAAATGATAGGACCGCGCGAGTTACTTCAGAGGCATTCAGAGATCGAGTTGATTTCATTTTGCAATTGAGTGTTGCTCAAAAACGGTTAGTAACAGTACGACCTGCAAAATATGATATTGAAAGTAAAAAATGATAAATTATACCTATATATTAGTTAAGTTGATTAATATGAATAATAGTAACTATTATGTATGAAAATCACTATACTACCCAAAATATGACTCTTGTAGTTGGAGCATTATTTAGAGAATAAATGATACTAATTTAGGAACATTGATTAACTCAGATTAGTTCCAAAAGGAGTTATTGTGGTTGGTAACCCTGTTAGACCTAAAACTATAGGCATAATAGGCGGCGGACAACTTGCCCGTATGACAGCTTATGCCGCTTATAGAATGGGTTTAGAAATAGCAATCCTTGACCCGGAGCCAGATAGCCCGGCCGGACAAATCGCACATCTAAAGCTGGTCGGTTCTTTGAACGATGTTTCAATGCTAGAAGAACTTTCACGTATGTCAAATTTAATAACACTTGAAAACGAGTTCGTTGACGCACCGCTACTTGAACATCTTGAATCTATAGGAACACGTGTGTTTCCAACAGCGCACACAGTTGGTCTAATACAGGATAAACTCTTACAAAAACAAATCCTTGAAAAAAATGGAATCTGTGTTCCTCATTTCATGGGAGTTACAAGCTACGAAGGCATTTATATAGCAGGTGAAAGATTCGGCTGGCCACTTTTGCTCAAAACTAGACGTAATGGTTACGATGGTCGAGGCAATGTATTAATCAGAGAACCAAACGATACGTTAACAGCATGGAAAACCCTTGAAGGAAGAAAATCCTCCTTGATGGTTGAGTCATTTGTGCCGTTTATCAAAGAGCTCGCAGTAATGGTTGGACGAAGTAGAAATGGAGAGATTCTAACATACCCAGTAGTAGAAACCATCCAGAAGGATCACATTTGTCATATTGTAAAGGTTCCAGCAGACGTGGGCAAAGATGTCTCTAAAATGGTTGCGACTATTGCTAAGCAAGCAATTGAAGCTGTAGATGGTGTAGGAATATTTGGTATTGAAATGTTTATTCTCGAAGACAAAAGCGTTCTTATTAACGAGCTTGCACCACGTCCCCATAATTCGGGACACTACACCATTGACGCCTGCATTACATCCCAGTACGAAAACCATCTAAGAGCAATTCTGGGGCTTTCGCTTGGCCCCCCAACAATGATTCAACCATCTGCTGTTATGGTGAATCTCTTAGGAAATCGTGAAGGTATAGCCCAAGTTTCTGGGATGGAGAATGCGTTAAGTATCCCAGGAGTAAACCTTCATATCTACGGAAAGAGACTAACCCGTACTGGTCGGAAGATGGGACATGTAACTGCATTAGGTGAAAATATCGAGGAAGCGCTAGACAAAGCAACTAAAGCAGCTAGCTTTATATCATTCTGAGTAGTAATCCAGCCTCATTTACAACTAGGTCGCCACTAGCTAGAGTGGAATATCCCTCTAAAGCACGAATAAGGAAATGTTAAAAGCATCATATTATAGAGAAATTTCTGATGAAAGAGTAGAGGAATTCCTTCAAAAGGGTTACAAAGCAAGGTATTTCTTTCCTCACAGGATATATTACCTACCCAAATGTGGCCCGGATGGGCTTAAATTGGCTCATCGTATGTGTGGAGTAAGTGATCCTAATAAACAGTGGGAAGTTGTGTTATATGCTACGAGTCCATTAATAGATGAGTTTCCTGAAGAATTATTTTTTGATGATGACATAATATGGCATCAGCAGCAATTTGGCAAGGTTGGACATGTAGCATTTGCCTATCTGGCTGTCAGTAGAGGCAATTTATATGGTTTAAATTACGTTTCTGACCCGGTGCAGCGAATATCTAGGAGAAAAGAATATAAGACGAGAATAGAAAAAAGCTTCAAAGGATGGCCTCATATGCTTTTAAATAGCATTATGAATTTCGCCATAGAAAATAATATTAACAATATTTATTCGCCGACTGCGGATTTAGCTATAGAACATACTGACCCTAAGAGAAATGTTCAAAGAGAGTTATTTGAAAGGGTATATGATAGAGCAGTTAACCAACATTTTCAAACAAAAAAAGAAGGGAAATGGTGGGTAATTGATGTAGGGATAAACAGAGACAATATAATAATTTCTGAAAAAAAAAAGGAAATCATCGAAGATAGAAAAACGATTTGTATAACTCATGATATTGAGAGAGGATTGGGACATATGGATGTTGATCTGACTTTTGCAGAGTTTGCCAACAAGATCTGCTCAAAAAACCTTGAGGAGATGCTGATTATTGAAAAAGAGAAGGATGTGAAAGCAACATACAACGTACTTGGATGCTTTTTTGATGAAGTAAGGGAAAGGATAGAGAAGGGTGGTCACTGCATTGCGTTTCATTCCTATGACCATAAAATTGATAACTATTGGCCATATTCAAAAAAATACCATAAAATTTTTAAACTGATATTCGGAATCATAACGGATAAAACTCATAATAGATATGAGAGACAGCTAGACAAATGCAGGCAGATAGACTACAGGATAAAAGGTTACAGGACACCTCGATCAAAAATAACCCCTGATTTGAACGATGAGAACCTATGCTATTATAATTTTGAATGGCTGGCCAGCTCGTCTTATTCCCTTAAAACAGAAATGCCAATAATGCAAAATAGGATTGTAAAAATACCCATCCTGTTTGATGATTTTGATATGTACAAGAGTAAAATGAAATACGAAGAGTGGGAGCAAAAGGCTATAACTACAATTAAACAAAATGATTTTGTAGCATTTTGCTTGCATGATTGTTATGCACATTTATGGTTACCTCATTATCGGGAATTTCTCAAAAAGATTGGCGGATTAGGAAAATTTAAAACTTTAAACGAAGTATCCAATGAAGTGATATTATGGAGCAGTAAGTAAGGTACCGTGGGCACAACATATCTCGTATATCAGATAACTTAAGATACCAGAGGTGCTAGCAAACGTGGTCTTACAGAGAAGGAAATCGAGGAAACGTATTAGGATAAAAGCATCTAGCTATTAAAACAAGCACTATATTTCGAAGACGAAGATAAAAAAGGAAAGAGGAAATCACCTAAACATGGAGATCGCTGTCATAATAGAGGGAATTAGAGAAAAGAGAATCGCAAAGCAAGCATGGATTTATTACAAAGAAGCCCTCGCTGAAAGAAACATACGCATACTTGTCTATAAGCAAAACGATGAAGCGTTTAAAAGGCCATTTGACGCAATGCTCTTACACGTCTGGCAAGATTGGGCCAACGAAGAGCGCTTCATTCCGTCTCGGATTTTGCCAATTATGGAAAAGTATGCGATTTACCGGGCTGAATTTCCTGAAACTATTCAGATTATTTTTAATCACACAGATATGAGCAGGCGTCCCTATGCAACTCCGTATTGGAGGCCGGGCGATCCAATACTTTATAGAACGCCTGCGTACAATCGGAAAGAACTCTATCCCTTCCCTGAGGAACATATATGGGCGTATGAGCATATTTGGGGAGAACCATGTTTTATTTACAATACAAAACCGAAGTACAAAGCAGGTTTTATTGGCACTTCAAGCGGACCCCCGGGCTATCGCCTAAGCGTTGCTACAGAAACTGCCAAAGTCGGAATCGGAATTTGTAAGGAAAGTCATTTATATTATAAGAAAGAGCACGATGAGATCATGGCCAATTGTCAGATAATCGTTTGCCCAAGAGGATGGGGAGAACAAAGTCAAAGGCATTGGGATGCCTGGCTATCCGGAAAACCGGTGTTGACCGACATGGAGTGCGACTCTGTAGAAATGATTCCAGGATTACGCCTGCAAGAAGGTGTGCATTACTTGGTATTTGATGATCTGAAAGAAATCCCAGACATCGTGTCGGATTGGACACGGCCATCTCGTCTCGATGATTTAGCTCAAATCGCGGAAAATGGTCACCGTACCGCATTATCTTATGATGCCTGTGGCCGCATTACCGAGTTTTTTGAGCGCGCTGTAAAATGAGAAAAATGCCTTATGATTGTGAAGAGGAACAGGTAGGAATAGTCGAAACTGGATACCTGAAGACCACGTTTGCCCTTACGCAGCCATCTGATTGAAGAGTCTCTCATGGTCATCATCTCGAGAACGTTTGACTATTTTTGAGGCTTGTAAAAATAGCTTTTGTTTGATGGTTTTAATACCATTTCAAGCAATAGATTCTAAATGTTAGGATGCGTGTATGAGAAAATTAGAGATTAAACAAATAAATCCAAATCAATGCCTAGCAAACCTATATAAAGCACAGAAAGACACGAAGAAAAAAGAGAGGATACTGGCTATTTACAAGATGCAGTCCAAGGGGTGGAGGTAATGAGCTTAATTTGGGATAATGATAAAAAGAAGAAAGCTCAATGAGCTAATGCGAAACATCCTGTTTATAAAGACGCTTCTAAGGAGAGTTCGTAACATATTACTGTTAGCTCCTATACATCAAGTTTTAAGGGAGTTAGAAGCTAGAGGTATAAACTTGAAAGATTTAAATGCACTTGAGGTTTTCGGAGGCTCAGGCAACGTTCATACAAAAAACTATGTACCTTATATATCAAGTTTAGAAGTATGGGAATGTAATCCAAAATTAGAGTTCCGATTAAAACGGAACCTGCCAAATGCCAATATCAAGATAACTGATTCCTATAAAGAGATAAAAATGACATCCCAAAAGTATTATTTTATAGTCGTTGACAACCCAATAATTTTTGGAGAGCATATTGAGCATTTTGATTTATTCCCTGATATATTTCGTGTAGCTGCAGATTCAACCATCCTGATTTTAACTATCATTCCAGAAGTTAAAGAAGTTTACAAAAAGAGATGGCCGACTCTCTTCAACGAGATACAACTTGCACGTCGTAAAGCATTTTATAAGACCAATCACCCTGAGAAACTATCATTTGATGAAATGATTGATCTATACAAGAATCTTATAGATGAAAACAGATTTAATCTTGAATGGTGTTTTACTCAGGAGCGTTGCTTCTTCTGTTATCGGGATAAAAATTACTTTCCCGGTTATGCCTATTACCTCGTTCTTAAGATTAATAAGATACTGAGCCAAGAAGAACATAATGCAACGTAAGAAATAAGGAAGCAAAAGACTAGATCAAGAGGTATTACTCACAAACACAAAGTAACAAAGAGACATACTTTAACCTTGCTTCTAACCTACAGTATTCACTCACAAAAAAGGGTCTTTTTCAGTGGGATGAAACACCTATGAAAAATCAGATTTTGAGGGATCATTTTCTTTGGCCGATACTGTTTAAGCACATACCCCAAACTCATGTTCCTCCCCTCCCTCTATATATACTTTACTATAAAATAGATTCCAAAAGGTTCTAGTTTGAAAGTTATGTCAAAGAGAGGTATAGGTGTGTAAGAAGGTTATTAGTTTGAATAGATCAAAGTTCAATTAAGGGGGCTCTACCTATTTAGAAGAGATTTCAGTAGAAGCGGCAAAATAAGAGCAAAATAAGTATGCAAAAACAGGGTAATTACTACCCCTAACACTCGTCTCATAGCTCCTGAACTGGCACAGCTTTAGTAAGGAATACTCCTTTGTTAATTGACGCCCGCACTCTCCCAGAGAACAAAATTATCAAAACTGACGTTTGCATTATTGGTGCTGGACCGGCGGGAATTACCCTGGCGCATGAATTCATCGGTCAGCCCTTTCGAGTCTGTCTACTGGAAAGCGGTGGTCTAGAACTTGACGAAAAGACACAGTCACTTTCCGAGGGTGAGAATGTCGGGCTTTCCTATTTCCCACTAGAGACAACGCGTTTTCGCTATTTTGGTGGCACCTTGGGTAAGGAGGCTTGGTGTTGGCAGCTTGACGAAATTGATTTTGAAACACGGGACTGGATTCCATACAGCGGTTGGCCTTTTAGTAAATCCCATCTTGATCCGTTCTACGAACGTGCTCAATCTATCTTACGGCTTAGACATATTGCCCACGACGTTGAGGCTTGGGAAACCAAAAACAGCCCTTGTCTCCTATTCATAGGAGACCGCGTGATTACCAAAATCATACAAATCAGCCCATCTATCCGCTTTGGGGAAATTTATCGAGATGAGGTAGAGCGCGCAGACAATATCCACACCTATCTCTACGCGAATGTATTGGACATTGAGACAACCTATACGGCACGGACTGTAACCCACTTGCAGGTGGCTTGTTTACAGGGGAACAAATTTTGGGTTGAAGCGAAGCTATTCATTTTGGCCACAGGCGGCATCGAGAATGCGCGTTTGTTGTTACTGTCCAATAAGGTACAGAGGGCTGGGCTGGGCAATCAAAACGATCTCGTTGGAAGGTTTTTCATGGAACACCCACACCTTGAATCGGGCATATTTATTCCATCAGATCCCTATATTTCGGCAGCTTTACATACTTTATATAATTATGAGTGTAAGGTAAATAATATACCAGTCATAAGGGCTGTGGCGCTCTCCGCGCAGACTCTGCGTCATGAGAAATTGGTGAATTTTAGTGCTACTCTAGAATCATCATGCTACCAAGTTTCAAATGGTGTTACCTCTCTTGAACTTCTTCTTAAGGCCCTCCGTCAAAGGAATATGCCTGATGGTCTTATCAAACACCTGAGCAATGTAATCGTTGACATTAATGATGTTGCCACTGCCGCATACAGGAAGCTCTTCAAGGGGAACTCCTATCCAGTTAAGTTTTTCCGCCTTTATAATCGCACTGAACAGGCACCCAATCCAAATAGTCGAGTGACTCTTACTGCTGAGCGCGACTGCCTTGGTAAGAACCGTGTACAGTTAGACTGGCGATTGAGCCCTATAGACAAAAGTAGTTTGAGGCGCGCACACGAGATAATCCGTTTAGAACTCGATCGTGCTGGACTAGGTCGCTTAATGATAACCCTAGATGATAACGATACTACTTGGCCGCTTTCGCTTACGGGTGGTCATCACCACATGGGAACGACACGCATGCATGTAGACCCTAAAAGGGGTGTTGCAAATGAAAATTGCCAGGTCCACGGTATCTCCAATTTGTTCATAGCAGGCAGTTCACTATTTCCCACCTCCGGCTGTGCGAATCCCACGCTTACCATAGTCGCTCTCGCTGTGAGATTGGCCGATCACATGAAAAGACTCATGATATGTTAAATTTGCAAACATCTTTAAATCTGATGATCAGCAAGACTTGGATTATTATAGATATGATCGATCCCTTTAACGAAGGCGCAAGTGAAGTGATAATAGTCAGTAGTAGGATAGTATTTTAAATTGGGCTCAGTCATAGCAAATGTGGGCATTGAGAAAGAGAGGTTAGCAATGAATGAGACGGCAATAACAGTGCTAATGCCGTTAAAAAATTACTATCTTAATTATCTAAGAAAAGCTATTGAATCTGTAATCAATCAAAGTTGCCCATACTGGTACTTACTAATTATTGTGGAAGAGGACGATTTTAATAAGTTCCGCGAGATATTAGAAAAAGAGCTAAATGACTCACGCATTGAAATTATTGTGAATCAAGGGCGGAAACTAGCTGGGGCAATTAATACTGGCATGAAATATGCCAAAACGGATTTTGTTGCAATACTGTTGGCTGATGATATGTGGTCAAATAATGCTGTAGAAGTATTGAATCGCTATATAGCCCAATATGCCGGAATTGATTTCTTCCATTCGTCAAGAGTCGTTATTGACGAAAATGACAACCCTATTAGCTCTGTTTACTATAGTAAGGAAAAATTTAGTCTCGATGATTTTAAGGTGGGATCACCAGTTAAACATTTACTCGGCTGGCGGAGAGACAAAGCTTTGTCAATTGGGGGTTTAGATGAATCTTTGAACTCAGTGGGGCCCGATGATTATGATTTCCCCTGGACGATGGCAGAGAGGAGTGCGACTTTCAAAGCGGTTAAAGAATGTCTTTATTATTATAGAGACCATCTTGATTGTTTTAGATTGACTACACATCTTCCTTTGAGTGTACATACGAGTGAGATAAGAAAGATCCTGAAAAAGCATGGCGTAGGATTTTGGGATAGAATAAGGTTTATCTCGAATGCGAAAAGGTCTTATCTGAAGCAATGCCTATATAAATCTTCAATTGACAAGTGGATAAAAGAAAAACTAGGTTATGATGCGAGACGAGGTTGGATACATATATACAGGAAGGATATATTATAGGTTTATTAGCCAGATCGTTGAAACACGATCCCCTATAAAATTATTGGAAGGGAGGAGAGCTTAGGTGTGCGGTATTGTAGGAATGTTGTCGTTTCGGGCAAATGTTACTGAATGGCATACTGAGATCGCCAACTCGTTGGACTTGATAGCCCGCCGGGGGCCTGATGATCAGGGGATATGGAGTGATTGGCATTCGTGTATACTGGGATTTCGTCGTCTCTCCATTCTGGACCTATCGCCTGCCGGACACCAACCCATGCTTTCGCAAGATGGCCGCTACGTCATCGTCTTCAATGGAGAGGTCTATAATTTCCGCGAATTGAGGCGAAAACTCGAGCTGAGAGGTGTAAAATTTCGATCTACGGGCGATACAGAGGTAGTTCTGTATGCTCTCGCTCATTGGGGGGTTAAAGCGCTAAACCATCTAAACGGCATGTTTGCCCTAGGATTCTACGATACCGTGGAAAACCGCCTCCTATTAGCCCGAGATCACGCAGGAATCAAACCGCTTTACTACATGATGACCCCCAAAGGCCTGGTTTTCGCTTCTCAATATGACCAGATATTAGCCCATTCTTGGAGTCGTGGTTTAGAGGTATGTCGTGAAGCGTTGGCTCTGTATCTGGACCTGAGCTATATCCCTGCTCCTTATGCCATGCTTCAAAATACTCACATGCTTGAACCGGGCAGTTGGTTAGAAGTGAATACCGATGGCAACATCAGTCGGGGGCGTTTCTTCGAGTTTCCTGTCTATCGCGAGCCAGATTTACGAGGAGAAGAAGCTTACGAGGCTGTGGATGCGGCTGTTACCGAGGCAGTGAGACGGCACATGGTAAGTGATGTTCCCCTGGGCACCTTCCTCTCCGGAGGGATTGACTCCCCACTAGTGGCTGCCAAGATGCGGTCAGTTAGCAACGGAAATATACCTGCTTTCACCCTTGGCACAAACGGAGACCGCTTTGATGAATCGCCAGATGCAATAAAATATGCACAGGAGTTAGGCCTTGATCATGTCGTGTGGCATGTGACGCCAGACGATGCTCTTGATATGCTTGATGATGTGATTGATGCCTGCGGTGAACCATTTGCCGATTATTCCATTTTCCCAACAATGCTAATTTCGCGCTTGGCTCGGCAAAAGGTGAAGGTGATGCTCTCCGGAGATGGGGGAGATGAGATCTTTTGGGGATACGTGGACCGCATTGCTTCCGTGTTACACAAAGCACATGACTTCCGTCAGCCTTATTGGTGGCGTATTGCCCTTTGGGGAGCCAAAAAGATCTTCCGACTTGGAAACGGATATCCGGGCCCGCGGTTGCGAAGTATTGGAGATTGGTACCTTTATCGTCATACCTACCATGGCCACCGTCTTCGGCATATTTTCCCGGATTACCCTCAGTGGCCAGCAGGTTTCAAACTATTTGACTATACTGGCTGGGAACTTGAGCAGACGGCACAGTGGCTGCGCTGGAATGAATTTACCGGCCTTTTGACTAGGATCTTGCTTAAAGTAGACCGAGCTAGCATGTATCACTCGTTAGAAGTACGAGTTCCACTGTTAGACCGCAATGTCCTGGAAGTCTCCTCACGGATAAATTGGAGCTCCTGCCTAGATATGGAACGAAAAATTGGCAAATTACCGCTTCGGCATGCACTCGCACACCATGTGCATTTTCAGACCCAGAAGAAGCGCGGATTTATGGTACCGATGGGTGCTTGGTTACGGGGAGTGCTCCGGCCGGTCTTCGAAGAGGCGGTTTTGCAGCGAAGCGAAATCATGGGACTGCCGATTCGTCGTGATGTCTTGCAGAAAATGTTTCAGCAACACCTTTCTGAAAAAGTTGACTTTAGCTGGGGATTATGGAGGCTGTTGAATTTGTCTCTATGGGAAGAGCGGCATTATCGTTATCATACTTAATAGCACATTCTGATTTAGCCAGAAATTAAGGGCAATCAACGATGGCTCATGCACCGAAAGTGTCTGTGATAGTTCCAGTATATAATGCCGAAATGACAATAGAAGAATGCCTACAGTCTCTCTTGAAGCTTAACTATCCAAGAGAAGATGTGGAATTCATCATTGTGAATAACGCTTCAACTGACAGGACAGCAGATATAATAGATAGTTACCGAGAGAAAATTAGCATGCTATATGAGGAAAAGAAAGGACCCTCCGCCGCCAGAAACAAAGGTATTATGAGCGCAAGCGGAAAGTTCGTCGCTTTTACTGATTCGGATTGCGTGGTAGATAAAGACTGGCTAAAATATGTCATTCCCCCCTTACAAGATGATAGTATTGGCATTGTAGGTGGCAAAATTCTGGCAAAACGCCCATGTAACAAAATAGAAGAATTTGGTGAGAAAATTCATGACCATAACAAAGCCATCAACGAATTTAAGCCCCCGTATGTTATCACAATGAATTGGGCCTCAAAACTTTCTGTCCTTAAGGAAGTTGGTTTATTTGATGAGAGTTTTATAAGAGTCCAAGATGGTGACTTATCTTATAGAATTCTTCAAGCTGGGTATAAGATTATTTATAGATCTGAAGCTATAGTCTACCATAGTAATGAAAAAACCCTTTCGGGCTTATTCCACAAGGGTTATTTGCATGGTTTTCATTCTGTGAGAGTGGTTAAGAAACATAAGATTTTTCTGAGGCAATTTGGACACGGCAGATTTTATCTAAATAGCTATATTGAGATTTTATCGAGTCTTATTAATTATATGCTAGGTAAGAACCGGAGTTATTCTATTTGCTATTTTACATTCAACATAGGTAAAAAGGTCGGTAAGATTTTTGGGTCTATAAGATTTTCTTATTTTGAAGTTTGATAAGTTAGGAATCGAAAAAAGCTTATAAGTTAAACACTAACCTATAAAACACTGGTTAAGTTTTCAGTATGAGATAATTTTATGATTCATAAAAAAAAATACTTAAATTTATTAAGAGAACTGGCTTTTACTCAGTATAAGCTCAAAGATCAAAGCACTTTTTTTGGTTTTATGTGGAGTTTTCTGAATCCTTTAATTATGCTTACAGTGCTATTTATCTTTTTCAGAATAAGGATTGGTGAGGGGATAGAACACTACGGAATTTATCTGCTTATAGGTATAATCCAGTATACGCATTTTGCAAACAGCACATCCGCCTCCATGCGTGTTTTACGCTCTTTGAAAAATCTAACGTGCAATGCAATATTTCCCAAAGAAATATTGGTAATGGGTTCTATTATTTCTAATACTATAGAATTTATTTTTTCAATGATTATTTGTGTAATAATAGCATTTTTTTTGGGGATTAAAGTATCTATCTCTTTAATCATGCTCCCTTTGGTGATTCTACTCCAATTAATGATGGTTTTATGGGTTTCTCTTCTCTTATCTTATTTGTATGTTTTTGTAAGAGATACAGATCACCTTTATCAAGTGTTTCTAAGGTTGCTTTTCTTTGTAACACCTACATTTTATGGTCTATCTTTTTTAGGAGAAGGATTCGCGAAAAACATTGTTTTACTAAATCCATTAACCCATTTAATAAATTTCTCAAGGACTATTATAATTGAAGGAAGGTTTTTTTCTATTGAATTGATGTTGCTATTTGTTTTGATAAACTCGGCTTTGATATATTTTGCGTTCAAAATATTCAAAAAATTTGAACCTAAATTCGCAGAGCATCTGTAAATTGGATTACGCTGTAAGAACAACCAACTTATGTAAAACATTTTCAGTTAAAAGCAACCATACGACAATGTTCTTGTTGCTTAAAAGAAAACTGCTCGGCGGGGCTTCTAATTCTAGGACTGTTTACGCCCTGAACGATATCAATATCGAGATAATGAAAGGAGAAAAAATTGGAATTATTGGAAATAATGGGTCAGGTAAAACGACATTATTGAAAGTCATAGCTGGATTAGAAGAGCCTAATAAGGGACAAGTTTGTGTAAATGGAGATATTACCCTTCTAGCCGGCCTTGGTATAGGAATGGTAGATGAACTGAGCGTCGAGGAAAATGTTTTTTTATACGGGACGATATATGGCATGGAAAGAAAAAAAATTAAGGAAAAATTACATGATGTAATCGAGTGGGCTGAATTGCAGGATTTTGTTGGCGCAGAGTTAAGAACCCTTTCTTCTGGCATGAGAGCAAGATTGGCTTTCTCAACGATGAGGCATGTCGAAACGGATATATTTCTCTTGGATGAAGCTCTCACAGCAGGGGATAAGAACTTTAAAAAGAAATGCGAAGAATATTTTGAAAATTCTAAAAATAACGGCAAAACTTTTTTGATTTCAACACATGATCTGAATTTTGTAAAAATTTTTTGTACTAAAACTCTCTGGCTTCATAAGGGACAGCAAAAGGCTTTTGGAGAAACAGAAGAGGTTTTGCAACTATATATTGATTCAAAATCGGGCTAGCTTCCTTTTATCTTATGGCTAAAAAGATTCTATTAGGATGTTATGAAGTTCCAGGCTATGGTGGAGCTAGTACATCAAGTTACAATTTATTTGAGATGATGCAAAATGATGGACTCGATGTCTGTTATTTAAATCTCATCGACGAGCAAGATGTAGATTATTATAGATACGTTTTTGGTGAAAATTTTGGAAATCCAAAATCTATGACTAATGTTTATAATTGTGTTTTCAAGGGATCCTGGCATCATCCACACCCTGAGTTAAATAATCTCATAAATTATCTGTCTCCAGATATTTTGGTAGGCAAAGGTTACATAGCGGCTTTTTTGATGAAACGGGCAGCTCCCAAAAAGCGAATAATATTTATTACCTCTGGATGTCAACAGGTCAAAGATTACATAGCCCAAAAAAAAGCAAAAGACGTTATTTCCCTGGGTGAAATTATTAAGCACGCAAAACATCTACCCGTGCTTCTTCCTGGATATGAAATAGATGCTATCAGAATTTCGGATCTTATCGTCACACATTCTGATATGACTATGTTTTTATTCGAGTACTTTTTCCCACCTTCGCAAATTGCGAAAATATACACTGATGTTATATGGTCTGCAGAATGGATATACAAAGACGCGTTAGATTATTTGAGGTTAAAAAAACCTTTCTTCGAAAGAAATATTGATATACTTTTCATTGCCAGTGCATGGAGCAGACCGGAAAAGAATTATAAGCTTGTCAAAAAGATTGTTTTACAATGCAAAGGTTTAAACATTCATATAGTCGGAGAAGTAGAAGAAAAGCTTGTCGGCGTAAAACATTATGGACTAATAACGAAACGGGAAGAATTGTTTATTCTTCTGGGAAATGCCAAAACAATTGTTTGCACATCTCTTTTTGACCCTGCACCAGGTATTTTATTTGAAGCCTCTGCTATGGGTTGCAATATTATTGCTTCAAAGAATTGCGGTAATTGGCAGATCTGCAATGAAGAGCTTCTTGTCGATCCATTTAATTTAAACAACTTTCTAGAAAAGATCTTTCTTTCCTTAACAAAAAAATTCCATGACAACATTGATTACTTTTTGAAGACTAAATCTTACCAGAATCTAATTGACACAATTTTGGTATTTTAACTTCCCAACCCGAAGAGATTATCACTATCAAGAATATTACGTCTTTCCATAATGCTTTTAAATTAGGGGCCTATAAATCAAAAACGGAAATTCTTCATCTAGGTGGATTATGAGTGTTATGAAACCAATCAAGTTCTTTGGGAGAAAGATTCGAGGAATACCGCCACTGAGTCGTAAAATCTTTACAAGTTTATTCCACACCAAGATATTAGACGGTGAGTTCAGATGGCTTGTCTCCTTACTGCGCAAATACGGACTTTTCAGAGCTCCGTCGAAGTTGACCATCCCTCAGTTTGATATAGATCAATTCCAAATTATTAGAAAAGTTGGAAGTGGAGGAGTGAATGATATTTATTTAGCTAAACGGGATGAAAAAGAATATGCTATAAGAATAAGAAAAAATAAAAGTAAAATTTATTTGAAAAGAGCTTTAGAGAATTATTATTTTTTAAGCAGAAATGATCCTAGATTTGTACAACTACATGGAGTGGATTCCAATCATGCTGCATTCTTGTGCGAATATGTTCCCGAACATAAGAAAGCAGACCTGATCCGTAAAGAATGTTTAAAGGCAAGATTAGATTTGATAGCAGAGTTAGTAAAAATAGATATTAGCTTACGAAATTCTGGAATAGTTATTCAAGATTTATGCCTGGATAATCTTGTAATACATAATGAATTGGTAATATTAGTGGATTTTGACAGTGTCGTTTTTTTGTACGAAATTGAAGATTTTTATAAAAGAAAAGTATATTGTCTTAATTATGGCCTATCCATATTGAGCTTGTTTACGTCTATTAGCTTTAATAAAATTGTAAAACAAATTTATGGGGAATCATACAAAGAAATAAAACACAAGGATATTAAATTAGAAAAAAAATGAATTATTAACAAAACTTAATGATCTTGTAAATATTGATGAAAAAAATTACCTCTTTTTATTATTTTGTTTTTCAGAAAAGGTTTGTAATCCTAATTTTAGTAAAATGCTGATTGCAGATCTTTCTCACAACTTTGGTACAATCAGTGAGTGGAACTATCAATACTGATCTATAAAGACCTAAAGCATGGACTCTCCAGAGAAAAACAGTTTTCATTATCCACTAGAAATAATTTTGGTATTCTAACTTCAATGAGTGACATAACTGCTGTCGTATTGACCATCGGTGAAGAAACTACCCAACTCGCCATTGATTTTGTAAAAAAACAAACACTCCCACCAGAAGAAATAATCATAATCAGGAATGTCACGCCATTCCATAAGGCGCTGAATCAAGGAGCTTCCCAAGTAAAAACGGAGTTTTTTATGCAGGTAGATTCGGATATGATATTGGATGAAAATTGTTTGGAAGATCTTAGAAAATGTATGGAGAAGAATGTCGGTATAGCAGTAGGCCATCTCAGGGATCCCCTCATCGGTAGGATATCTAGCATAAGAATGTTCAGAAAAGAATGCTTTGAAAAGGTTCAGTTCAAGAATTCGATATCGCCAGATACCGATTTTAGAAACGATATTTGGCAATATGGGTGGATAACAGTATATGTTTTAAGATTCTTCGACAAATCTAATAAAAAGCTATGGCACACATTTGGTGAACACAGACCGAGCTACACCCCACACTATACATTCTCGAAGTATTTATTGGAAGGTAGAAGGTACAGATATAGAAAAGATTTGGGAGGGTTACTCTGGCATTTTAGAGAGTTAAAAAATAGTGGTCATGAAGCTTCGTTAATTGCACAAATA
>Ga0209641_10001682_pt1 | contig 19517 bp, 11 predicted proteins | sample RifCSP16_1_FD_184022 | JGI IMG/M metagenome (GOLD analysis project Ga0209641, IMG submission 184022) | Soil microbial communities from Rifle, Colorado - Rifle CSP2_sed 16_1 (SPAdes) (version 2) | ecosystem: Environmental > Terrestrial > Deep subsurface > Rock core/Sediment | place: Rifle... | reverse complement strand
CGCGAGAACTTCAGCATTGAGGAGTTCGACGGCGAGCCCGAGATCATCGCCAAGGTCGAGCACGGCATGCGGCGCATGGGGCAGCTCGAGGCGTATATCCCGTACGTCCGCTACCTGCTGTCCGTGGACCCGGGCGATCCGGCTGTCGCCGCGATGGACGCGCCCGCCAGGCGGAAGGCGGTGCTGGACGCCGTGCGCGCGCTGGCGCTGCGGGGAGCGTCCATTCGGCCTATCGTCTTTGTGTTCGAGGACATGCACTGGATCGACGCCAGCACGGAGGAGTATCTCGACGCGCTCATGGGCTCGGTGGCCGGCGCGCCGATCATGGTCGTCATGACCTACCGCGTCGGGTACACTCCCCCCTTCGGGAGCCGCAGCTTCTACACCACGCTCGCCCTGCACACGCTGTCCGAGGCCGAGGCCCTGGACATGGCTGGCCTGGTGCTGGGCACGGACCAGTTCCCCGTGGAGCTCAAGGCCGCTCTCCTGGACAAGGCCGAGGGCGTGCCGCTCTTCGTCGAGGAGGTGGCGAAGACGCTCCTCGATCTCGGCGTCCTCAGGCGCGAGAACGGCGGCCTCCGGATGGTCAAGGGGATGGGCGAGGTGAGCGTGCCCGACACCATCCAGGGCATCATCATGGCGCGCCTCGACCGACTCGGGGATGACGGCAAGCGCACCGTGCAGCTCGCGTCGGTGATCGGCCGCCAGTTCCTCCAGCGGCTGCTGGAGCGCATCGCCGGACTATCCGGGAAGCTCGAGGGGCTCCTCCAGGAACTGAAGGCGCTGGAGATCATCTACGAGCAGGGGCTCTTGCCCGAGCCCGCCTACATCTTCAAGCACGCAGTGATCCAGGACGTGGCCTACAACAGTCTCTTGAGAGAGCGCCGGAGGGAGCTGCACCGGGCTGTCGGCGGCGCCATCGAGGAGCTGTACCCGGACCGGCTGGCCGACCACTATCAGGAGCTGGCCCACCACTTCGTCAACGGCGAGGACTGGCCCAAGGCCTTCGAGTACCTGCTCCGCTCGGGGGATCGCGCCAAGGACGCGTTCGCGAACCAGACGGCGCTCGACGCGTACGCCAAGGCCCTCGAGGTCGCCTCGCGCGTCTCGCCACCGCTGGCGCCGCGGCGGATCATCAACATCCATCAACGGCGCGGGCAGGTCTGGCGGCTCATGAGCCGAGCCCCAGAGGCCATCGCGGAGTTCAACAGAATGCTCGCGATGGCCCGGGAGGCGGGCGACCGCCATGCCGAAGCCCAGGCCCTCGTGGACCTTTCCCTGGCTCACTGGCTGACCCTTTCTGCCGAGCACGTGCCGCAGACCAAGGCCTTCGCCGAAGAAGCTTTCCGCCTCGGCAGCGAGATCGGCGACGAGGAGGCGGTGGCCAAGAGCCTGAGCCAACTCGGGCTCGTCTATCAGATGGAAGGCGATCTCGTGAAGGGAGATGAGAAGCTCGAGGAGTCGCTCCGCATCAGCGAGGCCCGCGGCTTCAAGGACGCCATCGCGCTGGACCTCACCTGGCTCGGCGCCCACGCCGACTGGCGCGGAGATTTCCACAAGGCGATCCCGCTTTGCCGCCGGGCCGAGGAGACGGCCCGAGAGAACCATGACGGCCTCACCGAGCTGATCGCGCTGGCCTTCCGTTGCCTCGCGCTGATCGGCCTGGGCGAGCACGCCCAGGGACTGGCCGTCATCAACGAGGGGCTGACCAAGGCGCGGGACCGGGAGACGGTCTGGGTGAACGCGCGCCTGACCAATTCGCTGGGATGGCTCTACCAGGAACTGGGCGACTACCGTCGCGCGACCGAGCTCGACCGCGAGAGCCAGGAGCTGGGGCACCGGATCAAGAACCAGAACGTGGAGGTGAGCGCCCTCATCAACATCGGCTACGACCACTTCCACCTGGGCGAGACCGACAAGGCGCTCGCGGTGCTCCGGGACAGCCTCGTCCGCGTGGAGAAGTCCGCCTTCGGCGCCCACACCTGGCGCTGGGCCATGCACCTGGCGGCCTACCTCGCGGAGGTCCTGCTGGCGCTGGGCCGGCCGGAACAGGCGCTCGCGCAGGCCGACAAGGCGCTGCTCGGCGCACGCGCGACAGGCTCGCTCAAGTACGCGGGGAAGGCCCACCTGCTGCGCGGCCGGATCGCGCTGGTCGGCGGAGACCGGGCGAGCGGAGAGACCGAGCTGCGCGAGGCCCTCGACATCGCGCGGCGCATCGAGTACCCCAACCTCGTCTGGCCCGCGGCCCACGGCTTGGCCGTCGCCCTGGCAGCACGGGCGGAGCGGGAGCGCGCCGCCCGGAGCAAGGGCGACGAGGCCCAGACTGTAGCAGCGCTGGCCGCCGGGACGATCCGCTCGATCGCCGACCGGGCGCCCGAGGCCGCCTTGCGGGAGACCTTCCTCGCCTGGACGCCGGTCCAGACGGCCCTCGAGGATCTCGAGCGAGTGCGCAGAATCTAACCCGCGTACTGCCTATCGGTTGACTCCGAACGATACGACATATCGTCATATCGTCGCTCGTCGGGCCGTGGAGGGTCTGGAAGGCTGCCATCGGGTCCACGGCCGCGGTCGAAGCTATCCGGCTTGACGGAGATGCTGCAAGCTTTCGAAAAGTCGCCTGATCTCAGGAGGTGGAGCCAGGCAGAGAGTTCGAAGCGTGTTGACTACGGGGAGCCAATTCCCTCCAGCACCTGCGGATCACGTGGAGCTGGCCCCATCCCCGCCGGAGCGCTTCCTCCTCGGTCCGCCAGGTCGCCGAGCTCGCGGCCGACGAGCTCGGTCTGATTGCGCGCCGTCGCGAGCTCGAAGAGTGCTTTCGCGTACGGCGACGCGATCGACGCCGCATGCTGCAGCGCGACCCGCTCGACCTTGGTGGGGTCGATGATCCCCGCGCGCATCATGTCGACATACTCGTTGGTTTCCGCGTCCAATCTGAGGGGCGCCGCTCGCCTGCTCTTCGATGCCCGGCTCAGCCGAGAACGATCCGGACCCGGTGTGTCTTCCCGTCATCGGCGAGCGGGATGCTCATCTGACTGTCGAGGGGGGCGCCATCGACCTCCACCGACGACACCCCTCGGGTCATGCCCTGAGGGTTCTCGACGACGACGTCATACCGCGCGGAGTGATAGCGGAACGCGATGCTGAAGCCCTGCCACGAACGTGGGATACAAGGATCGACCACGAGCCGCGTGCCACGCAACCGGAATCCGAGAATCCACTCTAGGCCGGCTCGATACATCCATCCCGCGGACCCCGTATACCACGTCCAGCCCCCACGGCCGACGTGCGGGGGTTCGGCGTAGACATCCCCCGCGAGGACGTAGGGCTCGACCTTGTAGCGGTGAATGCCGGACGGCGTGCTGGTGTGATTGATCGGGTTCAAGATCGTGAAAAGCTTGGCGGCCTTGTCTCCGTCACCCAGCGTCACGAAGGCGATGACCGACCAGATCGCCGCGTGGGTGTACTGGCCACCGTTCTCTCGGACGCCCGGCAGATACCCTTTGATGTAGCCGGGGTCCAGGGGCGTGCGGTCGAACGGCGGCGCAAGGAGCAACACGAGGCCGGCATCCGGGCGGACGAGGTATTCCTCGACCGCCGCCATGGCGCGCCGTCCCCGCGCCGCCTCGGCGGCTCCAGAGATCACGCCCCACGATTGCGCGATCGAATCGATGCGGCACATATCGTTGGCCGCGGATCCGAGCGGCGTGCCGTCGTCGAAGTACGCGCGCCGATACCACTCGCCGTCCCAGGCCTCTCGTTCGAGCGATCCTTTCAGCGCGCCGGCGTGGCGGCGCCACGTCTTCGCGCGCTCCCCCTCCCCGCGCGCGTCCGCCAGCCTCGCCCACTCCGTGAGGATCGTCAGAAGGAACCAGCCGAGCCAGACGCTCTCCCCCTTTCCCTCGGCGCCCACAAGGTTCATCCCGTCGTTCCAGTCCCCCGTCCCAATCAACGGAAGGCCGTGGCTCCCGACCGACAGGCTGCGGTCGAGCGCGCGGGCGCAATGTTCGAACAGCGAGCCCCGCTCTCCGGACACGCGTGGCTCGAAATACGCCTCGGACTGCCCGACGCCGAGGAGCGGTCCCTTGAGGAATGGAACGATTTCGTCGAGGAGGCCCACGTCCTCGGTGGCCTCGAGATACTGGAGGAGCACGTACGGAAGCCAGAGCAGATCGTCCGAGATACGGGTCCGAACGCCGCGACCCGTGGGCGGGTGCCACCAGTGCTGGACGTCACCCTCGACGAACTGTCGCGCGGCGGCCCGGAGCACGTGCTGACGCGCGAGGTCGCGCCTGGACACCGTGAGGGCCATTACGTCCTGAAGCTGATCGCGAAAACCGTAGGCGCCGCTGGCCTGGTAGAACGCCGACCGCGCCCAGACACGACAGGCGAGCGTCTGGTAGAGCAGCCAGCGGTTGAGCAGCACGTCCATGGACCGGTCCGGCGTCGTCACCTGGACCGTGCCGAGCACGTCGTCCCAGTGCTCCGCGAGGGCCCGCAGGGCCCCGTCGAGGTCGGCCGTCCGGTAGCGCGCGATCAATCCCCGCGCCTCTTCCCGGGTCGCCGCCTCGCCGAGGAAGAACACCACCTCGACCCGTCCGCCGGCGGGCAGCTCGACCATCGCCTGGAGAGCGCCGCACGGGTCGAGGCCGGCGCCGACCCGGCCCGAGAGCCCGCCTCCTCGCTCGAGCGCCGCCGGGTGCTCGGGCGTGCCGTGACGCCCGAGGAACTCCGTCCGGTCACCCGTCCACGCCGTCTGAGCCCCCCCCAGGTCGGCAAACGCCACGCGAGTGCCGAAGTCACTGCTCCAGCCGTTGCGCGCGAGCATCGCGCCCGTGTCCGGATCTATCTCGGTGACGGTGAACGGTGCGGCGGCGCTCCGTGACGCGCCGAGGACCCATTCGACATACGCCGTCACGGAGAGCCGTCGTGACCGACCCGACCGGTTGTCCAGCGTGAGGCGGGAGACCTTGATCGGATCCTCGAGCGGCACGAACTGCAGCAGCTCGAGCGAGACTCCGTGGGAGACGTGCTCGAACCGACTGTAGCCCTGGCCGTGGCGGGCCACGTAGGCCCCATTCTCCTCTCGAATCGGGAGCGCCGTCGGGCCCCACAGCTCGCCACTCTCTTCATCGCGGATGTAGATCGCCTCGCCCGGCGGGTCGCTCACGGGATCGTTCGACCACGCGGTCAGCTGGTTCTCGTGACTGTTGATCGACCACGTATAGCCCGAGCCCGACTCGGAGACCTGGAAGCCGAAGGCCGGATTCGCGATCACATTGATCCAGGGCGCCGGCGTCCACCGTCCATCGCCGAGGATCGTCACGTATTCCCGCCCATCCGCCGCAAAGCCACCCAGCCCGTTGAAGAACTCGACGTCCGGATGCGAAGACGGAATGTCGGCGGGCGGTTTCGTCGCAGTGTGTCGCGGCCGGGGGAAGACCGCAGCGGTCTCGGGTCGTTCGGCGCGTATGACCTGTTCCCCCAACGTCCCGCGTCGGCTCCACAACACCACGCGCGCGACAGCCTGGAGCACGTCGCGTTGTGGCGCCGTCACGCGGTCCCCACGCAAGATGAACACGTTCCCGTGCGCCTCGGGTCTCTCCTGGTGCTCCGCCGACTGGCTCTTCCGAACCAGCGTCTCCAGCAATGACTGCAGATCTTGAAAATAGGACGGCGCCCGCTCGTTCAGGATCACCAGATCGACCGCGAGCTGCTTCATCCGCCAGTACTCGTGGGCGCGGAGCAATTGCCGTACGATTCCCACATCGTCGGGCTCGTCGATCCGAACCAGGACGATCGGAATGTCCCCCGAAATCCCGTGCGCCCACAAGGCCGCGGCACCGCCCGCGTGACGTGTGAGCACGTCCGTGGAGGGCCGCAGCGTCCGGTCCGAGTAGAGAATGTGGCCGGCGAGGCTCTGGAACAGGTGGGCCTCATCGGGCCCGATGCCGAGGTGGCGGAGCTGAACCTGGGCCTGGGTCCACGCCAGCGTGGCCGCCCGCTCGAAGGTCGCTGGGTCGCGATACTTGTCAGCGAGAGCGACCACCTCCTCGCGCGACGGCGCGACCAGCGTCGAAAAGGTGACGCGGACGCTGGTACCCGGCGACAGCCGGACGCGGCGCCGGAGGCTGACGATCGGATCGAGCACCGCGCCGACGGTGTTGGAAAGCGCTTGGCCGTCTCTCACGCAGAGCGCCGTCCGGATCCCGCGGCCCCGGCCGAGGAACCGCGCGCGATCGGTTTCCCATTGCAGGGCCCCGACGGACTCCCCCTCGACCAGAACCACGTGGGCCAGCCACACTTGTGCGTCGTCGCGGGATCGCGGCCGGCGCGTCACAAGCAGGGCGTCCAGCTCGGGCGCGCACTCGGTGTGCACGAACAGGTTGGAGAACGCCGGGTGGGCCGCATCGGCCGACGCGGAGGCCAGCACGACTTCGGCGTACGACGTCAGCTCGATCTCCCGGGTCCGTGTGCCGAGGTTCGTGAGCGAGACGCGCCGTACCTCGGCGTCATCCTCCGGGGACACGATTACTTCGAGGGCGGCCGTGATCGTACGATCGCGCCGGGTGATTTCTGCTCGGTCCTCAGAGAACACCACCTGATAACTATCCGGCTCAGCTCCGGTCGGCTGGTAACCGGCCGACCAGCTCTCGCCACTCCCGACGTCGCGCAGGAACACGTACGTCCCCCCGATGTCGCGCGTCACGTCCTCCCGCCAGCGCGTGATCGCCAGCCCACGCCATCGGCTGTATCCGGAACCCGCGGCCGTGACCATCACCACGTAGCGCCCGTTGGACAGGAGCTGGGTGCGCGGCGTTACACTGTGCGGCGACGTAAAGTGCCGGACGACCGACGGGACGAACTCCCGGACGTCGGCGGCGGCCGTCACCTCTTCGGCACGAGGCCGGGCGACCGCAACGCCCCGGGGTGTCCGTTCTTGGAGGAGCAGCTCGGTCGCCTGCACGCTCGGCTCGGCGTGAAAGCGGGCGCGCATCACCCCCTCATGGAGCGTATTCGCCAGCGCGACCAGCAGCATTCCCTGGTGGTGCGCCATGTAGGTGCGGACGATCGCCACGCCCCTGCCCTCCGGGAGCCGGGACGCAGTGTAGTCGAGGGCTTCGTAGAAGCCGTACGCGCCGCACGCGCCGGCGTCCGCCAGGCGCTGGAAGTTTCTGACCGCGGCCTCCGGATCGATCATCGCCGCCAACGCCGTCGCATAGGGGGCGATGACGACGTCGTCGCTGAGCCCCCGCTGGAGCCCGAGGCCCGGCACGCCAAAGTTCGAGTACTGGTAGGTCATTGCGAGATCACGCACGTTGTAGGCTGACTCCGAGACGCCCCACGGCACGCCGCGCTCGGCGCCGTACGTGATCTGGCGGCGGACGACGAGCCGACACGTCTGGTCCAGCAGGCTCCCCGCCGGCGCGCGCATCACGAGCGCGGGCATCAGATACTCGAACATCGATCCCGACCAGGACACCAGCGCCGAATCCTGTCCCACCGGTGTCAGGGCGCGTCCCAGTCGGAACCAGTGCGAGACGGGGACATCGCCCTTGGCGATCGCGACAAAGCTCGTGAGACGGGCCTCCGAAGCGAGCAGGTCGTACCGACCGGGGTCGAGACTCCCGTCGGAGACGCGGTATCCGATCGCAAACAATTTCCGCATCGGGTCGAAGAGGAACCCGAAGTCCATGGCCGCGACCACGGCGTGCGCGTCGCGGGCGAGGATCGCGAGGCGACGGATCAGCGCCGCGGAGGCCGTAGGGGAACGCCCCACGCTCTGGATGAGGTCGGGCGTATCGGCCAGCGTCGGAAGGGAGGCGACATGCCCTTCCAGAGGCATCACGATGTCGAGGTCGCGCGTGTGGCTCTCGATGGTCGTGCGCAGAGCGTCCGCCCAGGCGAGGACGGTCTGCGCGCCCGGATCTTCCTCGGCCATGGCGCGCGCGATGGCCGTCACCGTGCGGGCACTGGCTTCGAGCGCTTCGAGCCGCCCGGCCCACTCGGCCGGTGTGTGGGGAATCGACGGGACCACCGCCATGACGGCATCGAGCGCCTTGTCGAGGCGTTGTCGCGTCGCCACCTGCGTACGCCCGTCGTCGGCCAGGGCGCGCGCCGACTCGCGGACGAGGAGCGCCGTGTCCTCGATGCCCGCGAGCGCCGCCGCACCCAGCACCGGGCGGTCGAGCATCTCGCGATAGGCGTGGCCGACCGCGATGAGATGACCGGCGAGGTTGCCGCTGTCCACCGACGACACGTACTTCGGGTCGAGCGGGTGGCAGTCTTTCGTGTCGTACCAGTTGTAGAAGTGGCCGCGAAAGCGCTCAAGGACGCTCATCGTCGCGTGGGTGGCCTCGAGTCGCTCGACGGCGTCGAGCGTCCCGAGCCAGCCGAAATCGCGCGCGGCCATGGTGGACAGGAGGTACAGCCCGAGGTTCGTGGGCGAGGTCCGGTGGGCGACGACCGGGTTCGGCTCCTCCTGGAAATTGTCGGGAGGTAGGGCGTGCTCTCCGGGGCCGACGAACGTCGCGAAGAACCGCCATGTCCTCCGCGCGATCAGTCGGAGGGCTCGCGCATCCCCGGACGTCAACGGTTTGGTCCTCGCGGCGGGCCACGGCAGGCTGATCCAGCGAGCGAGCGCGGGCGACGCCGCCCAGAGCAGCAGGAAGGGCAGAGCGGCAGGCCAGGCCGCGGGTCGCCACCACCCGACGACGGCCGTGGCGGCAGCGGCGAGCGCGACACCGCCGCCCATGCGTCGGTAGAATCCGCGCAGGTCCAGGCGCAGACCGGCCTTCGCCTGCGCCGCGGTCACCCACTCCAGCAGCTTGCGATGCGTCACGTACACGCGGACGAGCGTCCGCACGATCGCATCGCTCATCAGCCAGGCTTGGTGCGCGAGCATCGTGAGCACGAACGCCGTCTGCGACGCGGCGAGGACGAGGTCCCGGCCGATCGCGCGAGTGTGGCTTCGCTTCGAAATGCCACGCCTTCGCGGAAGCACCACCGTGAGGATCGGCAGGAGCGTGGGGAGCGCGATCGTCGCGAGGACGAACGTGCTCCACACCACGGGCGATGCGGCCGGCAGCGTCCACCCGACCACCAGGGTCAGAAAGCTCACCGGCGCCAACAGCGTGCGGCGCAGGTTGTCCGTCATCTTCCAGCGCCCGATCAACCGAATCGGAGCGCCAGACCCGCGCCCGGCGATCCACGGGAGCAGTTGCCAGTCGCCACGCGCCCATCGGTGGTGGCGGGCGGCGGCGACCCCGTAATGGGAAGGGGCATGCTCGAACAGTTCGATGTCGGTGACCAGACCGGCACGCGCGAACAGCCCCTCGAAGAGATCGTGGCTCAACAGCGCGTTCTCCGGTACCCGTCCCGCCAGCGCCGCCTCGAACACGTCCACGTCATAGATTCCCTTGCCCGTGTACGAGCCCTCGCCGAAGAGGTCCTGGTAGACGTCGGACACAGCCGCGGCGTATGGGTCGATACCGGACGGACCCGACGAAAGGCGCTGGAAGAAGGAGCTCTCGCCACCGGGCAGCGGCGGCGTGACTCGCGGTTGAAGCACGGCGTACCCTTCGACGACACGCCGCGTGCCGGGATCGAGCCTCGGGCGATTGAGAGGATGCGCCATCGTCCCGACCAGCCGATTGACGGCTCCTCGCGGCAGCCGCGTGTCGGAATCGAGCGTGATGACGTACCGGACGTCGCCCGGGACCTCGCGCATCTCGCTCGGGCCACCCGGGATTCGAGCCGGGCTCGCGGCGCTCGTGACAAACGTGGTGTCCGTCGCTCCTCGGAGGAGGCGATTCAGCTCGTGGAGCTTCCCGCGCTTGCGCTCCCACCCCATCCACGTCCGCTCGCTCTCGTTCCAGAGCCGCCGGCGGTGGAAGAGAAGGAATCGCTGGCTGCCACCCGGCATGGGACCGTAGCGTCGGTTCAGACCCACGATCCCCTCGCGCGCCGCGGCGAGACTCTCCTCGTCACCTGGCATGCTCTCCGTGGGCGCATCCGTCCAGTCGGTTAGAAGGGCGAAACGAAGATCGCCGTCCGGATTCGCCAGGTAATGCACTTCCAGCCGCTCGAGCAGCTCGTCGACCTCTACGCGGTCGGTCAAGAGGGCGGGCACGACGACCATCGTGCCCAGTGTCAAGGGCACGCCATCGCGCAGCTCGAGGCGAGGCAGCACGCGCGGCGGGAGCAGCACCGTGACCCATCGATTCACAAACGCGATCACGAGGTCCGAAGCGGGGACGGCCGCCAGTAGCCCGAGCAGGAGCAGGCTCAACGGGCCGGCCCCCGATCGAGCGGCATGGAAGAGGGGCAGCGCGAGAATGAGCCCACTGAGGACAACGATCGTTCCGAGGTAGCCGGGCGTCGCCGACGCGACGTAGGCGCGAAGCAGCCGGCGCCCTACGGGAGCCCGGAAGCCGAGCGCCAGCTCGAAGGCCCGGCGCCCTTTCGCGATGAGATAGTAGCCCGGGTCATCTCGCCGGGCGTCGTGGGGGTCGTCGCCGCTCCGGGCGCGCGTCGCGTGGAGCACCGCTTCCCGGGCGATGTCGAGCTCGGATCGGCCCGAACCCCGCGCGAGATCTTCGATCGCGTGCCGGTAACGGTCTCGCGTCACGAAGTCCATCGCGCGATAGGTAGTGTCCGCTCGAAGCACTTCGTCGACCAGGCTGACGCTCTCGAAGAATTCGGCCCAGTCGAGCGCGGACATCAGGCTCATGCTCAGAATCACGTTCCGGACGGTCACGTTCATCGCAGCCTGCCGCTGATGCTCGACCCGGACGATGTCATCGGATGTCGTCCCTTGGGCCGCCAAGCGTCCGTCAAGCCAGAGCAACGCCGGTGTGACAGCGGGGTCCTGATCGCGCAGCCGCTGGACGAGCTGCACCGCGAAGGCGGTCACCAGCCGGGCGCCCTCGAGCCGCTGGAGGGCCACCGCCGCTTGCGCCGCAGGCCGATCGCCGATCCCGAGCAGGTCGTCTGCCAGCGCGTCGGCCTCCTCGCGCGCGGCCCGCCCGCGGACGATGCTCTCCGCCAGGCGACGAAGATTCTCGACGAGCACGACCCGCAGGGTGATCGCCACCGCCCAGAGCTCAGCGATGCTCAGCGGCTGCACGCGCTGGTAGGCGTGGACGAATCGACGGAGCGCTTCCGGATCGAAGCGGCTGTCCGTGTGCGCGACGAACGCCCAGGCCAGCCCGTAGACGCGCGGATAGCCTGCGAGGGGCCCCTCGGCCAGCTTGGGCAGCTGCCGATAGAAGCCGGCCGGCAGATCGTCGCGGATCTCGCGCAGCTGTTCGTCCACCACGTGGAAGTTGTCGACCAGCCATTCCGCCGCCGGGGCGATCGCGCGGCCCTCTCGGACCGCCTCGGCGATCACGCGATACGCCTCGCGCAGCACGCGTCCGTTATCGGAGACGCGCGGCAACAGTCGGCGGCCCCTCTCCGGCGAGCTCGTGACGCGCTGGGCCGCGGCCAGGCTCTCGGCGTGCTGCTCGAGGCGCTCAACGCCGAAGAGTTCCGCGCGGATTGGCTCTTCGAATGGCTGTGGTGCAAACTCCGTAGGCACGTGGGCGCTGGCCTTTGCCGTCTCAGGAGCGAAGGAAGAGCGCGGCCGGCCGGGCACGATCCTTACTTTCGTTCAATCCGGTCGCGTCCTGGTTCCACGCGCTGACGGCGGGAGTCTGCGTCGCGCAACACTCCGGAGAGCGGAAGGAAATCATGCACGGGGACCCCGTCAGGAATAGACGGGTGCCGGCCAGAGACCCGAAGCAAGACACGGGAGAGAAACACACCGGCTCTTCGATTCTCCCCGAAGGGTCTCGTGAACATCCTATCCTCCTGGCCGATCATCGCGTCCCCCAGGACGGCTAGCCCCCACCGCCCTCCTCGTTGTACGGATCACGTCCGACCGCCGGGTGGCCGTCGTCACCCTTGAACGACTTCCCATCGATATCGATGAAGACGATGGCCTGATGCCAGGCCGGGCGAGTCACCCAGATCGCCGAGGCCACCGAGCCGTTGCGCGGATTGACTCCTTGCCACAAGCCGCCCGCGGGCCGGAGATCACGCCGGCTCGTCGTCATCTCGCGCTTGCACTCTTCGAAGCCGTCCTTCGAGAGTGCCGTTACGATTTCCTCCGGCGCCCCGATCCATCCGTGCTCCTGGCCGATCCACGTCATCTTGTTCTGCTCACGAAGCTCATCAAGCCCCGTCATGGATCGACCGCTCAGAGAAGGTGTCACCACGGCCTCTGGCGTGAGGTCGTCCGGTGGCTACGAACCGCCCTCGACCGGAAAGCATCCTTGACCTGGTCGAGATTCATCTGACCGAGCCGCTTCATCCCCGTGGCCACGGCGGCGGCAATCGTCGGGAATCCGCCACGCGACTCTTCGACCATCTCGCCCGCGTAGTCGCAGATGCGCCATCGCCATTCGGGACTGGCCGGGGCTGAAAATGCCGTGACCTGCATTGGGTTGCACCTCTCCTTAGTGGCTGCCGATGGACACTGCGAAGCCGATGACCTCCACCGCCGCTCGAGGCGGACCCTGGACGAAGACGTCCAGGGTCATACGGCCTCGACGCGGGCGATGCGGGCACGGCCTTCTCGGGCGAGCATGCCCAGGACGGAGACCGCTGCCCCTTCCGACATGTGGAGCCGGCGACCGATCTCCTCTGGGCTCATCCCGCCGGGCTCCCTGAGACAGGCGAGGACGGCGTTGTCAAGCTCGCTCCACCACTCCTCCACGCTAGTAGCGACCGCCGCGCCCGTCGCTGCTGCGGTACCCGCCGCCCTTGCCGCCGGCGCCCCCGGACTTGGCGATCTCGACCTTCAACGTCCGGCCGTCCATTTCCTGGCCGTTGAATTTCTTGACCGCCGCGTCTGCATCTTCGGCCGTCGTCATCTCGACGAAGCCGAACCCGCGCGAGCGGCCGGTCTCTTGCTCCATCACGACCGTCGCGGACTCGACCCCGCCCGCCTGCGCGAACACTTCGCGAAGACGATCGCTCGACGTCGAGAACGGCAGGCCTCCGATGAACAGTTTGTGCGCCATAGCGCACCTCCGTATGAAGCTCCCGCAGTGGAGATACACGCTCTGGAGCAGCGGAAGCGCGCGCGCCAGAGACAGGGTCTGATGAGGAGGGGTCCACAGCGAACCTACGACCGAACCAGACCTCGTGAGTATGACACAGGCGCACTCGAGCCAGTGCTTTTGCTCTTTGCCTTCGAGGAGCGGCCCGGCGGTGCGGCCGCCGAGCCGCTGTGACCTGGTCACCTCGGGTAGGCTAGTACTCCCCACCGTGCGTCATGGAGGGGTCAGCCTTCCCGGCCTCGGGGCTGTCCGTGACGAGCACCTCGGTCGTCAGGAGCAATGACGCGATCGACGCCGCATGCTGCAGCGCGACCCGCTCGACCTTGGTGGGGTCGATGATCCCCGCGCGCATCATGTCGACATACTCGTTGGTTTCGGCGTCGAAGCCGCGCGTGCCCGGAACCATGGTCCTGACCTTCTCGACGACCACGGAGCCCTCGAGCCCGGCGTTCTCCACGATCTGCCGGATCGGCTCCTCGAGCGCGCGCCGCACGATGCTGACACCGGTGCCCTCGTCGCCCGAGAGCTTCAGGCTGTCGAGGGCCTCCGACGCGCGCAGCAGCGCCACACCGCCGCCGGGCACGATCCCTTCCTCGACGGCCGCCCGCGTGGCGTTGAGCGCATCCTCGACCCGCGCCTTCTTCTCCTTCATCTCGGTCTCGGTGGCCGCCCCGACCTTGATGAGGGCGACGCCGCCCGCGAGTTTCGCGAGCCGCTCCTGGAGCTTCTCCCGGTCGTAGTCCGAGGTCGTCTCCTCGATCTGCGCCCGGATCTGCTTGATGCGGCCCTGGATGTCCTTGGTGTTGCCGGCGCCCTCGATGATCGTGGTGTTGTCCTTGTCCACGACTACTTTCTTGGCGCGGCCGAGATCGTCGAGCTTGAGATTCTCGAGCTTGATCCCGAGGTCCTCCGTAATCGCCTTGCCGCCGCTCACGGTCGCGATGTCCTCGAGCATGGCCTTGCGGCGATCCCCGAAGCCCGGCGCCTTGACGGCGCAACAGGCGAGCGTCCCGCGCAGCTTGTTCACCACGAGGGTTGCCAGGGCCTCGCCTTCCAGGTCCTCGGCGATGATGAGGAGCGGTTTGCCCGCCCGGGCAACCTGTTCGAGCAGGGGCAGCATGTCCTTCATTACGCTGAGCTTCTTCTCGTGGATCAGGATCAGGGCGTCCTCGAGGACGACCTCCATGCGCTCGGGATTGGTCACGAAGTAAGGCGAGAGATACCCGCGGTCGAACTGCATGCCCTCGACGACCTCGAGGGTGGTCTCCATCGCCTTGGCCTCTTCGACGGTGATGACGCCGTCCTTGCCGACCTTCTCCATGGCCTCGCCGATCAAGTCGCCGATCGTCTTGTCGTTGTTGGCGGCGATCCTGGCGACCTGGGCGATCTCCTTCTTATCCTTCGTGGCCTTGGACATGTGCTTCAGCTCCTCGACCACCGTATCGACCGCCTGCTCGATCCCCCGCTTCAGGCCCATCGGGTTCGCGCCGGCCGTCACGTTCTTGAGCCCCGCGCGGAAGATGGCCTGGGCGAGCACCGTCGCGGTCGTCGTGCCATCCCCCGCGATGTCGGAGGTCTTGGCGGCGACTTCCTTCAGCATTTGCGCCCCCGTGTTCTCGCCGGGGTCCTTGAGCTCGATCTCCTTGGCGACCGTCACGCCGTCCTTGGTGATCGAGGGGCTGCCGTACTTCTTGTCGATGACGACGTTCCGCCCCTTCGGCCCGAGCGTCATCTTGACGGCCCGGGCCATGATGTTGACTCCGCGCAAGAGCGCCGCGCGGGCTTCCTCGTTGAACAGAAGCTGCTTGGGCATGGATCCCTTCCTCCCGAGTGTGCATGAATGGTTGATCGGGGCCGATCCGCTCGTTTACGCGCCGAGGATGCCGAGGACGTCCCCCTCCTTCATGACGAGGTACTCCTCGCCGTCGAGCGAGACCTCGCTGCCGGAATACTTGCCGAAGAGAATTCGGTCGCCGGCCTTGACGGCAAGGGGAATGGTCTTGCCGGCGTCGGTGACTGTGCCGGTGCCAACGGCGATCACCTGACCCTCGTGCGGCTTCTCCTTGGCGGTGTCTGGGATGAAGAGGCTGCCGTGCCTCGCGTCCGCCTCCTCGAGGCGCTTGACGAGCACGCGGTCATGGAGCGGGCGCAGCGCCGTCTTCGTTCCGTGAGCCATCGTCGTTGTGTGAGCCATGGTGCGGGTGCCTCCTTCTTGCCGGTGTTGCGAGCCGAGGCCAAGAACTCGTCTCGGACGTGGTCGAAGTTGAATCCTTCCCGGGCCCGCGATCGCGGTTGACAATTTATATAACATATGTTAGATATATGTCAAATATAAAAAAGTTCTCACCGCCGCAGGCGCGCGGCGAGGCCGGCCAGGCCAGGAGGCGTGATGTTCTCGAACAAGACGAGAGTTCTCCTCGTTGTCTCCCAGGACATGCTGGACCGGGCCCGCGTCTTTGCGGGGACGGCGACGGCCACGCTCAAGCTGCCGGTGAGCCTGCAGATCGTCCTGCGCGCGCTGATCGGGGAAGGGTTGAAGCGGAGGGGCGCTCGGGCCCTCCTCGCCAACATCGAGAGCCAGGCCAAGGCGGTCCGCCAGATCCGGAGCGCGGCTCGTCAAAAGCAGACCGAACGTGGGGGAACACGGAAATCGCGCAGAAACGTGCCTGCGGGTCACCTGTAACACCGGGTGAAGGAGAAAGAGTCATGAGTCTCGTCATGTTCGTGACGTGGGTGCTCGTGGGAGTGCTGGCCGGAGTGCTGGCTGGCGTGGTCATGAAACGCGGAGGCTACGGGCTGGGCAAGGACATCACGCTCGGTCTCGTCGGGAGCATCGGGGCGAGCGGGATCTTTCGGGCCGTCGGGGTGTTTCCGGAGGCCGGGATCGGCGCGATGACCGTCGTTGCGTCCATCGGGGCGGTCGTCCCGATCATCGCCCAACGCAAGATGCGGCCCACCGAGCGGCTTGGCGAGGAGAAGGCCGACATGTGGTGGCGGTGGGGACTCGGCGCGGCGGTCGTAGCCACGGTGGCCTGGATGACCCTGGGCCCGGTGCCGCAGCCGGCCGCGACGGCAGCGGTGATCGAGGACAAGACGTACACGGTGACGCCGGCCGCGATGCACCTGAAGGCCGGCATCGTCACGGGCGAGGTCACGGAGCTGAAGGTCGTGGAGCGGGTGGAGAAGGGGTCCGACCGGGTCGTCACCCCCGCGAAGCTCACCGCGACGCTCAGGCTGAAGAACACGTCGGCCGATCAGACGGTCCGGCTGGTCGCGGGCAAGATCCTGTACATCGATGTCCACGGACAGCCGATCGCGCTCGAGAACGCGCGGACCGAACCGGCCCTGAAGTTTTCCACGTACGGCAACGAGCGGCTCGATCCCGGACAGGAGGCGACCCAGTCCGTGGACGTGGAGTTTCCCGCCGAGGCGTTGAAGGCGAAGAAGCTGAAGGAGATCCGACTCGCGCTCGCGTATATCCCGTCACCGTACCGCGAGGAGACGGTCAACTTCACCGTCTCGATCGGCGCGGGCAAGTGAGCCCCGGGAGGTGGCTCCCCGCGGAGCCACCTCCGATTCAACTTTCGGAGCCTCGAACGGTCGCTGTGAGAGAAGAGGACGCCGGCCATGCATGGCCTCGATGAACTTCGCGAGCAGGGCAAGATGATCTGGATCGACGCGGAGCACGGATGGGTCGGCGCGCCGGAGGATATCGTCGCTGCCCTCACGAATGATGGGTTCGAAGAGTGCAAGCGTGCGACGACGACGAGCCGTCGGGACCTGCGGCCGGCCGGTGGTGTGTGGCAGGGAGTCAACAGGCGCACGGGTTCCGTGGCGTCCACCATCTGGAAGGATCGCCCATCGCTGGCCCAAACCATCGTGTTCATCACGATCGACGGGGAGTCGGTCGAGCTCTGCCCCATCCTCGACCTCGAGCCCCATCCGTACATGGAAGACGGCGGCGAAAGTTGACATGGGAGGAGGTCGGCGATGGAGTGGCTGATGGAGTTCTACAACGAGAGGCGAGGCATCCTGACGCGTTACGGCATCGAGGCTCCGCTACCAGGGGAGGCTGTACAGCTCGGCTGGAAGGCGGTGCTCGCGGAGCATCCAGCGCCGCCGCGAAAGCGCCGGCTGAGCTTGTTCGAGCGGGCTGAGCGCATCGGCGGTCAGGACGCCAGTGGGTGGGTCCTCTACCGGATCGTGAAGGACGGCGAGCAAGGATTCCCCGGCGTCGCCCAGGCGCACGCGGCATAGCCGCCCACAGCATGGAACCCAGACAGCGGAAGTTCGCGATCGGGCTTTTCGCGATTGCCCTCATCGCGATGTTCGCCCCTCAGCTCCCGTTCTTTGCGCCCCGCGCCGCGAACGTGTCGTACAGCGAGTTCAAGGCGCTCGTGAAGAAGGGCAAGGTCGCCAATCTCACCCTCGGCAAGGAGACGATCGGCGGCACGCTGTCGACCGACGGACTCGAGGGTCTGCTCCCGAAAGAGAGCGTCGAGGAGCTGAAACGCCTGGGTGGCGGAACGCGCCCGTTCGTCACGGCGCGCGTGGACGATCCAGGGCTGGTCGGCGAGCTCGAGCTGGCGAACGTGAAGTTCGCGGGACACGTGGAGAATACCTGGCTCTCGACCCTGCTCTCCTGGACCCTCCCTGCACTCGTGTTCGTCGGCGTCTGGGTTCTGGTCATGCGGCGCTTCGGCCCGCCGCAAGGGCTCATGGCCATCGGCAAGAACAAGGCCAGGGTGTACGTCGAGCACAAGACCGGCGTGACGTTCGACGACGTCGCCGGCATCGACGAGGCGCGCGGCGAGTTGATGGAGGTCGTGGACTTCCTCAAGAACCCCGATCGCTACCGGCGCCTCGGCGGGAAGATCCCCAAAGGCGTGCTCATCGTCGGCGCGCCCGGCACCGGGAAGACGCTGCTGGCCAAGGCCGTCGCCGGCGAGGCCGGCGTGCCGTTCTTCAGCTTGAGCGGCTCGGACTTCGTGGAGATGTTCGTCGGCGTAGGGGCCGCGCGCGTGCGCGACCTCTTCGCCCAGGCGCAGGAGAAGGCCCCGAGCATCATCTTCATCGACGAGCTGGACGCCCTGGGGAAGGCGCGCGGCGTCAGCCCGATCGTGGGCGGCCACGACGAGCGGGAGCAAACCCTGAATCAGCTGCTCGCGGAGCTCGACGGCTTCGACACCCAGAAGGGTGTCATGATTCTGGCGGCCACGAACCGGCCGGAAATCCTCGACCCCGCGTTGCTCCGGCCCGGCCGCTTCGACCGGCAGGTGGTCCTCGACCGTCCCGACCTTCGAGGACGGGAGAAGATTCTGAAGGTCCACGTCCGCGACGTCACGCTGGCCCCGGATCTCGATCTCTCGCTGGTGGCGGCACGGACGCCCGGCTTCGTCGGCGCCGATCTCGCCAATCTCGTCAACGAGGCCGCGCTCCACGCCGCCCGCGAGGACAAGGCGGCCGTGGATGCGGTAGACTTCGACGAGGCCATCGACCGCGTGGTGGGCGGGCTCGAGCGCCGATCGCGCGTGATCAACCCGAAGGAAAAGGAGATCGTCGCCTACCATGAAGCGGGCCATGCGCTGGTCGCCGAATCGCGGGAGCACGCGGACCACGTGGCGAAGATCTCCGTGATCCCTCGCGGCGTCGCCGCGCTCGGGTACACGCAGCAGCAACCAACCGAGGACCGGTACCTCATGACGCGGGCCGAGCTGCTCGATCGGCTCGACGTGTTGCTCGGCGGCCGCGTGGCGGAAGAGCTCATCTTCGGCGACGTCTCGACGGGCGCGCAGGACGATCTCCAGCGGGCCACCGACATGGCGCGCCACATGGTCGCCCGCTGTGGGATGAGCGAGGCGCTGGGGCTCGCGACGTTCGAGCCGCCGCGCCAGGCGCTCTTCCTCAACGTCCCGTCGATGGCGCAGCGCGAGTACAGCGAGGAGACCGCCCGGCGAATCGACGACGAGATCCGGACGATGCTCGAGACGGCCCACGGGCGAGTCCGCGAGACCCTGGCGGCCAAGCGCGAGGTGCTCACATCGCTGGCCAAGCTGCTGATCGAAAAGGAGGTCGTGGGCCGGGACGATCTCGTCGCCCTCCTGAAGTCCACGGAGGCTTCGCGGTGACAGGCGCGGTGGACCGTCGCGGGAGGATGGAGTGAAGATCTACTTGATCGCCCCGAAGAACCCCGAATCGTTCTGGACCTTCGACCGCGTTCTGCCGAGCCTCGGGAAGCGGTGCGTGTTCCCCAACCTCGCATTGCCGACGGTCGCGGGGCTGACGCCGCCGTCCCACGAGGTCGTGCTCTGCGACGAGAACGTCGAGCCGGTCGATTTCGACACGGACGCCGACGTCGTCGGGATCACGGGCTTCGTGGTTCACAAGCGGCGGATGTTCGAGCTGGCCGAGGCC
>Ga0209641_10001680_pt1 | contig 19545 bp, 17 predicted proteins | sample RifCSP16_1_FD_184022 | JGI IMG/M metagenome (GOLD analysis project Ga0209641, IMG submission 184022) | Soil microbial communities from Rifle, Colorado - Rifle CSP2_sed 16_1 (SPAdes) (version 2) | ecosystem: Environmental > Terrestrial > Deep subsurface > Rock core/Sediment | place: Rifle... | reverse complement strand
TTTTTACATAAGTTCCACCCTTATTGCAAAAAGTTCTTGACAAGCTCTCCTGTTTCCATTATTTGTCTGGCTAAACTGCCTAACCGTAGGAGGAGAAACATGGATCAAGCCTGGCACGAAAAATGGGTGTCGGAGGTGAAAAGGCGCAGAGAAGCCAACCAGCCCTTCACCCTCAAGGACTACGTGGCCATGTGCATCGACATGGAAGCCCACGAGACCGAGACGCATAATAAATATGCCACTGCCGCCCGCAATGAAGGGCGGGAGGAAATCGCCCAGATGTTTGAAGAGTTAGCCGGAGGGGAAGACTTCTTCTCCGGAAAATTCGAAAAAGTCCTAAAGGAATGGAGGTAAAAATGTCCGCCATGCAAGGAATGCATTTAGCCGAGGAAGTTTTAGGTCTCCCCTTTGTCAAGGGAGTTACCAAGGATACTAATTTTAACTTAAAAGCGGCCCTGGTAGTGGAAGATTTTGTGGCCCAGAAGTGGTTCCCGGAATTGGCCCGCCTGGCTAAGGCCGAAGGCCGGATGGATTTGGCCAAGCTGTTTGACAACGTGGGCAAGGGTGAGCAGAGCCATGCCGACACTCTGCGGAGGACCATGCAGAAGTTTGGGATAGGCGAGAATTAGGAGTAACCTTATTTGGGTTGAATTCCGCATATCTGAGTAAGCTAATTCGGGCCTTTGACCCCCCCATTTACTCAGCGGCTGTGGTACCAGTAATAGTAGGTACTGCAGCCGCTTATTATTTTACCGGTATTTTTGAACCTCTCCGTTTTGTTTTGACTCTGCTGGGGATGTTTTTAGCCCAACTGGGTATCAATCTTCATAATGACTATTACGATTCTAAGACCGGCGTGGACCGCCATAAAATTTATTCTTTTGTTTCAATTTTCTCTCCTAAGGCAGTGCTGTTCTTAGCCTGGATTTGCTTTTTAGTCGCTTTCGGAATAGGATTATATTTAGATCACCTTTCAAAAGGACACACACTTTTAATCTTGGCTGGTCTGGGAGGAGTTTTGGGGTATTTTTACTCTGCCCCCCCAATTCAATTTTCTTACTTAGGGGTAGGAGAGATAGTTACTTTTTTCTGTTTCGGACCTCTGGCGGTTTCTGGCTCTTATTATGTTCAGACTCAGAGTTTATCGCCTTATATCCTGTGGGAAGCTCTTCCGGTTGGATTGATCACCAGCGCCATACTCTTTGTCCATCACTTCGCCTATTACCAGAACGATCAAAAGTTCCAGAAGAAAAATCTGGTGGCCAGAATGGGTGCGGCCAAATCTGCGAGATTCTTGCCGCTATTTCTTCATTTGCCTTATTTAATTCTTTCGTGCGCAGTTGTAATCGGCCAGTTGCCTGTAACTAGTGCTTTAGTCCTGCTCAGCCTGCCTCTTGCGGTAAGACTTATGAGGCAAGTCAAGCTGGAAGTTTCCAGCGGAACGATTACCAGTCCCCTCAAAAGTCTGGTCTTAAGCTGGCATTTCCTCTTCGGCTTGACCCTGGGGGCTGGATTGCTTTTGGGCAGATAAGCATCAGATTAACTTCAAGTTAGCCACAAGCCATTCCTTGTGAAACATTTCCCCTTGACATCAAATCCGCAGTCCATATATTAGCACTCTGCCTAAGAGAGTGCTAACAGTTTCCTAGCCAAATCGCAGGTATGAAAATAGAAACTTAAATAACTAAATAAAAGAAGGAGGTAATACAAATGAAGGTTAGGCCATTGGCAGACAGAGTCCTGGTCAGACCCCTGGAAGAGGAAGAGGCCAAGAAAGGGAGTATCATCATCCCGGATACTGCCAAAGAAAAACCCCAGCAAGGGGAAGTCATCGAAGTCGGCCCGGGAAAGATTACCGAGGACGGAAAGAAAATCCTGATGGATGTCAAAAAGGGAGACCGGGTCCTGTATGGGAAGTATTCCGGGACTGAGGTAACCTTGGGAGACATAGAGCATTTGATTCTGAAAGAATCGGATGTCTTAGCCATAATCGAAAAGTAACTATTGGAGGAAAGCTCTAGCAAAAGAAGGAGAAAAAACTATGCCTAAAATAATTGAATACGAAAGCAGCGCCCGGGAAAAACTAAAAAAGGGTATTGATAAACTGGCCAATGCGGTCAGAGTGACCTTGGGTCCTAAGGGACGGAATGTCATCTTAGACAAAAAGTGGGGTTCCCCCACGGTCACCAAAGATGGAGTCACGGTAGCCAAGGAAATTGAATTAGAAGACCCCTTTGAGAATATGGGAGCCCAGTTGGTCAAAGAGGTGGCCTCCAAGACCTCGGACGTGGCTGGTGACGGTACTACTACTGCTACAGTCTTGGCCCAGGCCATTTACCGGGAGGGATTAAAGAACGTGACCGCCGGTGCCAATCCTATGTCCCTCAAAAGAGGTATAGAAAAAGGGGTGGAGACGGTCATCCAGGAGATCAAAAGAATCTCCAAGCCTCTACCTGGAAAGGCTGAGATTTCCCAGGTGGGGACTATTTCTGCTAACAACGACCGGATCATCGGTGAGCTAATCGCCGATGCCATGGAAAAGGTCGGCAAAGATGGTGTCATCACCGTGGAGGAAGCCAAGACCACTACCACCTTTTTGGAAGTGGTGGAAGGAATGCAATTCGACCGAGGGTATCTTTCCCCCTACTTCATCACCAATCCTGATACAATGGAAGCGGCCTTAGAGGAGCCTATAGTTCTAATTCACGATAAGAAGATCTCCTCAATGAAAGAGCTACTTCCGGTTTTGGAAAAGGTCGCCCAGACTGGCAAGACTCTCTTAATCATAGCCGAAGAGGTGGAAGGAGAGGCCTTGGCCACCTTGGTGGTCAATAAGCTCCGGGGGACTCTGAAAGTGTGTGCCGTGAAGGCTCCGGGCTTTGGCGACAGAAGAAAAGAGATGCTGCAGGATATCGCCACCCTGACCGGTGGTAGAGTCATCTCTGAAGAACTGGGATTCAAACTGGAGAATGCGCAGCTCTCTGATCTGGGTAAGGCCAAGAGAATCACCATTGACAAGGAGAACACCACCATCGTGGAAGGGGGCGGCAAGCAGTCTGACATCAAGGCCCGAGTCCAGTCCATCAAGAAACAGATCGAAGAGACCACTTCTGATTACGACAAAGAGAAATTGCAGGAACGGCTGGCTAAGTTGGCCGGAGGCGTGGCTGTGATCAATGTCGGCGCTGCCACGGAGACCGAAATGAAAGAGAAAAAAGCCAGAGTAGAAGATGGTTTACACGCCACCCGGGCTGCAGTGGAAGAAGGTATCGTGCCTGGCGGAGGGGTTACTTTCTTGCGGGCCATTCCCGCCTTGGATAAACTCAAATTAGACGGGGATGAAGCCATTGGAGTAAGCATCTTAAAGAAAGCCCTAGAGGAGCCTATCCGGATGATTGTCGAGAATGCCGGTGCTGAAGCCTCGGTGGTAGTCAACCGGGTCAAGGCAGAAAACGGAGCTTTCGGATTCAATGCTGAGACCGGAGTCTACGAAGACTTGATGAAAGCCGGCGTAATCGATCCGGCCAAGGTGACCAGAATCGCCTTAGAGAATGCCGCTTCCATTGCCGGTCTTTTGGTAACGACCGAGGCGGTAGTGGCTGACAAGCCGGAAGAAAAGAAAGCCCCAGCCATGCCTCCTGGAGGAGGATATGGCGGCGGAGAATTCTAAAAGACTCCAAAAAACTAAAAGGCCCCGGCAAAAGTCGGGGCTTTTTTATTTCATCGTGGGTTTGCCTCTCTAATTTCATAGGGATTGCTTCGTCACTTCGTTCCTCGCAATGACAACGGAATTTAGACTAACCCCTCCCTTACCCTCCCCTTAAAGGAGAGGATAATAAAGCTCTCTCCCCTCTTAGGGGAGAGATGGAGAGGGGTAAGTTCACCTGACCGTCATTGCGAGCCCCGACAAGTATATAGACCCGCCTTGCCCTTCAGGGTGAGCCTTCAGGATGAACCCTCAACGTGGGGAGCCCAAGTTGGGGCAACCTGGGTCTACTCTGTTTTCTCATCTAATCCAGATAATTCATAACTGAAATCATGGCAAGTGTAATCTTTTGTAGGGCGGGATCATTCCCTCCCTATTTGTCTTAGCCGAGGAATAGATCCTCGGCTACGGCGATGCCGTATGATTCTACCTGTCACTGCCAGCCATAGCCTGGCAGTTCAATAATCTCAGCCGGTCATTGCTAACGACTCGCCCTGAGCGGGGTTGAAGGAAAGTGAAGCGATCCCATGGAACAGACACCACGTTACATTTCAACGGGATTCCCACGTCGTCCCGATTTAATCGGGACTCCTCGGAATGACTGCCTTAACTACCCCAGGTTGAGGACAACCTGGGTCTACTGTGTTTTGCGTAAGAGGCGGGGTAGGAAAACCCCGCCTACGAAATACTGTTTTCGCCCTGGGCAAGCCAGGGCGCTACAAAAACTGACCCCTCCCTATCCCTCCACTAATAGGAGAGGGAAACAAAAAACCCCGACTATTCTCAGCCGGGGTTTTTCTTTTTTCAGTTTTCAATCTACTTACATATTCGCCGACACAAACTTCAAAAGCTCCTTGAGCCGATCATAGGCAAACTGATTGTGAGTAGCATCGTGGCCAGCGTAGCCGGAGTACTTCTCATACGTGTGGACAATCCCCAGAATTCCTAAAGTGGTGTGAAATTTGTCATTCATTGCATCAAACTCAAACTCATCCGCATCCCCGCAGTCAAAGTAAACCTTCTTGCCAGCCAAAGCTCCGGCCTTAGTAGTTGTCAACAAATTTTCAATATCGTTAGCCATCCACTGGTCGACCAGCGAGCCAACCAGGCCAGAGGCATCAAAAGGAATATCTACTCCATACCTAGTTCCCGGGATTTTCCTGTAAGTGACTCCGGTTGTGTCTAAGGTGTCGGTCCGGGGAGAAAATGCAGCTGCCATGGCAATCATCCGGGAAGTAGCAGGCTTGGCAGGATCAAATGGAGTTGCAGCTTCAATTGAGTCATAGTTACCGTTATTTTCAGAGAGTACCTCCGGCCTCAGTAAAGTATCCAGCCAGCCGCTTGGATCCTGTCCGCCCAAAGCCAAAGGGGCTGACAAAGCTCCTACTACATCGAAGAGGGTGTCATATTCTAAGGCTATCCGGAAGGCTCCGTATCCCCCCATCCCCAGGCCAGCAATCGCTCTCCGGTCCGGGTCGGTATTGAAAGAAAGATAGAATGTATCCATCTGAGTTACGACCTGCTGACCAATGAAAGTTATCCAGTCTCCGATCAAGAATGAATTCCCGTAGAATGTCCCTCCCAAATCAGTGGTGGAGATCTGCAAATCTCCGCTTATCACGATAATAACCAAAGAGTCCATCTCTCCGGCAGCCAAGAGCTCATCTGCCACCTTCTGAAGCTGGTAGAATCCCCCTAACTCTTGGGTGTTCTGATTAAAGTCAGCCAAAAGATAAAGGACCGGGTATTTTTGCCGGGAAGGGGGACGGCCAAAGATAGCCGGATGCCAAGGGGGGAGATAGGCATGCAGACTCCGCTTGCCAGCCGGGTCAGCTACATTGAGCAAGGCGGAGGCTAAAGCTGTAGGTGTGTCTCCCATACCTCCAGGGGCGGCAGGTAATTTGAGATAATCTCCCTCCCCTACCTCCGGAATAATTGGATTACTTCTCTTGGCACAGCCGCTTAACAAAATAACCCCGATTACTAAGAGTAAACTTATCTTTAAGAACTTAGCCATTTTCTCCTCGTCCTTCCTTTAGAAGCGGTAAGTGAAATAAAAATGGGAACCATAAAAGGTACTGCTGTATTTGCCGGGAAAGTTGTCGTAGGCTCCATCCCCATTGACGTCGGTAAATGAAGTCACCTCCCGGTCAGCAAAGTTAATATATTCAAAGTTATATCCTACTTCATATTTCTCCCAGGTGTAACTGCCGCCTAAGTTCAACCGGTTTTTATCCCCATAATCTAAGAATAAAGGAGAAATGGTCTGGTCCGGAATGGGGGTGGGGTCGCTGGAATAGCCGGCCCTGACCTTAAAATTTTCCAGAGCCAGATACTCGACTCCCATGCTAAAACTGGTCACGTCGTCCCAATTGAAGACCACCTGCTGGGGTGGGGTGGTGCCCAGCAAGGGTGTAGCTGGACTGCTCTTGTATTCTAATTCCCACTGGTCAAAGCGAGACCACTGCGTCCAGGCAATATCGGCCGTTAAGGTGAATTTATCAGAAGCAAACAAAGCCAGCCCAAAGCCGATTTCAGCCGGCAACTTTAGGGTCATATCTAAGGAAGGTGTGTTAGCGGCAACTCCTCCCAAGAGAAAAGGGGCTAAAGAAGAGTCGGCATTCACCAGCTCTCCGTTATAGGGGAGGATTACATTCTGCTGGGTCTGCCCGCTCATCTCTATATTGACCGGGCTGCGAAAATAGGCGGCCAGGTTCAATTTGGGTGAAGCCTTATATAGGAACCCCAGATTGACTCCCACCCCCCAGCCATTAGCTTCGGTCTTGCTGTCCATCAGGAAATTGTCGTAAGGTCTTGGCAGACCCCTACCGGAGGGGACAAAATGTATTCTCTGATAAAGCAGGTCTCCATTTTGTATGCTGATCCCCAGCCCTACTGAAAGTTTGTCCTGCACAATCTCTTTGGCAATGGTGGGATGGACATCGACCACCACAAAATTGACTCGGTGGTCTACCCGGGGAAAAGCCGCGGTGTTATTGTATCCAGGCAGAGTCTCAAACAGGTCCCAACTGCTTCCCAGACCGTAGGGGAAGAGAATGGCCACCCCGGCATTAAAGTTAGTAGCAGTAGGAATCTTGTAGAACCCAGCCGCATTGGGGAAATAGAAATGCCGATCTTCAGGATTCCACTCGGTGCCGTTGCGGTAGCCCAAATCATAGGCTGGGCTAGATCCGGTTGTGATATCCGGAGTGTAATTGGGCCGGGGGGAAATAATCATCAACTGGCTGGTGAACTCAGATTTCTCTAAATAGGCCAGGCCAGCAGGATTCCACCAGGCCGCGGACCAGTCGTTGGCCAAGGCCCGGAAGGCTCCTCCCAGGCTGGTGGCTTTATCCCCTATTCCCGGAACTGCGATGCCAGCAGCTATACCTAAAGCTGGCCAAAGACACAAAAGACAGGCACAAAAACTTACCAAGACTTTTTTCATACTCAGACTCCCTTGCTTATAGACTTGCATTTACTTAGGTCTCTTGTAAGAAAAATGTCCCTAATTTTACAATAAGCCAATTTGGCTGTCAACTGATTTTTTGAAGAAATAAAAAGCTGTTTGCGCGGTTTGCCAAATAGCTAAGTAACCGGCACGGCAAAATGTTGCCAAACTATATAATCTTAGGATTTAGATAAGACCACAGAGTTACATCAGGACCCAGAACTCGCAAGAATTTGCGAATCGATTTGAACTGGAAGAAGTTGGCTGGACTCTGTTAAAGTGGTCAGTATAATACTTTTTTATCAATCAACTGAGTCTTAAGCAATTGAATGGATATTATACTTTAGGCACTGGATGAACGAACGCTATATTTATTTATTGAGGGATTTTCTCCAGGAACAGAGAGTCATTCGTTCGAAAAACATCCTGGAATTCTATGTCCTCTACCAGATACCTCTAAAAGTGCGTCTTCACCAGCTGCTTAAACACCCCAAACACCTTAAACTTCCTCAACCCAAAGAAAGCCATTATGATTTCAGCCAAAATCCAGAACCCGTACACAAACATTATCTCCTCCCGGCTGTGCGGCACAATTAACTGAAAAAACCACAAGCCGAACAGCCCCAAAGCCTCATACCAGCGAAATTCCATATTGGCCAAAAGGACAAAACCCAACAGGGCCTGCAGGGCGGTCAAAAGAATCTCTATCTGGTGTAAATGGTCAAAGGGAATCACCGAAGGGGCCCCTTTGCTGAAGGAGTAGACAATTGGGATTAGAGCTACTAAAAGAGTTAGTTCGGCTATGGCAGAAGAGACGGTATTCATCAGAGCCATAGGGGCTTTTTTGACTGTTCGGGCCCAGTAGGAGGCGGAGATAAATTCCGGGAATTCAGATAGAAAGGGAGCCACCCATTGCACAAAAAAATATTCCGAAAAGCCTAAGACCACTGCTAAGGCCAATATGCTTTCTAAGAAAGGCTCAGCCACAAAGAAAATCACCATTCCTCCGAACAGGAAACAGCTTAGAATCAAGAGATTTCTTATTTTTTTCGGGCGGGTGAGGATAAAACGCGGGACCGGCTCCATTTCTTCTAAGCTCTCCACCTCCTGAGGGGGGATTTTACGGATGACAAACAGGTAAGCGGCATAAATCACTATCAGAGCGGCCGCATCCCCGATATGCAGGCTGGCCTTAATCACTATGAAAAGGGCATAGAGAATCGGAATCACCAGCCCCATTACCGGCACTGCATTTTCTGGTTTGAGGGTGATGGATTTCAGATATCGAGCGCGTCCATGCTTCTTGTGACTTCTCAAATTGAAGAGGTAAGCGGTCAAATAGACGGTGGGCATGCCGAAGCCGATTAAAAGCCGGGTAGCGCCGGTGAAGTTGGCGGTCATCAGGGTGATATTCTGCTGCCAGGCTATTAAGCCCTCCACTACAAATTCCGGAGAAGTCTGCAGCCAGGAGATGATGGCCAAGACAAATCCCTGGGAGATTAGAAACTGGGCCGATTCTGCTCCCCAGGCAATGGCCAGGGCCGCAATCAAAATGGAGGGGAAAGTCCACAGGGCGGAGAGGGCTTTAGACTTGGCGGCGACTAAAGAGGTGAGAATTTGTTTCATTCAGATTTTGGAGTAAGCAAGCCTTCTGCGGCCGCAATTCCACCGGAGACTACAAACTTAAGAGCCTGCTCCACCGGAACGTCTAAGAAAACCACTTCCTGGGCTGGAAACATGATTACAAATCCGGTAAAAGGAGCGGGAGTGGTGGGGATGAAGACGGACAGCACCTCTTTCTTTTCACCCTTTTCTATCATCTCTAGCCGGTTGGACACAAACCCTAAGACGTAACTCCCCAGACGAGGATACTGGACTAACACCGCCCGCTGAAAGGCTTTTTTCCCTGGCAGAGTTAATGCTTCCAAAAACTGCTTGGAAGCTCCGTAGATAGTTCGCACTAAAGGAGTCTTGGTAAAGAGAATGTCCCACATCCTGATTAGGCGGGAGCCCAGTACATTGGTGGCTAGTACTCCTACTATATAGATTATGATTAAGGTGGCCACTACCCCTAAACCAGGAATCTTTACCCCAAAAATTTTCTCTATAAAGGGGGAAAAGAGGTTGTCCACCCCGCCAAAGAGAAACTTCAAGACCATGTAGGTAAGAATCAGCGGGACTATTACGATGACTCCGGCTAAAAACTGCCGGCGCAGAAGGCCCAAGATTTTCTTGCGCAGACCTAACATTAAATTTGGACTACTAAACTATCCAAAAAGGGGTGATTGTCAACCAAAAAGCAAAAATCAGAAAGGGATAGAGGCGGCGGCTTCCAAGACCAGTTGTAAAATAATTTCCGGGAAAAAGCCTACGCTCAAGATTGCGGCTGCGCATAACAAAAGACCTATTCTTAGAACCAAAGGCGCTCTATTGGGTAAATCAGCCGACTTTAAGGCTAGGCCTTTTCTGAGGTTTACCACAAAGTAAAAAAGTAAAAGGGGAACCGACACCAATCCAGCCCCGGCCAGTCCCCACATTTTCTCTTTGAACAAACCACAGATTAAACTGTACTTACCCCAGAACCCGGCTGTGAATGGCAGGCCAACAATGGAGCAGATGAAAAGAATTGAGCTAATCAGAGCAACCTTGCTTGATTTTATTTGGCTGAATAGGGAGACGAAGTCAAAACTCTGTTTATTAAAGAGGGCGAATACGAAAATTAATCCCCAGAAACTAAAAAAGTAGCTCCACAGAAAGAATAGCCCACTGGATAAGCTGGTCAAAGTCGGTGCAGAAATGGCACAGATTAGAAAGCCGACCTGAACCAAGTCCAGATAAAGCCAGCTTCTATTTTTCTGGGGCCAGATGATTAAAGCCAGGCTACCCCAAAGAATGGAGCCTATTCCCCCAATGAATAGAATAAATTGCCAATCCTCCCCGTAGATCAAAACCCCCCTCAGCCAGAAGCGTATAGCAAAGGCTAAGAAGCCCAATCTGATTAAAAGCGAAAAGAGGGAGTAAGGCAGCAAGTTTTGGTGCTTAGGAAACTTTCCCAGCCAGAAATAAAAGGGGAATGACCCCAGTTTGTAGACCAAAGCGACCGTGATAAGAATCAGCGAGACCGGCAGAATCTTACCCGGGAGTCCGAACCTGAAAAAATCAATGACTAAATTGGTCTTTAGGTCAATTAGATTTAAGGCTCCGCTGACTGCATAGAGTAACCCTACCCCGCTTAAAAAAACCAGACTGGACACTAGGTCCAGAATTAAATAATGCCAGGCTTGCTGAGAATCAAACTCTCGTAGAAGCAGATAAAACATGAACTGAGCGATACTACCTAAGATTAAAAAGTAGAGTAAATTTTGAGAGCCGGCCAAAAAGATTAAAACCGAAGCCAGGCTAAAAAGCAGCAAGACAAATTTTGGGTAAGAGATTCGGCCTGGCCCGGGGTGGAGATAACCCAAAAGAGTCGCAAAAAATGTAGCCGCCAGAATCAGGATTGAAAAATATTGACTGAGCCCATCCCAGGCATAGTTCTTACCGAAAAGTTCTGCCGGAGAGATCCCAAACAGACTGGCGGTTATCAGCCAGAGAATGCCGGTGGAGAGAGCCAGGGTTCTGGTCTTAGTCAGAGACAGGAGAAAAACAGCTATCCCTCCCAAAAACAATCCCAACTCCGGAATCAAAACGGTCAGGTTCAATATTCCCCTTAGGTCAACTTGAACGAAAGGATTATGACCAGAAAGAAAAACAGAAGTAGAATCTGCTTACTAAAGTCAGCCTCTTCGGTCAAATTGACAACGGTTTTCAGGAACTCAAACATCTCCCTCAGGTTTTTGAATGATGTTTCAGACAGGCTCTGGCTTGAAATTCTGGGGGATAGATCAGTTGCCGGAAAGCCGGGGAAAGTGACCAGAAGAACTCCTGTCAAGCCGGCCAGCAACACCACACCGGTGCCAACAAAAATCTCTCCTGTGGGACTAAACGGGGTAAAGAAAGAGACTACTCCTGCCAAGAGGAGTCCGGCACCCATATATGAGATAAGCAGACCAAACCAGATCCTCTGGCTGGATTTGGGTCGGACCAAGGTGAATATTCCCCACAAGATGACCAGAACTGCCAGAATTACGAGTTGGTTTATTTCAATCACTTGGTTTACCCTTAAGCCACAGCAGAGCTGATATTAGGCTGGTGCCGATAAAAAAAGTCAAGATTCCATACTGGGAGAAAATATCAAGCCAACTGGGCTGATCTTCCCAGGAGAGGAGGTGCCATTTAGTATCTTTAAGGACCGTGGCTAAAATCAAGAGAAAACTTCCCAGAATAATCCAGGTCAATAGCCCTAACTTTGAATTCTCAATCTGTGATTCCTGTGGCGAGCCTGTTCGCACTATCAAAACTATGAAAAGCAGAACCAGCATAGAAATGAATAGAACTAGATTAACCAGACTGACTTTGATGAAGTAAAGTAACCCTATCCCAAAGCAGAGGGCTAGACCCAAACAGACGAGGGCAGCCTTGAGCTTGGGTAGGGTACTGGACAGAATGGTAAATGCCACCAGTCCTAAGGCTAGCCCGTAGAAAAGGAAAGAACTACCTGACATATAGACTATGTCGACACAAATCTTGTTCCAATGATTCTGCTGATGTGGTTGAGAGAAGTCATAGTCGGAATTGACAAATTGCTTTCCAAAACTTTAACTCGCAAATGAATCAATAGTTTCATTGCCGCTCCCAGGCTTCTAATTGATTAGACTCAAATTGATTGAATCAGGAAACAAAAATTTACTACTGGTCTTGAAAGAGATTATAGATTTTGTGCTGCCTTCCAGGAGGCTAGATAAATCTCAATTTTCTCCACAAATCCCCGCTGCTTGGGTTGCCAGTCTAGAAGGCGATTGGCTTTGTCGCCATCCACATGTTGGTCTTGAGCTAAACACTCAGCTAAATCACCTAAAGTCTGCCAGGCTTTCTCTAGTGGAACAAATTCAATCTGGCCAGAATAATTGGCTACTTCGGCAACCGCCCTGGTCATCTCCCCCACGGTTGAACAGGAATTATCCACTACATTTAAAACCTCAGCCTTCAAGCCACTTTCAGCAGCTAGAAGATATGCTTGCGCCAAATCATCCACATGCACCATAGCCCAGTGGTTACTACCATCTCCGATGGCTACCAGAGATTTGTCCTGATAGGCGCCTTTAAACCATAAACCGGTCAAGCCCCCCTGCCTGCCATAGACACAGCCGGGCCGGATGACAATCCCTTTGACTCTTTCTGAATTCAAGACCATCTGCTCGAGGGCCGGCCTCCAGGTAACCAGCTTAGCCGGATTCAAAGGAGTGCTTTCATCCACCATTTGGCAGTTGGTGTTGCCATACACCCACACCCCGCTGGTGTAAATAAAGGTTTTGGGCTGAGCGCCAGTTCTTCTTGTTCCAATCAAGGCTTCCGCGGTTTGTCTCTCTAAGGCTACTCGATTCTCCGAGTATTCCGTGGCCGCATGAATCAATAAAGAACACTGCTCGGCAATGCTTAAGTAACTTTCCGGCTTCTGCATACTTCCTAACACCGGAATAATCTCATTCTTAGCTAAAACCTGTGCTTTCTCAGGACTGCGCACCAAGCCCCAGACCTTGTGCCCGGCTCGGCGCAAGGCTAAAGCTACGTTAAAACCGATGTAGCCTGTCGCTCCAGTGAGAAAAACCTTCATCTGCGCCACCCTTTATTTTTTAGCGAGATTTTGCTAAGAGACACTAACTACTGAACCAAGGGCTGGCTTCTCCCCAACTGCTTCAGCAAATTCAAAGTATTCTGGTCATTGGGAAATTTTTTCAGCCACCCCTCTGCCAGAAGCCTCATCTCCGCAGTCCGGTTTTGGCGCATATAGCTTCCCAGAAGGCTCTGGTAGGTGATGATGTCCGACGAGCTTATCTGGAAAGCCCTCTGTAAATAGTCAATTGCCAGAGTATGCTCGTTGGTAAACTGATAGAAAAGTCCTAAATATTGATAGTATTCAGCCACCCCGGGAGCTTTTTGGATCAAAAGCTTCATCCTGGTCTCCGCCTGCCGGGTAACCCGGTCTTTTTGGTCCGGCATCTTGCGCTGTTCGTAAAGGCTGAGCAAGACCGCATAGGTTCTCCAGTAATCCGGGTAATTTTCGCGCGCTTTCTCCGCGACCTGGATAGCTTGGTTGGTATCTCCGGCCTGGAGGTATAAGCCGGCCAGCTCAATCATTTTTTCGGGGTAATTGATTAAGAGCCCCACCGTGTTCTCGTCTTTATAGACATTCTCGTCGGCCAGGCTGCGATATTGGCTGGTTTCAAAGAGGAGTTTATAGGTCAGGCTGATATCCGCCATTCCGGAGCCTTCTTCCGGCACGATCTTGTAGGCATAGCCCTGGACCCGCAGATGGTTGTCCAGCCCGATTCTATTGCCGCCGGAAACTGTGGCTGAAAAATAGATCGGATATTTCCAGTTGTTGGTTCGCACAATATGCTCGATCATCAAATCTTGGATTCTGATCAAGCGGCCGCTGGCCTGGTCAGGAATAGGATATAAATAATGGGTGGTGTTGCGCACCGGGTCAAAATAAGGCTCGGCCGGACGGTCGGCGGTCTGTCCCTGGAAGGAGACCCTTATCCACTTGATCTGTTTATCTTCCAAGGTGATGGGAACCCCCATGCGGTGTTTTAACTGGAGTATATACCAGTCCGTATTCAAGAGACTCAGATTGACAATCCGGACATCCTTTCTGACATTTTCGACCTCCTGCAAAAACCATAAAGGGAATGTATCATTGTCCCCGTTGGTGAACATTATGGCATCTTTTTCACAGGAGTTCAAAAGATTATAGGCATAATCCCAGGGGATCCAGTTGCCGGAGCGGTCGTTTCTGTGGTAGTTGTTACTTAAAGCCAGGGCAGGGAGCAAGAATAGCACTACCCCTAAGGCGTAAGCCGGCGACTGAGTAAATTTCGTACTGGGTCCTCTGCTAAGAGCTTTTTGGGTACGAGCAATCAGGGCTGCTCCCCCTAGACCTAAGCCGGCGGCAAAGAACACAAACCCGGGCAGATAGAAATAATCTCGATCTCGGACTTCCAGACGCTCCCCCCGGGAGCCATCCGAGAAGTTTATATACCAGATCAGAGCCAGGCTGCACACCAAGAAAAGCAATAGCAAAGCCATCCCTTCCTTGCGCCGGCGCTTGATCAGCTCGTAAAAACCGTACAGACCTAAAAACACCGGAATGAACCAGAGCCGGGGAGTCATATACTGCTCTTTGAAAAACCGCCAGTATCCCATCCTCTCATGATCGCCGATCTGGTTTATCCACTCCCCCCGCCGGGTCATGGCCCGTTTGACCATACTTACTTCACCGTACTGCTTGCGCTCGAAAAAGTAGGTAAATTTACTGAAAGTTTCTGGGTCGTTTTCATCTATGGCCGGATCTTGGGCGGAACTAATTGGTATATACAATTGGTTGCTGACCCCTACCAGGGCGACACTCATCAAGGCTGCCGCCAAGAACCATTTTTTCGAATAACCAGAGTTAACCGTCGCAATTATGGAAATTGCTAGCCAGCCTATCATGGAAATCAGGATAATTTCGGTCTCAAAAGACAACATAATCATTGCAAAAATGAGCCCGGCTATCCAAAACCTGAGATCTTTAAGCTTCTGGGGGTCTTCCCAAATTACCAGGAAAAAGAGAATCGGCACCACCAAGAAGCTGGTCATATGCACCCCAATAGAAAGGAGGGCCAGATAACCGGTCAGAATTAGGATTCGGTCCCCTTTAGCAGTTTGCTTGTGGTCCATCCAGATTAGCGCTAAATAAACCATTAAGAGCATCAAGAAAGTGGTGAGGCCATACACCTCTGTTTCCACCGCATTGCCCCAAAATGTATTGGAGTAGCCTAAGAAGAGTGCCCCGGATAAGGCTCCCATGTACTTGGCCCAAGAGGACACTTTCCAGCGGGAGAGTAGCTTCACCAGGATGAGAAACATCAAGGAACTTGAAAGAGCCGAGAAAATAGCTGAGATCATATTGGTCCGCAGAGCCACTTGGTCAAAAATGGGGAGTAGACTGAAGACCCGTCCGATTAACAGGAACATAGGAGAGCCAGGGGGGTGAGCTACCCCCAAGATGTAACTGCAGGCAATGAACTCACCGCAATCCCAAAAGGAGACCGTGGGGGCAATCGTCAGAGAGTAGACTATAAAAGTTGCCAGGAATACAAAGACTCCCCCCAAAATGGTCTTCCTACGTTCGGAATTAGAACCAGGCCCTGCTAACATATTGATTTATCCTCCTCAGACATAAGTTTTTAATATACCCATCTAGACCGATTCGTCAATCTTAAAGAAAGTGATTTTCTGCCGATAGTTATGATGGCAAGCTTAATTTGAAAGGAGATACTTATGATAGTCTGGTGTACGGTCCTGTTTATGTTAGGAGTAACCGCCTTTTTGGACTCCACCTTTGCCTTTGGGGAGATTTTCCGGACTATTAATTCGGTTCTTTTTATGCTGGTCTCTTTGGGCCTATTGGTACGGACCAGCATGAAAAGGCGCTTAAGAGAGCTGGAAAGTCTTCGGGAGCGAGTCCTGGAGTTGGAGCAGCAGCTGCGCACTCTGGAGGCCAAGAGAAGGACTTCTGAGCCGGTCCGGGGGTAATTTTTAGGAGCCTTTTGGCCCGGTGGTAAGCTGTTTAACTCTCTGCCTTACCTCTTCTAAAAAGAGAGCCTGGGGGTACTCCCTTAAGATTCTTTGATACAGCTCTAAGGCCAAGGCCGGCTGTTGCAGGTGGTCCTGGTATAGATCTGCACAAAGTTTCAAGGCCCAGGGAGTGTAGTAACTTTCAGGATGCTTCTGGCTTAATTCCTGCAGCACCCCTAGGGAGTTTTTCCAATCTTTTTGCTTCTGTAATAGTTTAGCCTCCTCTAGGTAGGCCAATTCTTTCAGGGAGCCTGAACTATTCTTCAATTCCTGCAATTTCTCCAGAGCCAGCTGGTGCTTTCCCTGGAAGGCCAGCCACTGTGACTGACTAAATAGGGCCAGCCCGGCAGAATCTAAGGTCTTATGCCCGATTAAGATTCTCAGTCTTTCTAAGGCGTCGTTGGCCAGAGGGGAGCGGGGTGCTTCCCTGGCAATCTGGTTGTAGTAGGTGCTAGCCGAATCAAACTCTTGGGTAAGAAAGAAGAATTCTCCCAGTTTGAACAAGATATTCTCCCGGATTTCTGGGCTGAGGTTTGGCTTGGTCAGTTTTCGGTAACAGATCAAAGCCGAGTCTTTTTTCCCTCCTGCCAGATAGGAGTCCCCCATTCCCAATAAGGCTTGCTGAACCAGCTGGGGAAAAGTCTGCCGCTCGGCTAAGGTTTTGTAGTAATATAAGGCTGAGGCAAAATCTTTTTGCTCAAAGCTAATCTGCCCGGCCAGAAAAAGCGCCTTGACTTTATCTTTTTCAGCCGGGGAGGCGGACAAGATTTGCTGCAGGACTTCCAGGGCGGAAGAGTAATTGTCTTGTTTCCGATAGATTTCCGCCAGGATAAACTGGGCATGAGTCCGGCTGTCAGATTGAGGGTACTTTTGTAGGACGAAATTTACCCCTCTTCGGGCAATCTCTAGTTGGTTCTGTGAAATGCAGCTTTCCACAAAGGATAAAACCAGCTCCCCTTCTACCTTTAGAAGTCTGTCCAGAATCTGGTAGACGCCTAAGGCTTGGTGGTAGTCCTCTTTTTCCAGGTAGACTTCCCCTAAGAGCTGGTAGGCCAAAACTTCTTGAGGAGATTGCTCGATTTTTCTCTTTAGAAATCTTTCCACTAACGCAAGTTTTTCCTTCTTTTCTAAAAGAGTTTTGACCAACATTTCAATTTCTGGAGCCCGGTTGGTATCTTCATTATAGTAGTTGAAGTATTCCTGCAGGGCCTTCTCGGTTTGACCCATCGCTTCATAGACCTGAGCCAGTTCCCGAGAGAATAGATAGGGAGAACCTGAGTTGCGCCGGGCCTTAAGATAGACCGCCACTGCCTCCTGGGGCTGCTTTTGAGTCAGATAGGCCGAGGCAATCTTGACATAGACAATGACCTTATCCTCGGCTAAGGAAAGCGCTTTCTGAAAACTTTTCTGAGCTTCTTGGACCCGGCCTAAAGCCAGTTGCACCTCCCCTAGTTCGGCAATGCTTAAATAATCATCCGGAGAGTGCGAAAGCCAGTCTAGGAGCAGCTCTTCTTGAGGCTGGTAGGCTTGAAGCTTCTGGTAGGACTCTTTTAAGAGATTAAAGACTCTTTCGTTTTGGGGCTGCCGGCGATATAATTCGGAGAGAATCTTGGCAGCTTCGGAGTAGTTTCCGAAGTTAAAATACTGGACGGCGATATTGAATTTCTGAATGAAATCCCGGTCAGCCTGAGCCAGGGCCAAACTGGTCAGGGCTAAACAGAAAAGCAGAGATGGTACTAATCTGAGAATGTTCTTTGCAGATGGAAGCATAGTTCTGAAATGCTTCAGAAGTACCAGACCAGATCCAAGTCTAAAAGACAAATTATCTCCCTTATCCTTCTGTCTACAGCCAGCGCCGAACTCTGGTGCAATACTGGCGATACTCTTCGTCAAACATATTTTGTAAGTATACCTCTTCCGGGAAGATGACGCCGTAGTGCAGAATTAGCAATACCGCCGGCAAAAACAGAAGCGGCCAAAAAGTATTGAGGACTAAGCCTAAGCCGACATACATCAGGGTCATACCCAGATACATCGGGTTGCGGCTGAAGGCGAAAGGCCCGGTGGTAACTATGGTGGGGACTGGTTTGAAGGAGGGGACTACTCCGTTTCTTGACATAGTCTTCTCAGCCCATAAGACCAGAGCTGCTCCGCTCAGAATCACCGGCCAGCCTGCCAGATGGCCAAGCCGGAATTCCGAAAAGATTCTAAAGGAGATTGCCAGCTGGAATAACACTCCCAGGCCGAAAACCAGTAGATAAACTAGGGGGGGATGGATTTCAACCGAAGGTGCTTGACTCTCAGAGAGCTCTTTTGCCATCCTGGTTTTCTTTTCCGGAGTCAGTTTTGTGAAAGCGGATTGGTTATCGGATGCCACTTTCCCGGACAGCCTTAAAGTAGCTTTTTATAAGCTCCTCATATTGAGGAGGGTAGCTTTCTTGCTCCAATTCTTCCTGCTCGGCTGACTTTTTTTGAGAAGTGCTAGGACTCAGACCGGTAGGACTTCTCCTTAAGACATCTTCTCCTGTTTCAGCTTTTCTCTGGTTGGAATAATCCTGAGTATAGAGAGATTTCTGGGCATCTAAGAGCCGGTTCAAAATTTTATTCTGTCTCTGCTTTAGCTCTTGGTCTAACTCCCCTCTTTCTATTTTCTTGACTACTTCCTTGATCTCTTCGGCTAAGCGGTCCAGGCGGCCTAAGGCGTTAGCCGACTCGGTGTATTCCTGCACCAGCTCCTCTAAGCTTTTTTGGACTCCGGCTTGCCCTTGAGCCAGGCTTTGCAGTTGTCCCTGATTGGGGAGCATCATATCCTGCAACAGATCCGAGTACTTGCCAGTGGCTTGATTAATTCCTTGCTGCTGCATAGACAAGTTCTCCAACCCCTGGGCTAAAGAGGGGTTGCTGCACATCCCGGAAGAAGGATTATTGCAGCTCTGCTTAAAGGTCTCTAAAAGGTCTCGGGCCACCTGATTTAGATTGGCCATGGCCTCGGTCTGCAGACTCAAGGCATCCGAGCCATTCCGATTGGTCAACTCTGAGGCGGCCTGGGACATCTGGTTGGTGCACATCCCCATTTTTTGGGTCAGATTTTTGGGTACGGCACCGGATTCCTTGACCATCTCTTCTAAATCTGCGCTCACCTTTTCAGTCATCTCTTTCAGATTGGCTTGAGATCCAGCTAGGTCCCGCAATTGCTGGCTCTCTGACTGATTCTGCTTGACCTGATTGGAAAGCTCTTCCTGCTGGTCGGACAGATACAACAGATCCTGCAGAGTCCTCTGCATCTTGGCCAAAAGCTCTCTTTGTTGGTCCTGGGAAAGTTTTTGAGCCATCTTCTGGAATTCTTCAGCCGCTTTTTGAAAGGAGGAGGAGAGTTTCTTTCCACTCTTTTGAGAGTTTGGCTTTTGGCACATCCCCAGCTGCTGGGACATATTGGAGATATCCTGCTGGTTTTCTGATTGGTTCAGAGCCTGCTCCATCTTTTGCAGATCTTCCTGGGAGAGTAAAGGCATCTCCTTCATCAGCTGCTGGAACTCCTGCATCTGTTCCGAAACATTTTCTAAATCTTTCTGGAGGCTTTTTTCTGGTTCGGAAAGCTGGGATATATCTTTCTCCGCCATTTGCTCCAGCTTTTTATTAATCTCTTCCTGCTTTTGGGACATCTGTT
>Ga0209641_10001678_pt1 | contig 19580 bp, 14 predicted proteins | sample RifCSP16_1_FD_184022 | JGI IMG/M metagenome (GOLD analysis project Ga0209641, IMG submission 184022) | Soil microbial communities from Rifle, Colorado - Rifle CSP2_sed 16_1 (SPAdes) (version 2) | ecosystem: Environmental > Terrestrial > Deep subsurface > Rock core/Sediment | place: Rifle... | reverse complement strand
GAGAATTTGCTTGGCATACTGGTAGGCGAAGTAATTCTGGCTGCGATCGCTGGATTTGAAGTTTCTGGAAAGCTGATAGATTGGAAGAATCAGTAAGATTGACGCCGCCATAGGAGTGTAGGTCTTCCAATGAAAGGGCTTGAACTGTTCCTGCAGAGATTGGAGAGCCCGAAATGCTCCTACGGCTGCCCAGGCGACCAGAACCATTAGACTGGGGATAAGATAACCGAGCAAATCCAGATTTCTGGTCGAGAACTCGGCTGCCCAGGCAACCACTAAAAGGTTGCCTATAAAGATCCCAGCCAGTAGAGCAAAGATTCTCCTTCGTTTCTTGAACCCAATGACGGCACCCAAAGCTGCCAGTATGACAACCGGCAGCAGAAGCTCACTGAGCATAAAATTGGCCATCTGAATCAAGTTGGCCCACAGGTTCACATTTGACACGTTCAGAGAGCCGTGCCAGGAATCAGATTTGGTAATAACTCTCCAGAGGTTTTCCCAGTTGTCCGGTCTGCCCCAGTTGAGAGCGGGATTTTGTCGGGAGCGGATTAATAAGTAGAGATAGGGTGTAAGGCCCACCAGTCCAAAGAAGATAGCCGGAATAAGGTTTGAAAGCTTGAAAAGGTACTTGGAGTCAGTCAGCAGGATGAAGAGGAGAAAGGCGGGCGCCAAAGAGATTACCAGCAAAGAGTGATTCGTAGCGCTAACTCCCCAAATAAAGGCAAACAGGATGAAAAAACGCCAGGCTGTGCCAGGGTCGTGTTCCTTTAAATCTGACCATTTCAGAAGGAGGAGAATCAGGAGGACTGTGAAGAATAAGCTTAAGGTGTAGACTTCGGCCCGAAATGCCTGGGACCAGAAAGTGGTTGTGAAAGCGAAATGAAGAACAAATGAAGTTGCCACCAGGGGTGTGATGAAAGATAGTTTCTCTGAATTCGGCCTCAATACTTTGAAGAATAAAACGAATAAGAGTCCCAGGCTCAAACTCCCCCAGAAAGCAGACATAAAATTGACCGGCCAGGCAGGGTTGTTGATCTGAAATAGCGAAGAAATCCGTCCGAGGAGAACATATATCGGAAATCCGGGAGAATGGGGAATGCCCAGGGTATTGGCGGCGGTGACAAAGGCGGCGGAATCCTCCCAGTAGATGGTGGGACACAAGGTCAGGGTGTAAACTACCAGAGATAAGACAAAGATGCCGAGTGCCCAGAGTAGTCTCTTCTTCACAATATGATTGTCGGCTGTCAGATGGAGCTTGTGAACCAGACCGTCTGAGCAGATTAGTCATTATTCGGACAGAAAATAAAAGAGGGACTTGTTTAGCAAGTCCCTCTTTTAAGTTGTGCAGAGCCAGGTATTAGCTGGCAGCGTCGTCAGATGTAACCACGAGCTGACCGAGTTCATTCATGGTCCAGGTATCTACAGTGGCATCGTCATCCAGTATACCGGAAGTTGCAGTTGCCGTGAACGTGGTCGCAGTTGCGGCAATAGTGTAGGTGTATCTGGCACTGACCATAACCTCCACACCGATGTCTGCGAAAGCTCCACCAGCAATGGCAGTTTGGGGACCTCCCACACTCCAGTAGGTGTCCTTTTCCTGACGGTAAGCTCTTTCCATAACGTAGATCTGCTTCAAGATAGCCTTGGCTTCGGACTGTTTGGACTTAGTAGAAGCCCGCATAAACCGAGGGATGGCCAAAGCCGCCAAGATTCCGATGATGACCACTACGATCATCAACTCGATCAACGTGAAACCTTTCTTAGAGCGAAGCGTGCTGAACATTGTTTCTCACCCCTTTCTATTTTTAGAGTTTTTTAGTTTTTAGGTTACAGGTTTTCATTTGGATGTCTTATTAAGGCAAAAGCCGTGCCTGAGTTTCCAGAGAATCCTAAGGCTTTAGGACTCAACCAACTCCGGTTTCTCAAATAAAGAGTGTCCAGTTTCTGAGCATCAGATTGTCTGGGATTGTGCCTTTTTGCTTGCATTTTACTAACCCTGGGTATCGTCACTGACAGCTGCTAATCTTCCTCTATCGTCAACCTGCCAAATATCTAAAGTGGCGTCATCATCAAGACCAGTCGCAGATATAGTCGTGGCGGTGGCGGTGAAGGAATTGGTGCCACCGCTGATGACGTAACTGTATCTGGCATTATTCATAATCTCCACTATCAGAGGTGTTATATTCTGGCCTGGCCCGGCTCCTACTCCAAAGACGTAAGTATCGTTTTCCTGGCGGTAGGCTCTCTCCATCACGTAAATCTGCTTCAGGATCGATTTGGCTTCAGACTGTTTGCTTCTGGCTCCGGCCTTCAGAAATCTGGGAACAGCCAGAGCTGCCAGAATTCCGATGACAACTACCACAATCATCAACTCCATCAAGGTGAAACCCTCTTGGCTTTTTCTCTGTTTCGTCATAGGTAGTTCTTTCCTCCCCTCATTGAGGCAAGAGACATACCAGAGTCTGCTAATAAAAGGTCATCCGCTATACTGACAAGAAGTTAGAAGTCTCAAAAGACTGTTCAAATTTTCAACGCCCTATGTTTTGCAATAGCAGAATTCAAAATATCTTGCAGAATCACCTATTTATCAGCCCTGGGTCCAGATTCCACCAATTGACTTAATCGGAAGGATACCAGGGTTTCATCCGGGCTTAGAGCCAGCACTTTCTCGTATTTCTCTCTGGCCTCTTTCAGCTTTCCTTTACACTGATAGAAATACCCGAGTTGATACATTACCCGGCTCCAGACCCGCTCTGCATCACCATCCTGACTGAAGGCCGGATCAGAGCCCCAGGAGAGATGTTTTGCTTCCCAGGCTTTTTGCTTTTCCCAGGCAGACTGGAACTCTTCCGGATTCTTAATAATCCGGCACAGATAGCCGATCGGCAGAAGGTAGGGGGCTAAGGCCGAATCTTTCTCGCTGAATTCCCAGTAGACCGGCTTACCTTGGTTCAGATAATTCATAGCCAGGGTCAAGGCCAGCTTCTCCCCGGTCAATTGGTCTGAGACATTCAGAAAAAGATGCGGGTAATTATGCCGGATTTGCCGGCAGTACCACCGGGCCGGAAGCAGGGTCCGGTCAATTATGATCAAGTCTTCTCTAAAACTTTCCCCATACTGCAGACCTCTCAAGAGGAAATCCAAATTGGGATTGTCGATTATCACCAGGGAGCCATACTCCCTATCAGTTACCGCTTGCCGGCCATATTGTTCTGCTATGGGATTGGTGGAAAGATCGCAGAGAGCCCTGGATTGATACCCGGGAAGAGCCGAGATGAACATGAGAAATAAAACCCCGACAGATGTGACTATTATTTTAAGAGGACGGGTAAAAATGGACTGGCTGAAAAAAAGATAGGTGCGGTTCAAGAGATACAGGCTTCCCCAGCCAAAAGATAAAGACCAAATCAAAAGGCTGGGGAGCAAATAGCCATGCAGGTCCGGATTATTGGGAATGAACTCTTCGGTCAGCAGACCCAGAACCAGCCAGTTAAAAAGAGTCAGAAAGATGGCGAACCAGAGCCAGCGCCTCCTTCTGGGCCCTAAAGACCAAAATCCTACCCCGGCTAAAAGCAGAGGGAAAATACCCAGCTGCTGGAAAAATATTTTACAAATTCCAAACAGATTGAAAAGCAGGTGGCGGTCGAATTGTTGAAGCGTTCCGGCTGACCCGCTGGCCAGAATAGTGCGAAGGTAAGTCTGCCAGTCAGCCGGATTGAGCCAGTTCAACGCCGGCTGATTAGCGGAGCGCAGCGGCAAATACAGATATACAGAGACCCCTAAAAGAAAAAACAGAATCGAAGCCAAAAGAGTTTTAGGCTTCCAGGCCTGGCCGGATTTGGTCAAAAGCAGAAACAAAAGAGCCGGCAGGGTTGACAGGGCTATGGCAGGATGATTGGTAAAAGAAAGTCCTGCCACCCAAAAGAATAGCAGCTGGGTTTTCTGGGGCCAGGAAGAGCTGGTTTCAGCTTTGACCGCCAGCCAGAAGAGTATGCTGAAAAGTAAAACTGCCAGGGAATAGACTTCGGCCCGGACCGCCTGAATCCAGAAACTGTAATTGAAACCAAAAAGCAAAACCACACCCAAACCGACCAGCCCGGCCAGAACTTTGCGTCTCTTAGAAGAAAAACGCTCAATCGAAACCCGCATAAAGATTCCGTAAACCAAGGCTAAACTGAAAGCGGCACAGACCGCCGAAAAGAGATTAGTCCACCAGGAGAGATTCTGAGTGGAAAATAAAGTGAAAACTTTAGCCAGGAGGATGTAAAGCGGAAAGCCGGGGCGGTGGGCAATTCCCAAGACCGACACATTGGCGATAAGCTCACCAGAATCCCACCAGAAGACCGAAGGGGCTAGGGTCTTCAAGTAAACTACCAAAGAAAAGATAAACGCCAATCCGGCTATAATCTGTTCCCGGTCCAGTTTCAAAGCCCTACCCCTTGAGCCCGTATTTTTCAATCTTGCGGTACAAAGTGGAAGTGTCAATTCCCAGAATCTGAGCCACCTTGGACTTGTTCCACTCGTTTTGACTCAAGACCCAGAAGATGTAAGCTTTTTCAAGCTCTTCTAGAGAGGGGTGGCTGGGGCCTTCCTCCTGGACAAAAGTGGTTGTTTTTCCTTCGCTGATCTGGCGGGGTAAATCAGAAGCAGAAATCTTGTGGTTGGCCGAAAGAATTATGGCTCTCTCCAGGATATTCTCCAGTTCTCTGACATTGCCAGGCCAGTGGTAGCTGACCAAGAGCTCCAGCACTTCCGGGTTTAAGGATTTTTCCTTCAGGTTCAGACGCTGGCAGTGTCTCTGGATAAAGTGGGCGCATAACAGGGGGATGTCTTCCTTTCTCTGGCGTAAAGGTGGTATGCAGACCGGCAAAACGTTGAGGCGGTAAAACAGGTCAGCCCGGAATTGTTTGGCTTGAACCTTCTGCTCTAAGTCCTGGTTGGTGGCCGCCACCAGCCTGACGTCCACAGGTATTGGCTTGGTTTCCCCCACGGGAGTGATCTCCTTCTGCTCTAAGACCCGCAAAAGCTTAACCTGAATGGCCGGGGAGGTCTCCCCGATTTCGTCCAAAAAGAAAGTTCCACCATCCGCAACTTTGAAGAGCCCTTCCTTGTCCTTGATAGCCCCGGTGAAAGAGCCTTTGGAATGCCCGAAAAGTTCGCTTTCCAAGAGACTTTCCGGCAGGGCGGCGCAGTTAATGGAAACAAAGGGTTGATTGGCTCTGGGGCTGTAACTGTGAATGGCCCGGGCAATCAGCTCCTTACCGGTGCCGGATTCTCCCAAAAGTAAAACTGTGGCTTCGGTCTGAGCGATTTTTTCGACCATCTGTTTAATCTTGACAATCTCCATAGAATTCCCCATAAAGGAGTCCAGGGTAAATTCCTGCTTAAGCCGTCGTTTCAACTCTTGATTCTCAGCCTTGAGCTGCTTTTGTTCAAACGACTTGCTAATGGCCAGCTTAATCTCATCCACCTTGAAGGGCTTGGTGACATAGTCCAAGGCCCCCTTCTTCATGGCTTCGATGGCAGTATCCACCGAGGCAAAGGCGGTCATCACGATAAAATCCACATTGGAGTTTTGCTGTTTCACTTCCGAAAGGAGTTTTAGTCCATTCATCTCTGGCATCATCAGGTCAGCTATGACCAAATCGTACTCCTTCTGCCTCAAGATTTTTAAAGCCTCAGAGCCAGTCAGGGTCGGGGTCACTTCGTACCCCTCCTTCTGCAGCATAATCTGCATAAATCTTCCCATGGACTCTTCGTCATCCACAATTAAGATTCTGCCTTTGGAAATAGCCATTCTGTCAACTCAGTTTATTCTGCTATTTTATCGGCAGGTTAGAAGGTTACGCCAATAAAAAAGCCCGCCTCAAGCGGGCTAGCGGACTGTTCTGGAACTAATTTTTTTCCAGAGCCCTTTTGCCGGTATGATCTTCTATCTTGGTCGGATATCGACCGGTGAAACAGGCGGTGCAATAGCCTTCTTTGGATAAAGAGGGCATAGAAGTCATTCCAGAAAGGGAGAGATACCCCAAGGACTTTACCCCTAAATACTTTCTGATCTGCTCCACTGATTTTCGAGAGGCTATCAATTCTTTTTTGGTGGGCATATCGATTCCGTAGAAGCAGGGGGAGATAATCGGGGGTGAAGCCACTCGGAAATGAATTTCTTTTGCTCCGGCCTTCTTAATCATCTGGACCAGCTTTCGGGAGGTGGTGCCGCGCACAATGGAGTCATCTACGATTATTACCCTCTTGTTTTTCAACGCCCCTCGGACCGGGTTGTATTTGATCTTGGCGTCGAGGTCTCTGATTTTCTGCTCCGGGGAGATAAAGGTTCTTCCGATATAGTGATTTCTAATCAGCCCGATTTCCTGACGGATGCCAGATTGTTCTGAGTAGCCCAGGGTATGGGTATTGCTCGAATCCGGCACGGATATGACTATGTCGGCCCCGGCTGGTCTCTCCAGGGCCAGCTGTCGGCCCAGTCTTCTTCTGACCTTGTCCACATTCTGACCGAAGATCTTGGAGTCGGGCCGGGCAAAATAGATAAACTCAAAGACGCAGAAGGCGTGTTTCTGTTTCCGAAAAGGATTGAAGGATTTGGTTCCGCTCTCCGAAAGCACAAATATCTCACCCGGCTGGATATCCCTTATATACCTGGCTCCAATCAAATCAAAAGCGCAGGTTTCCGAAGCCAGAACCCAAGCTCTTCCCAATTTACCCAGGGCCAGTGGCCTCCAGCCCCGGGGATCGCGGGCAGCCATAATCTTATCTCTGGTTACGAGCAAAATTGAGTAAGCCCCCTCTACCTGGCCTAAGGCTTCTATTACTCTTTGTTCCAAAGTTTTCTTGGAGGAAGCCGCAATCAGGTGCAGAACTACCTCACTGTCCGAAGTGGACTGGAAAATGGAGCCGGCCCGTTCCATCTTGCTGCGCAGGCTGAAGGCATTGGTCAGATTGCCGTTGTGGGCAATGGCCAAGGGGCCGTCTTTATAGTTTATCAGAATGGGCTGGACATTGGCCATATTAAACGAGGAGCCGGTCGTGGAGTAGCGATTGTGGCCTATGGCCCGATCACCTTTGAGGTTGCTCAGGATATCTTTCTTGTCGTACACGTCATTTACCAGGCCTAAGCCTTTGTGGCTGTAAATCCTCTTACCGTCCGAGGAAATTATCCCAGACCCCTCCTGGCCCCGGTGCTGTAAAGCATAAAGCCCCAGATAAGTCAGCTCCGAGGCTTTCTTGGCACCGAAAATTCCAAAGATGCCGCAGGCTTCTCTAAGATTCGCCATCTTATACAATACGTTAGCATTCTATTAGACTACTCATTCCATGTCAATGCCATTTAAGTGCTAGCTGCATCATAAGTGAAAGAGTTTGCATAAGCACAAATAGAGAGATGAGCTAGATTGAGGGAAGGACGTATCTTTAGCACTGGGCAGATTTCATACAGACCTAATCCTAAATGCCACAGTGAATTACAGAGTAGCCTATCCTGGCGGTAGCCTCTGGGCTTTTCAGGTCTTAAGTGGAACAGGTAACAGAGGGCATATATATTGCTCAAAATAGGATGGGATAGTCTGCCCTTTAGTTTGGGTGAAAGAATGACTGACAAGGCATACCGGCAATTCGAGCTACTCAGAAGATTGATCCTGAAGACCAACCAGGATTTCACGCTTCAGGAATTACTTCAAGTGGCGCTGGATAATGCTTGTCAGATAATGGAGTTACAGGCAGGATATATTTCGATTTGGAAGGAGCAAAAAACTCTCATACGGGTGTGGAACGGAATAGGTGCCCAGCGTTCACTTTTAGAAGAGATTGAGAAAAATCTCTTAGAGCAGCTCTGGAAAGGATATAAAGTGCAGAGCTTGTATCTGAATCTGGACCTTGAGGGGCCGAAGTCTCTCTTCTCTTATCCGGTCAAGAAAGGGGAAGAAATCGCCGGGGCGATTTCAGGAATGAGTAAAGGGCCCAGAAATCTGAGTCTGGAGGAAGAGTTTGTCGAGGCAATCGGCAACCAGCTTGGAATTGCACTGGCCAAGATAGAGGGATTCCCGGCTGAGAAGGTTATCACTGAAACGCAGGTTGAAGAAAAGGTAAAGTCTGCCAGGCTGAATGCGATCTTGGAAACTGCGGCAGCTTTAAATCACGAGATAAATAATCCCTTGACTGCGGTCTTGGGAAATGCGCAGTTACTTTTACTTCAGGCTCAAAAGCTTCCTCCGGAAACGGTGGAAAAACTAAAGGCCATTGAAGAGAGCGCACTTAGAATCAGGGAGGTGACTCTGCGCTTGATGAAGATCATCGAGCCGGTGACAGTGGAGTATGCCTCCGGGATGAGGATGATTGATATTGAGAAGTCGAAGAAGAAAGAGGATGAAAAGGGAAAACAATAGTTAGAACATTTTAGAGAGAACTGCAGAAACTCCTTCCAGCAACTCTCTGTCTCTTCCGTCAAAGGCGGCCAGTTTATCCGAATCAATGTCAATCTCCCCCACAATCTTTCCCTCCTTCCAAATCGGCACCACAATTTCAGATTTCGTATCCAGGCTGCAAGCCAAGTAACGAGAATCCTGACTCACATCATTTACCAGTACGGTTTTTCCCTCCCTGGCCGCCGCCCCGCAGATCCCGGAGTCCAGCTTAATCCGGGTGTGGGGACTGGGCAGGCCCAGGTAAGGTCCCAAGACCAGCTCTTCCCCATCCATCAAATAGAACCCAACCCACCCGTATTTGGGAAAGTTCTGCTGAAGAACAAAAGCAGTCTGCCTGAGAATTTCGTCTCTGTTTAGCCCGGACTGAATTAATCTTTCAATCTGAGAAAGAGTTTCCTGACTTGAAAGATCAGCGGTGGTTGCTATCACAGATTCGGCTGTGTCTTCCTCCGGCAACTCTCCCTCCAACATCACGGTTTTTGTCCGGTGGGCGTGGCACTCGACGTTTATTGCGACCGGCAGACTTGCGATATGACAAGGGAAGGCTTCAATAAAAACATCCAGGCAGGTTACCCGTCCACCCAGACCCATAGGGCCGACTCCGGACTTGTTCACCAGCTCTAAAATCTGCATTTCCAGATTGGCGTAAAAGGGATTGGGGTTTCTTTCCCCTATCTCCCGGAAGAGAGCTTTCTTGGCCAAAATAGCGCACTTTTCAAAATCACCCCCAATCCCGATTCCCAGAAAGATGGGAGGGCAGGGATTCCCACCGGAGTTAATCACAGTCTCCAGGACGAATTTTTTGACTCCTTCAACTCCGGCAGAAGGAGGCAAGGATTTGAAAGTGGACATATTCTCACAGCCCCCACCTTTGGCCATCACCGATAGTTTCAATTTGTCTCCTGGGACGATTTCAGCCTGAATCATAGCCGGGGTATTGGTTCCGGTATTGGTGCGGTCTTGCAGAGGGTCTTTCACTATGGACTTTCTCAAGAATCCCTCTTGGTACCCGGCTGCCACGCCTTGATTAATAGCCTCCAGCAGTCCCTCCCGGTCAAATCTAGCATTTTCCCCTATTTCAGCGAAAACCACACAGGCTCCAGTGTCCTGACAGTAGGGCAATTTTTTGTCTCGAGCCAATTCGAAGTTCTTAATCAGTTGTTCTAAGATAGCCCTGCCGGTCTCAGATTCTTCCTTAGGGAGAGCCAGCTTGAATGACTCTAAAAGCTTAGGATCCAACTGAGAGCTGATTTCCTTGACTAGAGCCCTGACAGTTTCAGTTACTTTATCCAGGGAGATGGTAGGGTTACTATTCCCCACTGCTCACCTGTCCCTTATCTCGTCTAAGAGTGCAAAGATTTCCTCTTTGACCGCTTGTTTCAGAGATAAGAGATACTTTTCTTTTCCAACTGGTTGATTTCCGAATTTTTCCTTGAGCTCCCCGGCCTTGGCTGGCTCCTCAATCCAGACCGCCAGCACCTGGAAGTTTTCATCTAAGAAGGCTACGGTCGGGATTTTTCTTTTGCCGTTGACCGTGAATTGGTCCATCAGGTCTAAGTTCTGGTCCCGTGGGAATATCTTGAGATCGGCACAGGGGAGGGATTCGACCACCTTGGCAATCACGGGCAGGTTGCGGACCGCATCCGGACACCAGTCCTCACTCAAAGCCAGGACCTTGAATGGCTTGTTAATCTCAGATAACTTCTTTTTCTCCGATTCAGAGAGCTGGAAGTCTTGATAGTTCTTATGCCAATCCTCCCTTTTAGCAACTACTGTTTTCAAATAGCCTGCAAAGTCGCAACCAGACACAAATCTTTCTTTTGGAATTACCATTTTAGCTCCAGTTTTCTACGAGATTTCTCAGGCGGGCTAAGTTACCGGCCGGAACGTCCGGCGGTAGGGAGCAACCCGGGCCGAGGATCCACTTTTTGCTCTCCATTCGAGTATGAATTTGTTTAGCCTGTTCAGTTACTTTACTTGAGTCACTTTCCAGCAGCTCCTGCTGGTGATTAATCCCCCCCAGCACAATTTTATCTAATAGGTCATAGCCTTTATCCAGGCTCAAATTAGTCGGGTCGGTTGCGTCCCAGTTCATAACCGGTACCGGATAATCCTTAAAAAGCTCTAAGAAGTTATTAGCCTCACAAATATGCAGAATGTTAAATTCGGCCTCTTGGATCTGCTTTAGAATTCTCAAATCATACGGCTTGCCAAATTTCAGATATTCCTCCTTACTAATATAATTGGCCGAAGCCCATTGGGTAGTGGCAAAAAATATTCCGGAAGCGCCCGCATTTAACACTTCTCCCACAAAAGCTTCGAAAGTCTGGGTTATGGCTTCCAGAGCCTGAAAAATCATGTCCGGGGCTTCTCTTAAATGCCGAACTAAAATCTCCTCGCTTTCGACCAAGTCTCCGGCAATAGAGAGAGGCGAAAAGACCGTCTCGACGAAGAATAACTGGCCTTTGAGCCTTTTACTTATCAAAAAAAGGGCCTCTAGCTGTTCCCCTAAAGCACCAGAGGTGGCTTTTTTCGGCTCTATTTTTTTCCAGTCATCTATCTTCTTGACCGGATAGTCTGCTATTTTGGTTTTCACAAACTCATCTCTGGAGAATTCAACCACTGCTCCCCAAGGCTGGACCTGATAGCTGGCTCTGGGATTGACTTTCATAAAATCCCAATCGAATCGGTCTTGAAAACAGAGCATGGCTTCGGCCAGCTCTTTGGCATTCTGCTCCTGGTGGTAAAAGTGCCTCCAGAACGAAATCGGAGTACGGTCAACTTTTTCACCGGACAGTAAGTACTGGATCCTTTCCCGGTGTGACAGTTTCTGACTGGTCTTGACTACCATGGCAATCTATCTCCTACAATACCTCTTCCACTATCTCCAGAACCTCCTGATATCTGCCGTAGGAGGGCATAAGATAGACTCCATCCACCATGCCTTTGGCCTGCTGAAACAGTTCCTTGGCTATTTTCATTCCCTCTTGGGCTCCCTTTTCACCGGCTCTCTTCATCCTCTCCCGGAGCTGAGCCGGAATAGTGATACCGGGAACTTCGTTGTGCAAAAATTCGGCATGTTTATAGCTATGGAGAGGCAAGATTCCCAACACCACCGGAATGGGTATCTTCCCTACTAGTTTGAAAAAGCTCTCCAGGACTGCAACATCATAGAGTATCTGAGTAAAGGTGTACTGTGCGCCAGCCTCTATCTTCTGATGGAAGCGGTCAATCTCCCGTGAGATGTTCTCCTCTCCCGGGTTGACTCCTACTCCGATGAAAAATGAGGTGGGACTGCCGATCGAGTTGCCGGCCACGTCGGTTCCCTGGTTCAACTTGCTTATGATCTTGGTCAGCCCAATCGAATCGACGTCATATACGGCCGTGGCGTGGGCGTAATCCCCTAAGCTCGGCGGGTCACCGGTGATGCAGAGGATATTCCTCACCCCTAAGGCATAGGCGCCGACCAGGTCAGACTGAATGCCCATCAGATTTCGGTCCCGGGGGGTGAAGTGCAAAACGGTTTCCAGGCCTACTTTATCATTTATCAGATAAGCCAGAGCCAGACAGCTCATCCGCACCCGGGCCATGGGGGAATCCCCGATGTTGCAGGCATCGGCCCCGGCTTTCTTAATAGCCCTGGCCCCTTCCAGAAGTTTTTCTGGATTGACCCCCTTGGGGGGATCCAGCTCTACTGAAATGACAAATTTCTTTTGCTTGAGTTTGCAGGCAAAGCCTGAGAGCTCTGTTTGAGGAGGGGCAACTGTTTCGACTTTATCGGTCTTGGGAATGGCTACGGTAACTCTATTGGTTGAGATAGTAACGTCAGAAGCAGATTTTTGGAAAGATTGAAGAGCATCATACATGGCCCGAATGTGCCCAGGAGTGGTACCGCAGCAGCCGCCGATTAGGCTGACACCCGCAGCAGCAAACTTAAGCGCGTACTGGGCGAAGTACTCCGGAGATGATAGATAGATGAAGCGCCCGTCCACCAAGCGAGGCAGACCGGCATTGGGTTGAGCCGACACTTTGAGTTTGGTTTTGCCTACGATTCTCTGAATGACTTCGAAGATTCCCAGGGGGCCAACGCTGCAGTTTGCCCCGATTACGTCAACCTGCAAAGATTCCAATTCAGTGACTACCTCCTCTGGCGTATTCCCCATTATGGTCTTCCCCTCTTCGGTAAATGTCATCTGAGCAATTAGGGGAAGCTGGCAGATCTGTTTGACCGCCAGAACAGCCTGTTTCATCTCTTCTAAATTAACCATGGTTTCCAGGATGAAAAGGTCGACTCCCCCTTCCAGTAAAGCCTCGGCTTGCTGCCTGAAATATCCCAAGGCCTCTGTCTTGGTAATCTTGCCGATCGGCTCAAGTGGTTTCCCTAACGGGCCAATCGAGCCGGCCACAAAGACTGGTTTTCCCACTATCTCGCGGGCCTCCCGAGCAATCTTGGCGCTTCTGAAATTGACGTCTCTGACTTTATTTTCTAGTCCGTGAGTGGCTAACTTAATCAGATTAGCGCCAAAAGTGTTGGTCTCTATGATTTCCGCACCGGCTTGAATGTAATCCTGGTGAATTTGCTGGACTAATTTGGGATTGGATAGGTTGACCTCGTCGAAACAGTGCTGATAAGGAACTCCCCGGGCAAAAAGAATTGTCCCCATGGCCCCGTCACAGAGGATTATCCCTTTTTGTAGTCTCTCCCGAAAAAGGTCTGGCATTGAATTAATATACGAGAAAATGAAGAAATTTCAACTCTCTTGGCATCTTGCAAAAGGCCCTCTGGCAACTATCCTTCTACAGACTTGGCAGAATTTGAGAAGAGATTATTCAGATTAACGGTATACCAACCTAAGGCTGAGAAAAGCTACTAAGAGATCAGAGACTAGACCACAAGAGAAATCTAAGGAAAACTTAAAAGATTAGTCCAGCTTCAATTCTTGTTTTACTTCTCTGACTGCTTCGACCATAACCTTGAGCTTGGCTTTGGCCTCCTCCCAGGTTCTGGTTTTCAGACCGCAGTCAGGGTCTATATAAACCTTTTGTGGGTCAAAGAGTTGCAGCGCTTTCTTAATGTTATTCTTGACCTCTTCTATGCTTTCGATGCGGTGAGAATGAACGTCAACTACACCAACCGCGATTTCCTTAGTGAATTTGGGAGTCTTGAAAATCTCCAGATGCAGGAAGTGATTATTGGCAAACTCCAAATCCAGCTGTTCAACTGGCAGTTCCAGGATCTTGGGATAGATCAACTTGAAATCCCCGTAGCAAATATGGCTGATAGTCTTGGTCTTCACTCCAGCAGTGACAACCTTCATAGCCCGGATGGCCAAATCCAATTCCTCTGGCCGGGTGGAGATAGCCGGCTCGTCTATCTGAATGTATTTGGCGCCAGCTTTCTCTAAGTCAACCACTTCCGCGTGAATCACTTCGGCAAAGGCCATAGTCAAAGCCTCCCGGTGCGGGTAGTACTCATTGAAAGACCAGTCACACATTGTGTAGGGGCCGGTCAACATCCCCTTCACCGGTTTTGCAGTCAGGCTCTGGGCATATTGGAAATATTCAACTGTGGTGGGCTTCGGCCTCCTCAAGCGGTCCACCACAATCGGCTTGCGGTAATAGCGGTTTCCATAGGAGCGAACTGGAGAGCTGATTCTGAACCCTTCCCAGTTTTCGGCGAAATAAGTGGTCATATCCCCCCGCTCCATCTCCCCGTGCACTAAAATATCCAATCCCAGCTCTTCCTGAAGTTGGATGGTCTCCTTAATGGCTTGTAGCTCCAGTTCCTTTAGCTTTTCTCGGGAGAGCCCACCCCTGGCAAACTGATTGCGGGCCTTGGCTAAGTAATCCGGCTTAGGGAAACTCCCTACGGTAGTGGTCAGAAGCATTCTTGCCTCAATTTATCCTACCAGCAATTTGTGACAGAAAATTTAACTTTTTTAGGGCGGTTTCGTGCGGCAGAAACTCTAAACCACAAGAAGGGCTCAGGCTGACTTTTTGTTTCGGGATTCTCTGGCAGACTTTGTCAGCTAATTTCAAGATGTCCTCTTCCCTTTCTAACCTGGTATTGCGGGCATCCAGACAGCCCAGAATCAGTTCCTTTTCATCCCAGCTCACTTTTGTTATGGCCTCCAGGTTCTCCTTATGGCTGACAACGTCTACTCCCAAAGAGTCTACCGGAGCAGCTAATATTTTGGGTAACAGATTGTCTACTCTTCCGAAGTAGAAAAAAAGAATCTTGTGCGCCCTTATTCCGTTAAAGACTATCTCGATTGCTTTTGTGGCAAGTGGAGCCTGGTCCGGGAGGTAGCAAAGAGAGGGTTCGTCCAGTTGAATGTATTGACAGCCGGCATTTTCCAGTCCCAGTACTTCTTGATGTAATATTTCAGCTAAATCCAGAGTTAATTTTTCAAGATCGTGGTAATGTTCGTCCAGGGCCAATTGGGCAAAGGTCAATGGTCCGGGCAGGGCCACCTTGACCGGTTTTGAACTGTGGGCCCCAGCGAACTTGAATTGTTCCAGCGTGGAATAGGCCTTAAAAGAAAGTTTAGATTTGACCACCGGCCGGCGGTAGTAGACATTATTGTTGAAGAAGCGGATCAAACCCCCCATCTCAAAGCCACTTATGTTTCTGGCTAAAGGGGTGACCAAATCGTCCCAGCGAATCTGACCGTCTGTCACAATATCAATCCCGGCCTGAGACTGTTCCTTCAGAACTCTCTGGATAGTCTTTTGATAGATATCTTCCAGCTGCTCTGAGCTTATTTTTTTCTGCTCCCAGGCATTTAAAGAGTTCCTCAGGTTGGGGGCGTTCTTGTCCGAGACTATCTTGGGATAGTTTCCAACTACGGTCGTCTTCAATCTCTACTCCTTCAAATAGTCTTCCAACTTATCTGTCAAGCGGCTCTTGTCAAGCAAATTCCTGGAGAACCTTGACTTGGACTGACCCAGTCCATATTATCTCGAGAAGAAAAATGTAGCCTCTAAACGGAAGATATGCGATGAAATCTGCGGCAGATGTAGTGGTTATCGGTGCTGGAATTATTGGTGCGTCTGTGGCTTACAACTTAGCTAAAAAGGGGATTAAAGAAGTGGTCCTGGTGGAAAAAGAGCCTTTCTTCGCAGCCTGCTCGACCGGCAAGGCCGCCGGCGGGATCCGGGCTCAGTTTTCAACTGAAATAAACGTGAAGATTTCTATGCTGTCCCAGAAAATCTTTGAGCATTTCCAGGTAGAGATGAGTTGTGACGCAGCCTATGATCAGGTCGGATATCTGTTCCTTTTGACCACCCCAGAAGAGAAGGCTGAGTTTATGAAAAACGTGGAGATGCAGAGGAGATTGGGTCTACCGGTGGAAGTCTGGACTCCAGACCAAATCAAGAGATTCATTCCCCAAATAAAAACAGATGATTTGTTGTGCGGCACTTTTTGTAAGAAAGATGGTTTGGGGGACCCTTATGAATTTACACAAGGGTACATCAACCGAGCCAGAGATCTGGGAGTGGAGATAAATTACGAGACCGAAGTGACCGGTCTGGAACTGAACCGCAGCAGGATTAAGGGAGTCATCACCAAAAGTGGCACAATCCAAACCGAAATGGTCGTGAATTGTGCCGGACCCTTTGCAGCTCAGATTGGCCGCATGGCCGGAGTAGAAATACCGGTTGCGCCCCTCAAAAGGCAGGTTACTACCACGGCCCCTTTGGAGTTTGTGAAGCCATATTTCCCTATGATTGTGGATGTTCAGACCGGACTCTACATTCACAAAGAGTCCGGCGGCCTGCTTTTGGGCTGGGCCGATAAGGATACCCCCCCTGGTTTTGACCTATCAGTCGATCCGAACTATACCGACCAGATCTTAGAGCGGGCCTTGAATCGAATACCAGCCTTAGAAGAAGCGCAAATCTCCGGAAGTTGGGCCGGGCTATATGAGAGCACGCCGGATCATCTTGCCATCTTGGGAAAGGTGCCGGAAATTGAAGGACTGATTTTAGCTAATGGGTTTTCCGGGCACGGGGTCATGCATGCGCCGGGAGTAGGAGTGCTTCTGGCGGAGCTAATCGTGGATGGGAAGCCTTCTCTGGATCTTTCTGCTTTGAGCATAGAGAGGTTTAAAAAGGGGAAGTTAGAGCCGGAGAGGAATGTAATTTAGTCTATTTGATCTGTAAAGCTTCAATGATATTATTGTCCAGACTAAAGGGGCTATACTTGTTCCTTATCAGAAGTATATTTTCTTGATAGAAAATGTTTCTGGGCACTGTAATAAGAGTGAAGTCCTCATTCTGCATTATGGAAATATCATCCGAAATTCTTTCTCCCGGTCTTTGTGAGGTGTGCATAACAATTAAAGTACTAAGATTCTCATATTCATAAACTGTTTCCTCTAATTTATCTGTAAGTGTCAAATAGAAACCTTCGTCATTTCTAAAAAAATGTCTGTTAAGATGGTCGTCATAAATTACTATCACCACTTGGTCTTTTATAGAAGCCGCTTGTTTCCTCATAACGTCCTCTATTCCGTTAATTATCCTACTCGCTTCATCAACTCTGACAGGTGGTGGGTAGATTTCTTCTTTTCTGAATTCTTCAGGTACAGTTGGAGGTGTCTCGCCTTTAAATACATAATACTCAATTACTCTGGCAATCTTCACTTCTTTAAGACTTGAGCCACTTATAACTTCGTCAATTGCTCGATGAATAAGGGAAGATATCTCTTTCAATCTTGGCTGAGATAAAGTCTTATAGATTCTACCTGTTATTTTAATGTTATTATCATGGGCCTTAGAAGAGGAAAATTCCCATGGTCCGAGTTGGGCCATTGTTCTGTTGTAATTTCTTATTGCTTTCGGGGTGAATAAAGTCTTAACTTCGATGAAAATATCATCAGAAGATAGGCTAAATTTGAAATCAAGTATTTTATCCTTTGAAACCTCTGGATACATGGTAAACCTCAGGCCTGCTCTTAAAAACTTTGCTGCGAGAACGAGCTCAGAATATGCACCGTCATATTCTGTAGGATTTATTAGCCTTTTTAGTAAATCACCAAATCCTACCATTGAGCTTATGGATTGGAGTTTTTCTGCAAAATCTGCGATCCAAAGTTGAGACCAGGGAGCCTTATTCTCCAAATAACGCAAGAGAGTATGCAATTTTCCCCTCATAGAAGGCAACCAGTCTGGACCGAATAAATCTTTTAGTACAGATAGTCCCTTACTGACCCTGAGTTTTTCTTCTTCACTCAGCTCAATTCTATTTAGGTAATCGAAATGGTAATCCCACTGATACAATTCAGGCGGATTAGTCATCACTCCTGAGGCTTAAATTTAGCTAGAAGGATTCTTTCTATTGTTTCAGTCAGTTGTTCCAGCCTAAACGGCTTCGCCAGCAAATAATCCACTCCGTTCTTCTTTAGCTCCTCTTCCTCAAAATTCGCCCCCCAGCCAGTAATCATCACCACCGGCACCTCCGGCTTAAGCTCCTTAATCTGGCGGGAGACCTCGAAGCCCGATACATCGGGCATCCCCAAATCAGTAATCACCAGATCGAAGGAATTGTGCCTGAATTTTTCCAAGCCCTCCTGCCCACTTAAAGCCACGTCCGTAGAATGTCCCAGAGTGGACAGCATCGAAGAAAGGAGATCCAAAATCATCTTCTGGTCGTCAATGGCCAAAACTCTCAGATGTCCTCTGGTGATGGCTTGCTCCAGCTTAGGCGGCTCAACTTGTACATACCCGGCAGTACTTCCCAAAGGAGCTGCTCCCAGGCTGAGTTGTTTCAGGAGTCTAGCCGCTTCCAGAGTAGTCTTTCCAATTGCTTTCAAACTTTCGGCCAAGCTTAAGTTGTAGGGGAGTCTGCCAGATTCCAGCTTCTCCTCCAAAAGCTCGATGTTGCCAAGCACTCCGGCTAAGAGATTGTTGATGTCGTTGACCCAGGCAGAGGAAGGAGAAATCATAGTTTCAGAGATTGGTTCAGTCTGTTTAGTCTCCAGATCCTTAAGTTTAGCAGTCAATTCTTCAATCATCTCCTCAGCCTGAGCGGCCGACTTCTGCAACTGCCAGTTGGCAACTGCAATGGAAGCCTGATTGGCTAAGGTCTTGGCCTGTTCGACCTCTCGGGGGGAAAAGCTTACTGAGGTCTCTTTGTTTTCATACCATAAGATTCCAATAATTTTCCCCAATCTGAAAACAGGAACTAAGAGGTGAGATCTTTCCACTACCGCACTGCGGCTGTTCACCACCCGGTTAATTAAAGGGTACTCACTAAGCACACCCTTGGTTCTAACCAGAGATGGCTCCAGAGTAGCCTTTACCTCCAAATTATCCCCTTCCATAAGAAAGAAATGACCGACCGTTGCGTTTATGACCTTTAGCCCCTCCCAGATGATTCGGTCCAAAATCGGCTCCAAGCCTAAATCCGAGGTCAGGTAACCGCTGACCACCGCTAAGATTCTATTCTCCGTTATAGATTGATTGAGAGTATCGGCTTTTCTTTTGAGCTCTCGGCTCAGACGCAAAAATTCTATTCGGTCTTGAAGATAGGAAACTGCCTCACTCAAAAGAGGTACGGCAGAAGGCTCGAATTTAAACTTCTGCTCAGAGAAGAGGGCCAGCATTCCCAGTCTGTTCTGACGCGTGGAAATAGGCACCGCAATGATGGATTCGATTCCGCTGCCGGAAAGAGAGTTTAAGAAACTATCTGAGCCAGACTTGACCTGACTGGAAAAGAAGATTTCACCGGAGGTAATCCGTTTAGGAATCCCGGCTTCTAAAGCTAGTTTTTCCAGATTCTTAGCCAGCTGGGGGGAGAGACCCCGGTAGGCCGCCAGGATTAGCTCTTGGCTGGCAGGATGGATTACCCAGACTGCCGCCTGTTCGGTTTTGAAATGAGAGGTTGTTCCTCTCAGGCAATTTTCCAGAATCTCAACTAAGGCATTCCCTTTTTGAGAACTAATTATAGTGGTGCGCAAGAAATCCAGCTCCTCTTCCTTAGTCGCCAGCTGCTCTCTTTTTTGCCGGAGAAAACCCAACCAGCCTGCCACTCCCCAGAAAATCCAGGCCAGACCTAAAATCAGAAATCCAATCTGCAGGAAAGCAGAAACAGCGCTTGAGCCAAACAGAGATTGACTAAAAGGAAGCTCTTCCACA
>Ga0209641_10001658_pt1 | contig 19693 bp, 14 predicted proteins | sample RifCSP16_1_FD_184022 | JGI IMG/M metagenome (GOLD analysis project Ga0209641, IMG submission 184022) | Soil microbial communities from Rifle, Colorado - Rifle CSP2_sed 16_1 (SPAdes) (version 2) | ecosystem: Environmental > Terrestrial > Deep subsurface > Rock core/Sediment | place: Rifle... | reverse complement strand
TGAAAGGCGGCGGAAGTCTTTATCCGCCGACACATGAAACTGTCGATAAGAATATGCATGTAATTTACCAGGATGGAAAAGCTGTGTTCAAAGTTGCTGTAAAAGGAATGGCGGATGTAGCATATGAAATAATGCAGAAGAATAATTTGAAATCAGAAGACATTGCTTATTTGGTTCCTCATCAGGCAAATTTAAGAATAATTGATGCTACTGCCGAGAGAATGGGAATTTCAAAAGATAAGGTGATGATAAATATTCATAAGTATGGAAATACCACTGCTGCAACAATACCCTCATGTTTGGTAGAGTACTACCGTGACGGTAAACTAAAAAAGGGAGATAAAATAATTTTAGCATCTTTCGGTGCAGGATTCACTTTTGGTTCTTCGTATCTTGTTTGGGCAATAGATTAATTCTAACAAAAATTTAAATCATTTTAAGTTAATTATTTGTGTCGAAGATAGCATTTTTATTTCCCGGACAGGGATCTCAATATGTTGGTATGGCAAAAGATCTTTACGATAATTCGGTTGAAGCAAAAGAAATGATAAAAATAGCAGATGATGCATTAGGAATTAATCTATCTTATATTTTATTTAACGGTCCTGAAGATCAATTGAAGCAGACCGATTTCACTCAACCGGCAATTTTTCTTCACTCGGTGGTTTTAGCTTCATTGATACGGACTTTAACTCCATCAGCCGCTGCAGGTCATTCGTTGGGAGAATATTCAGCATTAGTTGCTGCAGGTTCAATTCAATTTTATGATGCGATTAAACTTGTGAGAGAGCGAGGTAAGGTAATGCAGCTTGCAGGAATTGTTAATCAAGGCACTATGGCCGCAATTATTGGTTTATCTAAAGAACTTGTTTCACAATCTTGTATTGAAGCTTCTGCTGAAGGAATAGTTCAACCGGCAAATTTTAATTCGACTGATCAAATTGTAATTTCCGGTTCCATGAGCGGTGTTAGAAAAGCAATGGAACTATGCAAAGTTAAAGGTGCTAAATTAGTTAAGGAACTTGTTGTCAGTGGTGCATTTCATTCACCGCTAATGCAAACAGCTAAAGATCAGCTTAAAAAGGAGTTAGATACGACACCGATATACGATGCACGTTTTCCAATTTATGCAAATGTTACAGGTTTACCTGCTACCAAGAGAGACGAAATTAAGAATTTATTATTCGAGCAAGTGACAGCTCCGGTAAAGTGGGAAGAAACAATTCAAAACCTAATTGCTGATGGTATTGAAGAATTCTTTGAAATTGGTCCGGGAAAAGTATTACAAGGATTGGTTAAACGAATAAACCCTCAAGTTAAGTGTTCAAGTATTGATAAATATTCAGATGTGGAGAAGTACCTATAATAATGGATAATTTTAAAATGATTAATGGATTGAAGATTGATCCTTTGATTTTCACTTTTAAATTTACCTGCCGCTGTATCGGGGGTGAATGCTGCAATTATGGTGTTTATACAGATTATAAAGAGCATGAAAAAATTTTATCTGTTAAAAATGAAATTATTGCAATGATGGATGAAAGCCAATCTAAAAATGTACATGAATGGTTTGAAGCCCCTGAAAAGGATGATGATTTTGAATCTGGAATCGCCGTAGGGACAAATATCATTAATGATAAATGTACCTTCCTCGATAAAAACGGACTTTGTGCTTTACAAACATTAGGATTATCCAAAGGAATGCATAAATGGGCGTACAAGCCAATATTCTGCGTGCTTTTTCCTTTAACGATTTATCAAGGGGCTTTGACGGTAGATGATGAGCATATTGAAAGATTGAATTCGTGTAATCGCTATGCAAGTGAAGGGCTGACAATATTCGATTCTTGTAAAGAGGAGTTGAGATATTTTTTAGGTAAGGATGGTTTTGCTGAACTGGAAAAATATCGTGAAGAGTATCTGAACAGCTTAAAATCTCAAGAATTGGTCTAGAATATCATATTTTTAATTCATCAAAAATCTTTTTTAATTAGAAAATAAAGTGGAAAAATAAATCAAGCAGTTGTATATTATTCATTGAAAATTTGGACAGACTTTGAATTACTGACGGAGAGCGATAAATTTAATTATAGGCAATTTTGTAGGTTCTGTGTCATCGATAAGTAATTTAATAATCATATAATCTTAATAAGCAAATGGCAAATAAAAATAAAAGAGCTATAGTTACAGGTGGAAGCAGAGGCATTGGTCGAGCAATAGTAAAGGACTTGGCAGCTCGCAACTGTTCTGGAATTTTATTTTCAGATATTGTATTTATCAATAATAGTCTTGATGAATGTGTTGAAGAGATTCAGAAGGAAGTTGGTAGTTTAGATACAAAGATTTATGGATTTAAAGCCGATGCATCTTCATTTGAAGATGCTCAAGCAACAATTGATGAGGCGATAAAAAATATGGGCGGTGTTGATATTTTAGTGAACAATGCCGGGATTACTCGAGATAATTTATTACTCCGAATGTCTGAAAAAGAATTCGATGACGTGATTAGTATTAATCTTAAAAGCGTATTTAATTATACCAAAGCAGTACTGAGACCAATGATTCAGCAAAAATACGGACGCATAATTAATATTGCCTCTGTGGTAGGATTGATTGGAAATGCCGGTCAGGCTAATTATGCAGCATCAAAAGCAGGAGTTATTGGTTTTACTAAATCAACAGCAAGAGAAGTTGCCTCTCGAGGTATAACTGTTAATGCAGTTGCACCGGGATTCATAGAAACAAATATGACAGCTAAGCTGAATGATAAACAACGAGAAGCTTTAATGAATAATATTCCATTGAACAGACTTGGAACTCCGGAAGATATAGCTAAGGTAGTTGGGTTTTTATCCAGCGATGAAGCTGCTTATATTACAGGACAAGTAATCGCTGTTGACGGCGGAATGACCATGTAATTTTGAATTTTCAATAACTCATTAATCACAAACATAAAAGGAGCAAAAAAAATGGACGTTGAAGCAAAAGTAAAAGAAATCATTATGGATAAATTGGGAGTTGAGGAATCTCAAATCACTCCCGAAGCATCTTTTACAAATGATCTTGGCGCAGATTCTTTGGATATTGTTGAACTTGTAATGGGTTTTGAAAGCGCATTCAATGTTTCAATCCCGGATGAAGATGCTGAGAAAATTACCACAGTTGGTGATGCAATAAAATACCTCAAAGAAAAATTAGGATAATAAACTCTCTCGACTTTAGTATAACTTCATATCTTCAGTATATCGAAGAAGGTAAAGTTTACATAGTGAACTGAAAAGTTGTACCTGGTTTAGATCATCGAAATATGGAAAGAAGGAGAGTAGTTGTAACCGGTTTAGGAGTGTTAACTTCTATTGGTATCGGTGTGGACGATTTTTGGAATGGTCTTCAGCAGGGGAGAAATGGTATTGGACTAATCACCCGTTTCGATACAACTAACTTCGATACAAAGTTTGCCGCAGAAGTAAAAAACTTTAACCCCGATAATTATTTTGATCGCAAAGCTGCAAAGCGTATGGACCTCTTTGTACAGTATGCAATGGCTACTGCTGAAATGGCAACTAAAGATTCTCAATTAAATTTAGATAAGATTGATAAGGAAAAATTTGGGGTAATTTATGGAAGCGGAATTGGAGGTATGACTACCCTTGAACAGCAGCATTGGATTTATTTCGAATCAAAATCTCCTCGAAAACTCAGCCCGTTTTTCGTTACTATGATGATCTCAAACATGGCTGCCGGGCAAATTTCAATTCGATTTGGATTGAAAGGTCCAAATTACGCCACGACTTCTGCATGTGCTACATCTTCTCATGCAATAGCTGATGCATACATGCTGATTCAACGAGGCAGTGCCGATATTATGATTTGTGGCGGTTCGGAAGCATCAATTACCGAAATGGCAATTGGCGGTTTTAATGCAATGAGAGCTTTGTCAACATGGAATGACAGGTATTTAGAAGCGTGCCGTCCTTTTGATAAAGATAGAAGTGGATTTGTCATGGGTGAAGGTGCAGGTACTATCATAATTGAAGAATATCAGCATGCAATTAATCGTGGAGCAAAGATCTATGCAGAGGTCGCGGGAATCGGTTTAACTGCGGATGCCTTTCATATCACTGCTCCTGCACCTAATGGTGAAGGTGCATATAGATCAATGAAAGAAGCTATGCGAGATGCCGGAGTAGAACCTGAAGATGTTGACTATATAAATGCTCATGGTACCTCTACTCCGTTTAATGATGTTAACGAAACGCATGCTATTAAATCGGCTTTTGGAGAACATGCTTACAAGCTGGTTATAAATTCAACAAAGTCAATGACAGGTCATCTCCTTGGTGCTGCTGGCGGTGTTGAAGCAGTTGCAACGGTTCTGAGTCTTGTTAATAATAAAGTTCCACCGACAATCAATCTTACCAATCCCGATCCTGAGTGCGATCTAAATTACAGTGCAAATAAGCTTACCGAAAAAGAAATCAATTGTGCTATCAGCAATACATTCGGATTTGGCGGACACAATGCGTCTATTCTTTTTAAAAAAATTGAGGACTGAGTGAGCAATTTACTTGGCTGGATATTTGAAAAACTCAAACAGCGGGAAGTAAAGAAAAAATCCGAATTAATCTCACGAATTTTCAGTTCAAGAAAGCTTGCTGAACTTGAAAAAGTAATCGGCTGCTCGATCAAAAATAAATCTTACTACATCCAGGCATTAACTCACCGTTCTTTTCTTGAACAAAATAATGATTATGATATTTCCAACGAACGCCTCGAATTTTTAGGTGATTCTGTTTTGAGCTTATCCGTTGCTGAATATCTTTTTGATGAATTTCCCGATAAGGATGAGGGATTTCTCACAAAGGTTAGAGCAAAGCTTGTAAACAAGATGACGCTTGCCGAAGCTGCAGAAAACATAAAGCTGGTCAGATTCATACTCGTCAGTAATAATGTTAAAAATACTTTTCTTCCCGGTGCAAAGACTATTTTGTCTGATGGCTTAGAAGCTCTAATTGGAGCAATTTATCTTGATAATGGATTAAAAGAAGCAAGGGAATTTATTGAGCGCATTTTGATAGAACCGAATACTAAGGAAGGTATTTACTTAATTGATGAGAATTTCAAAAGTCAGCTTTTAGAATATTCACAAGCAAACCGGTTAGATAATCCTTCTTACATAGTCGTAAGTGAAGAGGGACCACAGCACAATCGAACGTTCACAATTAAAGTGATGATTGGCGACGTTGAATACGGCATAGGAAAAGGCAAAAATAAAAAAAGTGCTGAGCAGAATGCAGCTCATTCAGCCCTGGTTAAGATTGACTCCCTTAATAATTAATCTCAAATATCTCGTCGATACAACTTTCCCTTATAAATCAGATTTAAGAAAAAAGTTCGCCTTGACCTTCTAATTTTAATTTCCAACGATCTTCACCGACGTGTTCTGCAATATCTTCTAAAACACTAAGTATAGTTTGATTTTCAGGAGTTGTGCCGTTTTTAAGTAAAGGGATAATGCTCAACACAATATCATCGAAGTGCGAATATTTACCTTCTCTTTCCATTCTTCTTAAATAACTTAATAAATAATATCTGACCCTTAATCTTTCATCGACATGTGTTTTAAACTTAGAATCTTTTTTAAGAGTGAATATTTCTGTGTCTTCGCTATAATCAAAGTTATCGAGTAAGAGCGGTGTGAGGTCGGTATATTCTTTTTTAAGTAAATCTAAAAAGCCGAGTTCAAGCCCTTTGATAATTAACTCATCATTTATTTGTTCAAGTGATGCACCATCATGTTTTGCGATTATGCCTTCAATTGTTTGCATAACAATTTCTGCAATGTCCATTCCTAAGTGTGCTTTAAGGATTGCTCTTGGATTTTTAACTTTCCTAAAATTAATTATTAGCTGACCGGATAAAACGGTGAAAGGATGCTGGCGTTTTTTGAAACTTGTCTGTCCATTTTTTTGTGGAACTGCCCCTATGTATTCAAAACCACAACTTTCCGCAGTATCAATAATAAGATGCCAGAACTCAGGATCTTTATGGGCAAACACAAACGACATCCATCTATCGTATTTCAGTACTCGATACATTTCTTTAATACTTCGAGCAATCAAATTATTATAATCATTTTTGCTTTTACCGTTCTCGCCACCCTCGATTGCTTCCAGTTCATAATCCTCTTTTGTCACTTCAAGATCTAACCAGGCATTCCACATAGTTGAAAGATCGAGATATGGAATTTTTTTACCATACGGTGGATCAGTATAAATATAATCTACGGTTTCTTTTGGTATCCAACTTAAATCTGTAGCAGTGCCCTTTAAAATTTTTATGTTTTCGATAGTGTTTTCATTAATAAAGTACTGAATATCCTTTTTTGCCTCGACAACTTTTTTAAATTTTGTTGTAAAGATATCGATCAAAGAAAGTTCTCCGGGTTTGGGTGCTTTGCGATATCTATAATAACGAAATGGCCCACTATCGCCGCCACCATCAGTTGTAGTATAGTGAAAAGTCAAATTGTATTTATTAACACTACTTGAAAATGCTAAGAGGCATGAATTACGGATGTTTAAATCTTTTTCTTTTTTGATGATTGATTTCAATAGGGCAAGATCAGCAAGTTGTTTCTTGCTAAAAAGTTGATCAACTGTACTAACATCCGAACCCTTGGGTAGAACAAAACCTTTAGGATATGGATACTTACTTACAGCTTCAGCTACTTCTTTTTTTGTTTTTGGTTCTTTTTTCTCAAACTCTTTTTTAATTCTATCGAATGAAGCAGCAAGGTCAGAAATTTTAACAGGTGCAACTAAAGATTGAACAATGAAAACAGCCATTGGATTAAGATCAATGCTTATTGTTTTTCTATTGTTCATCATAGCTTCAATTGGGGTAATTCCACTTCCGCCAAACGGATCAAGAACTAAATCTCCAGGTTTACTAAAGTTCTTTATGTATTCAGCTACAACATTCCAGCTTTGTTTTGTAAAATAACCATGAACACCAAAGTGTCTTTTTGCTTGCTGTTTCTTTACAGGGATTTCTTCAAGAAGTGGTCGGTTATCGTAATTGAACTCAGATTTATATTTTACTGCGGGTTCATAAGCAATTTGCTTTCCAACCTGAAAACTTGTAGGCGATAGATACATAGAAAGTTTTTCCCAGCTATGTTCAATTTCATCAAGGCTAAAGAAAAGAATAGGCTCATTAGTAGATGATTCACGTCTGAATAAGGAAAAATACAAACCATTGCAAAGTGCAAAGTATGTGCTTCTTATTTCGGGATGTGAAGAATAACTATAAACTTGCTCTATGTTCTCACTGTCATTAATATTCTGATCTGGAGATTTTGCGTCGAGTACCCAAGCAAAATTGTTAGCAACTTTCAGTGAATAATCGGGTATTAATTTTATTGCGATTTTATTTTTACTACCTATTGTAAGATAAGGATGCTGTAAAGTTTTACTTCGTACAATGTCTGTTTGTGAATAACCAAGCTCTTTAAGAATTGGAAGAATTAGGACCTCTCTTACGCTGTCTTCTTTAAACTCTGAGTTGTGACTTAGAGATTTGAAGTCGATTTGACCGAATAGATTTTGTTTGGTGATGTGATGCATAAAAAAATTATACAAACATTCTATTTATTAGATATGTTTTTTTACGATAAATACAATGCAAACTTAGTCTATAAACAAGAAAAGCTCAAATTGTGTATCGTCCCCAAAAAAGTTAATAAATTAAAAAGGGAGCCGAAGCTTCCTAATTTCATTTCATGGTAAAAATCAATTACAAAAATTCATTTGTTCCAATTAAAATTCGCAGTTCAATCCGCCGCGGCGGATTGGCTGCATCGTCTTTGCCAATCCATGTAAGTTCTAATTTGGGTTTATGGTTCATAAGTAATTCTAATTTACTTTTTCTTTTTAGTTTTCTTCACTTCATTTAAAATTTTCTTCTCAGCACCTTTAAGCCGTCTCTCAATTTTTTTAACATCTTCGGCGGGAGGAAGATTTTCCGGCTGCACTCCGCGTTCTTTAAGAATTTTTCTAACTGCAAGATTATTATCAACGTGTTCTTCAGAAATCTTTTCGTGTCCGTGAAGATCTTTTTCAATTACGTTGTGGCTCGTAAGCTCGGATGCAAAGTCTTTCGCTTTAATAGTAAGTGTAGGTAAAAAGTCAGCAAGAGGTCGTCCATCCGGAACATCTAATTTACTTTTCATCATTTGGGTGTTTAGTCCACCAAAAAGCGCTTGATCTCCTTTAGAACGGATAATAGCAAAACCTTTTTCGTCAACACCTCTTTCATAAATAATTCCGGAAAGCTTTTTTTCTGAGTGAGAAAGTTTTTCTCGAGCAGTAACACGGGCAATATCGAGCAGTCTTTTTTCGATTATTTCTTGTTTGCGGGTTTGTACTGCAAAATATGTTTGAGCAAAAGCAACTTCAGGTTTTGCTGGATCACCATTTTGAGCAACGAGATAGCAAGCGTATCTTGTAAGAGCAAAATCATCAATGATTTTAGAAGCGCCTTTTGGCATTGGTATCGTTTTGCTGATATCAGCAAAATGATCAGAAAGCTTTTCTCCTGCGTTTTCACAAGCTTTCTTTGCTTTTTCAATAGCGTTTTGGAAGTTTCGCCATTGTGTATAATTGAAAATATCCTGCAGCCCTCGTGCACTCCAGCACTCCACTCCTTCATATATGTAACACGCATTCTCAAATTTTTGAAAAAGTTCGGCAATTAATTCTTTTTTCATAATGCTATTTCTTTTTCCCTAATTTATTCTTCGAACTAATTTTTTTTACTACCTCATCAAAATCACTTTCGTAATTGCTGTCTTGAACCACTCTAAATTTATCAAATTCACTCTCGGCAAGTTTAAGAGCAACTTCATGACTTATTTTACCGGCATCTTTCAAGATATCATATTCGTTGAATTGTAAAAATGCATCTATTTTATTAACCCAAACGGACATTTTCATAGGTATTTGTCGAGCCGCTTGGTTTTCGGCATAATCCAGATACATGGAGACAATGCGTTCAAGTTCTTTAATCTCTTTTTCATTCAAATAATTTTTAGCAACGCTTACATCGCTTTTAAGAATCTTACCTTTGGGAGAATTTTTCCAAGTTAGTAAACCCATTTGTGGTTTAGATGAATCTGCTCTTTCGGCAATAAGTTGAGCAGCAGTTTTTCCAGTAACAGCCCAATGAAGTTTGTTTTGAACCGTCTTATAAAATTTCCGGGTGATTTCAGCATCCCGGTTATAATCAATGCTGCACTGCTGGTAAATATCCGTGATCTTTTGATAAAATCTTCGTTCGCTTGCACGTATTTCGCGTATGCGTTCTAAGAGTTCATCAAAATAATCTTTGCCGAATCTTTTTCCTTGCTTGAGTCGTTCATCATCGAGGACAAAACCTTTAATCATAAACTCCCGGAGCGTTTTAGTAGCCCAGATTCTAAACTGGGTTGCTTGGAAACTATTGACACGGTAGCCGACAGCGATAATTGCGTCCAAATTGTAAAACTGCACAGAATAAGTTTTTCCATCTACGGCAGTATGTGCAATTTTTGCACTAACTGAATTCTCATCCAATTCTTTTTCGGCAAAGATGTTCTTTAGATGTTTAGTAATTACTGAGCGATCAACTTGGAATAACTCTGCTAATTTTTTCTGGTTTAACCAAAAAGTTTCATCGCTGAATAGAACTTCTACCTTTACATCGCCAGAGTCAGCAGTGTAAAGAATGATATCGCTGCTAAGGTTTTCTTTATTGTTACTCATATTGCACCGTTTGAAATATTATGATCCTTTTTCTTTGCGCACAACAACCAAGCTTAACCATTTTGTTGATATCAACAAAATGGTGATTCACCGTTATTTTTTAAAGAGTCTTTTATTTTATAGATCGAGTTTATGGAAATCAGAATGGTAAATGTTTTAAGAATTTGTGACATAAATTTAATTTACTTGCTCCTATTGAAATTCCTCTCCCACCCCATTTTGATCCTCTCCTTCCTCGTGTTCTCTTTGAGGTTTATAATTGTTAAAATTAATTCTAACAGTGAACATAACTATGGGAGATTCTCTCTTGAAATAATTATAGCTGTAAAAATCGGGACCTTGAGAGGTAGATTCGTATTTGGATGAGCGGAATATATCACGCACTTGTAAAATTAGGGAAAGCTTTTTATCAAATAAATCCTGCTTCATAGAAACATCTGTTGTAAAAGATTCTTCCCATCTGCCTTGGGAAGACACTCTAGGACCACTGTATTTTAGATTTAGCTGCATCTGAGTTGATGTCCCAAGCCGGAACACATTATTAAATCTTGTATTCCAATTAAAACTTTCTCTTGAAAAATCTTCACTATAAAGTATACCTTTAATTTTGTAGTTATAAAGATTAGCCATAAGATTAACATTCCAAAATTCAAACGGATCAAATATCATCATAAACTCACTGCCGAGAGAGTAATCTGCTCCGACATTTTCAACGGAATTTAGAGTAATATTTTTTAGGGTATCTATTCCTTGATATACGGAACGGATTTGTTCTACTTTGTTATGTGTAGCTCGATAATAAAGATCAGCAGAAATAGAAATGTTTTTTATAAATGTTTGGATCCCGGCATCATAGGAGTCTATAAATTCCGGTTCAAGCGAAGGATTTCCTTGTCTTACATTGTTAGCATCCATCCAGGTGAGAAATGGTTCCAATGACCAGCCGTGAGGTCTGTGTATTCTTCTTGTATAGCTTGCCATCACCTGTGTTCCCTCGCTCAATTTATATGAAGAATGAAGTGAAGGGAACAAGTCCCAACGGTTTATGCTGAATTCTTGATTACTGAATGTAACAGTACGGAAAGTATATTCGGTTCTTAGACCTCCTTGCAATCCTATACCAAATAAATTATCGGAGTAAATTGAATAAAATGCATGGTCACTATTTTTGTAATCAATTGAATTGCTGTAGAGTGATTGAAAATCATAGACTCGTGTCTGAGGATTGTATTCAAATAATTCATTTCTGTCATTAGTAATTTCAGCTTGACCCTGATATCCTGCTTCCAACTTACTTGTTTCACTCAAGGGAAGAGTGTATTCCAGTTTGCCTTCAAATTCTTTTGAAGGACCTGCTTCTGTTGTTTTCTTCCCGCTTGTTTGTAATCCATCTGTAAACTGTTCGGTAATATTTGATTCGTCTCCATCATCGTAACCTAAATCTATCTCGCTTTTAATTTCATGCCCCGTCGCATTAAATTTATGCAGATAAGTAAAGTTTAATGAGTTATGATTACCTGATCTTTCGGCTAAATTGTTACTTTCATACAGTAAGGGCAGCGGATTAGTTTGAGACCATTGAGTATAATCAAGAAATGAATTTCTGGGTCCTTCTCTTTTTCCGAATCGTCCTCCAATGTTTAGAAAATCGTACTCACCCAAAATGAATTCAATACCTCCGCGAATGCCGAAAGAAATTCTTCCCCATTCCATATTACCATCGGAATTTAGATAGGATGTCGAGTTATTCGTAATAAAACGTTTTTCAGCGTTGCTTGTTCCCGGAAAAAACCTTCGATTATAATCCAAACCAAAATTCAGATTATAATCTGTTGTCTTGTATTCGAAAAGAAAATCACCGCCGTATTTATTCCTTAAGCCGGCATTGGCATTAACAATTCCGCTTAATCCTAAATTTTGATTTTTCTTTATTAAGATATTTATTATTCCCGCTGCACCTTCAGGATCATATTTAGCTGACGGGTTTGTGATAATCTCAATTTTATCTATTGAGCTTGCTGGTATTTGCTGAAGCGCATCCTGCGCGCCAATAACCGATGGCCTGCCATCTATCAGCACGGTAAAGTTTGAGTTTCCTCTTAAGCTTACATTACCTTCAATATCTGTAGTGATGGAAGGAACGTTTTGTAAAACATCTGCTGCATTTCCGGAGATAACCGTCTGCATTTTATTTACATCAATAACTTTCTTATCTATTTGGTAAGTAACTGGTGAACGGTCACCTTGAACAACAACATCCTCAAGTTTAAATACAGAAGGTCGAAGAAAAATGTTTCCCAGATCGTGGGTTAATTTTTCAGGACTGATGAGGAATTCAAATCGCTGATTATTAAAACCAATGAATCTTAAATCTAAATAATACTTGCCGGGAGAAATTTTATTTATGGTAAATCTTCCGGAAGAATCGGAAACAGTTCCTGTAACCATAGAACTATCTTTGGGCGTGAATAAAACTGCATTCGCATATTCAATGGGTGCTTTTGACGCATAATCGAATACTCTTCCTAAGATAATTCCGCCCGCACTCCGAAACTGTCTTTGCTGAGCGGAAACTTGGTATGTCAAAACAATAGAAAATAAAAGTAAATAATGAAGTATGCTTTTCACGGTATTGATAATCGTTTTTGAATGAATAATTATTATAAAAATACGATACAAACTTAATCAAAAGAAGGATAATCGAATTCCTTAATGGAAATCATTTATTCATCTCTACTTAATTAATTCATTATTATAAACGAAAAATTTAGTTTTAATATAACTGAAACTATGAGTGAAGTTTTACCTTTCACAATGAAAGGTTACCTTAATAAATTTAAAAAAACCAAAACTTTATAATCATTAATTTCTTCGATTACTAAATAATCAAAATATTTTTCTTATTTTTAAAAATGATACAGCATCAGTTTATCAAGACCGAACTACTTCATGAATAATACACAACATAAAATTTATATTTGGTCGTTTATAATTGTTGGACTTACAGTTACTGTTCTTCTGGTAGTGGATGGTTTTTCCTATTACAGTACTTCAATAGAAAACAGATTTTTTCATCTAAACCATAATTCGTTAAAACCAAATGGGTTTATAGGCCATGGTCTCGGTATAGTTGGATCATTAATGATGATTCTTGGCGTTGCATCCTATATGATCAGGAAAAGAAAACCGAGGTTATTAGGATTTGGTTATTTGAAACATTGGCTTGAGTTTCACATTTTCTTGTGTTCTGTCGGTCCAATTCTTATTCTCTACCATACAGCATTTAAATTTGGCGGTATAGTATCGGTAAGCTTTTGGAGTATGGCAGCAGTAGTTTTAAGTGGAATAATTGGACGATTTATTTATGTACAAATTCCAAGATCAATCCAGGGAAATGAATTGGAGATTGAAGATATAAATACGATGAGCACGAATCTAACAGCAAAATTAAAATCAGATTTTGGAATTAATGGTGTATTTTCTGAAAGATTAGAAATTATATCTTTTACCGATCAATATAAAAACGCCTCCCCAGGGAAAAGTATAATTTTAGTGTTTAAAGTTTACTTTCAGTCTTTATCGCTTATGAGGAATATTTACAACGAAATTGATAATATGAACTTAGTGAAAAGAAAAGCCCGCAAAGTTAAAGGCTTAGTCAAATCTAAAATAGTTTTACAAAGAAGAATAGGAATGCTGAAAACTATGCATAAGTTTTTTAAATACTGGCATATTGTACATTTACCTTTCGCTATTATTATGTTTGTTATAATGTTCATTCATGTAATTGTAACTATTATATTTGGCTACAAATGGATTTTTTAGGAGGAAAAATGAAATTTAAATGGATATATGTTTATCCAGCAATAATCATTTTAATAATATTCATATTAGTAATAACAACCACCGATAATAAAACGCCAACACCAGTTCAAAATGATATTGTAAATAAAGAAATGCCAAATGACGATGTACATAAAGGATTGAATAATCCCGCATCTGTTCCGCCCAATAAACAAAATGTAACCTCGACTGTATTTGAACGATTGGAAGCATTAAGAAAAGAAGCGGAGAAAAACCCAAATGACACTTTGAAGTTAAGAGAATATGCGGATTTTCTTGCAGCAGCTCATAGGCCGAATGAAGCGATTACTTATTATGAAAAAATCCTAAAGATAGATCCTAAAAAGAAAGAAATTTTATTTTCACTCTCATTCGTTTATTACAATAAACAAGATTTTGAAAAAGCCGAGAACCTGACAAATAAAATAATTAAAATTGATCCAAAGGATTGTCAAGCTTTGTACAACCTTGGAGCAATAAACGCATCTAAGGGGAATAAAGATAGAGCAAGAGAAATTTGGGAAAGAATAACAAAAGAATTTGCTGGCTCATCATCAGCTGATCTCGCAAAATCAGCGTTATCAAAGTTGTAATCTCAAAGCTGAACAAATTACTATTTAGTACAGTTGGTAGAATCAAGTAATAATAACAGGTCACTATTACCATCCCACACCCTTGTCTCAATACCGATTACCAAAGATAGAGGGAAACAGTCGGCTCATAATTGCACGGTAATTGTGCTTACAATTCACCCTTTTTTAATTAATTATAGAATTAGTTTATCTCAAAATGGAAGTATTTCTTGAAAATATTATAACTTATTCGGTTGTTGCTGGGATAATTGGGTTTGTCATGTATTTTTATTTGAAAAGCAAACGTGTGAAAACTGAGATGAATATTCAGAAAATTGCAAAAGCTAAAGAATTTGGATTACATGAACCTATTTCATTACATCCGGTTATTGACACTGAATCATGCATTGGCAGCGGCGCTTGCATTGAGGCTTGCCCTGAAAAAGATATAATTGGAATAGTCAATGGAAAAGCTACTACAATAAATGCTTCTCGCTGTGTTGGACATGGCGCTTGTTTTCATGCTTGTCCGGTGGAGGCAATTACATTATGCATAGGTACTGAAAAACGTGGAGTTGAGCTTCCTCACATCAGTCCTGAATTTGAAACCAATATTCGTGGATTATTTATTGCCGGCGAATTGGGCGGAATGGGATTGATAAAAAATGCAGTTGAACAAGGGAAACAAGCAATTTTATATTTATCAAAAGAATTAAAAAATATTCCTGATGCCAAGTTTGACGCCATAATTGTCGGAGCAGGACCAGCAGGAATTTCTGCAACCCTGATGGCGACAAAATTAAATTTAAAGGTTCGAACGATAGAGCAGGATTCTTTAGGGGGGACGGTGTTTAATTTTCCCCGCTCAAAAATTGTAATGACTTCGCCAATGGACCTTGCGCTATATGGTAAAATCAAATTGACTGAAACTACTAAATCAGAACTTCTTGATCTGTGGCAGACAGTTTTGAGCAAAAATAAAATTACGATCAATGAACAAGAGAAAGTTACAGCAATAGAAAAAAATAATGGAATTTTTACTTTAACGACTAGCAAAGAAACTTATAATTCGAAAACTATTCTTCTCGCAATTGGAAGAAGGGGCTCTCCAAGGAAGTTAGGTGTAAAAGGAGAAGATAAAGAAAAAGTGGCTTATCGTCTGCTTGAACCCGAATTAATTCATAACCAAAAAATTTTAGTTATTGGAGGAGGCGATTCGGCAATTGAGGCAGCACTCCTCTTGGCAGGCGAAGGCAATGATGTTGCGTTGTCCTATCGTGGTGAAAGTTTTTCTCGAATTAAACCGAGGAATCTCGAACTTATTAATGAATTTTCCCTTGACGGCAAAGTTGAAGTTTTATTAAAATCGGTTGTTAAAGAAATTAATGATAACGCAGTGATTTTGAATCTGTTAGATGAAAATGAAGACATTGAATTGCCAAATGATTTAGTGTATGTCTTTGCGGGTGGTGAACTTCCAACTGTATTTTTGGAAAAAATCGGTGTGAGAATAACCAAAAAGTTCGGAGAAGCTATACTTAAGCATTAGCTTTTCAGAAAATCATTTATTGCTCATCATAAAAAATATTTTTAGAGCATTTTACTTTTAGTGATTTTGGATAGAATTATTTTAAAAAAATCTATATATAAAAACTACACAGCGACCATTTTGTTGATGTTATTCTTCAATATAAATTCCTTCGCACAAATTTCTCCGGGCGAATTGACCAAAGCCCATTCAAAATTAGAGGGAATGAGCAATTGTACGAAGTGTCATGTATTGGGAGATCAGGTCAATAACTCAAAATGTTTGGATTGCCATACTGAAATAAAAAAGTTGATCAATCAAGGAAGAGGATATCATTCATTTAACGGAGTGAAAAGTAAGAATTGCTATGAATGCCACAGCGAACATCATGGCAGAAATTTTATGATAATCAATTTTACACCAAATACTTTTGATCATAAAAAAACGGGATATGAATTAACCGGATATCATACCAAAGTAAAATGCAATGATTGTCATCAGCTCAAGTATATTAAAACTTATATCTCAAAAAAGAAAAAGGGAACATATTTAGGGCTAAGTACTGAATGCCGATCATGTCATGAAGATGTTCATCAGTCTACGCTGGGAACAGATTGTTCATCATGTCATAGTACAGAAAAATTTAAATCCGCTGAAAAATTTAATCACAATAATTCTCGTTTTAAGCTTACTGGTTCACATCAAAAAGTTGATTGTGCCAAATGCCATCCAGTTGAAAAGAAGAATAATAAAAAATTCCAAAAGTTTAAGAGCATTGCTTTTACCACGTGCCAAGCATGCCATAATGATGCTCACAAAGGGAAGTTGGGTCGCAATTGTCAATCTTGTCATAACACTTCATCATTTCACAATATAGCTCAGGGAACATTTGATCACAGCAAAACAGATTTTCCTTTAATCGGAAAACACAGAAATATCAAATGCACGGATTGTCATAAGACTAATTTATCTGTTAAGGTAAAACATGAAAAATGTGTATACTGCCATAAAGATTACCACAAAGGAGAGTTTACTGTTTCCGTTTTGAATAGGGATTGTTCGGAATGTCATTCCGAGAATGGTTTTAAACCTTCACAATATACAATTGAAAAACATAATCTCTTAAAATTTAAGCTGGGAGGTGCTCACCTCGCAGTTCCATGTCAAAATTGTCATTATAAAGTTGGAACCTGGCATTTCAGAAATATTGGAAATGATTGTTTTGAATGTCATAAAAATGTTCATGGCAAGGAGTTGACTCAAAAATATTTACCTGACAACAATTGCACTTTTTGCCACGTGACAGAGAATTGGAAGACTATTAATTTTAATCATTCAATAACTGATTTTGTGCTTGAAGGTAAGCATCAAAGAGTAAATTGCGTTAAGTGTCACACAGTTGTTACTGATGACGGGAAAATTTTCAAGTTTGTATCATCAAAGTCAAATTGCGAATCATGTCATAAAGATATTCACTTTGGCCAATTTAATTCTCAAGGGGATTCTGATTGCGTTCGATGTCATTCATTCGATAACTGGAAACCGCAAAAGTTTGATCACGAGAAAACAAAATTTTCTCTGCTTGGGGCACATTCAAAATTATCATGCGGGCAATGTCATAAATCGGTTGTTGTACAGGGAAATACTTTTATAAAATACAAACTGGAAGATTTTAAATGCGCATCCTGTCATTCATAATATTTACTGTCATAATTTTGAGCATAGATGGCTTTGGTCAATCTCCGCATGGTGATCTAAAGGGAATGGATTGTATAGACTGCCATGAATCAAACAATTGGAAAATCAATCCAGCTAGAAATAGATTTGATCATGCGAAGACCGGGTTCGTATTATCCGGACAGCATCGAGTTGTTAATTGTGCTTCATGTCATTTAGATTTAAAATTTTCTAATGCGCAGTCCGATTGTAATTCCTGCCATAAAGATATACATCAAAATACAACAAGTTCAGATTGCTCATCCTGCCATAAACCCGATTCATGGCTTATTTCAAACAGGAATGAACTTCATCAAAAGAGCCGTTTCCCACTTTTGGGCTCTCACTTAAAAGCTGATTGTATTCAATGTCATTCAGGTTATCCAAATTTAAACTTCGCAACTTTAGGAATTAATTGTATTGATTGTCATCAATCCAATTATCTTTCAACACAAAATCCAAATCATAGTTTGGCGGGTTTTTCAACTAACTGTTTGGATTGCCATAGTTTGCTGCAGGACAAATGGTCCGCGGAAATATTTGCTCACAATTTTTTTCCGTTGACAGGTGGACACAAATTGCAAAGTTGTTTTTCTTGTCATCAAACGGGAGGAAACTTTAAGGGATTATCCACTGATTGTTATTCATGCCATCAAAATGATTATGTGGTAACTACAAATCCACCGCATACAACAAATAATTTCCCAACTAATTGTAAGCAATGTCATAGAGTTCAAGGATGGAAGCCTGCAAGTTTTGATCACAGCGCAACTCAATTTCCATTAACCGGGGCGCATGTAAATACTGATTGTTCAAGTTGTCATAAGAATGGTTATACGGCTTTACCTACTTCATGTGTAAGTTGCCATCAAACGAATTTTAATTCAACAACCAATCCGAATCATTCAGCATTATCACTTTCAAGTGATTGTCAAAATTGTCATTCAACTAATCCAGGATGGAAACCTGCGTTATTCTCAATTCATAATAACTATTACCAACTGATCGGTGCACATGCTCAGATTGCAAATAGTTGCGCGAGCTGTCATAATAGTAATTATAATAATACTCCTAATTCCTGTTACGGATGTCATCAAAGTGATTATACAAATACAACAAATCCACCTCATCAGACCAGTCAATTTCCAACTGATTGTTCACCATGTCATACTCAGAATGCATGGACCCCTACTACTTTTGATCATGATAATCCTTACTTCCCGATTTATTCCGGAAAGCATCAGGGTAAGTGGAACACATGCGCGGATTGTCATACAGTACCATCAAACTATAATGTTTTTTCATGCATCGATTGCCATGAACATAATCAGACGAGTATGAATGATAAGCATCAAGGTGTTAGCGGATATGTATATGCAAGCAATGAATGCTACTCATGTCATCCTCGCGGAACAAGTGATGGCGCATTTAATCATGCAACATCAATATTTCCTTTAACAGGTGCACATCAAGCCGTTGATTGCACTCAATGTCATAAAAACGGATACGCAGGAACAAGCACTAATTGTGTTGATTGTCATCAATCGAAATACACTAGTACTACAAATCCAAACCACCAAGCTATCAGTATATCAACAGACTGTTCATCCTGTCATAGTACAAACGCCGGCTGGAAGCCTGCTCAGTTCCCGCAACATGATAATTATTTTGTGTTGACAGGTGCACATGCCGTAATCTCAACTGATTGCGCCAAGTGTCACAATGGAAATTATTCTAATATTTCGAATACTTGCACAGCTTGTCATCAAACAGCTTATAGCGCGGCATTAAATCCAAACCACACTCTTGCCGGAATTTCTACATCGTGTGAAAACTGCCACAACTCAATTGCATGGATACCTTCCTCATTTAATCACTTATCAACCGGGTTCGAATTAACCGGGAAGCATTCTTCGACACAATGTTCTTCTTGTCATAAAGGGACGACTACCGGTTCGAATCAACTTTGTACAAGCTGTCATCAAAACGATTACAATTCTGCACAGAACCATTTAGCTCAAGGTTACCCGACAGATTGTGTATTGTGTCATAACACAGTCGCATGGAATCAGGCAACATTTAATCATAACAATACTAATTTTTCGCTTACCGGTGCACATATAAGTGTAGAATGTTCGAATTGTCATACCGGTGGTTTTACGAATACACCGACAGAATGTTCGAACTGCCATATTACTAATTTTAATAATACAACTAATCCAAACCATATA
>Ga0209641_10001654_pt1 | contig 19706 bp, 16 predicted proteins | sample RifCSP16_1_FD_184022 | JGI IMG/M metagenome (GOLD analysis project Ga0209641, IMG submission 184022) | Soil microbial communities from Rifle, Colorado - Rifle CSP2_sed 16_1 (SPAdes) (version 2) | ecosystem: Environmental > Terrestrial > Deep subsurface > Rock core/Sediment | place: Rifle... | reverse complement strand
AGGCGCCTGAACCTGCTGAAAGAGCGAAGGATACCATTGCCCGCGCCGCAGAACCTGCGCCGATGAAGGCTCCGGAGAAAAAGTATCTGTCGCACAAGAGCGTTCTTGACCGCTTCCGGGAATACAAGGGCGCGCGTACCGCGAAGGCGCTCACCGCCCTCTTTGAGCAGGACAAGAAGGCGCGGTTCCGTCAGGAGCCAGCGGTCCTTCTCCCCGACGGCGCGGCAACGGTGAAGGTGTACTTCTCCCTCGACGTCTCCGCCGAAGGGACACCGGAGCTCGCGATGATCGCCGGGACGCTTCTCTCCCTGAAGCGCGACGGCGGGAAGCCGGACGCCTGGGTCGCCGAGATCAGACCCGCAAAGGGGGAAAGCGCAGCGCAGCTCATCGTGGCAGGCAGCGACACCGCGCTGGAAATCCCCTTGGCTCTGGCGCCGAAGGTGAATGTTGACCTCGACAAATCGGCGAAAGTGACGGCAGCGGACTTTTCCCTGTTCCTCAAGAAGCGCGGCACGCAGAAGGCGCCGGCCTTCGACCTGAACAACGACGGCCGTCGGGACTTCGTGGATGATTACCTGTTTACGGCGAACTATCTCGCGGTCGCAGGAAAGCAGCCGGTGCAAAAGAAGAAAAGCTGATGGCAAAAACTTTATTCACGGGCTGAAGCCTGATATTTTCGCAAAAAATTCGTAACAACACTCTCCCGTCATTCATGTCTACAATAGTGAGTTTATTGTAGCCTGATTTTGATCAACCATAGCTGGTTTTGGCTCGTCCGGGTTAGCCTAAGTTCCGTACTGCAGACCTTGGGCTAGGTGAAGGAGAAGAAACTATGTTTAGTCAGTCAGTGAAAAAATTGTGGAAAGCGGCATCGAAGCTTTGGAAACTCGTTATTTTATTCGGTGTGTTGATTCTCCCATTGGCATCCCACGGATTTTATGATCCGCCAGTCACCGTGGCAGTCATAGGAAGGCACGTAACGAAGCCGGGAGAAGCGATGCCAATGGAGGTCAGTGTCATGAGCAAGATACTGCTCAAGGACCCGAAACTTACGGTCAAGCTCCCTTTCGTCGGCTCCGCACCAGCAGAGGAAGTGATCCTTTGGGCAGGGAGTCCCGAGGTCACGTTACCCCATGACTTTGAATATACCATTCCTGCGCTCCCGCCAGGCAGATATATGATCGAGACGGTTTTTGAGTTCACCGCCCCGGACGAAGCGAGAGTCCCGATGTTCATCGGTAAGCACGCTGTCGTGTCTGTCAACGAAGCAGCAAAAGAGAGAACCTACCAGATCAGCCAAACAATATATTACGATGTGCGACCCGATAAAATTTATGCTGGCAATTCATTTGAGCACATCGAAAAGAGAGAATTGATACTGGAAATCAGACTGAAATCCGGTAAAGGTATGTATTTTAACGATAAGGAACTCTGGAAATTGTCGGTCTCTGAATTGGAAAAAATGAATGGAGGGCCGTGGAAGGATAAGCTCGATTCATTTAGCAAAACAGGTAACCGGTAAATAGGAGACTCACATGAAGCTTCGAAAAAAAATGTTTCTTCAATGGGGTCTTGCGCTTGTAGGCTCATGTTGTTTCTGCTTGTATGTTACGCCGGTGAATGCGGGGTATGTGACAGTCAAGGCTACGCATGGACCCGAAATACCGAACTGCAACGTCTTAGTGAGTTCGGCCATTACCATTTCCAACGCTCCTGATAATGTAGTGGTGACTGGGATCAATGTCCAGATTTCAGGATACCACTTTTCACCGAAAGATCTTGAAATCGCGCTGAAGCGCGACGGAAATTCTTCTTTGGGCCAGCTTTTGTGGAACAGGGAGGGAAGCTCTTTTTGTGATGGAGGGGCATGGATCTATAGCAAGTATATTAGTGGAATAACGACCTTCAATGGATACAAAGTCAATGCAACATGGAGAGAATGGGCAGTAGATCATGTATGTTGCAGTGCATGGTGCGATAGTCAGAACCCATGTCCCTACGCGGAGGGTTGGACCCCGGCCTGGGAAATGACCATCTTCTACGAGGTCGACAGCGACGGCGACGGTATTCCCGATAACGCCGATGCTGACGATGACGGCGACGGCATGCCGGACATCTGGGAGACTACATATGGGTTGAATCTCAATTCGAACGACGCTGATGAAGACAAAGATGGGGACGGCCTCACCAATCTGGAAGAGTACCACATCGGATCGCGGCCAGACAAAGCGGACACCGACAGCGACGGCATGCCGGATGGTTGGGAGATTGCCAACTGGCTATGGCCAACCGATCCCCTCGATGCCGCTTGGGATCAGGACGATGATGATCTTATCAGCATCCAGGAGTTTACTTGGAAGACCGATCCCAATAAGGCGGATACCGACGGGGACGGTATCCCCGATGGCTTTGAGGCGAGATACCCGAATATCTTACATCCTCTTAAATCGTACGATGCAGCCGTAGATTTTGATGGGGATGCGCTTACCAACTTGCAGGAATACCAATATCATACTGAACCTGGCAATCGCGATACAGATGGCGACGGCCTGCCGGACGGTTGGGAAGTGCAGTACGGTTTCAATCCTTTGAGCCCTCCGAACCTTCCGCTGTCAGCAAAGGACGGTGTGAGTGACTCTGATTTTGACGGCTTGACCGCCATGGACGAATACAATCGAGGGACTAATCCCCTTGACAATGATACCGACTCTGACCTCATGTCCGATGGTTGGGAAGTCAGCAATACTTTGAATCCGCTTGTATATGATTCTCATCTGGATCCAGACAGCGATGGACGCAACAACTTAGTGGAATATCAGCAGGGTACAAATCCGAGAGTACGCGAATATGTGATCACTGTTACGGTAGGAAGCAACGGCAGCGTTACTCCGTCATCCACCTGGGTTATTTACGGTGAAAGCAAGACGTTCACTCTGACTCCACAAATCGGCTACCACATCGCTTCGGTAACAGGCTGCGGCGGGACGCTGTTAGGGAATACGTATACCACAGGCGCGATCATCGGCAACTGCACGGTCAGCGCGACCTTCGCGATCAACACCTACACGGTGACCCCGTCGGCGGGCGCGAACGGGAGCATCAGCCCGGCAATGCCTCAATCCGTGACGCACGAATCAACGACTGCGTTCACGGTAACGCCGAACAGCGGCTACCACATTGCCTCGGTTGCAGGCTGCGGAGGGACGCTGTCCGGGAATACGTACACCACGGGCGCAATCACCGGTAACTGCACGGTCAGCGCCAGCTTTACCGATATCACGCCGCCAACAGGGACGATAACGATAAACGGCGGAGCGGCCTACACCAATTCAACATCCGTAACTTTGACGCAAAGTTGCAGCGATGCAAGCGGCTGCGCCCAGATGCAGTTCAGCAATGATAACGCTACCTGGTCGGTCCCCGTCAGCTATGCGACCACGACCAACGGGACGCTTTCCTCGGGCGACGGGACGAAGACCGTGTACGCGAAGTTACAGGACAATGCCGGGAATTGGTCTACAGCATTCAGCGCTTCAATTACTCTCGACACTATTGCCCCGACGGGTACGATTTCGGTCAATGGCGGAGCGATCTATGCGACCAGCACTGCCGTCACCCTGAATTTAACGGCCACGGACGCGAACGGCGTGTCCCAGATGCAGTTCAGTAACGACAATGTGATCTGGTCAACACCTGAGGCGTATGAAGCATCTAAAGCATGGACATTGACGGATGGTGATGGCGCGAAAACCGTATATGCCAAATTCAAGGACGCTGCAGGCAACTGGTCGACGGCATATAGTGATACGATCATACTTGACACCGCTCTCCCGACCGGAACCATAACGATTAATGGCGGAGCTGGCACGACCACGAGTGCCGCGGTAACTTTGAGCCTTGCGTGCAGTGATGCGAACGGGTGCAGCCAGATGCAGCTCAGCAACGATAACGTGACCTGGTCGACACCGCAGGCGTATGCGACAAGTAAATCATGGACTCTGACCGCAGGCAATGGCGAGAAGACTGTGTACGTGAGATTCAACGATGCGGCGGGCAACTCGTCGATTGCCTACAGTGATACGATCATAGCGAGCTACACGTATACCATCACTGTTTTGTCAGGTGCAGGCGGGACCATCTCTCCATCGGGGATCCTTACGGTTAATGATGGAGCAAGTCAGACATTCACGATAACGCCGGATGCAAACTATGCCATTACTGATGTGCTGGTAGACGGCTCTTCGGTTGGAGCGATAAGCACATACGCACTTGCCAATATAACAGCCAACCATACAATAACGGCTGCTTTTGGGCCACTGTCAGATTGGGCAGTCACTCCCGCTTCCCTGAGCTTCGGAAACGTCCTCCTGTTCAGGACGAGGACCCTGTCCGAGACTATGAATAACGCCGGCGCTGCGGATTTGATCGTGTCGAACGTCCAGATCGTCGGGGCGAATGCCGCGATGTTCCAGGTGACGAACTGGACCGGCGCGAGGACGATCGCTCCCGGCGCGAGCAGCAGCCTGAGTATCGTGTTCCGGCCCACTTCGAGGGGGCTGAAAAGCGCCATGTTGCGGATAACTACGGACGATCTCGACACCCCGATCGTCGAGGTGCCCTTGAGCGGGTATGGAATATAGTGGTTCGCTGCGTGCACGTATTTATCCCAGGAAAAGCGCGGGACGCAGAAGGCGCCGGCCTTCGATCTCAACGCCGACGGCCGCAGAGACTACATCGACGAGTACATTTTCACGGCGAACTATCTGGCCCGGCGCGCTGCGATACCCAAGTTGCGAACCTCTAAGTGACCGCAGTTTTCCCGCGCCGTTGAGCAACGCAAAAAGCCGGTCCTGCGGTGCGTGCCATAAGGGACGAATGGTGGGCCGGGCGTCATGTACCATAACTATCACGGCCCTCGACCTTTTGCTTCCGCCTTGTGCTTCCGCGGGTGCTTGCAGGAGAGAAGATCGGGAGGAAGGAGCTCGCCGAACTTGGCCACGGCGGGCTCTGCCTCAACTGCAGGGAATGCAGGTACCCGGTCTGCCCGTTCGGAAAGTAATGCAGCCTGATAGGACATGTGTGAAAATAAACAACGCCTTTCTCACCACGGTCTCTTTTTATTACCGTTTGATATCGTATAATAGTTCGTAATATAGCATTGAGTTCAAGGACCCTTCAGGCGTTCAGGAATAATCGTAAGGTCCATACCGGGTATAAGAAAGGGAAATATCCTCTCGGACAAGAGGCAGGCGATTGAGCCTGCCTCTTGTTGTGCAAGCGTAACGTATGAAGATCAATAAATATGAATAAAAGACTTCACTGAAAACCTCTTGACAAAAATATAAGATAAGACTATAGTAGCACCATTGCAGCAAGTTGCAGTTCTGTTTCTCAAGAGTTATAATTAAAATTAAGAAGCAAGTTGTTTTTATTTGTAAGTTAGGTCGCGTTTTTATACCGCCTGCCCCCGGATTTATTAACTTCAACAACTCACATTCAAAAAACAGAATATCAGCGCCGTAATAATGCGGACCGAGCCGTGAGCCCGGAGGGGCAGCGCTATAGTTGTCTCTCCCGTCAGCGGACAGGCGATGTCGTCGGATTATATCTTTACCCCGTTAGAGAAAGCCGCCGACTTCTGTCGGAAGCATATATCATTCCCTGGATTGTGGTTCAAAGCCGCAATCTTAAATCGTTGGAGAATGAAGATCTCTCACGGGGTTTGCAAGCGTTGTGTAGGCAGCGTATTTTTTTCTTGTTTGTTCTGCCGCGGTCATGGTGAATGCTGTTCTGTCCGCCGCCGAGAGCGGCGCGCAGGGCCGTGGTCCCGGCAGGGGAGGGGAATGTTATGAGAACCTTAACGCGAATAACATGCGTGGTCGTGCTGCTGGCGATCGGATTTGCGGCGGGATTTCCGATCGGAAGCACTATCGGCTTTACGAGAGGAAGCGAGTGGGCGATCGTGCAGGCGGATGTCATCGCGCGAGAGTCCGGCCTTTTCATGCCGGTCGGTTTTGATGGAGGGATGTTCCGGGTGATCATGAGACAACCGCGCGGCCTCTATAAAAAAGTGTGGCAGCAGGCCGACAAGCATGACAAACGGTTCGAAGACATGAAAGGCATGAATAAACCAGTCGTGACCTCAAGTGACGTCGTGTACGCATCAGACACTGAAAAAACGTTCTGATAGAGAAAGACCACAGCTCCTCCTTTTGGCTCATATCATACCTTGGTGGTATGAAACTACATCCATAAACCTCGTTAGATTTCTCTATCGAGGTTTACTTTTTCATATGTCCATGCCATACTAATAATAGAGAATAATTCCTCTCAGGATATTTCAGGGAGCGAAGACCTAATAGCCACACAGACTACGAAAGGAGCGTCAAACATGGTTAGAAAAGGCAACATAGTAATATCCGCAATGTTTTTGACTCTGGCTGTATTCGTGATTTTCTCCACCATCGGGTTGGGCCAAACTTCAAATACGGTGGATGTAAAAAGCAAAGAAGGTATCGGCAAGTATCTCACCGATGCAACGGGAAAGACCCTTTATTATTTCAAAAAAGATACTCCGGGAAAAAGCGCGTGCGCTGGGCCCTGCGTGGAAAAATGGCCCCTGTTCTACTCAGAAAAAGTGGTTGCGCCTTCTGGGCTGGACGCAAAGGACTTTGGTATGATCACGCGGGACGATGGAAAGAAGCAGTCCACGTACAAGGACATGCCGCTGTATTACTTTTTCAGCGATAGGAACCCCGGCGATACCAACGGCCAGGGGTTTTACTCGGTGTGGTTCGTCGTAAATCCGTAACCAGGCAATCTCCCGTCTGCCAAGAAGCGGGCCCCTCGATAGCGCAGGGGCCCGCTTCTCTTTCCGCGTCTTAAGATCAGCGGAACCATCCCGGCCGCTTATTTCTCCAACAGCTCATCGTAAAGGCGAACCATCTCGTCGAGCTTTGAGATGAAACGTCTGTTGTTCTTCTGCGGGCCTTCGTTCATTGCTTCAAGCACCAGATCACAAAAATACCATGTGCATTTGAACGGCCGGAGCCAGCGCGGCCGCGCGCAGCCCGTGGGGCCCATGAACTGACAGGGACCTTCGGGGGGCTTGCTCGCGTCAGAGAGCGGGACATCGTTGGCGAGCGCATTCAGGTATCGTATGTCTCTCTCCCGGAACACGCCGTGCTTTTGTTTGCAGCACACATCCCTGCATTTTGGACAGAGCTCTCTCGTATAGGTCTCAATGAGCGGCGAGGTTTCGATGAGGAGCTGTTTGAGCTTCTCGGCTATAGGAACGGAATTCCGTATCATTATTGCTCTTTGCCAAAATAATGGAAAATACTATAATAATATAATTTATTGCGTTTAGTATAGCATATCAAAATCATTTGAAACGTCAAGAAGCATTGATATTCATTCAGCTATACTTTTTATTTGTCTCGCTCCGTTCCGTGTGGTATCCTGTAAGGCAATATGGCGATCGGGAAACTATGGAAGTGGTTCGGGAACAGGCGCGGGATGGCGATCCTTTTGGCGCAGCTTTTCATTGTGCTCGTGTTCGCCTACTTTTATACCGGCTACCGATCGAGCGACCAATGCGTCAGGTGCCATGCGGACAAAGAGCGCATGACGAAACTGGGCTATCCGCAGTTCGTGATGACCGCCGCGCAGGTCCAGAAAGAGGCGCGCCATCCGAATACCGAGTGCCGTGACTGCCATCTCGGCAATGGTTTGTCCAGCGAGCCCGACAGGGCGCACAAGGGCATGCTCAGGCTCATCGTGCTTGACAATAATTTCGAGGTCATGCCCCGGAAAGGCCATGTCGAACGTCTTCTCCCCTCAGGCGACGACCGTCAGCGAAACATGCTGCCCCGTCTCGCGGACAACTCATTTGATTACGACGTCGGCACCCTCCTGTATCACGACCATGATCCCATAACCTATGGATATGATCCACGTCTTGCTGAAAAGACCTGCGGCAAATCCGCCTGCCATCCGAACGAGGTGAAACAGTTTGCCTCAAGCATGATGGGATCGAACTTCCGCCAGCGGTCCATGCGGACATGGAACGACAGCCACGGTCCGAATAACTGAGGGCCTTCCTTCGCAGACACCCGGCCGGTCGGTCGGGCGGAAGGAGACCGGTTCTCATTCGAGAACACCAAAAATATCATCGAGCAGATCAACGTCCCTCTCACCCGCGAACAGGCCGTTGTCAAACAGAAGGTATGCAACATCTGCCATGCAGGCTGTCTGGATTGTCACTATACGCCGTCGCGTGAGCGCGGCAGTCATGCTTTCAGCCGCACGCCTCCTTCGCCGAACTGCGCCGGCGGCGGCAGGAGCACCTTCGTCTGCCACGCGGGAACCATGGAACGGAGAAGAGGCGACAGCTATCTCGGCAAAGAATTCTCAGAGCCTCCCGGCCTTCCGGAGGACGTGCACGTCGGCAAAAAGATCGAGTGCATCGACTGCCACCAGACCGGGCCCGGCGGCATGGGTCATATTGACCGAACAGCCGCGTGCCAGGACTGCCACCCCGAGGTCGAGCAGGCAATGGCCGCGGGCGTTCATAAAAAAGTCACGTGTGAGGCCTGTCATGTGAAGATACTCGGCGGATACGAGATGACCTCATGGGGGCCGGGCATGATAGGGGGCAAACCAAATCCTTTCAAGAAATACTCGCTTTATTACGGCCCGCAGGCTCCGCCGGTGTTGATCAAGGACCAGACCGGCCGATGGATCCCCGTGAAGATATGGCCGAACAGCGTCGGGAACATCAAAGAGCCGGTTGCGCCCAAGCCGGGGCTCACGTTCCGCTGGCCCAAGGGAGAGACGCACGACGCCTATGCCCTGCTCGGCACGTTCACTGTTCCGGGCGGGAACAATCATTATCTCGCATGGCTCCAGGTGGATCAGGTCGCGCATCCGCTGGGCAAATCGCGCTCATGCGGCAGCTGTCACGATTCCCGTGTTCAGACCGCGCGCGTGACGTGGACGTATTTCGATTCGCAGGGCGCGGAGTCTTTTACCGGAGGCCAGAAGGTCGTTGCGGACAAAGACGGGCTTCGCGTGAAGGATATCAAGGCAACATCGAAGATCAAGCTCCTGCCCGGAGGAAAGATCGAGAGCTTCGCTGCATGGCTTCGCCTCGGCGACATCTGGAAGACACAAGGAGATTTTTCGATCCCAAAATCCGATCCGGTCAAGTATCGGGGTCTGGAAAATAACTCTCGTGATGCCATGGCGCGTCTCGCCGCTCTTGATAAGAAGCTCAAGGTGCGTGAGGCGAAGGGCGAGGATGTGAAGAAGTTAAGGCGGAGATGGAAAGAGGCAAAGGCCGCGGCAGTGCATGACCCGGGGAGTGCGGAGGGGATGATGGGAGGCTTTTTAGCTCAGCATGAAAAACCATGAAGCCGGGAAAAGAGATAAGGAGCAGGCTCGTTTTCGGGTATTGCCAGGAGACGGGATGGACGGCCCGCACCTGAGATAAAAAATTGACAATGTGTATGAAATATGCAATAATACACATGGAGGTAATACTATGAGCACGGCGGTGAAGGCCAGAAAGCAGTTTATCCTCGAGCAGCAGAAAATCAACCAGGTGAAAAAGATCGTTCAGGCAAAAACCGATACTGAGGCGATCACCCGGGCATTGGACATCATCATCGAGAACAGCAAAATAGATGCGGCGCTCCAGGCAGTAAAGGGCAAGGGGCGTATCAAGGATATCTATGGCAGAACAGCCGCATAAGCTGCTCCTCGATACCTCGGTTTATATCCCGTTCATTAATAGGGGAATTGCCCACCCGGTACTAGAGTACGGCGCCGGAAACCCGCTTTTTTATATGAGCGCCGTTGTGCTGGAAGAACTCTACGCAGGCGCCCAGGAACCCGTATCGATCAAACTTCTCGACAGGCTATACGATACCTTTACCAAAGCGAATCGGCTCGTTGTTCCCATGGCCTCTGATTGGCAGAGGGCCGGAAAAGTCGTTGCGCAATTTGAACGAAAATACGGGTTTGAGGAGAAATTCCTTGCACGGATTACCCACGACATCCTTATAGCTCTTTGCGCGCGTCGAATCGGCGCGACCATCGTTACCAGTAATGTGAAGGACTTTCGCAAAATACGGGAATTTGTTGATTTCAAAATGTCAGATTAGCAAAACACGTTGGGAAAGAACTATCTTAGCCGGAAGGATTGAGCGACACGAACCCGACAAATGTATTCAAGAACACTCCCATCAAACAAAAATATTTCTCAGCATTATTCCCTTTACACTTACAGAATCTATGTATCGCGGGAAGCGAGGTCAGAGTTTCCTGGCGCCCATTCCCGTTCCATCGGCAGTTTTGCAGGTATGGAACATATGAAATCCGAGAACGGCCAATAGGCCGAAATCAGCAGACAGTCATGCGTTTACTGTAATTTTATGATACTATTTATGTATGTAGTTTCACAATGTGCTGAAATATAAGCAAAATTAACAGGATGGGCTGCTTATGAAGCTTACTTTGATCATGCCGCGGGCAAAAAGGATCGCCAAAAAAGGTACGAGATTACGCCTTCCGCCGTTCGGACTCACCATGGTCGCTGCGCTGACGCCGAAGGAGTTCGAGATCTCCCTGCTGGATGAGAACGTGCGTGATATTGATCTCGCCGCAAAGACGGACCTGGCAGGGATCGCTTCCTTCACCTCGAATGTGGAGCGCGGTTACGAGATCGCCGACGAATACCGACGCCGCGGCATCCCGGTGGTCATGGGCGGGTTCCATGCCTCGGCAATGCCTGATGAAGCGCTCCGGCATGCCGATGCCGTGGTCATCGGCGAGGCGGAGAACATCTGGAGGAAGGTGATCGAGGATTTCAAGCGGGGGGCCATGAAAGGGCCGTACAAGTCCGAGCGGTTCCACGACATGAAGGGCCTGCCCCACCCCCGGCTGGACCTGTTGCCCCGCGAGGCATGGTATACCCTTTCCCAGATGGTCCAGACCATGCGGGGCTGTCCTTACCAGTGCGAGTTCTGCTCCACCTCGGCGTTCTGGGGCCACACGTTCCGGACGCGGCCGGTCGATGAGATCATCGAAGAGGTCCGGCAACTGGACCGTAGCAAGCTGATCATGTTCGTGGACGATGATGTCGCCGGAGTGCCGCGCTTCGCCAAGGAGCTGTTCGAGAAACTGATACCGCTCAAGATCAAATGGGTCTCCCAGGCAGGGATCGGGATCGCAAAGGACGATGAACTGCTTTCCCTCGCGCGCAGGAGCGGATGCCAGTTCCTGTTCATCGGGTTCGAGACAATGGATGAAAAGACCCTGAAGGCCGCGCACAAGTACCAGAACCACCCCGCGCAGTACCGGGAGCTCATCCGGAAGATCCATGATCAAAATATTGTGCTGCAGGCCGCTTTTGTACTGGGGCTGGACGAGGACCGCAAGGAAGTATTTGAGCGCATTGACAGGCTTTTCGTAGAATCGAAAGCCGACTGCATAAACCTGAACATCCTGTATCCCTATCCGGGATCGGACATCAGGGAGCGCCTCCTGAAAGAAGGCAGGATCACGAGCAACGACTGGACGAATTATGTATATGCCGGCGTGAACTATTTGCCCAAAAACATGACCCAGCAGGAGCTCCACGAGGGCTATCTCTGGTTATTGAAAAAGCACACCACGTTCTGGGCGATTCTGAAAAGGACCATCCGGTCCCTGTTCGCAGGCCGGCATATCGGGCTGACGGCGTCCGTCAGTATCGGTACGCGGAGAAATTATAACCATGCCCGCACCACCCCGAACCCGATCAAAGCTCCAAGAGAAGGAGGAAGTAAATAGCGAGAGATTATTTGGCATACCTGATACTTTAGAAATGCCCCGCACTTTTGCAGGCGGGGCATTTTGCTTTTGCGGTATTACGCCGCTAATTTTGTCTTTGCTTTATACACCGTGGCAAAATAATCGGCAAATTCCTCAAACGGCGTCCCGGTCGTGTTCTCCGATGTTCGGGGCGTCCTTGCAAGTCCGAATAACCCATCGTTCAGTCCCTTGCTCATCTCGACGAACAGCCTGCTCACGTCCCTGGACAAGCCAGTGTCCAACATTCCCCGGTATGTCTCGTCGTATGAAAATGTCACATACTTGAGATCGGGTTTACCGATCTTCCGGCCGATGATCTCTGCGGCTTCGTCCATGGTGAGGTCTCGCTGTCCGAGAAGTACCTTCACGGACTTTCCGGAGAAGGGCCTCCTTACCAGAAGATCTGCCGCGACCATTGCAATGTCCTTGGTCGCGATCATCGCCATCTCGAGGTTTCCCCGGACGGCACTGCCCAGAATACCCTTGCTGGCGATCAGGTTGATGTCCCAGAGCAGGTTTTCCATAAAGTAGGTGGGGCGCAGGTGCAGAACGTTCACGCCTGCGAGAGTGTTCAGCCTCTGCTCCTGGTCGTGAAGACCCTTGATGGGCCCGGTCCCTTCCGGAAGCTCGGCGCCGAGACTGCTTAAATTCACGACGTATTTCACGCCGGAATTCCGAATGGCCGTGGCGATGCTCTCACCGATCTCATTTTGAAAGCCCCGCAGATCAGAGGCCATCATATTCGTAGGTATGATCGTGAACGCGGCATCGATACCCGCAAACGCTTTGGTCAAAAATCCGGTGTCGACTGCGTCTCCCGCCGAGACTTCAGCGCCGCGGTCCCTGAACTGTTTGAGCCCCTCTTCGGAACGGGCAATCACCCTGACCTTTTCGCCCCTGTTCAGAAGAAGGTCAGCTGTTTTGCCGCCGACATTTCCTGTCGCTCCCATAATGGCATACATAAGTAGCACCTCCTTAGATGATACCTTTAAAGAGGATATTTTTACTCTTTTTTTAAGCCTATCACCTGGATCAAGTCTTGTCAAGAAAGGAGCGTAGGTATTTTCAGGTTCATGGGGAAAATGTTTTAAATTTGCATGACTGTCAGGCAAAGAGACTTGAAATGGCATTGAGGCCTGTTTTAGCAGGTATTCTGTTTTAATAAAGAGAAAGATACATCTCTTTATTATTATGTCATGTATTGATCATTCCGTTTCGCAGGGCGGGACGCGTTCCATAAGTTTCCTTAATTTTTCCGGCGTGAGCTCCGTCTTTAAGATAAAATCATTTTTTGCCGCAGCGTCCTTTTTCTTCATCAAGAGCCACTCTTTGCCCGTGCCTTTCGGGAGCCCTTTCATCCGGGCGAGCGTGAAGGCGCCCTTGAGCTTTCCCCCGTTGAGCTCAAAGCTGAGCTTGCCTTGTTTAAGCGCCTCGACGGGATTGTCCGTGTCGAGCGGGTTGAACTCTCCCGTGTCCCAGACAACGACGGGTCCGGCGCCGTAATGGCCCTCGGGTATGATCCCCTCGAAGTCAATATAATTAAGAGGATGGTCAGGAACCATGATCGCGAGCCGCTTGTCCGCGGGGTCCAGTGAAGGGCCTTTGGGAATTGCCCATGATTTGAGCACCCCGCCGATCTCCAAGCGAAAGTCGTAATGGAGTCGCGTAGCCTTGTGTTCGTGCACAACGAATCTCAATGATCTGGCCGGCATTTTGAGACCCCTTTTCTGATGGTCGTGATAGGGGAAGCAAAAACATGATACATCAAACCTGTTTTCCGTTCAAGCGGTTTGGCGAAGCGCGCTTTTATGACGGGATGAGAAAATTTATGATACAATGAAAAGTAAGTATCTGGTCTCTTGATACCCGTACGGCATGAATAAAGAACAGTATATCCAATGGCATCTTGACGAGAGCTTTCAGCGGTGGCTCCGGAGGGCATCGCTTTGGGGAGCTGTTCTCTTTGTTCTGCTGGGCGCGCTTGATTACGTTGTCACTCCCGAAAATTTCAAGACGTTTCTTTTATACAGAATAATCATTGCCTCATTCCTTTTCGCTGTTTTCATCGCGGCAAAAAAGATCTCAAACCCGCGGGTCCTCCGGATACTGGCATACGGAACGGTCATCGGTTCCGCCGTCGCCATTGAGCTTATGATCGTGCGGTTCGGCGGCCACGCCTCGTCATACTATGTCGGGATGATCCTGCTCTGCGTATCGGTGCTGGGCTTTATTCCAGCCCGCTTTCATTTTCACGTGGTCTCAGCGGTGCTCATCTATGCGATCTATCTCTTCCCCCTATTGATCACCGAAAAGATCACCCAGGTCCGGGTATTCTTTACCGCGAACGCGTTTATGAGCCTGATATTCATGACCGCTGTGCTCATGCGGTATCTGAACTGGAAGAGTCTGATCGAGGACCTTACGCGCAGGTATGATCTTGAACGCTCACGGGAATATTTCGAAGAGATAGCGCAGGACCGGACCCGCGAGCTGACAGAGGCAAAGGAACAGTGGGAAGAGACCTTTAATACCATTGATGACGTCATAGCCATCCACGATAAGGATTTTAACGTTATCCGCGTAAACGCCGCGGCCGCGAAAATGCTCGGCGTATCGCTCTCCGAGATAAAGAAACAAAAATGTTATCAATCATACCATGATACGGAAGGGCCTCCCGGCTGGTGTCCCGGGCTCGAGGTCCTCAAGACAGGCGTTCCCGTCACGCGGGAGATGTTTGACGCGCGGATACAAAAACATATCGAAATAAAGGCCCTGCCGCGCTTTGACAAAAAGCGCCGGATCATCGGGTTGATCCATATCGTGCGTGATATAACCGACCGGAAAAGGGCGGAGGACGAACAACGGAACCTGCAGGCGCAATTTTTACAAGCGCAAAAAATAGAATCCATCGGGCTCCTGGCCGGCGGCGTGGCCCATGATTTCAACAACATCCTCTCCACGATTCTCGGCTACAGCGAGCTGTCCTTAATGAACCTTCCCGACGGACATCCGGCCAGGCAGAACCTTCTCATTATCAGAGAGGCGGGCGAAAAAGCCGCTGCTCTCACCCACCAGCTCCTTGCGTTCAGCCGCAAGCAGGTACTTGAGATGAAGGCGATCAATCTGAACACGGTTGTTGAAAAAATGGTAAAAATGCTGAGCCGTGTCATCGGAGAAGATGTGGTGCTGCACCTGAACACCAGAGCTCCCACCAGTAATATCATGGCCGATCTGGGCCAGATAGAACAGATCTTGATGAACCTGGCAGTGAATGCCCGCGATGCCATGCCTTCCGGCGGGCGTATGATGATCGAGACAGCTGATGTCGAGCTGGATGGTGAATACGTCAAGAAACATGAAATCGTAAAACCGGGACCGTATGTGATGCTGGCGGTAAGCGACACGGGCGAGGGAATGAGCAAAAATGTGATGGACAGGATCTTTGATCCGTTCTTCACCACCAAAGAGGTCGGAAAAGGGACCGGACTGGGCCTGGCAACGGTATACGGTATCGTGAAACAGCACAATGGGTACATTTTTGTGTACAGCGAGCCGGGCAAAGGGACGACCTTTAAGATCTATTTGCCGGCCACCCATGAAAAAAGCCTTGGCACGCACCCGGTCAAATCCGCGACGGCGCCACGGGGTTCAGAAACAGTGCTGGTGGCCGACGATGAACCGGCCATCCGGAACCTGGTTCTCGACGTACTTCGGCCATTGGGATATCACGTCCTTATTGCCGCCTCCGGAGAAGAGGCATTGACGGCGAGCGATGCGTTAAAAGGACCTATCGATCTGTTATTGACCGATGTGGTGATGCCGGGAATGGACGGAAAAAAACTGGCTGACGAACTGTGTTCACGAAGGCCGAATGTAAAAGTTGTTTTCATGTCGGGCTACACCGATAACGCAATCGCCCATCATGGCATATTGGATTCAGGGGTGATTTTGATACAAAAACCCCTGACACCGGGCAGCCTGGCCCGCAAGCTCCGCGAGGTATTGGATAAGAAAGCCGGGGGAGGCGTATAAGAGACCCTCTGTCGCGCCGTACCGTAGTGCGAAAACCTTTTTTTTGGTTTAAAGCAAAACTTCTTGACAAAGCATACTGCAACCTATAAAATCTATACTCTGATTCGCTCTCCTCGTATGCAGGTATGTCTCGCATTTACTCCGCATGAGGAAATTTATCTATGATCAAGTTATATAATACCTTTACCGGGAAAAAAGAACAATTCGTGCCTCTCAGCCAGGGGAAGGTCGGCATCTATGCCTGCGGCGTTACGGCGTACGACTACTCTCACCTTGGCCATGCGCGGGGGGCCGTGGTCTTTGATCTGATCCAGCGGTACTTTCGGCGCAAGGGGTTCGAGGTAAAGTACGTGCGGAACTTTACCGATATTGACGACAAGATCATCAAACGGGCAAAGGAAGAGGGGATAACGGCCGCTGAAGTCGCCCGAAAATACATCGACGCATACCACGAGGACATGAAACGCCTCGGCGTAGGCGCGCCCGACATCGAGCCCAAAGCCACGGAACACATTGATGAGATGGTGCAGATCGTCAAAGGGCTTGTTGCAAAAGGACACGCCTACGCGGTTGAGGGGGACGTGTATTTCCGTGTCTCAAGTTTTTCCGATTACGGCAAGCTCTCAAAGAGGAATGTTGATGACCTGAAGGCAGGGGCCAGGGTGGAGGTGGACGAGCGCAAGGACGATCCCCTGGACTTTGCCCTCTGGAAGGCGTCGAAGCCCGGCGAACCTGCGTGGAACAGCCCCTGGGGCCCCGGCAGGCCGGGGTGGCACATCGAATGCACCGCTATGTCGTTCAAGCACCTGGGCCAGACCTTCGACATCCATACCGGGGGCAAGGACCTCGTTTTCCCGCACCATGAGAATGAGATCGCTCAAAGCGAGGCCTATTCTGGCAGTAAATTCGTGAACTACTGGCTCCACAACGGGTTCGTGAACATCAATCAGGAAAAGATGTCAAAATCCCTCGGTAATTTCTTTACCATCAGGGATATCCTCGACCAGTACGATGCCGAGGTCGTCCGGCTCTTTCTCCTCTCCACCCACTACCGGAGCCCGATCGATTTTTCGGACACGAACCTAAAGGACGCCCGTTCCGGCCTTGACCGGTTCTACACGATGAAAGAAGCAATGAAAAACTTTCTCACGGGGAAGAAGCCGACCGCGGTAAAACCGGAGGAGGTCATCGAGTCCTCTGACCGCCCGCTTTACAACAAGATCGGGAACCTTCCGAAGGCATTCGAAGAGGCCATGGATGACGACTTCAACACGGCATTCGCGATCGGGCTGATCTATGATCTCGTGCGGGATGTGAACAAGTTTCTCGCGGAGATCGATCAAAAGAGGGAGGATGCCGCTCAGGCCATCCTTCGTGCCGCATCCTCGGCCTTCGACAATGTCAGTACGACCCTGGGGCTCTTTCTTCGCGAACCTGATGAATGGTTCAGGGAAGGAAGGCTTGCCGACAGCAAGGTCACCCTCTCCGTTGAAAAGATCGAGGAGCTCATCCACCTGCGGAATGAGGCGAGGGCGCGCAAGGACTGGGCGGAGGCGGACCGGATACGCCAGGTCCTTGACGATGGAGGCGTGGCGCTCTTCGACCGGGCAGGCGGCACGGTCTGGAAAGCGAAGTGATGCTTTTTTCTGTGGAAGAGATGAATCGGGAAACCGGCAAAACGGCGAAAGAGTGATTTCACGGTTGTCAGTTCTCCGATCCCCCCTATTCTCCGGTTCATGAATTTTTATTTCGCTGCGATACTATCCCTATGCATAAAGACAAAATCGTGGGCGTCAACCCCGTGCTGGAAGCGCTTAAGGCGGGCAGGCCTGTCCAAAGGCTCTTGATCGCCGAACACCGAAGGCATGATAAGGACATTCAGGCGATCATCCGGCTCGCCCAGGGCGCAGGTGTTGAGATGAGGACGGTGACCCGCGACGCGTTGAACCGGGAATCGTCCGGGGTTCCGCACCAGGGAGTGGTAGCGATCACCGCGGCACGAGGGTATGTCTCGCTTGACGATGTTGTGCGGATTCCCGGTCAACGGGGAGAGTCGCCGCTGTTTCTTGTCCTTGACGGCGTTGAGGACCCCAGAAACCTCGGCGCGATCGTGAGGACCGCGGAGGCCGCCGCTGTTCACGGCGTGATCATTCCGGAGCGAAGGGCGGCCGGGCTTACCGAGACCGTCGCGAAAACGGCGGCAGGCGCTCTCGAATATGTGCCGGTGGCCAAGGTCGTTAATATCGCGAACAGCCTGGACGAGCTCAAAAAAGCCGGAGTATGGATTGCCGGGGCGGAAGCGGGCGGCGATATGCTTTACTGGGACGCGGACTTTGTCAGGCCGACCGCCCTGGTACTGGGAGGAGAAGACAGAGGCATCCGACGGCTTGTAAGGGAGCGATGCGATTATATTGTCTCCCTGCCGCTCATGGGGAAAATCAATTCTCTGAACGTGTCCGTCGCTGCCGGGGTTTTGCTCTATGAGGTGCTGCGCCAGCGGGCGGAAAAGGGGAAGTGACCCCGCGGCCGTCCCGCTTACGCGGGGCGGGAGTGCCGGCGGGGCTCCGCCGTTAACACGCCGGCCGCCCGTTGCTCAGGGTCATGATTGAAATACCATCCCTGGTAATCTTTTTTCTTGACATTTTTAACCCCAATCTCTTATAATTACTATTCTTTGGACTGGGCCGGTTTATTGTCGGTCCTTGTGCATAGGGGAGAAGGACCGAGACCTGTCTCTTGATGTGTGGCGCAAGGGAGTGGTGCGCCCAGGGGGTTCGCCACCGTAACTCAGTTGGTAGAGTAGCTGATTTGTAATCAGCCTGTCGTGGGTTCGATTCCCTCCGGTGGCTCCATTTACGAGAGTCCAAGGATGAAGGACGAGAGACGAGAGAGGCGTCCTTCGTCTTGGCGAAGCGATCCTCCATCGTCCCTCAGGTAGTTAGCGGGGAGGTGCCCGAGTGGCCAAAGGGAACAGACTGTAAATCTGTCGGCGTCAGCCTACGGAGGTTCGAAACCTCCCCTCCCCACCATTTTAAAGAAATGCGGGAATAGCTCAGCTGGCTAGAGCGCAAGCCTTCCAAGCTTGGGGTCGCGGGTTCGAATCCCGTTTCCCGCTCCATAGTAACAGACAGAGTACAGATGACAGAGGTCAGAAGTCAGTCAAAAGCAGAAATAAAGAAAAATCCTCGATCTGTCTTCTGATTAGTCTGTCTTCTGTCATCTGAGAATTCGCCCATGTAGCTCAGTTGGTAGAGCACATCCTTGGTAAGGATGAGGTCAGCGGTTCAATCCCGCTCATGGGCTCCAGACACGATACGATGAACGGCGGTGAAACGCCGGGGAATCAAGAGATAGAGAACACACACTTCACGGCAGGAGGCGGAGAACATGGCAAAGGCAAAATTTGAGAGGACGAAACCCCATGTGAACGTGGGCACGATCGGCCATGTGGACCATGGCAAGACCACGCTCACGGCGGCGATCACGAAGGTCGCGTCGCTTAAGAACATGGCCAGTTTCGTGCCGTTCGACCAGATCGACAAGGCGCCCGAGGAGCGGGAGCGCGGCATCACGATCGCGACGGCGCACGTGGAGTACCAGACGGACAAGCGGCACTATGCCCATGTCGACTGCCCCGGCCATGCCGACTACGTCAAGAACATGATCACGGGCGCGGCGCAGATGGACGGCGCCATCCTCGTGGTATCAGCGGCCGACGGACCCATGCCCCAGACGCGGGAGCACATTCTGCTCGCCCGCCAGGTCGGCGTGCCGTACATTGTCGTGTACATGAACAAGGTGGACATGGTGGACGACCC
>Ga0209641_10001649_pt1 | contig 19756 bp, 20 predicted proteins | sample RifCSP16_1_FD_184022 | JGI IMG/M metagenome (GOLD analysis project Ga0209641, IMG submission 184022) | Soil microbial communities from Rifle, Colorado - Rifle CSP2_sed 16_1 (SPAdes) (version 2) | ecosystem: Environmental > Terrestrial > Deep subsurface > Rock core/Sediment | place: Rifle... | reverse complement strand
AATCGAATTAGGCTGATACAACGTCTGACTGATAAACAATAAGCCAGGAACTGTCCGAGTGATTACGTATAACGATCCAACAGCGATGAATGACCAGGTTATCGCTTTTAACCATACTAAATCCTTGATCTGGTTTGCCACCAGGATAAAAGCAATAATATATTGTCTTTTTTTTCTTTGCTCGGGATCCATTCTTCCCATTCCCTTCTCAATTTCCTGGAGATGTTTTTTTCGAAACGCCGTCTCACGTCGTAATTTTTCGGATTTTCTATGAAAGCGGAAAAGTTTCATGATGATACATTCTCTAAATATGATTCAAGCAAGTATGCCGCAGCCGCGCTATGGTCATCAAAATTTTGTCGGTCCTTTTTCTTCATTCCTAGAGTCTTTGGGATTTCCATAGCCAACTTGGTGGTAAATCGCTCATCGAAAAAATGGAGAGGAATATCAATTGTTTTTTTTAGTTTGTCGGCAAAATTTTGAGCGGCCTCATCTATCTCCCGACTTGTCGAGCGACTGATAACGATCTCCTGAATATTTTCGTCGGTGATCAATTTGCTCAGCTGATCAAAGACATCTTTGCTGTTTGATATCGTTTCACGGGCAAATGCGAAAGTCCTTTGTGCATCACTGATAGCCGTTCCTATGTGTTTCAGGCCAAAATCAAGTGCCAGTATTTTCCCCATACTATGAGCTGATGATTTCAATTTGAATATTGCTTTTGAGTCCCGGGATACTACCAACCCAAAACGGCCATGCGCTTACTTTGGCTTCGGCAATCGATTCCAAACTATTAAGATACTTTTCACTGTCAGCAAGAGACATGCCAATGATTTGATTCTTCATTCTCTCACTAAAATCAGCCTGAAAACCGTACTCGAGACGATATGGCATCGTTGTGTTTACTTTGATTTTTCCAGCACGAGCATCCTGTTCGACAAACTGTAATTCCATATTTCCCAAGTCATACGAAGCGATGCGAAGATCAGGACTCAAGAGTGCGCTCAATTTACGATCGAGTACTTTCAGTATGTCGCGACGATCAAAGACTACGGTACTGACACGAATCTTTCCGTATGCTTGAAAATTTTCTTTTACATCGCCCGCTTTTACACCATCTTTAATTTCTGATGCTAGTATTTCAGTCTTGAGAGTTTTGTCATTGTTAAACATGGCAAGAGATTTGCCTTGGCTGCTATTTTCTTGATCCAGTCTTTCTTGCAGTTTTTCTATAGCGATTTTGCTTAACTGTTCAACAATATCTTTATTCGCACTTTCGACATCTTGTGAACCTACAGTTCGTATCTCTTCAGTGGTTCCTCCCGTGAATGCTTGTGCATTGACTCCATACATCAGATTTTTATATTCCCCCTTGAGCGCCGGCAATGTAAATCGTGTATTTGCCGCCAGGTTGCCCTTATTTCCACTTACTTGACCCTTCTCATCAATAGGATCCGCTGTGACTAGAGCGTTTGTTGTTCCTTTCGCAGGGACACTGACGGCATTTTGTATTCGAAAGATTATCCCATCGGGTGAGCGAAAACGAGTACGAGCGATGAGGAGTTGTGTAGCGCTGCCGTCATTATGAATCGTCATTTCACCCTGGGCATTGTTCCCTTTGGAACTCACCCCTGTGCTTTGATATGTCTTTGTCAGCTCGACTTCGGTTGAAATCGGGTAGGTGGCGACCATTTCACCGTTACTCAATGCGATTTCTGCACTGTTCCGATCATTATCTGCCAGTGTGATACGCTCAAGTGGTTTTTCTACTTTGATTTCAGGTGTGATCCGTACAGTTACGGTAGGTAAGACAAAATAGGCGATAATAACAAACACCAACACCGCGACACCAAAGAAAAGATTGATGATTCTTCTCCCGGGAGAAGGCATCATAAATGTCGAACTATCTATCTTTTCAGTCAGTTTCAATGTTTTTTTCTTGCTGCCAGTAGAGCCACCCTTTGCTCCAAGCAAGCTCTGTCCTTTTACCATTCTACTTGTTTCGATATCTTTACGAAATTCCGTGGGGAAGCCTGTATTTGCTGCGAGCGTAAGACCTGCTTCGCTACTCGAAGCTATCGTAATAATTTTTTGAAGTGCCAAGGCTTCTTTGTAAAGTAACTTCAAATGTATCAAGCTTTGGAAAAGTTTAGCTTGTGGTGGGACGACAACAGTGATCGTGTCTTTTGGGTGATGTTTGATTCTTTCTAAGATACTGGTTACTTCCTCGTCGCCTGCGATCAGCATTTCTGACATTGGGTTCTGTCGAGGCTGGTCGCCTGAGGCGACCGCCTTTACCGCGCTCCTTTTTTTCTTCTTTTTCATAAGGGGATGTTAGTTTCTCATCATTTGTAATGTTTTTCGAAGTATACGATCGATGAGTCTTTCTTCACCTGCCAGTTCCAAAGCAAGATGGGCTAGACCCAATACTGTGACGTCCTGTGGATCTTGCAATTCACCAGTTTCATCATGAAAGGTGCCGATATTCTTACAACGTACTTGCATAATAGATGGTTTGGCGCGGAAAGGAAGATTGTTAAACCATGTTTCTTCTTCTAACACTATGGGAATTTGTGGCAGTAAGCTCCCACCGCCACAAAGATATATTTTGCTCGGCAAGGTTTCTCCCATGCTTAATTCTTGCAAAGTAATTTCTACGCCACTGCGCCAGATCTTGGCATCTTGCAGCAGGGTTTTTTGAAGGAGAGTGAGCTTGTCTCTTGATAATTTTTTCTTTGGCATAGCGAGCTTCAATTCTTCCGCCTCTTTGTATGAAAGATTAAATAATTGTTCTATCCGTTTGGTGACACTTTGGCCGCCGAGAGCAAACATTTTGGTACCTTCCAATACTCCATTACGTACGACAGCAATATCACTGGTACCCCCACCAATGTCGATGATAATGCCATCCCAGGTATTATTGTTGGTGTCATTGAGAGCTTTTGCAATACTGTATGGCTCAGCTGTGATTGCGAGTAAATCAAAAGATAATTGATCTGCGATGCTTTTTAATGAACTGAAGTGTATGAGGGGAGCGAAAGCATTGAATATAGTTATCGTTAAATATTTCCCTTGGAAACCAAGTGGGTTGGCGACAGGGAAACTATCAATCGTTACTTCAGTAATGGCGGCATTGATAAGTTTCACATCAACCTCGGGATACCCCGTTTCATCGGACAGTTGGCTTCGCACTCGATCGAATGCTTTCCATTGAACACGGTGAACGATTTCCTTGAGTTCGTGAAGACTGATGGGAATATGCGCATGTGGTCGTTCATATTGAATTGTTGTACTTGCACCTTTAACCAATTCTCCGCCAATACCTACAATCATTTGTTCCGGCTCAGTATTGGACATCACCATAGCTTTTTCTACTGCCTCAGCACATTTTTCTGCTACTCGACCGATATTAACGATAGCGCCTCCATTCATGTCACCGTACTCTTGTTTGATATGAGAAATACCGAGAATTCTTGCCTCCTTTTTGGCATAATTCTTTGTGCTAAAAACTACCGTCTTTATCCACTCGGTGCCGATATCCAATGCCAATGCAAATTCTCCTCGAGCCTTTCTTTCTTGAAAAGCGATCGGCTGTTTTTTGTCATGCCCGAAAAATAAATTGCGGATTGATGATAAAACTGATGACATGAGATATTTAGATGGGGATGAAAATAGAGTGGAAGATGAAGATGGAGATGAAGGCGAGGGAAAGATGATTTCACTTCATCTTAATCTTATTCCTTCATCTTAAGTTGGTGTATCCTGGGGAATAGTATAGTATTTCAGAAGATAATCACAAATTTTACTGAAAAGTGGACCCGCCGCTCCTTCACCCCAAGGTGTGGATAATGGTCGATCGATTTTTACCAGGATGACGAATTCCGGATTTTCGGCAGGGAATCCTACAATTGAAGCTATAGTACTGCCTGCTCCTTTTTCATATCCGAGTCCATTCTTGAGAGCGATTTGTGCGGTACCGGTTTTCGCCGCTATGTGATAGCCAGGTATTTTGATGGTGCCTTTATATGAATTTTTTGCCGTAGATACCATCATGGCTTTGACTTGATCGGCGGACTCTTTTTTTACTGCATGACGGACCTCTTTTGCATCGGTCGTGACATGACGATTATTTTCTCTATCGAAGTATGAGGCGATCAGGTGTGGTTTCATGAGCTTGCCATCATTTGCGATAGCTCCGACTGCCATCGCAACTTGCAGCGGTGTAGCACCGATACCTTGGCCAAAGGCGGCTGCTGCAAGGTCAATTGTTGCCCATTTGTCTGGTGTCGACACCCAGCCGGGAGATGTATTGTCTACTTCGATATTGGGATATTCACCAAAGCCGAAATTTCTGATGTATTGGTAAAAAAGTGTACGTCCCAGTTTTTTTGAAACTGACAAAGCTCCCAAGTTGCTGGATACTTCGAGTACTCTCGTCATGGTGATACATCCATATGCTTGTTTGGTTGAGTTTTGTACCGGGAAACCATCTATATATAGAGTGTCCTCGTTTTCACAATTAATACTCTGGGGAGTAATTTCCCCACTATCGATGCCGGCAGACATAGTAATCACTTTAAATACCGAACCCGGTTCATACATGTCGACAATGGCCTTGTTCACGAAAACACCAGGGCCGATTTTGTTTTTGTATTCACCTGCATGAATACCTTCTTGCCATTTTTCAAAGCCATCCCAGTATGTATTCGGATCAAAGGTAGGGTAATTTGCCAGAGCGATGATTGCTCCGGTTTTCGGGTTTAAGACAATTACCTGTCCGCTTTCTCCCTTTACTGATTTTACTTGGCTTGCTAATTCTGTTTCCACAAAATTTTGAATAACACGATCGATGGTGAGCGTAATGTCATCACCATCTTGTGCGGGAGTGACAACTTTGTCACCTACGACAATTTGATTGCCCTGGGGATCTCGATCAACAAGGAGTTTTCCATTTACTCCAGCCAATTGAATATTATCATTTTCTTCTTCAAACTGACGTTCAATACCATATTGTCCTATTTTGTCATAGCCTACAAAACCCACAATATGAGCTGCAAGACTACTCTCCGGATAGAAACGCCATTGTTCGGGAAGGAGACCGATGCCGGGAAGTTTTTTGCCATTTTTTAAACGCAAGTTTTTGATTTTCTCAGAAATATCGGGAGGAAGCTTATGTTTGAGTGGGACATAACGAATGGGTGTCCGCGAGAGCATTTTTGTTAGTGATTGTCTGGGCAAATCCAAGAAATCACTGAGCTTATTAGCTGTGTCTTGAGGATTTTCAATAATGGTCGGATCTGCATAGATCTCAGTCTCTGTAATATATATGCCACGTATCTGCAGTGGCTCTATCTGTGACTTGGCTTCTGGTTTCTTCTTGGCCCAATCTTTGATCAAGATACGATGAGTAACTTCTTCCTTTCTCAGTTTTTTGAGTAAACTCTCCTTATAACCGTTGAGTAAACTTTCAAAAGTCTCTTGAAATTCGACTTTTGGAGCCGCCTCAGGAACACTATTGGCGAGTTCTTCGACAGCGATACCACTTTCATCAAGAAGTACCTCACTTTCTCTCAAAAGCTGCTCTTCTTCTTCTTTGTCTTTTGGCATCTCAAAAAGAAGTGGTGCAAGGAGGTCTACGATCTCTTGTTCCGAAGTCTCGTCAATGAGTGTGGGATCGGCAAATACCAAATCAAGAGCTGTGTCAGTAGCCAGAAGTGTAGGTTCACTATCTTTATTTTGAAGGTATATGGTGCCTCGTCTGGATTGTAATTCGATAACACCTTTATGTTGTTCTTCAGCGAGCTTTTGGTAATATGAGCCCTCAACTAATTGTAAAACTCCAAGTCTCACTACCAAAATAATCATGAGCCCAACTAAGAATGTTCGCAGTTGGATAAATCGACTCATGATAAGAAATTATACTCCAGTAATCTAATGATAATATTATTTCAGAGCAAGATTTCTTTTGGTGCTGACGATATTTGGATGATCGATAATCTGCATACCTTTTACCTGTTCACTCTCATCTAGTGCGGCAAGTGATTGTTTGCGTGCTATTTCCATGGTGAGTGATTTATGGGTATTCAGTAGAGAATTTTTTTGTTGCTCGAGTTTCTTGATTTCATAACCCGCGGCCTGGATTTTTGTCGTGTGTCGAAGCGACGCGAAGCTGAGCAAGCTAATGAGCCCTATCAAGGTAAAACACAGCGTCACAATCCCGATTTTTACTTCGGATGATACGGTATGTTTACGTCGTAAAAGAGGACGCGAGTAATCAGAAGCGCGGGGGAGGACGTAAACATTCATGACGGAAAGTGGTTAATGATATTTTAAATTTTTTCGATGATTCTTAGATGTGCACTGCGAGCCCGAGGATTTACTTTTCTTTCCGACCATTGAGGACTGACCACTTTTTTATTGATGCGTTTACAAATGCCATCTTTTTCCCATTGTTTGAAGGTGTTTTTTACAATTCTATCTTCGAGAGAGTGAAAGGTGATGATAGCGAACCGTCCATGGGCACAGAGTAATTGAGGAATTTGTTGAAGCATTCTTTTGAGAGTGCCGAATTCATCATTTACATAGATGCGTAGGGCTTGAAAAACTTGCGTGGCTGGATGAACTTTTTTGAAGTGATTTCGCTTTGCTTGTCGAACTATTTCTGAAAGTTCCTTGGCTGTGTTTATCGGATGTGTCTTTCGACTTGTTACTATCGCTTCAGCGATCCTAGAAGCTTCTCTTTCTTCACCATACTGCTCAAAGATTTCATTAAGATCTGCTTCCGTAAGGGTGTTTACAACTTCTTCGGCAGTATGAGGTGAAGATGGATCAAGACGCATATCGAGGGTGCTGCTTTGAAATGAAAAACCGCGTTTTTCATCAAGCAACTGAACTGAGGAAAGACCGAGATCAGCATAGATACGATCTACACAAGCTATGTTGAGTGACTTGAGAACTTGGCCGACTTTGTCGAAATTACTGTGGAGCAGTACAGTCCTAGCTTGGCTTTCAGTATGGGTTTGAGGGGTATGGGTTTGATTAATCAAACCCATACTTTTCAGTGCTGCTATCTGGGTAATGTCAGCATCCAGTCCGATGAACGTACCTTCTTTTGAAAGTCTTTCTATGACCAGCTTGGCATGACCGCCACGTCCCAGTGTTAGGTCTACTACTATATGTTGGGGCTCGAGCTGTAAAAGGTCTATGAGTTCTTGTGCTAGTACCGGAACGTGCTCTGTCGATGAAATAGTCACTGTGCAAAACTAAATTTATAATTGTTCAAAACTTTTGTTTTTGTGATTCTACTCTAGAAAATAGTAGCTATAAAAGCAATTATAACTTTTGCACTTTTTATTGACACTGTGGAAAAACCGTGAACAACTATGCATTATTCAGGTTTGTATGTTTTTACTCATTATACTAAAGCCATTTTAATGTTTTATGTGGAAAAGTCCTGGATGTGGAAAAGTTTTAGTCTGTCTTAATTCTTTGGTATCAAGTTCTTGGGTGTATACGGACATATATCCACCAGCGGGCATATAGAACATTTTGGCTTTGGTGCAGTGCATATCTCCCGACCGTGAAAGACAAAATAATGATGAGCATCAATCCAATTCTTCTCCGGTAATAGTGCGGTAATATCTTTTTCAACCTCTAAAGGATTTTTTCCATTGGTGAGTCCAAGCCTTCGTGTCACACGAAAAACATGGGTATCTACAGGAAATGCCGGTATATGAAATGCGTTTGCTAATACCACACTCGCTGTTTTGCGGCCAACACCGGGAAGAAATTCTAAATCTTCTCGAATGTTGGGTACTTTACCGTGATGTTTCTCAACCAGAATTTTTGAGAGGGCAAGGATATTCTTACTCTTTGTTTTATATAAGTTCAGTGAACTCACGAGTGTACGAAATTTTTCTTCCCCGAGAGTAAGGAGTTTGGCTGGCGCATTGTACTTCGGGAAAAATGTTGGAGTAACGATGTTTACACGTTTATCCGTGGCTTGCGCTGCAAGAACGGTTGCTACGAGTAATTCAAACGAATTCGTAAAGCGCAGTGCGGTAATAGGATGAGGGTATTTCGGTGCGAGTCGAGAGATAATCTCCTCCAGTCGTTTTGTTTTTTGTACCTGCGTCTCTTTCATCTTATTGTCCGGTTGCTCGAAACGTCCGGAATTGTACGACACTGCCACCACTGACAATACCAAAGGTCAAAGTGATAGAGAGACCTTCTCTACTCACCGTGATTTTGTGCAATGGTGTTTCTTGCTTCTCGCTTATAGTCCATCCTTGTCGGTCAAGTGTACTATAGAAGTCCCAGATATCCTGTGCCGATTTGGCTATGAAAAGACTCCCATCAAAACCACTTCCTTGATCAATGGAATAGGGAGTTGCTCTTTCAAATACTGAACCGGGTAATTGAGGGAAGTTATTCGGGAAACTGTTTGGCAGAGTAGCGGCTTGTGGTTGATAATTCTGCGTCGCAGATTGTTCAGTCCCACCACATGCAATGACAACGATGCTTAATAAGGTAATAAACAAGATCTTAGAGAATCGAAGCATAAATAAATGTAAAATGTAAAATGTAAAATTAACTTAGAACTTAGAATTTAGAACTTAGAATTCTTTTGACTTCAGTATACACACCCTCGATGTCCAATTCATCTGTATCAATAATGTCAGTGTGCCAGCTCTCTTCATCATTTTTATTGATATCATAGAGTATCTTGTAACGCTCCCAATCTTTGGTATCGCGAGTCGCGACTTCTTTGAGGCCTTCTTCTATCGAATACCCTTCTCGGTTTGCAATGCGTGATGCCTGGACTCTCGGGGACGCTTTAAGAAAGATACGAATGCTTGGTGTATGATATTTCCAAGCTAAATAACCACTCAGACGACCCTCAACAACACCATCCGTTTGAGTTTGGAGAATAGTAATCATTTTTTCATCGATGGTACGATCAATGTCAGGCGACATGTGAGCATTTTGACTCAATTCCGTGACAGAGAGATTTTTCTCTTTGGCGATATCTCGGAAAATAGCGCCTGCATAGAAATACGGAATGTTTAGCTCTTTACTTAAACGCTCTGCAATGGTCGTCTTGCCGGTGCTTGCATCACCACTTATGGTGATAATCATATTCAGAAAAAGTGAAAGATGGAATTTTGTATTTGGTATTGGTTATCTCTGATAGTACTTTTTTGAAATCATAGGGGAGAGGAGCTTTGATCGTGCATTGTTTCTTTGTCACCGGATGTATGAAACTCATTTGATATGCATGAAGCATCTGTCTTTTTATAGAAAGTTCTTGGCTTTTTTGCAAACTTTTTTCATTACCGTAGGTGCTGTCTCCGAGGACCGGATGCTTGATGCTCTCGAGATGAACGCGTATCTGATGAGTGCGCCCTGTATGGATTTTGACGGCAAGTAAACTTGCTTCATCGAAGTAATCAATCGTTTTGTACGCTGTGAGCGCTCGTCTTGAATGATGATCCATGGATACAGCGAATTTTTGCCGATCTACCGTGGAACGAGCAATAGGGGCATCGATATATCCCTTTTCGGATTTGGGTGTTCCTAAAACAAGTGCAAGATAGACTTTATCGAATTTTCGCTCTTCAAACATCTTTGAAAATTCGCCGTAAGTACTTTCATCCTTACTCACGAGTAGAATACCGGAAGTATCCTTGTCCAAGCGGTGCAGTAAACGTATTTCCGGGAGTTTGTTTTTTAGTCGATAATCCTCCAATGCATGAATCATAGTGGACTCTGTATGACCGACACCCGGGTGTACTACGATGCCCGGCTTTTTATTGATAGCGATAACATATTGATCTTCGAAAATGATCTGCAAGGGTATCTCTTCAGGGATGATGCGACTTCGTTTCTCGGGGAGGGGAGTTTGTATCGTTATCTTTTTGGTATGTGATTTTAGCAACACTCCAGGTTTGGTAATAATGCTGCCATCGCAAAATACTGTGCGCTCAGCTATAAGTTTTCTAATTTGGCTTCTACTGAGATTTGTAAGACTCGCGAGGACGATATCTATTCTTTGTCCGAAATATTTCGGGTCGACAGCGAAGGTTTGCGTGTTCGTTACCATTTTTTTACTTGAAGAGCATTGCGAGCAGCGGCTTGTTCGGCTTGTTGTTTGCTGGGGCCCTGTCCCTTGGCTATCAAATCTTGATCCAAATATACTCCCATGACAAAGGACTTGTTGTGATCGGGTCCTGATTCTTCGAGGACTTTATATTCCGGAGTGGTTTCAGCTATTGATTGAGCTCTTTCTTGGAAAAGCGACTTAGCATCAATGTGGAGGTTTTGTGTAAGAATAATATCTAAACCAGACAACACCTGCATCTCAATAAAATGTGCGGTTTTTTTTATTCCCGCATCCAAATACATTGCTCCTATCAATGCTTCAAAAGCATTTGCAAGTAAATAATTCTTTTCACGACCTCCTGATTTTTCTTCACCCTTACTTAACAGAATATATGATCCCAATTGGAGTCTTCGAGCTATTTCAGCCAGGTGATCTTTTTTTACGAGAGCTGATCGAAGTATCGTCAGTTCACCTTCAGGTTTTTCAGGATAATGTTCAAAAAGATACTCGGTAACGACCAGTTCGATGACTGCATCTCCAAGAAATTCCAATCGTTCATTGTTTTCTTTTTCCTCTCCATGTTCATTGAGATAAGAACGGTGAATAAGAGCCAATCTCAAAAGTTTCTGCTTCTTAAATTGAATTCCTAGTGTTGATTGGAGGGTAACAAACTCATTTTCCCGGCTCATTCATTTCTTTCTTAATGATAGATGAGAGTACACCATTGATAAATTTACTACTATTATCATTGCCATATTCTTTTGCCAATTCGACAGCCTCGTCAATAGCAACGGCCTTGGGAGTCTTCTCTTTGGCAAAGAGTAACTCAAAAATAGCGATTTTTAAGATGGCTTGATCAACGTAGGGTAAGTCGACGAATGGCCACTCGGGTGCATATATCGTTGCCAGTTTCATAATGTCATTATCCTTTTCTTCTATTCCTTGAATGAGTTCATAAGCAAAAAGGACTTTCTTTTCATCAAGGTTTTTTTTGTCCTTAGTAATGCTCTCAAGATTGCGGTCAAATATAGCTTTGATCGGCATCTTTGGCTGAAAATTATGCTCAAAGATACTCTGCATCACCAAAATGCGTAGCAAATGGCGATTGGTGCTCATTATTTTTTCTTAGGTTTCTTTTGTCGGGGCGCGGTTTTCTGTTGAGGCGCGGTTTTCTGTTGGGGCGCAAAATCTTGCGCCCTTACTGACTGAGCTGGCTTTTTATGCTTACGAAGGTCTCCACCGTCATCGAGATAAATATGTGCTGGTTTTAGCTCTCCACCGCGACCATAGGGTACGAGAACAAGGCTGTTAACGAGTCTTTTTTGTTCTTTTTTTACCCAGGTACGATAACGACGACGCGTACGCGTTTTCGAGGATTTTTTCTTGGGAACGGCCATAAATCAATGTAAAATGTAAAATGTAAAATTTATAATTAACTTAGAGTTTAGAATTAAATTGTTCCTTGAGAGTGTCGAATGCATTAGGTGATTTTTTTGGAGAACAACCGCAATACTTCAGATTTTGATTGGTACCACACTCTGGACAGAGTCCGACACAATCTTCTAGGCACAATGGATGAGTTCGAAAACTTAAACCTATTTCTTGACTTAGAAGCGGCTCAAGGTCCAAAAAGGTTTGACTCTCGTCAGTGTCTTTTTTACTGAGCAAATTGAAGGGGTTTTTATCCGAATCAGACAAAGAATAACTTTCTGAAGCGTGGTCAATACTAGTGATTCGGCTACACTCTGTCAAACAGCGAACACAAGTCTCCTTATTGGTAAATTCGTCTGTGGAAAAGTCGATCAATAATTCTTCACCGAGATAGGTAATGTCACCAAAAAATTTCCCATCGATAAATACGCTTTGTTCAGAGAAGTTATTTGGCAAAACAAAAGAAAACTGCTGTTTTTTGCCGATTTCTCCGCGGAGTAATTCCGATATATCAACGATATATGTTGAATTCATAGTTTCTTGAGTAACTTTTCTGCCAATGTAAGAGCCTCTTTCTTCGTCTTGATGCCGTGTTCAAGTTGAGCATCATGCAGAGAAGTAAGCATCTTACCGATGATTGGTCCGGGTTTCAAGTCAAAAAACTTCTGCAAATCATTACCATTGACGAGAGGTTTTGGTAATTTTTTAGTTTCTTTTTTTCTGTTGTCGATCATACTCTTTACCTCATGATAAAGGCTCAGATCGAGGGGGCGAGAACCACTGGCATCGGCTTTGAATAAACGAAGCAAATTCGGGAAATTTCTGTCGAATATCCAGCGTTTTTGCCGACCGATCGGCATATCTCGTAGAGCCACCCACATCATGTGATGAAGGACCAAAAAACATACGTCATCGATAAACTTTGCAGAAAAACGAAGTCTTGTGAGTACTGCGCGTGCGATGGTACTTGAGTGTTCGGCATGCGCATCGAAGCGTATACGTTCTCTCAGTTTGAATGTCTCTACTTTGCCGGTATCATGGAGCAATGTGGCCCATATAAGTGCCAGATTTTTTGTTGAATGAATGCTTTTGAGCGACATAAGGGTGTGCTCGAAAACATCACCCTCTGTATGGTATTCAAATGGTTGTGTAATGCCTTTCATGGCAGCAATCTCAGGTAAAATAATTTGCAAAATGCCTAATTCTTCCATGTCGAGAAGACTCTGGCTTCGACTGGGATGAAGGAGCATTCTGTTCATTTCATGCTGCAAACGTTCAGGAGCGACTTTTTTTGCCAAGGCTGCATGAGTTTTCAAAGCAGTGTAGGTATCGGGATGAAATCGAAAGCCCAGTTTATTTTTGAAACGAATTGCCCTGAGTATACGAAGGTGATCTTCTTGGATACGATCATATGGGTTGCCTATGAAGCGAATGAGTTTTTCTTTGAGATCAATTTGGCCACTGACAAAATCTTTTACTTCCTTACTTAAAGGATCATAAAAGAGTCCATTGATGGTAAAGTCTCTTCGTTTTGCATCTTCCTCTGCAGTCGTGAACGTGACAAAATCCGGGCGACGGCCGTCGCTATAGCCGCTGTCAGAGCGGAAAGTGGCAATTTCAAAATGATGGCCGTTTTCCTCGACAAGAATGACGCCAAAATGCTTACCTATGGCTCTGCTCTTGGTAAATAACCCTTCAATTTGATCAGGAGTTGCATTGGTAACGATGTCATAGTCTTTCGGTTCATGGTTCAGGAGTACATCTCTGACACAACCACCGGCAAGGTAAGCTTCAAAGCCGGCATTCTTGAGTCTTTTGAGCAGTGAAAGGGTGGTCTGATACATGACGTATTATGTTCGTTTGAAATAACTATTGAGATCACTGTATTTCAGCTCCAGCCGAAAAGGTCGCCCATGCGGACATGTGTATATACCAGGAAGGTAGGCAACATTGTCGATTAAATTCTGCAGTTCGGGAATACTTAAATGATCATTGAATTTTACGGCCGCCTTACAGGCCATGGTATGTAGAATATCGTCTTTCTTGGTTGTTAACGCCTGTTTGAAGTTTTCTTTGTTGGTGTATTCAAGTGTTACTAATATAATGTTTTCATAATCTAATTCCTTTTTGCTCACAGGTACCTGAGTGATGAGCCATGTGCTGGGACTGTTTTGTTCCAATATAAATCCAAAAGCTTCGTATAGTTGATGACATTCGCCTAAAAGGACATTTTGTTCAGGAGTAACTTGAATGGTGATAGGTGTAAGTAGAGGCTGGGTTGTTCTATTGTCGACTGAATGTTTTAGCTCTTCATATATATAACGTTCATGTGCAGCATGTTGGTCAAAAAGTAATAATCCTGTCTCTGCTTCACAAAGAATGTATGAATTTTTAATCTGGCTCAAAACTTTGACGGGCTTTTCTTCAACAGGAATGTCCATTTTCGTAAAGAGATGGTCGATATGGAATGAAGAAGGTATAGGAAACGGTGGTGATGTAGGCGGAACAATTAATTGTTCCGGGGGAGATAAAGGGGGAGACCCTACATGGTACCGAGAAGGTGTTTCGGCAAATTTTTGGACAGGAACAGTAAGTATTTGCTCGGCTAAAAAAGTTTTTACTGCATGAAATAAAGTGCTCATCACTTGGTCCGGATATGCAAAGCGGATTTCTGTTTTCCTCGGATGAACATTTACATCGATATCAGCTGCTGGCAGTGTGATATGAACAAAGAAGATAGGATGCTCTGAACTTAAGAGAAAACCATGATATGCATCCTCGATGACCTTGCACAAACGAAAGTCTTTGATCACTCGACCATTGATACAAATCATTTGCTGCGTTCGCGTTGCTCGTTTGAGTACTGGAGAGGATATAACGCCATGAATACGTATTTGACTTTGATTGTCGATATATTTCAATGGAAGCATTTGTGAGTAACTTGTTCGACTAAAGATATCGTAGAAACGTTCCAAAAGATCTTTTTCCCCTGTTGTATTGATGATTTTCTTGCCATCATTGTAGAGTTCAAAATGTATATCAGGATACGACAAGGAAAATTCTTGGATGAGCCGTGTAGTCACAGCCAATTCTTGTCTATCGCTTTTGAGGAATTTTTTGCGTGCCGGGATTTTGGCGAACAGATGTTCTATGCAAATGGTAGTTCCGGGAACCCGTGAAGATTTTCCTTGTTCTATGAGTTTGCCATGGTTGATTGTGAGCGTACTTGCGCCGATATCTTTACTTATGGCACTTTCGATGGACACCGTGCTTACCGCTGCAATACTCGCCAAGGCTTCTCCGCGAAATCCAAGACTTAGCAAACTATCCAGGTCATCGATACTACAAATCTTGCTGGTGGCATGGCGTAAGAATGCCAGTGGCATATCATCGCTATCAATCCCGCTGCCATTGTCGCTTATCTCGATAAGGCTTTTGCCACCACTGCGTAAGGTGACAATAATATGCGAGGCTTTGGCATCGATACTATTTTCTATCAACTCTTTGACGATAGAAGCTGGACGCTCGACTACTTCGCCGGCGGCAATCTTGCTTGCGATATGTTCGGGGAGCAAATGAATCTTGCTCATAAACTAAAGGTTATCTTTTTCAGTTTTGATTTTCTCCTGCATGTCTTTGAGTTTCATCAAGGCATCGAGAGGAGTGAGAGAGTCGATGTTGATATCAAGAAGTTGATCGAGAACGAATGAAGATGGAGATGGAGATGAAGATGGAGATGAAGGGGAAAGGGGTGTAGGGGGCACAATTAATTGTGCCGGGATTGGGGCAGGCGAAGAAGAAGAATGGAAAGAGTCTTTCTCTAGACTTGCTAAAATATTTTGAGCATGATCGAGCACATCAAGTGGTAGTCCCGCTCTTTTGGCTACTTCTACACCATAACTTTTGCCAATGCCCCCGGGAATTACTTTGTAGAGGAAGGTAATTTGTTTGTTATATTCAGCAATGGCAACGCTAGCATTCTCGGCTTTTGGGAGACTCTCAACGACATTGATTAATTCATGATAATGACTGGCAAAAAGTGTTTTTGCCTGGATGTGATGGATCAAGTATTCACAAATGGCCCAAGCGATGCTCAGTCCATCATAGGTGGATGTTCCTCGGCCGATTTCATCCAAAATAATCAGACTATCTTTGGTTGCGTGATTGAGGATATTGGCTGTTTCCGTCATCTCTACCATAAATGTCGACATGCCTCGAAGCAGATGATCTTGTGCACCAATGCGGGTAAATAGCCGATCGATGATCGGAAGTGATGCTCTCTTTGCAGGGACGAAACTGCCCATAAGGAATAAGATTTCGATAAGTGCTACTTGGCGAAGATACGTACTTTTTCCTCCCATATTGGGCCCAGTGATCAAAACTAACTGCTCATCTTCATGATTTAATTTTGTGTCATTTGGTACAAATGAATTTCCCAATTTCTTTGCAATAATCGGATGACGACCAGCTTCGATTTCCAGCTTTCCGTCTGAGCTGAATTCTGGACGTACATAATGTTGCAGATCAGCGATATGAGCTAAAGAAACCCAAACATCGAGCTCGGCCAATTTCTTTGCTAAGATTTGAAGGAGATCTTTTTCTTTGAGGATATCTGCACAAAGAGATTGAAAGATCACTGCCTGCCGTTTTCTTGACTTTTCTTCCGATGCTACATATTCCGCTTCAAACTCGTACAGAGCACTGGAAGCAAATCTCTCTGCATTTACCAAAGTCTGTTTACGCGTAAGATGCAAAGTACGTTCTACAGGAATATTTTTTAAATTGGCCTTGGAAATTTCTAAAAAGAAACCGGTGATATTGTTAAATCGTACTTTGATTTGATCAGTGCCAATCTTTTTCTTTTCTTCATCTTCATAATTTTTTAACCAATCTTGAGCTTGTGAGAAGGTATTCTTGATAGCATCCAATTCCTTGTCGAAGCCTCCTTTTATCCAATTTCCTTCTTCTGCACTCTGCGGAAGATTTTCCATTTCTATCGCATTCTCCAATAATTGAGACACTGCTCCTTGGTATGCAATGCCTGGAATCAGGCTCTGTATAACGGCTGATTTTTCTGGCTTAAGTGCTTCTAATAATTGAGGTAATGTGTGAAAAGTCTGTAGTAGAGCACCAAGATCACGGGGCGATGCGCTACGCAGGACGATTTTGGCAATAATTTTTTCAATATCACTTATGCATTTAAGATTTGCCTGTAGCGTTCTTCGAAGTTGCCCTTTTTCTTTCAATGCCTCTACAAAATTTAAGCGACTTTGAATCGCTTCACGTTCAGCCAGTGGATGGAGAAGCATGCTGTGGAGCAGTCGATATCCGTGTGCAGTAATAGTCGCGTTAATTGTGTCGAGGAGAGACCCATAAACTTTGCCATCATGATTGTTTCGTACTAATTCTAAATTGCGAACGGTAATTTCATCGATGGTGATTTTTTTTGATTCTTCAACAGCACTGTGATAGAGGTGTTCCGCAGTACTTTGCTGAGTAGATCGAATATACGTTCCAATCATATCTTGAGCGGCAGCCTTTGTCGTGACGTTTGTTAATAATCCGCGAATATGCCCCTGCTCAATGATTGGGACAAAAATACCATGATGATCGTGATGAATAAGAATTTCTTGAGGATCACGGATACGGATCTGATCTATGAGGTCGGGAATTGTCGTACCGCCACCCGGGAAAATCTCACCCGTACTGACATTGCAAAAAGCTATTTCCCAGGCATTGTTATTCTTGGAGATTGCAGCGAGTAAGCGAATTTTATGTTCTTCTTCCGTGTCAGACACTATTGTTCCTGGTGTAATGACTCGAGTGACTTGTCTTTCAACGATGCCCGGTAAAGAAGGATCGCTTGTTTGATCGCATATGGCCACCTTATGCCCCGCCTTAATCAATTTCTTGATATATTGTTCGGCGCTGAAATGGGGAAAACCGCACATGGCAATCTCATTTTCTGAACCCTTGTGTCGAGCAGTGAGTGCAATATGCAAAACTTGGCTGGAAATCTCGGCATCAGACCCGAACATTTCATAAAAGTCCCCCAAACGAAACAGCAAAATTGTATCTTGATAATTTGCTTTTATTGCCATGTACTGGCGGAGCATCGGAGTGAGCTTTTTTGGAAGCTTGTTTTCTGCCATAGGTGAACTTGGATGTGGGTTTATGGTATCTTCTTGGTACTATTGAAGCAAGTATGTCGGGATACCATCAATACATTTTGCAGGCGGTAGAGGAAGGGCGCTTTTTCCATGCGTATTTATTGGTTCATGAGCAAGATTCTGTCGTGCAAGAAGAGACATTCTTTTTGGCGAAGGAATTGCGTGAAAAATACGGCGTTTTCGATCAATATTTTCTCGAGCCGGAAAAGGGAAGCATAGACATAGAGGCTACTCGTGAATTTCGGCAGCGATTCATCTTTCAAACTGTTGGTAGGGTGAAAGTCGGTTATATAGCGCATATTGAGAAAATGACATTACCGGCACAGCAAATGCTTCTTAAATTACTCGAGGAGGCGCCCAAAAATACGCTTTTTGTTTTGACAACCACTCGAGCCAAGCTTCTGTCCGCTCCGATACTCTCTCGAGTGCGTATGGTGCGATTACAAGGGAAGGGGACAATACAAATTAAGTTGGAGTATGAAAATTGGTTTACGAAGCTCTTTTCTGAGGAAGCTTTGCTTTTTGAAAAACAAAAAGTGATCGAGGAAATCGAAAAGACTGAGATTACCGACATTGATTTCCATTTGTCTTGCTATATATGGCAGCGAAAAAATGACAAAGCCACTATACAGAAATGGCTCGATTCACTATCATTCATGCACAAAAACGCAAAGGTTCGTACTGTTCTTGAGTATTTTTTCCTTACCTAATTTATGACATTTTGGTTCACATTGGCCTCTATATCTTGGATTGCCTCGGCAATTATTGTGGCGAGAAGACTTTTTCTCTATTCAAGAGGTGTTCGGCTCAATATGCGTGAGGAGTTCAAAAGTGAAGATGAGTTAGCAGAACAAACTATCAGCCTGGAGCGTATGTTTCAAAGCAGTCTTCACGACATGTCTTTTGGAGAACTTCTGAGTATGGCTGAGAAATCCAATCGAAAGAAGGATTATAAGAAAACAATAAAATACCTCGAGGAGGCTTTACGGAAAGAAATTCCTGAAGATCATTATGTGAATATTCATGTGTTACTTGCGGATGCTTACAGCGCGATCAAAGATTACAGTCGTGCTCTGGTCGTTATGAATAAATTAATTCTTCATTTCCCAGATGTTCCAATGTGGCAAGAGAAAGCTATTCAATTACAGTTAAAGGCAGGACACTATGAAGCAGCTATTGCTACTTTACATACTCTCCTGACATTGGATCCGCACAAAAAGGAGTATTTTGAGCTCTTAGCGAAGACCTATCGCAAAATGAAAATGCATGATAAAGCGAGAGAAGTTTATCAGACGCTCTATCGAAGGTAGAAAATCTGAAATACAGGAGAAGAGGTGAGCTGTCGCAGGTGTGGAGACCTCTTTCACCTTTTAAAGCACCTTTTATCACCTGAGTTACACCGATCTTATGGACAACGATAATAAGGATGACTTGGTGATACTACTACAGTCGTAGGACCTACTGGACGCGCAAAATAATAAGGACGAGTACCAACAGTCGTTACCGTTGGTAATGGCGGTATGCAAGGCTGGGGCATACCATGATAATAGGCAGAGGGGGAGGTGGGATAGCCGGTTCCTAATGTCGGTGAGGCATAAGCAACAATGCAGCCTTGATTGGTACCACCCATCAAACAAGCGAGTGCGGCACTGCGTATGATATTTTTTAGTGATTTCTCTGGAGAAGAGATATTTTCTGTAAGACGCTTTTTAAACATTGCATTATTGTAAAAGCAGTATTATAGAGCAATTTTTGAAATTTGGCTATACTAGTCCTTCTTTTTCTTCTTTTTGTCTAAACCGAAGGCTTCTAGGCGATCTGTAAGCGCATTGTAGACTTCTTCGTCATTCTCATCGGCATTGATGCTGATCAGTTTTCCCATCTTTTCGTACATGGAGACTATGGGAGCGGTTTCCTGATAATAATTGCTGAGACGTAGTTTCATGCCAACGATATTGTCTTCTTTGATGAGTTTCAAATCATGATCACATTTTTCACATGTCTCGAGCGTGGAATCAGCTGAATAAATAGACTGGCAGTATGTACAGACTTT
>Ga0209641_10001643_pt1 | contig 19780 bp, 16 predicted proteins | sample RifCSP16_1_FD_184022 | JGI IMG/M metagenome (GOLD analysis project Ga0209641, IMG submission 184022) | Soil microbial communities from Rifle, Colorado - Rifle CSP2_sed 16_1 (SPAdes) (version 2) | ecosystem: Environmental > Terrestrial > Deep subsurface > Rock core/Sediment | place: Rifle... | reverse complement strand
CAGGTGCCCCCTCGTGTGGCTGCCGCCTTCGACATCAAGCAGGATGTCGCGATGTTCGAGTTGGAGCTTGATGGTCTGCTGCCCCACGTGCCGGAGGCTGTGCACTACGAGCCGGTGTCGCCTTACCCTTCGGTTGAAGAGGACCTGGCGATCATCGTGGACGAAGGCGTGACGGCCGGACAGGTTATCAGGCTGATCAAAGCATCCAAGCTCGTCTGTTCCGTCTCTATCTTCGATGTTTACACGGGGCCGCAGGCTGGGAAGGGCAAGAAGTCGCTCGCATTCTCGCTCTCTTTCCAGTCGCCTGAGCGAACGCTGTCAGATGCCGAGGTCGCGAGGGAGCGAGCACGTATCGTCGAAAGGCTCAAGCGGGAGCTAGGAGCAGAGCTGAGGGGCTAGGTGGGCCGGGTATAATGTGCTGAATGCTGGGACCGATCGAGGACAGAGTGCAACCGGGCGTGGTTCTCGTGCTAGAGCACCACTAGGGCGACAACTACGAGTACCAAAAGCGCGATCAACCCAAGTAGAACGACGTCAGGACGCGAGACCCCGCCCCCCCAATTTCGGTGTCCAGAGAGACATACCCACCCTCTCACCCGTAAAACAGAACCCGACGCAGCCTCGACCTCGAGCGGGTCGATTGGTTCGGGGTTCACAGGCGGAAAGCTCATGACGGTCCTGGCCGGCGTCCTCTTAACTCGAAAGCGCGGCCTTAGCCGTCTCTGCGATCTTCCCGAACGCGAACTCGTCGCGCACCGCAAGGTCCGCGAGCACCTTGCGGTCGATCTCGACCTTCGCCTTGCTGAGGCCGTCGATCAGCTTCGAGTAGCTCAGGCCGTGCAAACGGGAAGCGGCATTGATGCGCGTGATCCACAACCGGCGGAACTGTCCCTTGCGGTCGCGCCGGTGCTCGTAGGCGTAGCGCAGAGCGTGCATCACGGACTCGTTCGCCTGGCGGAATAGCTTGTGGCGCGAGCCGCGATGGCCCTTTGCCATGCGGATGATCTTCTTGTGGCGCCTGCGCGTGGTTGAACCGGCTCTTACCCTGGACATCGCTCTGTCTCCTGGCTCCTAGGCGTAGGGCATTAGCCGGCGCACGCGTCTTGCTGTCCCCGGCGATACCGCCAGCTTCCGAGAGAAGAGGCGGAGCGTCTCCCCCCGCTTCTTGCGACGGAAATTGTTGATGCTGATCTTACGGCGAAGGACTTTGCCGCCGCCCGTGACGTAGAAACGTCCCTTGGCGCCGGAATGCGTCTTCATCTTGTATTTAGCCATGTACTATAGGCCCTTCCAGGTCTCCCCTATTCCGTAGCGCCCGATTGGCCATCCGCGTTGGCGGGGCTTCCGCCGTTCGGCCCGGGTGGGCCGGAGATCTCTCCTGGCTCCCTCTCTCTGGGCGGCTTCTTTACGGTCGGCGTCAAGATGACGCTTAAGAAGCGCCCCTCCATGCCGGGCGGTTTCTCCACTGTTGCCACCTCGGTGAGCCGCCCCAGCGCCCTCTCTAATACGTCGTGTCCCACCTCCGGGTGCGACATCTCCCGGCCACGAAACATGACCGATAGCTTCACCTTATCGCCCTCGGCCAAGAGCCGCTCGACGATCCGCACCTTCAGGTCGATATCGTGCTGGCCCGTCCGCGGCCTCAGGCGCACCTCGTGCACCATCGTCCCGCGCTGGTGCTTTCGCGCGTCCCTCTCTTTCTTCGCCTGCTCGTACTTCCACTTTCCGTAGTCCAGCAGCCGGCAGACGGGGGGATTACCGTTGGCGTCCACCTCGACCAGGTCGAGGCCGGCCTCCCGTGCGCGGGACATCGCATCAGGAAAGGGGATGACCCCGACATTCTCCCCGTTGGCTCCTATGAGACGGACCTCTCTGGTTCGGATCCGTTCGTTAATCCGAAGCTCCCGGAGAATGAGTCAGCCCCTCTTCATCAAGGTTTGCGCCACGATTAGCGCCATATTAGCACACGTCTTCTGCCTCATCAATGACACAGACGCTAGCCTTTCGCCCGGCGTTGCTCGGGCCGACTCTTTTGTCGGGCATGTAGCCGTCGCAGCGCAGCACGGCGAGTGTCGGATACTTCACGAACCGCGTGTCGGTCTCCGCCAGGCGGCAGAGGTAGAACCGGCTCCCGCGTGTGCTTTCGACCGTGTGCTTTCGACGATGCGCGAGTGCTCGCAACTATCGCAGAGGCCAAGCGGCGCCCTCGCTTCTACGTCCGCCGCTTCACCTCTTCAGACATGCGACTGACGATCTCCTCGACCGGTCTCGCTTTGAGGTCCTCGCCGCTACGTAGGCGGACCGCGGCTTCGTGCGCCTCTGCCTCGCGGTCGCCGACGACGAGCATGTAAGGCACCTTCTGAAGTTGCGCGTCTCGTATCTTTGCCTGCATCCGTTCGCTGCGATCGTCGATCGCTACCCGTAGGTCCGCCGCTCGCAGCTCGTCCGCCACTTTCTTTGCATAGTCGATGTGCCGGTCCGCTATCGGAATGACCGTCGCCTGCACCGGCGCCAGCCACAGCGGAAAGGCCCCGGCGTAGTGTTCGATGAGTACTCCGAAGAAGCGCTCCATCGAACCCAGCAGCGCGCGGTGCACCATGTAAGGCCGGTGCTCGCGGCCGTCTTCGCCGATGTAAGTCACGTCGAACCGTTCGGGTAGATTAAAGTCGAACTGTATCGTCGTGCATTGCCACTCGCGTCCCAGTGTGTCCAGCATCTTGACATCGATCTTCGGGCCATAGAAGACGGCTCCGCCCTCGTCCACATCGTACGGCAGGCCATGCTCGTTGATCACATCTCGAAGCACGTTCGTCGCCATACCCCAGTCTTCCAGCGAACCTGCGTACTTCCCAGCGGCGTCACGCGTGGACAGGTAGACGTGGAACCGCTCGAACCCGAACGCACCCAGGAAGAAGCGCGTGAACTCCACGCAACGCTCGATCTCCTGCTTCACCTGGTCTGGCCGGCAGAAGATGTGCGCGTCGTCCTGTGTGAACCCCCGCACGCGCAGTAGCCCATGGAGCACGCCTGAGCGCTCGTAGCGGTATACAGTACCCAGCTCCGCCATGCGGATTGGGAGCTCCCGATAGCTGCGCAGCGAGCTCTTGTACATCTGTATGTGGAATGGGCAGTTCATCGGCTTGACGTAATAATCCTGGCCGTCGATATCCATCGGCGAGTACATGTTCTCGCTGTAAAAGTTGAGATGGCCACTTGTTTCCCAGAGCGTGGACTTGCCGATGTGTGGAGAGAACACAACGTCGTACCCGGCCCGGTAATGCTCCTCGCGCCAGAAGTCCTCGATCAGCGTGCGCATCCGTCCGCCCTTCGGGTGCCAGTAGACCAGGCCGGGCCCGAACTCCTCGTGGAAGGAGAAGAGGTCCAGCTCCCGTCCGAGGCGGCGGTGATCTCGTCTGGCCGCTTCCTCAATCCGCTCGAGGTACTCCTCAAGCTCGGCCTTCGTGTCAAATAGCGCCCCGTACACCCGCTGTAGCATCGGCTTCTTCTCGTCACCCCGCCAGTACGCCCCAGCCACGCTCATCAGCTTGAACTCCGGCACCTGCCCAGTGCGCTCCACGTGCGGCCCCTGGCACAGGTCGACGAATTCTCCTTGCCGGTAGAGACCGACCTTCTCGTCCGCGATCTCTTCAATCAGCTCGAGCTTGTACGGCTGATCCGCGAAGCGCTGCCTCGCATCGTCCTTCGTGATCAGCGATGGCTCAAACGGCACGTCGGAGTCGATCCGCTTCCGCATCTTCTCCTCGATCACGGGCAGGTCATCGAGCGTAAGCGTGCGCGGCAGGTCGAAGTCGTAGTAGAACCCGGTATCGATGGGCGGCCCGATGCCTATGCGGGCCTTGGGAAACATCTCCATCACGGCCTCAGCCATAATGTGCGCGGCAGAGTGCCGCATCCGTTCCAGCCGCTCGACTTTGGTCACCTGTTTCAGATCAGACATCGCTCTCCTCGTGGGTGTTCTTCTCGCGTCTGCTAGGCTTCATGGGCGTGACCGATTCTCCTTGCCAGAGACGAATCGCCACCGGCAGGACAAATCGAGCCTCGTACGCCCATCCCGCAATTGAGAATAGCGCGACCGGCAAGAGAATCAGCGAAGCCCACCAGGGCAGCTCGATTGCGAGGATCGCAATGACGACCCAGAATAGCGCCCCGTGCCCGATGTGCACGAAGAAGATCTCAATGCTCAGGTAGCGGCTTAGCAGCATGTTCACTCGCCTCCGGGCGAATGCCCGAACCGGTACATCAACCACCAGTGGAATACTAACAGCGAAACGGCGACGCAGCCCATGAAGAGCATCATCACGAACAACCCCCATTTACCATCCGCAACGGCGATCCCGCCGAAGGCGGCGGAAGCGATGAATAGCATCACAGGCACGGCCCACATCCACAACCGCAGCACGAACATCCCCATGCTGTCCGGCTGCTCGGGTTGTGCTCGTGTTCGATCTCCTCGTCTTCCTTCTTCCACGTTCCTGCTTCCTTCAACGAGTAACGCCCTCCGTCCCGTGGGACGGAGGGCGCTCCGTGGTTCCACCCATCTTCCCCCGACTAGTCGGGGCTCGTTCGGCCGCTAACGGGTGCCTCCGGGGCCGCCTACTCGTTCGGATTTCGACGGCCGGCTCGCGGGTGGTCTTCGCTGTGGCAGAGGGCCGGCTCGCTCTCAGAAGGCGCGCGCTTCTCTGTCGTCGTGCCGCAGCTACTCTTCCCGGTCTTCGCCTTTCGCTGCTATCCTAGCGCTTCCTTACCCGTCCGACAAGTCGTAGAATGTGGTAGCCGCGTGGGCGATTAGCTCAGTTGGCTAGAGCGCAGCGTTGACATCGCTGAGGTCGCAGGTTCAAGTCCTGCATCGCCCACCATCCTTCCGTTCCATGGCAGACATCTACGTGCTTCGCAGTGAGCGCAACGGTCGCTTCTACATCGGATTCTCTGTCGATCCTGAGGCCAGACTCGTAGACCACAATCAAGGCAAGGTCAAGGCGACGCGGAACCTAAGGCCATGGATTTTGTCTATCGTCAAGAGTTCCCCGATGCTGGCTCCGCGCGCAAACGTGAGTACGAACTCAAGTCCATGAAAAGCCACACCTACATCCAGCATCTCATTGACGCTTAGCTAGATTAGAGCGCCCCGATGAAATCGGGAGGTCGCTGGTTCAAGTCCTGCATCGCCGACCACCATCCCCTTCTTCCTCCTCCCTTCGCTACCGTTGCTTCGGACTCCTAATCTCAGCGAAAATACATTCTGCTGCCCGTGGGCGCCGGTTGTTTCACACGTATGTTGCTCGCCCAAGTGACCCGTGATATACTGCGCGAACCCGACCAAATAGGACAGCAAATCAGGGCCACTAGCTCAATTTGGCAGAGCAAGCGACTCTTAATCGCTAGGTTCCAGGTTCGAGTCCTGGGTGGCCCACCAGGAGGGGAAGTGTCGGAATCGGTAGACGAGCGTGACTTAGGATCACGTGCCTTCGGGCGTAGGGGTTCGAGTCCCCTCTTCCCCACCATTCGGCGAGCAGACGCCGCCGGGCCGCGCGTCCTCGCAGGCTCTCGCGGCTAAAGGAGGACTCGTTGGCGGAATCACTGCTGCAAGTGAAGGACCTGAAGACGAACTTCTATACGGAGGAAGGCGTAGTCCAGGCCGTCAACGGCGTCAGCTACGATATCGCGCCGGGCGAGATCGTTGGACTAGTCGGGGAGAGCGGGTGCGGCAAGACCGTGAGCGCGCTTTCGATCCTGCGTCTGATCCCCAATCCGCCGGGGAAGATCGTCGGCGGCGAGATCATGTTCGAGGGTGAGGACATCATTAAGATGGACGAGGAGGAGGTCCGCCACATCCGCGGCAACAAGATCGGGATGATCTTCCAGGAGCCGATGACCTCGCTTAACCCGGTGCTGACGATCGGCCGCCAACTGACAGAGACGCTGGAGCTGCACTTGAAGATGGACAGACAAGCGGCGACGCAGCGGGCGGTCGAGCTGCTCGAGATGGTCGGTATCCCGGAGGCCAAGCAGCGAATCAACGACTACCCACACCAGTTCTCCGGCGGCATGCGACAGCGGGTTATGATCGCGATGGCGCTCTCGTGTAACCCTAAATTGCTGCTGGCGGACGAGCCGACGACGGCGCTGGACGTGACGATCCAGGCCCAGATCCTCGAGCTGCTGACGCGCTTGACGCGCGAGCTGGGCACCGCGGTTATCGTGATCACGCACAACCTCGGCGTTGTCGCGCGTTACGCGGACCGCGTGTTCGTGATGTACGCGGGCAAGGTGATCGAGTCCGCGACGGCCGAGGACCTTTACGCGAACCCTCGCCACCCGTACACCCTCGGCCTCCTGAAGTCGGTGCCGCGTCTCGACGAAGCGCGCAAGTTGAAGCTGGACCCGATCGAGGGGATGCCACCGGACCTCGTGAACCTCGGGGCGGGCTGCCCGTTCCGGCCGCGCTGCAAGTTCTCCGTGGAGCGCTGTAAGGAAGAAAACCCGCCGCTGCTAACAGTCGCCGATGCCCACGCCAGCGCCTGCTGGGAGTGGGAGCGCGTGGTGAAGGCAGCGAAAGAAGCGGCGCCGGCGGCGTAAAGAAGGCTGTTAGCTAATGCTTCGACGGGGCTCAGCACAAACGGAACGGACAAGGATGGTGATGAGATGACGACGGAACAGGCATCGCGAGCGGCGAGCGCACCGCGTCCGGGCGACAATCTGGTGCAGGCGCGCGACTTGAAGATGTACTTCCCGGTGACCTCCGGCATCATCTTCCAGCGCAAGGTCGCGGACGTTAAGGCCGTGGACGGCGTGACGTTCGAAGTGCGCCGGGGCGAGACGCTGGGGTTGGTGGGCGAGAGCGGCTGCGGGAAGACGACGCTGGGGCGGATGATCCTGCTGCTGTACAAGCCCACGGCCGGCAGCGTACTCATCAACAACCAGGACCTGACGAAGCTGAAGTCCGGCGAGCTGCGACGGATGCGGCGGCACATGCAGATGATTTTCCAGGACCCATACGCCTCGCTGAACCCCCGCATGACCATCGGCAGCATCATCTCGGAGCCGCTGGTGATTCACGGTCTCGCGAAGGGACGCAGGGAGCGGCAGGAGAAGGTTCAGGAGCTGATGCGTGTCGTGGGCCTGAACCCGTATTACGCGAACCGCTATCCGCACGAGTTCTCGGGCGGGCAGAGACAGCGCATCGGCATCGCGCGGGCCCTGGCGGTGCAGCCGGCGTTCATCGTCTGCGACGAGCCGGTCTCGGCGCTCGACGTCTCGATCCAGGCGCAGATCATCAACCTGCTGGAGGACCTTCAGGAACAGTTCGGGCTGACATACCTGTTCATCGCGCACGACCTCTCGGTGGTGCGCCACATCAGCGACCGGGTGGCGGTGATGTACCTGGGGAAGATGATGGAGTTGGCGGACCGGCAGGAGCTCTACGACAACCCGCTGCACCCGTATACGAAGGCCCTCCTCTCGGCGGTGCCGATCCCGGACCCGGTGGTGGAGGCGAAACGCGATCGCGTGATTCTGACCGGGGACGTGCCGAGCCCGCTGCACCCGCCGTCCGGCTGCGTCTTCCACACGCGTTGCCCGATCGCGATCGACGAGTGCAACAAGGTGCTGCCGGAGTGGCGGAACGTGGGCTCTGGGGACAAAGAGCATTGGGTGGCGTGTATTCGGGTTTAGCTGTCAGCTGTCAGCTCTCAGCTATCAGAAATTAGTAGTCCCGCCGGATGGCGGGGCTTTCTGATCCATCGCCTCCGGCACCTCTCCGCGCGGGGGCATGGGTGAAGGGCCAACCCGACGCCCGCATGAGGGCTTTGTCTGACAGTGGGTGGTCTATGCGCAGCTGTTGAACGTGTCAACGGATTGGCTGTCAGCGGATGGTGTATGCGGATTATCGGATGGCGGGGGCGGGTGGCGCGTCGGAGGAGCTTCGAGTGAGGCTATCGCGCTCGTCCTTCGGCTCCGTCCTGCTTACGGCAAGACTGCGCTCAGGATTCGCTGGCGCTGATTGGTCCCTTAGGCGGGCTCAGGACGAACGGAACTAGGGGGCGGGCCGGGAAGCGATCAGATCCAGCGTTCCCGGCGGTACCAATCGGCCGTGAGCCGGGCGCCTTCGCGGATGTCGACGGCGGGTGACCAGCCGAGGTCGCGGCGGAGGTCTTCGCTCGAACACACCCAGTGGGGCTGGGCCATCTCGTGTACCTTGTCGAGGGTGAGGGAGACGGCGCGTCGGGCGGCGAAACCGAAGGCCTCGCTTGCCAGGGCGGCGGCATTGAACGCCCAGCGGGGGGTGCTGATGCGGAGCGCGCGGCGGCCGGCGGCGGCTTCGATGGCGGAGAGGAGGTCACGCCAGGTGTGGACGGCGCCGTCTTCGGGGCAGTAGGTCTTGCTGCCGACGTCGGACTCGGCGGTCGTGGCCTGGGCGATGGCGTGGGCGACGTCTTCGACGTAGACGATAGAGATGCGGTTGTGGCCGCCCATCAGAAGGGGCGCGACGCGCAGGCGGGCGAGGCGAAAGAAGGGGACGAGGGCGGGGTCGCGCGGGCCGTAGATAACGGGTGGGCGGAAGATGACGGAGCGACCTGTGATGACGGAGTCGCGGAGAAAACGCTCGCCGGCGAGCTTGCTGCGGCCGTAGGCGCTGACGGGGGCCGGGGGCTCAGCGGCGGGGCGCGGCGCGCCGCCGGCGCTCGGGCCGTGGGCGGCGAGGCTCGATACGTAGACGAAGCGCCGGAGGGCCGGTGCGGCCTGCTCGACGGCGGCGATGAGGTTGGCGGTGCCTTGGGCGTTGACGGCGTAGAACTCGGCCTCGCTGCGGGCCTTAACGAGGCCGGCGGTGTGGACGACGGCGTCCACGCCGGTGACTGCTGCCGGGAGGGATTCTGCGTCGGTGACATCTCCGGCTGCATCTTCGAAGTGGAAGCCTCTGAGGAAGCGGCGACTGCTCGTGCGGCGCAAGAGGAGTCTCAAGTCGTGCCCCTCGTTTGCGAGCTGCTCTGCGACGTGTGAGCCGAGGAAGCCACTGGCGCCCGTTACGAGGATTTTCATGGCTCCTCAAGAATAAGTCATGGTGACTGCGAACGCGCTTCGGCTACTATCGATCAGACTTCGCTGCCGTCAGGCGTGGCTCTCCGATTCCTCACGGCGAACGAATCAGAGCCGTTTCTCATAGATGCGGTAGGTCTTGTAGTGCGTGCAGCCGATCTTGGTAATGAGTGAGTTGATGAGGCGGTTTTCTTCGAGCGTCCAGGAGAACTCCGCCCATTGGTAGCCGCGTTTGTGGGCCTGGTGGTAGATCTCGTCGCAGAGGAGGTAGGCAAGGCCGGCGTAGCGGCGGGTGCGGTACTCCTTGCGGATACCTAGGAGGAGCAGGCGGCCGGTGCGGACGCGGCGCACCTTGAGACGCCAGAAGAGCTTGATGAAGCCGAAGGGAAACAGCTTGCCGTTCAGGTCGTGAATGGCTTCGTTGAGGTTGGGGACGGCGAGGGCAACGCCGGCGGGCCGGCCATCGATCTCGACGAAAGGGACGAGGTGCGGGTCGGCGAGGAGCTTGAGATCGCGCGACATCTGGCGGGCTTCGGCTTCGGTCGCTGGCACGAAGCCCCAGTTTTCGCTCCAGGCCTCGTTGTAGAGGTCGAGGATGGTTCGCACCTCGGCATCGAAACGCTTCATGTTCGCAATACGAACTCTAACTTCAGGGCGCGAACGAAGTTCACGCACCATGCGGGCTGGGCCCTCGGGGACGGGCTGGCTCTCCCAGCGCCAGGCGAAGAGGTCCTGGACCTTCGTGTAGCCAAACGCTTCTAGGAGGTCAAGGTAGTACGGCTGCGTGTAGGGCATAAGGACCTGCGGGGCTGAATCGAAGCCATCGGCGAGAAAGCCGACCTCGCCGTTGATCGAGAAATTGAGCGGCCCGCGTATGCGTTCCATCCCTCGGGCGCGGAGCCACTCCTCGGCAGCGCTGAGCAGGGCTGAGGCGACGGCGGGGTCGTTCTCGGATTCGAAGAAGCCGAAGAAGCCGGTGCGTTCATCGTGGTAGCGGTTGTGCTCGTGGTCGATCTGGGCGGAAATGCGGCCTACGACATCGCCGTTCCGACGGGCGAGGAAGAGGCAGACGTCCGCGTGCTGGAAGAACGGGTTGTGTTTCGGCGACAAGAGCTCGCGCTGGAAGCGCACGAGGGGAGGGACCCAGTTCGGGTTGCCGTGGTAGATGCGCCAGGGCAGGTTGATGAATTCGATAGGGTCGCGTTTGGCGCTGAAGGGGGCGACCGAGACAGCGGGGCTGTGCCTGGCGCTAGGAGAGGAGACCTTGTCTGCGGCCGACAGTTCGGAAGTGCTCCAGGGCCTTGTCCACCATCTCCGGTGTGTGGGTGGCCATGACGCTGGTGCGGAGCATGGCCTCACGAATCGGGACGGCGGGGTAGAGTACGGGGTTGGTGTAGAGGCCTTCCTCAAGCAACGCTTTCCAGAAGATCACAGTCGTGTACTCGTCTCCCACGTTAACCGGGACTATTGGAGTCTCGGACCGGCCGACATCAATTCCCATATCGCGCAGCCCATCGCGCCAGCGCGCGCTGAAGGTCCGCAGGCGTTCGACCATAGCGGGTTCGCGCTCCAGGACATCCAATGCGGCGAGCGCGGCTGCGGTTGAGGCTGGGGGGAGGCTGGCGCTAAAGATCATCGTGCGGCCGAAGTGCTTGATCCACTCGAGGACCTTGCGCGGGCCGGCGACGAATCCGCCGATGGATGCGAGGGACTTCGAGAAGGTGCCCATGATGAGGTCAACCTGGTCTTCCAGTCCGAAGTGACTTGCGGTGCCGCGCCCGCCCTCGCCGAGCACGCCGATGCCGTGAGCGTCGTCGAGGAGTATCCGCGCTCCATGGCGGCGGCAGACGTCTACGATGCCGGGCAGGTCGGCGATGTCGCCGCCCATACTGTAGACGCCGTCTATTACGACGAGTGAGGCGCGATGCTGAGCGCTTCTCTTTAGGACAGATTCCAGGTGTTCCGCGTCGTTGTGCTTGAAGCGCACCATCTCGCCCTCGGCGAGGCGGCAGCCGTCGTAGATGCTGGCGTGGTCCGCTTTGTCGACGACGGCAACAGAACGGCGGCCGACCAGCGAAGAGATGACGCCGAGGTTGGCCTGATAACCGGTCGTGAAAACGACCGCGGCCTCTTTGTGAACAAAGTTCGCGATGCGACGCTCCAGCTCCTCGTGCATGTGGGTGCTCCCGTTGAGAAGGCGGGAGCCGGTCATGGAGGTGCCGTACTTGAGGACGGCGCGGGTGGCCGAGTCTACGACATAGGGGTGGCGAGTTAGACCGAGGTAGTTGTTGGAGCCGAACATAAGGACGCGCTTGCCATAGATCTGGGCTTCCGGGCCGTCGTTGTTATCCAGCGGCTGGAAGAAGGGATAGATCTGGCGGTCACGCGCCTGGTCGGCGATCGTGAATTCGGCGACTTTGGAGAAGATGTCCCGCTCGCCCTGACCGTCGTAGCGGTGCAGGAACAGGGCTTCGATGTTCATGTCAGGCGGGAGCTGAGGGAGAGCCCCGAGGGCAGGCTCCTCGTCCTGACGCTGTGTTCGTTGGGCCATGCTCTGGTTCAGTGTAGCATTCGGCGACGAGAAGCGGAACGCGGGCGGTGGCTTGTCAACAAAAGCCAACGTTCGTGCGCGGCGCGTGCGCCCCGCCGGGGCGCATCTACGCGGGAGGTTGTCGCGGGATCTTCGCCTAGGCTCATGCGGGGCGGAAGGCAGTTGAGAAGCGGACGCCGTTTTGCTCGTAGGGTGTGGCGGCGACTTCCTGGTGCTTGGGGGACTCCGCCTTCGTACCCGATGCAACTGGGCGCTTTTCGGTCTGCTCTGGCGCCTCCGAAGCTTCGTCGCCTGTGACAAGGGCCACTACCGGCCGGTGGCGGACGCGCATGTCCATCTCGGAGCTGGTGAAGACGCGAACGCGGGACTGGTCGAAGCCCGCTTCAAGGAACGTTTCGACGAGGCGCGCGGCTTTTTCAAGGCTCTCCACGTGGTTGATCTCGCCGTGCTTCGCGTCATCGGGGTCGGACACGATAACCATTACGGACTCGGACATATGCCACCGCCTCCTGGATACCAGAGCTATATGGTCGGTGAGGTCAGTATCACAAAGGAGTCTCGCCAAACTCTCACCAGGAGCTGTCGAGCACGCACAGTCCCGAGGAGGAACTTGAGCAGCGACTTCGATGGAGGAGCGAAAGATTCTCGCGAGTTGCCGCCGAGCGTAGTTCGACATCGACCGTTGACCCGGCTCCGGATGCTATGACCGAAACAGCCGGCTCGGAATGACATGATTCCGGCCTGGGGATCTTTCAGTGCCATCCCTTCCTTGTTGATAGGTGACGATTTCTCCTTGACAGGCGTTCGCGGTTGACGGATCGTGGGTGCTGGATGCCCGACGTATACTCAGCGCTCGAATCGATAACGGCCGAGCGGCGCCGCGACCCGCTCGCACCGATAACGGTGATCGTTCCTTCGCATGCGGCGGGGCTTCAGCTACGGCGCATGCTCGCAGAGCAGGGGCCGTTCGCCGGCGTGCGTTTCGAGATGCTGGCGCGCGTCGCGGAGACGCTGGCGGCAGGGCACCTGGCGGCAGCGGGGCGCGTGCCGCTGGCGCGGCCGATCGGCGACTACGTAGCCGATCAAGTGGCGAGGGAGTCGCGAGGCACACTAGCGCGCGTGGGTGACCTACCGGGGTACGCCCGGGCGCTGCGGAAGATCTTCCGGCGGCTACGACGGGGTGGCATCCGTGGAGCAGCAGAGGCCGGCGCGCAGGAAGGCGCTCAGCTAGCGGAGCTGCTCCGCCTGTTTGACAGGTTCCGGGAAGCGACGGCCAAGTTCTACGACGACGAGGATCTGTTCGACGAAGCGGCATCGCTCATTCGTTCGAGCCGAGCGGGAATAGGCGCGCTGGGCGCGATCTATGTCGTCCCGCCGGCAGGGCAGACTGAGGGGGAGGCGGCGCTCTTAGCCGCGTTCGCCGAGACGGCTCCTCATTACGTTGTGCTCGAGGAGCCGGAGAGTGATCACGAGGCCACGTTCATTCTGGCGCCCGATCTGGCAAGCGAGGCGCGTGAGGTGGTGCGGGAAGTGCTGTCAGCGCTCGATTCCGGCGTCGCGCTGCACGAGGTGGCAGTGTTCCACGGCGCCGACCCCGCCTACCGCCGGCTGCTGCGGGAGTCGTTCGGTGCGGCGGGTGTGCCGGCTGTGCCGCTGCCGGGTATCTCGCTGGCTGAAACCCGGGCCGGGCGAGGAGTACTGGGGCTGGCGTTTCTTCCGGAACGCGACTTCTCGCGGACGGCGACGACGGATGTCCTTACCGTAGCGCCACTGCGAGAGCGGCTGCCGGGCAGGCAAAACAACGTCGGGGCGCTGCCGGCAGCTTGGGACCGAATCTCGCGGGAGGCGGGCATCACAAAGGGCAGCGAGCAATGGGCGTTCAGGCTCAACGCGCTGATTTCCGACCTAGAGGCCTCCGCGCGCTACCACGCGGGCGCGGGGAACGAGACGGGGGCGAGAGCGAACGAGCGGGACCGCGATCAGGCGGAAGCGCTAGGAGACGTGTTGGAAGCGCTGATCGCGCGGCTGGAGCCGCTCTGCGAGCCGCAGCGGGCGGCAGACTTAATCAGAAAGTTTGATGGAGTAGTGGACGATTATCTCGACCCGAACGCTGAGGCGTTTGAGGAGGTGAAGTCGGAGATCGAGCAGCTCGGCACGGTAGGGGCGGTTGGTGGCAGCTTCAGTCTCGCGAGGTTCGCGGAGGCGCTTCGCGCCAATCTCGAAGCAGCGTTCGTGCGACCGCGTAGTCTCGGCAGCGGCGTCATCTTGGCGGACCATCGTCTGGCTGCGGGGTTGCGCTTCCGGCGCGTGATCCTGTGCGGCGCGTACGAAGGTGCGCTGCCGGCAGGGTCGGGAAGCGACGCGCTGATCGAAGACCGGGCATGGACGGCGCTCCGGGAGCGCCATCCGTTCACCGAGGACGCGGCGATGCGCATTAAACGCGCGCACGACGCGGCCAGGCGGGCGGTGAGCGCCGCTGGTGCGGGAAAAGTGATTTGGACCGCGCCGCTGCGCGAGCCGGGGGGCACAAGGGAGTATTATCCTTCGCCACTCATGCGGGCGGCCGCTGCCGGGAGAGACGAGGCGATCGTCAACGCCTCCGATCTCAGGACACATCCGGCAGCCGACGGTTGGCTCCGGCGTGGAAGGTCGCCGTTGGCGGCGGCGCTTACGGGGCCGGTAGTTGTGCCTGCGGAGGCCACCGTCCGCTGGGCGATTACGCAACGGCGGCGCGGGGACTGGTTCGACCCGCAGCATGGGCATTGGCCGGCGATCTCGATGCTCCGAGGCCGCCGGAGCAGCCGGTTCACGGAATGGGACGGCAACCTCGCGACGCTGGCGGACGACTCCTGGCTAGACCTTCAGCGGGCCGTGTCTCCGACCTCGCTAGAGCACTATGCGGTATGCGGATTCCGCTATTTCGCGCGCAGTTTGCTCGGCATCCGGCCTGTGGAAGAGCCGGAGGAGCGCGAGATGATGGATGCCGCCCAGCGCGGGACGCTCATTCACGACGTGCTGGAACGCTTCTTCCGGAGGCAGCAGGAGCGCGGGCGGCCGGCGCAATTCGAGCCGTGGGGCGAGGACGACGCGGCGCTCCTTATGCAGCTAACCGACAAGGCGTTGTTAGATGCCGAGCAGCGTGGGCTCGCCGGCCTGAGCGTGTACAGCGCTCACGAAGCGCGGACGATTAGAGCAGACCTCCGCCGGTTCCTAGAGGAGGATACGCTGTTTCGGCAACGGACCGGGGCGATACCGGTGCAGTTTGAGGCGGAGATCCCCGAGACCGAGCTGTCCGGAGTGACGCTGCGAGGGAAGGTCGATCGTGTCGACGTGACGCCAGACGGAAAGCAGGCCTGGGTAATCGACTACAAGTCGGGAAGCATCAAAGACTACGAGGCGATAGAGCGGGAGGATCCTATCGCCGGCGGTAAGAAGCTTCAGCTGCCGGTATATCTGGCGGCGGCGCGCGACGCTGAAGAGGCGCACGCGGCATACTGGTTCGTCACGCAGAAGGGCGGATTCAACTTTGTAGAGTACGATCCGTCTCCGGAGCGGGCGGCCGCGTTCGAGCACACGCTGGCCGCGATCGTGAGCGGGGTTCGTGCTGGATCTTTCCCGGCTGTTTCGGGAGAGGATGACGAGTTCTACGGCAAATTCAAGAACTGCCGCTATTGCGATTACGACCGGCTCTGCTCGCGGCGGCGTGACTATGAAAAGGCCGCCAAGGAAGACGACCCGGCGGTCTCGCCGTGGCGCGGGGTAGAAGCCGCCGCCCTGGTAGGGAATACGAATTGAGAGTCCAGGGTCTCGACCACGAAGATGAAGACCAGCGGACTCGGGACCGCATCCGCGAGGCGTTGGATGAAACGCTCTTCGTCGAGGCGGGCGCGGGCACGGGGAAGACCAGCGCCCTCGTCGACCGTTTCGTGGCGCTGGTACTCGACGGGACGCCGGTTGAACGGATCGTGGCGATCACGTTCACGGAAAAGGCGGCGGCGGAGTTGCGAGACCGAGTTCGGGGCGGGCTCGAGAAGGCGAGAGAGGAGCAGATCGGGCGGACGGACATGATAGAGACAGCGCTCGCTTCGCTGGACCGGGCGCAAGTGTCTACGATTCACTCCTTCTGTCAAGGGTTGTTGTATTCGTTCGCCGCGGAGGCGGGGATTGACCCCTCGTTCAATGTGCACGATGAAGTGATGGCGGAGCGGCGTCTGCAGGAACGCTGGCGCATCTACCTGGAGGGGCTCGGGGGAGATACGGCGGCGGGCAACGCCATCGATCGCGCGCTGGGGTTGGGCCTGACCACGTGGGACCTCGAGACCTTGGCGACGGGGCTCACGGAGCGCGCGGAGCTTGCCGGCCTGCTCGACATAAATCCGGTGCTGTCGGAAGCGGCGGGCTGGCCGGACCTGCGCAAGACGGCAACGGCGCTGGCCGCGCTGCCGCTGGACTCAGCGCCACCGGACGAAGAGTTGAGGCAGCGGGTAGCCCGGTTGGCCTCGCTGGTGCGAGAGTTGGCGCGGGCAGAAGAGGTGGAGCGCGAACCGGTGCTGGCTGCGGGCGCGGAGATTCTGACGCAGAGCTACAACCCGCGCGGCGCAGCCGGCTGGTCGAGGAAGGATGCGCGGGATAGGGTCAGCAAGAAGGCCAGCGATATCGCTTGTGAACTGAACGACACGCTCAAGCAGTGCCGCGCGGAAGCCCTGGCCGGGGTATTGCCGCTGATCGTTCGCTTCGTGCTCGACGATGCGGAACTCCGCGGACGCGAAGGAGTCCTGACGTTCGACGACCTGATCCTGCACGTGCGCGATCTGCTGGCAACAAACGGGGAGGCCGTGGCCGCGTTGCGTGCGCGGTACGACGTGATGCTGATCGACGAGTTCCAGGACACAGACCCGCTCCAGGTCGAGATCGCGCTGGCCTTCGCCACCGATCTGGAGGGTGGACGACTCGAGCCGGGGCGGTTATTTCTGGTCGGTGACCCGAAGCAGTCGATCTATCGCTTTCGGCGGGCGGACATGGCAATCTACTCGCACACCCGGGAAGAGATCCAGGCCCAAGGCGGCGGCTTCCCGGCCCTGGCTCTGAACCGGCGTTCGCGCGCGGTTGTTCTGGAGTGGGTGAACAAGGTCTTTGCCCCGCTCATCGGTCCCGGCGACGACCAGGTGGTGCAACCTCCGTACCAGCCGATCCACGCCGCCAGGGGGGGAGCGTTGGCCGGGCCGGGCGTGGCCTGGATCGGCGGCGAAGAACAGGAGAAGAACGCGCGGGAGATCCGCCAGCTCGAGGCAGGCGCTATCGCCGCGCACTGCCTGGCCGCCATCGAGGAAGGCTGGCAGGTCTCGGAGCGCGACGGGAACGTGCGGGCGTCGGCGCTGAAGGACATCGCTGTTCTGATTCCCACACGCATGATCCTGCCCGCGCTGGAGAGGACACTGACGGAAGCCGGCGTTCCATATCGGGTGGAGAGCGGGAGCTTGATCTACCGCACGCAAGAGGTGCGCGACCTGCTGAACTGCCTGACCGCGATCGACGACCCGGCAGACGAAGTGGCGGTCGTGGCGGCGCTGCGCAGCCCCGCCTACGCTTGCTCGGACGTAGATCTGTCGAGGCACAAGGCAGACGGCGGAGGTTGGAATTACCTGTCGCCGCGCCTCGGCGACCCGGGTGGGCGAGTGGCCGAAGGTCTACGCGATCTCGACCGGTACCACAAGCAGCGACACGAGAGTTCGCTCGCGGCACTGATCGAGCGTTTCGTGGCGGAGCGTGGGCAGGTGGAGGTAGGGATACTGGACGCTGGCAACCGCAACAGCTTCGGGCGCGCGCGCTTTATGGTGGAGCAAGCGAGGGCTTTCGAGAAGGGGGCGCCGGAAAGCCTGCGCGCGTTCGTAAACTGGATGGAGAGACGCGCCGGGGAAGCGATTCTGGACAACGAGGGCGCAGGATTGGACGACGACGAAGATGCGGTGCGAGTGCTGACGACCCACGGCGCGAAAGGCCTTGAGTTTCCGATCGTCTTCCTGGCCGGACTGGGCTCAGCGCCGAGCAATAGGCCCGGCGCCTTTCTGGTTGACCGCACGAGCGGTGAGATCGCTGCCCGCATCGGCGCGAAAGGGCAGAAGCGGCGCTTCGAGCTGGGGCCCGTCGGCCGGTTGACAGATCTGGAGGCGCAGCACACCGACGCAGAATACGCACGCCTTCTGTATGTGGCGACGACGCGCGCGCGGGACCACTTGGTGGTATCGCTGTATCACGGCAAGCGAGCCTGGGACAGCTGCGGTGCGAAGCGCCTCATCGGAGTGGGCGCTGACCGGTATGCCGAACGCAGGCCTGATCTGCCCACCGCAGCGTCGCGGGCGGTGCGCCCGTTCGAAGATTTGGAGGTCGATCCCACGGAGGAGTTGACGCCGGAGCTGTTCGCTGAGACGCGCAGCGAGTTGGTCACCAGGGCGACTACGCGCCGCTACACGAGTGCGACGGCGATCGGGCAGCTAAGGGCCGAGAACGATGATGTAAGCGAGCCGTGGTCGCGGGGCCGCGGCGGGACGCGTCTCGGGCGCGCCGTCCACGCTGCCATTCAGAGCCTGCCCTGGGATGCGGATGACGCGATGATCGCGGCGTTCTCGCGGGCGCAGGCGGTCGCGGAGGCGGTCCCGCACCGAGCCGGTGAGGTGGAGAAGCTGGTGCGCTGGGTCCTGCGGTCATCACAGGCCGCCGAGCGGGCGCGGTCGGCAATGCGCGCGTTGCGCGAGGTACCATTCGCAATCGCCGTGGATGGTACTGTGCTGGAAGGGTTCATTGACCTTGTGATCGAGATGGAAGAGGGAATCGAGATCGTGGACTGGAAGACGGACCGGGTCCTGCCCGAGGAGGTGGAGGCGCGCCTGCAGGGTTATATGACCCAGGCCGGTCTCTACGTCTACGGCTTGGAGGCAGCGACGGGCCGTCGCGTGAGCGCAGTGACGTATGTGTTCGCGAGCCCGGGCGTTGAGGTCTCGCCCGGTGATCCGGCCGCGCTCTCAAAGGCCGCGCAGGCGGAGCTCGCCAGGCCGCTCGGTAAGGCGGAAGGCTGAGCGCAGGCCGATAGTCGGCATGACGCTGTCGTCTCTGCGAGGGGATGGAGTGTTCGAAGGCGGGTTTGTCAAGGGTATCGCCTTCGTTGGGGCGCTACAGGCGTTCGAGGAGGTCCGCTACCGCTGGCAGAACGTGCCGGGGACGTCAGCACGTGCGGTGGCCAGCGCGATGGGCGCGGCCGGCTACACGGCGTCGCGGGAGTTCCTGGAAGGTTGGCGGCGGGAGCAGTACGTGGCGGAGCTGATGCAGCAAGTGGGTTGAGGAGGCCACCGGATGATCGCGGCTTTGCAGCGTGATGGAGGGTTGGGTATCATTGAAGCCGGAGCGGGCGATACCCGCTCCAAGTCACGCTTGGCTCTTGTCATAACGCCGAAGTGGCGGAATTGGTAGACGCGGCAGACTCAAAATCTGTTGAGGGGAAACTCTCGTGCCGGTTCGAGTCCGGCCTTCGGCACCAGACAAACGCATACGGCTCAGTGCCGAGTGGTGTAACGGTAGCACACGGGACTTTGAATCCCATAGTCCAGGTTCGAATCCTGGCTCGGCAACCACCCACATCGTTCGTGTAACCCCTGTAAAGTACGGCCCTCCGAATCCGCCGGAGGGCCGTTCTGCAAACCAACTGCAAACCGAGACTCAGCCAAACACGAAAGGCGCTGATCAACCGAGGCGGCGACCCCTACCCCGTCGACCTTAAGGCCGAGGCCGTCGCAACTCGTCTTCGAAACCGGCTCATTCCGCAAGGCCGAGCGCATCATGGCCGAACGCTACGCCGATCGCCCTCCCTCCCGTCAGTTAGTCTCCCGCTGGGCGCACTAGGCCGAGCCCGAGAAAGTTGCGGCCCTCGGCCTGGAAAAGGAAAGATGCCTTCCCCGCCGGCATCATGGAGATGTCCCTCAAGGCCGTCGAGAGACTGTCTGACACCCTGGACGACCTCGAACCCAATCAAGTCCCGATCCCCCGCCGGGATCGCCATCGACAAGGGGCTCCGCCTCATGGAGATGGACCGCCTGCACCCCTCCGTCACCGTCGCCAACACATACGTCTTTGTGTAGCAGGCGGCGGCTGACCGCGATAGGATACTGCGAGAACGCGGGC
>Ga0209641_10001642_pt1 | contig 19783 bp, 26 predicted proteins | sample RifCSP16_1_FD_184022 | JGI IMG/M metagenome (GOLD analysis project Ga0209641, IMG submission 184022) | Soil microbial communities from Rifle, Colorado - Rifle CSP2_sed 16_1 (SPAdes) (version 2) | ecosystem: Environmental > Terrestrial > Deep subsurface > Rock core/Sediment | place: Rifle... | reverse complement strand
CCCATTATTCGGGCACATCTTCGAATACGGGGTGCTGGACGTGCCCACGGCGGACCTGGGGGTGGAGAAGGCCACGCTGGTCGCTTTGCGGGAATTCCGCGACCGCTGCGGATTGGGCTGGGCGGACGAGAGAGGGCGGGTCCATCGGCCCACGCAGGTGTGGGTGGACACGAACTACGCGGAATCCCGGGACGCGGCCATGCAATTCATCCGCGAGACGCGGGGACAGTGGGGGGCGGACGTCTTTCGACCGTTGTACGGGCGGGGGGAGACGGCGGACACGGGCCGCCGCTACACCCGCCCGTCTCGGACGGGGAACATCGTGCAGCACGTCGGGGAGAACTATCACGTGGTCTGGAATCAGGCGGACCACGTGCATGTCGTGGAGATCAACGTCGATTTCTGGAAGACCTGGCTGCACCAGCGTCTGGCCATGCCCGCCGGCGAACCGGGGGCCCTGGCGCTATACGCCGAGCTGAAGGCCGGACACTTGACATTCGCCAAACATCTCGCCGCGGAGCGCCCGGTGCAGATGTTCCTGGCGGAGCGGGGCCTGGTGACCCGCTGGGAACGGGTGGGCAAGAGCAATCACTACCTGGACGCGGCGTGCTACGCCTGCGCCGCGGGGCATCTGGCGCAACTGGCGGCGGCGAGGACGGGCCGCGGAGTCACGAAGCCACGGAGCCACGAAGGGGAGGAAGTGGGGTTGAAGACGCCGGACGGGCGGGAGTTTTACGTGGGGGCGAGGGAATGAGCGGTTTGCGGCAAGGCGCGGCGCGGCGCGGCAAGGCCTGGCGGGCAGGGCGCGAATGACGAGGCATGGGCCCCTATGGGGCAATCATTTAGGCAATGAGGTAATGGGCATTAAGACATTGAGAAAGACAAAAGGCACGAAGGCACGAAATCCCCGCTGACACAGCAGTGGCACACGGGATTGCAGAGTTGAAGAGTTCAAGAGTTAAAAAGTTGAAGAGTTTAAGAACAACCAGCGCCCCCGGGCGGGTGGTGATGAAACGGATCCCGCTGAAGGCGATCAAGGTCGCCCGCTACAACCCCCGCAAGGACCTCCAGCCGGGGGACGCGGACTACGAAAAGCTGAAGCGCTCCATCGCCGAATTCGGCTACGTGGGAGGATTGGTGTGGAACAAACGCACCGGGAACCTGGTCGGCGGGCATCAGCGGCTCAAAGTGCTGCGCCGGGAGTTCGGGGCGGAGCACGCCGACGTGAGCGTGGTGGACCTGGATCCTCGCCGCGAGAAATTGCTCAACCTGGCGCTCAATAAAATCGTGGGGGAGTGGGACGATCTGGCCCTGGCCGACGTGCTGGGCGGGCTGATGGAGGGCGACGGGGCCGACGCCACGCTGTCCGGGTTCGACGAGGCGGAGATCAAGGCGGCGCTGGCCCTGACGGTGGGCGCGGACAAGGAAGAGACGCCGGGGCGAACGCGGGCGGAGATGCCGCGGATTGCGGGTTGGGCGGTGATGGTGATCTGCGCCAGCAAACGGGATCAGGGCGAGACCCTCGGCGAGCTGCGGGCGGAAGGTTACGCCGCGCAGGCGGTGAAAATCTAGGCTGAAGGCTGTAGACCGTAGGCTGTAGGCGTAAATACCTACAGTCTACAGTCTACAGCCTAATTCGCGGAGCGAAGCGGATGAGCGTGGGCAACGGGAAGATGACGATGATGAACGGCGCGGGGTGGGAAAGGTGTCTGCCGACCTGGACGCGGATCGACGGGAAATGGTGGTTGCGGCTGCGGATCGACGGGGGCTTTGCGGCCGTCGACAGGAGCATGATTGCGGGGCTGACGACGAACACGGCCGGACGGTGCAATCTTTTGTTGAAGGAAAACGCCCTGATCATCGCCACCATCCATGAGATCGAGGAGGTGCTATACGTGCTGCACAAGGGCCCCCCGCGATGGTGGGAGAAAAGACGATGAGCAAACCCATCGTCTACATCGCTTTGGCCGCGGGGATTCCGCTGCTCACCATGGAACTTGTGCGGCGGGACGCTCGATGGCGCTGCGTGGATGCGACAAAGGGTATGGAAGTTCGCCCCGCGGACGTGGCGATTCGGTGGAAGGAACGATGAAAAAGTCAAAACATCAAAAAGTCAAAAAGTCAAAAGAGGGCGATGGGCAACGTGCTTTTGACGTTTTGATGTTTTGACATTTTGACGTTTGCGAGCGGTGCGGGCGGCGGATGAACTTTTTGGTTGAAAGGAACGGTCAGGGATGGCGATGAAAGGGAGGCGCGGAGATACGGAGCCACGAAGCCACGGAGCCACGGAGCCGCGAAAACACGAAGGGGGGACGACCCCCGCCGAGGGCGGCTGCACCACATCTGGGGCGGTGAACGTCCCCATCAAAGCGGGTGATCCGATCCGTTCGGAACATCGGCAGAGTTTCCCGTTTGCCACGCACTATCTGCAATGCCCGGTGCCGGTGGGGGAGCTGCCCCTGCGCGGGGAGTATCTGGTGCGCATCGACGGGACCATCACCGGGCGCCGGGCCAAGGCGCTGCTGAGCGTCTCGGCGGCTTCCATCGCCAACCGCTGGTCGGAGAAAAAGGCGCTCGATCTGCTCCTGGACATCTTCGCGGACGCCATGGGGTACTGAGTCCGCGCCAAGCGGATTCAGTAGAGATTAGAAAGTAGAGAGGACAGAGGAGAAGGAGATGGCGGCGAGGCAAGAGATCATCGAGGGGGACTGTCTGGAGATCCTGCCTACGCTGGCGGAGAAGTCCGTGCAATGCGTGATAACCAGCCCGCCCTACTGGGGGCTGCGCTCCTACGGCTTCAAACCCGACGATCCGTCCCGCAAGAAAATGATCGGACTGGAGCCGACGTTCGATCGGCATCTATGGAACCTGGTGCGCGTTTTCCGAGAGGTGCGCCGCGTGTTGCGCGATGATGGGACGTTGTGGTTGAACTATGGGGATGCGTACTTAGGCGACTCTGATTCAGGCCCGCAAGGGATCAATGGGCAACGTTCGGATCGACGGTTTACTGCGACCGTGCCTGCGAAGCGCATGCTTCCGGCCAAGAACCTCATAGGCATGGCCTGGCGGGTGGCGTTCGCCTTGCAGGCCGACGACTGGTATCTGCGCAGCGACATCATCTGGCACAAACGCTCGCCCATGCCGGAGAGCGCCGGGGACCGCGCGACCAGGGCCCACGAATACGTATTTCTGATCAGCAAGAGGCCGCGCTACTACTACGATCAAATGGCGAGCAGGGAGCGGAGCACCTCGGGCCCATCGGATATCCGCAAGATGGTCGAAGGGTATGAACGGATGGGAGGCAAAGCGAAGAAGGACGATGATCCGTTGCATTGCGCGACAGCGTTGACCAACATTGGGCGCTTGGCGGGGTGCGGATCGCCGGTTGGCCGCAACATGCGCTCCGTCTGGACGCTTTCCAGCGAACCCTTCCGCGGGGCGCACTTCGCCGTGTTCCCGACGGAGCTGGTCGCTCGATGCCTGCGCCCGGGCACGTCGGAGAAAGGTTGTTGTGCAACGTGCGGCGCGCCATGGAGACGACTCATAGAACGCGAGCGCCGCGCGACGCGACCGGGGACGGGGAGCAAGGTGAGAGCACCAAGCGGATGGGATATTGGGACGGGAGCGCATGGGCAAAAGGGTTCGGACGGGCGGCGTGGCGCCGAGGAGTGCGGGAACCGCGACGAATATCGCAACGTCACGGACTTTACAACGGTCGGATGGGCGGCGACATGCAAATGCGTACAGTCTACAGTCTACAGCCTGCGGACTTGCACGGTGCTGGATCCCTTCGCGGGGAGCGGGACGGTCGGGGTGGTTTGTCGGCGGATGGGGCTGAACTTCGTGGGGATCGAGCTGAACCCCGACTACGCGGCGATGGGGCGCAAGAGAATCGAACGGGCCTTACAGGACGGCGCGCCCGAGGCGGCGCCCGTTGTCGGGCAGATGGAACTACCAATTACCAATTACGAATTACAAATTACGAATGAAAAAAGCTAAAGCACCAAAACCACCGCCCGCCCGGCCGCTTCGGATGGTGATGCGGCGGATGGCGGTGAAGAAACTCAAGCCCGCGGCGTACAACCCCCGCAAGGACCTCCAACCCGGGGACGCGGAATATGAGAAGATCAAACGCTCCATCGCGGAGTTCGGGTTCGTGGGCGGGATGGTGTGGAACCAACGGACGGGGAACCTGGTGAGCGGGCATCAACGGCTGAAGGTGCTGATTGCGGAGTTCGGGGTGAAGGAACTGAAAGTATCCGTGGTAGACCTCCCCCTGCAGAAGGAAAAGGCGCTCAACGTCGCCCTCAACAAGATCGCCGGGGAATGGGACGCGGGCGGGTTGGCGGCGCTGCTCAGCGAGTTGTACGAGGGTGGAGAATTCGACGCGACGATCACGGGATTCGATGAAAATGAGATCGACGCGGCGATCGCGGAGGTCGTAGCAGACGGCGACGCGGGCGCAGAGATCAAACCCGTGACCATCAAACCCTATCCGAAAACTTCCTGGACACTGATCGGCATTCCCTTCAGCAGACACGGCGAAGTCGCCAAGTTCATCGAAAAAATGTCCGTGGTCGAGGGGGCGATCGTGGAGTGCTCCTATTCCGACTAACAACTCCAACCTGCCCGCCAAGCTTGTCCTCCGTCGTTATGCCATTGGTTTGACACTCCCCAAGAAAAAGCTGCGAGTCATTGATTGCTGTCAGGGCGAGGGATTGATCTGGAAACGATTGCGTGAAGAATTTCCAGTCGAGTCCTATTGGGGCATGGACGTGAAGCCGCGCGCGGGGCGAATGACCATCGACTCGGTTAGGGTGCTTGCTCAACCCATCGCCGCGAATGTCATCGACGTGGATACTTATGGCGCGCCGTGGGACCATTGGCTGGCGATGCTGCCGAACCTCACCGAGAGTACGCTGATTTTCCTGACGATGGGCAGTTACGGCGGACTCGGGCAACTCCATAAGACTGCTCTCCGCGTGCTGGGGCTGGCGGACATCCACGTTCCCCCCGTCATACAGCCCCGGCTGTTGGCTTTATCCATCAGCGCCTGCCTGGCTCAAGCCTATAGTCACGGGAAGACCATTATGGTATGGGAAGGCCAGCATAGCAAAAATGCACAGTATTTTGCAGCATTTGTTGAACCAATGGCCGAAAAAAGCAGAAAAAAGCGGATTCCTGAGCATAATTGCTTTGACAAGTTACGGATACGGAGTAAACTATAGATGTAATGAGGGGCGGGGTTGGTGGCCCCGCCCCCCGGTGTCCGAACCTTGAAAGAAAGGTCCGAACGTGAGAAACATATCGGGTTTATATTCTTCGGTCGATGGGGCTGGAAACTGCGTAAGTTGCGGGGAGGCGGGGAGGTGCCAATGCCATTGGCATGGCACCGATGTGGTGATGCAGTCTGCCGAGTACGGTGTGTCGACCTTCCCGCGTAGTACAATCCGGGAGGCTATCAGCATGATTTAGACACTCCGTCTCAGCGCCATCATCTGGGGGGGACGACATGGAAGGGATCATCGGTCTGAGGTCAATTCGCCGCGTGAAGAAAGCGCGGTGCAGCAATGACTCCGCTGTTTGAGAAATACCGCCCCGCGGATTGGTCGGAGATCGTCGGCCAGAATAATGCTGTGGAGCGTTTGGCAGCGTTCCGCAAGCGGACCGGATTCGGCGGTCGTAGCTTCTGGATCACCGGGGCCAGTGGCAGCGGAAAGACCAGCATCGCCCGGCGGGCGGCGATCCTGGGTTGGGCGCGGCGACGCGCCGGAAAGGCGGCGTGACGTGGCCGAGAAGACGGGCATCAGTTGGACCGATCATACCTTCAACATCGCGTGGGGTTGCCAGAAGGTTTCGCCGGGCTGCAAAAACTGCTACGCGGAGGGTTTGTCCACCCGCTACGGACACGGAGTCTGGGGACCGAACAAACCTCGGCGCACGTTTGGTGAAAAACATTGGGCGGCGCCGATCGCCTGGAACCGGGCGTCGGAAAAGGCCCACCGTCGGGGGCGGGTCTTTTGCTCGAGCATGTGCGATAACTTCGAGGACCATCCCATGATCGCCGCGGAACTGGCCCGCCTGTGGCCGCTGATCCGGGCTACACCGGAGCTGGACTGGCAACTCCTGACCAAACGGGCGGACAGGATCCGCGAGCGCCTGCCGGCGGACTGGGGCGACGGATACGCCAACGTATGGTTGGGGGTGAGCGTCGAGAACCGTGATTACGAATGGCGGATCGATCTCCTCCGAATGATCGCCGCCCGTGTCCGCTTCGTGAGCTATGAACCGGCGCTGGGTTCGATTGCGGGAGTGGACCTCTGCGGCATCCACTGGCTGATTTACGGGGGCGAGAGCGGTCCGTCACGTAGAGACGATCACGTGCAATGGGCGCCCGAGGCATTGGCGTTGTGCCGAGCAGCGGGCACAAAGTTTTTCTTCAAGCAACGCCCGGGTCCGCGGCCGGGCACGGGCACGATGGGCGACGGAACGAAGCCACGGGAGTTTCCGCTGCGGGTTTTGGGAGAGACAAGTATTTCGCGTTAAACGAAAGGGATGGTGGATGATGGCTGGGTTTGATTATGCGGCGGGGCGGAGCAACAACATGGTGGAGGCAGAGGCGCGGGGGATGGTGACGATAGGGCGTTGGGCTAAGCGCCACGGGATCAGCGCGAGGGCGGCGAAGGCCATCATGCGCCCCAGTGAGGCGCATCATACGGGGACGGGCTTCCGGGGGAGAAGTCGGCTTACCCCGGTGATTGATGCAGACACGGAACCATCGGCGGATGAACTTGCGGAGATGCGGGCGTATGATCCCGAGCAAATCGAGCGGGACCGCCGGGCGGCGGAGGCCGCGAAGCCGCTGATCTTGAACTCCTATGGTAACGTGGATGTTCGCGGCGGCTGTGAGAACGGGGTCATCGTGATCAATCTCCCCGCCCCGGCGGCCGCGTTGCGGGCGGCGGGGATTGTTTTCGGCGAGGCCCTGACGGGATTTACGAAGTCGCGCGGGCGTTACACGCCGGACTTCTCGGGGTGGGTGCTCGAAAAAGACTGGGAGATCAAACTCGCAGCGTGCCCGCCGTACGTCGCTTCTGCTCCTACACCACTTCCGGGACCTCAGCCAGTCGACGGCTCCATCACTTCGCCGTCACCACGTCAGGCGCACCCGCTGACTATGGAAGAGAAGGGTGTTTTGGTAGCTGCGGACCTGGAGCCGCTTCGCTCTCTCGCCCGGCGGGAACGCAAGTCGTTTTTGTATGCGGCAAGGTTGCCGAATCGCGCCGCGGCTTTGGATTGGGTCGCGGGGCATCTTTGCGAGCTGGTGACGGGATGAAAGCATATGACGAATGGATCATCGGCGAGGGGTTGGAGTCGCCGGGGCGATGGTACGTGCTGCATACGGTCGCCCCGATGTTCCTCGCAGAAATCTGCGACGAAGATGATGACTGGCTTGACGGTCTAACCTGGTCTCTGGCGAATGGGCAAGTCGCTACGCGGATCACGTTCTACGACGATCCCCCGACCGGGGAGGCCCTCGACGCGATGATCTTCAAACTCAGCGAAGTGCTCGATGATTACGATGAGCGCGTGGACCGGCGGGTCGCTCGCGGGGAAGAGCCGGCCGAAGAAGACTAAACCGCGATGACCGAGCCGTCCGCGGCGACGGCGAAGGTGTAGGCGGCGTCGATCGAGGACGCGCCGACCATGATCGGAACGCAGCACTCGTCGCATTAGAAGACGGGAAGGATAACCGGGTTGAAGGGGTTGAAGGGTGTGAAGGGTTTAAGAGTTGAAGAATGGTGATCTCCCCGTTTTGTGGCAGGCGACGATTGCAGCGCGGACAGTTGAACAACGGACGTCGCCGGGCATGGAGGAAGTATAGAGTGACCAGTTACGAGTTACGAGTTACGAAAAGGAACGATTGAGCCGCGAGGTCTACATCCGTGATTCAGGTCCTTCGTAATTTGTAATTCGTAACTTGTAACTCCGAACGGAGTGAGGCGGTGAGTCCAATCGACAATCGACAATCGACATTTGACATTTGGTCCATTCCCATTCTCAGCGTCTGCCAGCCGTACGCGCATCTGATCGTGCATGGGCCCAAACGGGTGGAGAACCGCGTCTGGGGCACGACGTACCGGGGATGGATCGGGATCCACGCCTCCAAGGGGCGGGGATACATGGCCGACGTGGAGCAATATCGGGAGCTCATCGGGGACCCGAACTCCTGAAATTCGGCGCGGTAATCGGGGTCGCCAATCTGGTCGAAATCGTCGGTAGAAACGATAAGACCGATGAGACGGACAGGACCTACGATTGGGTGATCGACGATCCGTGGTTTGAGGGGCCGGTGGGGTGGGTGCTGTTGCAGGCCCGGCCCATCTACCCTATCGCGTGTCGGGGGAAGCCGGGATTATTTAGACTGTAGACCATCGGCTGTAGTCCGTAGGTCAATCTCCTCCAGTCTACGGTCTAAAGCCTCTCGCTTCCGAACTTTCCGACAATTCCGGACCGCAAACCCTTGTAGTCCACGTCCGAACGACACAAGCTCTGGACGCTGAAGGGCAGGGATGCCCGACACGCGCCGGGCGGCAGGGAGGCCGTCCGGCGCCATGGGCTCCTCACGAGATCCTTCGCTTCGCTCAGGATGACAGGGATGGCGCTGACCTCCACCAGCACGGACGCGGAGATTGAGGCGGCCTACGACGACAACGCCGATTACGACGCCGTCGCCTCGGTGAGCAAGGTCAAGGAGTTCATCCTCGCCTGCCGCATCCTGCTGCGCCGGCAACTCAAACGCGCCGTGCACGGGGGGCGCGGCGGGGGACAGGAGTACGAGCGCGATCCCCAGCAACTGCGCAGCGAACTGAACAACGCCATGCAATGGCTGGGAAGCGCTCCGGCGTCGGAAGGGGGCGGGGCGGTGACGTACGCGGATTTTTCGGGGAAGGACTGGTAGCTGGATGTGGGATGTGGGATGTGTGATGTGACAGGCGACATCCGACATCCGACATCAAACATCCGACATCGAAGAGGCAACAGGCATTAGGGATGCGCGAACGCGACCGACAACTCCCCGAGCAGTTCCAGGAAATGTACCGGGCATGGGTCCTGGGTGAGGACAGCCGCTATTTGCCGCGGCTGCGCAACGTCGATCCTCAGGGCAGCGGGGCGGACTATCATTACGCCGAGGAATCCACCTATTTCAAGGGCATCGAGCGGGCCCGGGCCTTCGAGCGCGAGGACTGCGTGGTAGGGCAGGCGGTGCGGCGGCTGGTCAACACCGTGTTGCGCGAGCCGACCACGGTGGACCCCGACACCGGCGATGCGGGAGCGGACCTTGCGATCATGGAGGCCTTCACCGGGTGGAGCGAGGACCGCTACCAGGTGGACGCCCGCGGGCTGAGCACCTTTTCGCGGATGAGCAAGCAGGTGTTGCGGGCGGTGATCCGCGACGGAGACATCGGAGTCAACCCCCTCCAGGAAGGCAGCCTGCAACCGCTGGAAGCGCACCGCATCCGCACCCCGCAAACGACCACCCGCAACGTGGTGCACGGGATCCTGCTGGACGAGATCACCGCCCGCCCCAAAGAATATTGGATTGCCGCCGAATCGCCCGACCCCTACAAGTCGGTCAAACGGGTCAAGGACCTGATGCAGCGGATTCCGGCGCGGGACGAGGAGGGCTTCCCCAATTTCTTCCACGTCTACAACCCCACGCGGGTCAGTCAAACGCGGGGCATCAGCGCCTTTTTGCCGGTGACCTACACCACGGGGATCCATAACGACCTGCAATTCGCCATGCTGGTCAAGGCCCAGGCGGCGGCGTTCTTCTCCTTGTTCCTGGAAAAAAGCGTGGACATCGTGGCCTCCTCCGCCCCCGCCAAGTTCGGCGAGCGCCGCGAAGAGGAGGAGGCGGACGGGCAGACCACGACCTTTGAAAAACTCAAACCCGGGGCCATCGTCCGCGGTCAACCGGGGGAGAAGTTGCAGGGTTTCGCCCCCAACATCCCCAACCCGGAATTCTTCCCCCACACCATGATGCTGCTCTCCATCATCGCGGTGAACCTGGACATGCCCGGGATGATGCTGATTCTGGACCCCAGCAAGACCAACTTTTCGGGATGGCGGGGGGCCATCGATCAGGCCAAGGGAAGCTGGATTGACCTCCAGCAGATGCTCATCGAGATGTGGTTCGAGCCGGTCTATCAGTGGAAATTGCGGCAGATCGTGGCTGCGGACTCCGCGTTGCAGGCCGCGGGGCGGAAAAGCGGCGTGCGCCTCGGCAAGCACGTGTGGCGCCCGTGCCGCTGGCCCTACATCGAACCCCTCAAGGACGCGGAAGCGGAGGGCAAGCGCCTGGATTCGGGACTGGCCAGCCCCCGGCAGATCGCCGCGGAGAAGGGCAGGGACTACGACGAGATGGTCAAGGAGATCACCGCGGACAACGCGCGCTTGATTGAGTCGGCCATCGCCGACGCCGCGGCGATCAACGCCCGCAACCCGGAGGCGGGGATCACCTGGCGGGACCTCATGCCCGCGGGGATGCGCGAGAAATTGGCAGAAGCCACGAAGCCACAAAGCGACGAAGCCATGAAGCCACGGAGCCGCGGAGCCGCGAAGGGGGATGACGAGGACGAGCTGGACGACGCGGAGGCCGCGAAGGAAGCGGCATAGGAAAGAAAATGTCGAATGTCGAATGATGAATGTCCAATGAAGGTCTTGGACTATCCCATTCGCTATTGGACATTCTAAATTCGATATTCAAAGCGCAGCGACCATGGATGAACTGCCCCGCAGATACGCCGGCGTGGACGTGCCCCATTGGGAGCAATACACGGGCTGGTGGGCGATCCACCCGCTGCGCTTCCAGCAGTTCGCCGCCTTTTGCGGGGGGCTGAATCCGCAGGCCCATCTTTCCGCGGGGCGGATTGCGCGGCGCGGGGAAGAGGAAGACGCGGCGCCCTATACGGTGCACGACGGCGTGGCCCTGCTCGAAATCGTCGGACCCATGACCAAATACGGGTCGAGCTTTGCACCGCTGGGGGCCATGCTGCAAACGCGGCGGAACCTCCGCGCTGCGCTCGCGGACCCCAAGGTCCGGGCCGCGGTCCTGCGCATCGACTCCCCGGGCGGAACGACGACGGGCACGGACGATCTGGCCGCCGAAGTCCTGACCGCCAACCAGAAGAAACCGATCGTGGCCTACGGAGAGGACCTGATGGCCAGCGCCGCCTACTACGTGGCCAGCCAGGCGGAGGAGATCGTGGCCACCAAGGCCACGGAGATCGGCTCCATCGGCGTGTTCACGGTGGTCGACGATTGGTCCGGTTTCTACGCCCAAAAGGGAATCAAGACCCACGTGATCGCCACGGGGAAGTTCAAGGGGGCGGGCGTGGCGGGGACGGCGATCACCGAGGAGCAACTGAACGAATGGCAGCGGATGGTGGACGGATTCATGGAACTGTTCGTGGGGGCCATCGCTTTAGGGCGGCGAATGGAAACGCAGAAGGTCCGCGAGCTGGGCGACGGGCGGATGTGGCTGGCGGCGGAGGCCAAGCGCCTGGGGCTGATCGACCGTCTGGGGTCCCTGGAGACGGCGATGAACCGGGCGCGGGCCCTGGCCGGCGACCGCGAGGAAACGAAGAGCACTGTTCACAGAACAGCGGCACACGGCATAGGACCTATGGAACAAACGCAATACGCGGACGCCGACGAGGGTTCGGCGGCGCTGATGGAAACGGAAAACGAGGAGATGAACATGAACACGGAAAAAACGGCGGGGGCCGCGCCGCCGGCGGCCGGCGACGGGGCGAGGAAGAACACTGCTGACACAGCGGTGGCACACGGTCCGCCGACGGGCGGGCGCCTGGAGCAGATCGCGGCCTCCCTGGCGGAACTGAAGGCGAGCTTCCCGGAGGCCCCCGCGGAGTTTCAGCTGGAGTGCCTGGAGCAGGAACGTACCATGACCCAGGCGACCACGGCGTGGATGGGGCGGCTAAGGGACAAGGTCAAGGCCCAGGACGCGGCGCTGAAGGAAGCGGCGGACAAGAACAAGCTGATCAAGCCGCCGGGCAACGCCCCGGTGGCCAGCGGGGGGAGCACCAACGGGCCGCCGGGCGAACAGGAGATGATCGCGCAGGCCGTCGCCGCCGCCGGCGGAAACTATCGCAAGGGGCTGGAGACGCTGCAAAGAAAACTGCTCAAGCCGCACCTGGACGCGGGCTTGAGCGGCAAGGCGGCCCACGCCCGGGCGGCGTGGGAATTTCCCGCGGTGTTCGGAGAGGCGGCGTAGACGGACAGGCACAAGGCACAAGGCACAAGGCATTGAGGCATTGAGGCATTGAGGCATTGAGGCATTGACCTCGGAAAAAATGCGGAACACTGAAAGGGTAAAAACGTGAACGACATCTTGACCAAAACATACGAATGCGGGGCGGCGATCAATCCCCTGCGGTTCCTAAAAATAGGGGCCAGCGACGGGTTGGTGATCGAGGCGGTATCCGCCGCCAACGCCATCATCGGGACCTCGCCCAACAAGACCTTCGCCACGGGCGAGCGGATCGACGTGCAGATCATGGGCATCGCCAAGCTGCGCGTCGACGGCACGCCGGCCCGGGGAACGCTGCTCACCGCCACCACCGCGGGGAAGGGGGCGGCCATTGGCGCGGGCACGGCCAATCAGTACGTGGGCGGCGTCATCATCAACACCGCCGCCGATGAAGACATTTGCGACGTCATCCTCACGCCCGGCAACAGCGTGAACCTGGGCACGACGTAAGAAGAAGGCACTAGGCACTGGGCACTAGGCAAGAGGGAAGAGGCATTGGACAAACGTCTGAATGCTATTGAAACATCAAGCGGCCGGGAAGCCGCCTAAGAAACGAAAGGAACCGAAATCATGCCCGATGAACTGAGTTTGCAATACGACGGGCGGCTGACCAACATCGCGCTGCAGTACAAGAACCCCGAGTACGTGGCCGATTTCATCGTCCCGCCCATCCCCGTCCCGAACAAGAAGTTCACCTACAAAAAGTACGACAAGAAGGACCGCTTCACCGTGCCCGATACGCGGGTGGGTGCGAAGGCGGAGCCCAACGAAGTGGACTTCGGGGTGACGGAAATGACCGGCACCTGTCTGGACTACGGGCTCAAGGAGTTCGTGTCCAACGAAGACATCGACAACGCCGAGACCCCCATCACCCCGCTGGCCGACGCCGCGGAGGTGGTGGCCCAATTGATGGGCCTGGACCGGGAGATCCGGGTGGCGACGCAGGTCTACACCGCGGCCAACTACGCCACGACAATCGACATCGCCGGGGCCTGGGCCACGCTCACCACGGACATCCTGGCGCAACTGCTGACCGGGATCGACGCCTGTTTCGCCCCGCCCAACGTGCTGGCGATGGGCATCCCCACCTGGCGGGCGGTTTCGCGCAACGAAAAGATCCTCGCCGCGGTCAAGGGGACGCTTTCGCCGCAGATGATAAAAAGCGGCAAGTTGGTCGCTCCGGCGGTCAATCAACTGGAGCTAGCTGAGTTCCTCGGTCTGGATGCGGTCATCGTGGGGCGGGCCAAACGCAACACCGCCAACGAGGGGCAAACCGAGGCCTACTCCTTCGTCTGGGACGGGACCACCGCCACCAAGGGCGGGGCCGCCCTCCTGCGGGTCAAGACCGAGGCCGTCAAGGACATCTTCTGGGGCGGCAACTTCCGCTGGAAGGAAGCCCAGGCGTACACTAGGGAGTCCCCCCGCGGGGCCTACGGGGGCAAGGAGGTCCGCGTGGTCACCACCGAGGTGTTCAAGAGCACGGCGACGGATGCGGGTTATCTGTTTATGGATTGCCTGCTGACCTAGTGAAGGGAAATTAAGGAGTCATTCTCCATTACCTCCGCGCGGGGGGCCTTGGCCCACGGCCCCCCGCGCACCCCTGGGGAGGAAAACATAGGTCCTATTGGACCTATAGGACCTATTTTTCAGAGGAACGACGATGAACAAATATCTCGGTGACATCCTGGTGGGACAGATCCTCGATTTCTCCTGGGACACGCTATCCGCGGCGGGGGCTTCGGTGAACCCCACGGTGGCGGGAACGATCAGCGTTTACAAGGGCAACTCCACCACGCAGACTGTCACGGGGGTGACGGACACGCGGGCCTTCGACTCCCTGGTCGGGCACCATCATTGCCGCATCGACACCTCCACGGACGCCACGTTTTATGCCGCGGGCAATGACTTCCGCGTGGTGCTCAGCGCCGCGACCATCGACGGGCAGACGGTGAACCGGGAGATCGGGAGCTTCTCGATCGAAAACCGCACCCCGGCCAAGTACGCGGTGCGGGGAGCGGCCGCGGCAGGCACGCTCTCCACCACGCAGATGACCACGGACCTCAGCGAGACCACCGTGGACCATTACAAGGGCAAACAGATCCTCTTCGTCGGCGGAGCACTGGACGGGCAACAGACGGAAGTCACCGGCTACGACGGGGCCACCAAGCTGACGTTTACGGCGCTCACGGAGGCGCCCATCGCGGGGCAGAAGTTCAGGCTGGTGTAGAGGAACGCAAACCCATAAACGACTCTTGGAACCTTAAACCGTGTATGCGGCGCAGCCGCAAAGGAGAAATGCAATGTCGTATCTACTTCCCATTTGGTTGATTCTGTCCGGGCTGGGGAACGCCCTGCTGACGGCGTTCAAGGCGCTCATCGCTCTGTTCGGGGGGACGTTTCCCATGTTGATGTTCAGCGGGTGTCTGTTGATGAGTATGGGCTGTGCGGCCGTGATGCACGTTACCAACAACTTTCCGCCGGGGCGGAACGAAGCGGGCGTGTTCAATCGCAGCACCAACGACGTCGGCGTCTTCTCGGACACGGGCGAGAAATCCCAACAAGAAGCCTCGTCCATGATGATCGGCGGGACGATCGCAAAGCCGACCGAGGAGGTGAAGATGCCGACGCAGCCGAGTCCGCCGCCGGATGTGTCCGGCAGAGCGCGAAACCCGGAGCCGCCGTCGTCGCCCGGGGCGACGCCCAGGACGCCGTAGGCCGTAGACCATAGGCTGTAGACCGTAGGCGCCTACAGCCTAAAACCTAAAGCCTACGGCCTGGAGTTAGCGGCGTGAGCAGCGCGTTACAGGTCATCGGGCTGCCCGGCAAGCGGCGGACGATCACCGCCAAGACGCCCGTGGGATCGCTGGGGAGGAGCGCCTTCGACCGCGTCTTCGGCGGTCACGCGGTGGAGCCGTTTTTCAGGGAGATGGGACGGGCGGTGTGGTACGAATCGAAACTGGACGGGGCGGGAACGATGAACGCCGTGGTGGGGGCGGAGGAGACCCGGGAGCTGGACCCCGCCACCGGCGACCGGCCCTACGAACGGGTGCGGCCGTTGACCGTACGGCGCACGTCGGCCAGCCCCATGAACCCGTCGTCGCCCAACCCCGCGGGCACGTTGTTTAGCGTGCGCCCATCGGCGGGGGACACGGTGGTGGTCGACAACGCCCGCTACACGGTGCGGCGGGTGATGAGCGACAGCGCGGACATGGCCACGCTGGAGATGGTGCGAGTCGAGATGATGGAAGTGAGCAGGCCGAAATATCGGGGAAGGCAATAATAGGAACCGACGTTCCATGGTGAAAGCATTGCGCAAAGCGATCAACGGGCATGGGAAAATGGTCGGCGGGCTCTCCGCGGCGGCGCTGCTGACAGTGCTCGTCGGGTTCCTCATCCAGGAACGCTATGCAACCATCGGCCATGCCGCCGATCGCGTCCCGATGATAGACGCCTGGATCGGCGACCATGCGAAATGGACGGAAACCACGCTGAACGGCGTGCTCCAGCGGATCAGCGACGGCGCCTCCGCCTCGGAGACGATGGGAGAACGACTTAGCGCTCGGATCGATGAAAAGTCAGAAAGCATGGAGAGACAGATGGTCGTCCAAAACGAAAGCCTCGGGGAGTGGAAACGGGAGAAAAACTCCTCAGACGCGGAATGGCGGGCGGAGCAACGCGAGCGCAACCGAGAAATGCTCGACATCCTCCGCAAACTGGAAGAGCGGGCGGCGGGACCGTAGGGGGAGCAAAGAGTTCAAGGGCTGAAGAGTTCGAGGGTTAGAATATGCCGCTAAGCGCCCCGGTGGGGGTCCTCTCCGACGTGGTCGAGGTGTTCCGCAACACGATTGCGGATTCGGCGGCGTTTCGGACCTGGGTCAACGCCCCCAATCGCGCGGAGGCGTTGAAGCGCATTTACTACGAAGGCTACCCGCCGCCCGGCGACGGCGCCGCCCATACTCTGGAAGAGCTTCTCCATCTTCGCCCCTGCGGCATCGTGTGGTTGGAACCGCTGGAGGGGGTGCGGGGGGAGAAGGATTCGTCAGGGTCGGGCGACGCGAACTTCGCCCATTCCGGGGCGGTGCTGGTGAAGCTGATTCAGGACATCGACCCCGCGATCGCCGCGGACCCGGGCGAGATCAGTCGCCGCTTCTGCAACACGGTGGGCGGGGTGCTCAAGGACCTGCTGACCCTGAGTGAGACGGGCGACTATCTGGCGACGCGGGCCTGGAGCTGCTTCGGGCCGTTCCTGGAGGAGGCGGAGCGGGTCCCGGAAGTGGGCAACACGATTGAGATCGACCTGCGGCTGGAATGGGGGAACACCGGATAATGTCGAATGGCGAATTAAGAATGGCGAATGACGAGAGGGGCCTTCCGCGCATCCATTGGTCATTGGTCATTCGCTATTCATCATTCCGAACGGAGTGAGGCCGTGTTGAAGTTCACCGTGGAACGAAGCGGGCGGGTGTCCAGGAAGACCTGGAACGAGGCCATGAAGGCGGTCTATCACAGCGGGGCGGAACACTGGCACGATCGCTTCAGCGCCCGACACTTCACCGCCCAGGGGGCGAGATTATACGGCTACGCGCCGCGCTCGAAAAAATACCTGGCCCGCAAGCAGCGGGAGAAGGGGCACGGCGACCCGTTGGTGTGGAGCGGGGCCAGCCGAACGCTGGCCTCCATCAAGAAGGTCCGCAGCACGCGAAGCGGGGGCAGAGCGATCATCAACGCCCCCACGTTGAACCGCCCGCACAAACATCGGCGTTTTGCGATGCGCTCGGAAATGGTGCGGCTGACGGAGAACGAAACGCGCTCCATCGTGGCCGCGATGCGCAAGAAACTGGACGCCCTGCTGAAGGAAGCGGCGGGGAATAAGACCAAGGAATAACTACGAAGGCACGAAGACCACTGCTGACACGGCAGTGGCGCACGGAGAAACGACGATGGCTTTTATCCACACCCACGATCAATCGGTGCAGACCCCGGGCCTGAAATACGCGGGGAACTTCGCGGTCACGGACAATCAGGAAATCACCCTGGAGCAGACCATCAACGCCGGGCAGACGGACGTACTGGTGGACACCTTTGATTTCATCGTGGCCCGGTTGAAGTCCATCATCATCCTCAGCGATCAGGATCTCACCCTGGAGGTCAACAGCGCCGCCGGGTCCGGCGGGAGTTTCGCCCTGAAGGCCAACAAGCCGCTGATCTGGTACACGGATTCGTACTACGCCAACCCCTTCAGCGTGGACGTGACGGCGCTGTACTTTACCAACGCGGGGGCGACCAACGGCAATGTGAAGATGGCGGCGCTGGTGGATCCGACGCCGTAGAGGAAATTACGAATTACGAATGGAGTGAGGCCATGGCACGATTCGGGATTTATGCGGTCAACATCGGGGCGACGGTGCTGGGGGGGATCACCCAGCAGAACGTATCCAATGAGGAAAGCCTGGGCAACGAGGCGCGCAGCGGAGAAGTGTATCCGCGTTTCACCACTCTTCGCTCCCAGGATCACAAGGCGACCTTCACCACGGAGGACGTGGCCACGCTGCTGACGATGGCGCCCTCGGCCTATCTGGACATCTCCGCCCTGAGCGGAGGGGTGAAGCTGTTCGGCCAGAAATGGCTGGGCGGTTCGACCCGGGGTCCGGGCAGCGTACACGTCCGCGACGCCCTGGTGCAGGGCATTCTCGCCCTGCGGCAACTGAGTTGCGCTCAGGAGGGGGACGCCATGCTTTCCGCCGAGGCGGTGGCGCAATGGAACGGCACGGACGACCCCATCGCCCGAGTCATCAACGCCGCGGTCCCCAGCCCCATGACGGACAGCGGGCGGTGGGGGTTGGGGAAAATCACCGTGGGGGGGATCGTGCTGAGCTATTTCACGAACCTCACCGTGGACTTCGGCATTGTCATCGAAGCGACGCGGAAAGAACACGAACCGTGGCCGCGGATCGTGACCATCCGGGAGATCAAGCCGACCATCACCATCCGGGGCATCAACCTGGCGCAACACGACCCCGGAATGATCCCGCTTCTAGGTCTCTCCGGGACGCACGCCAATACCATCCTGTACCTTCGCAAGCGCAAACAGCACCTGACCTTCGAGACGGACGGCACCGCGGCGCACGTGAAGCTGACCGCCTACGGGCGGGTGGCGGTGAATCGTTTACAGGACGGATCGGGAACGGGTCCCAGCGAGATCGAGATCACCATCACCTGCGGATACGACGGGACCAACGCCCCCATCGTGACCACGATGGATCAGCAGATTGCCTAGGAAAGGTAGTTGTCAGTTTTCAGTTGCTGACAACTGGTAACTGACAACTGGTAACTGAAACTGATAACTCGTCGGAGCGAACCGAATTGGGATTCCTGTACTTCATCGAGACGGAGCAGTTTCAGGGGACCGTCGAGGACGTCGCCCGAGCAGGACTTAGCTATGCCTTCGAAAGGTCGCCGATGGTGCGGGCCTCCAGCCAGGGACCGGGGGGCAGGGCGGGGTTCGTGGTGAGCGGAAACGTTGACCTGGGGTTCTATCCGGCGAAGCAGAGCTGGCGGCGAAACGTCAAAACGTCAAAAAATCAAAACGTCGAAACGTGGGTCGGGAAGGACAACGGCGCGGCGATCGAGCCGTGGGAGCTGGCCCGTAGCCGGACACTAAATGGTCACGCGATCACGCTGCTCGACGGGCGGCGATGGGTCTGTCCGGTGGCGCGAAGGCTGGTGGACCTGCCCGATGGCACGCTGGCCTGGACCAACGCCCTGCCCCACAAGTGGGACGTAGACGAAGGCGGGCGCTGGATCACGGGGGCGGTGCTGCCGCGCTACGCGGCGCTGTGGGAGGAAGTGGATTGGATCTGGGAATACTTCAAGAGCGCCGACGGGCAGAACACGGTCGACGGGCAGAAGGCGGGCGATGCCGCGGCCTTGGCATTGGGGGCGAACTATCGGGTCGGACCCGTGGAGTGCGGGCTGCTCGATCTGATCGACGATCAGACGGTGTTCGAGGTGCTGGGAGCGCTGGTGGACTGGCCGCGGGTCGTGGACGTTCTCAAAAAAAAACTGAACTCGGACTCGGGCGCTGCGACATAAGTTTTCGGGCACTGCAATACGAAAACTGGCGGGCGGGGCGGGACCGGGTGTACATGCCGACGATGGCGGATTTGTGGCAGGCGTCAGTGACGAAGGGGGAGGAACATCCGCCGGCACAGGTGTTGATGGTACGACGATGAAAAAGTCAAAACATCAAAAAGTCAAAAAGTCAAAAGAGGGCGATGGGCGACGTGCTTTTGACGTTTTGATGTTTTGACATTTTGACGTTTGCGAGCGGAGCGAGCGATGTCTGAAATCGCCATGAAAATCACGGGGGAGGACAAGAACGCCCAGGCGGCGCTGGCCCGCCTGGAGGCCAAGGTCCTTTCCCTGCAAGAGAAGATCAAGGGAAAGGAC